>Ga0102591_1000990_pt1 | contig 43563 bp, 28 predicted proteins | sample AraplaCol_mCL_r2_2_FD_76860 | JGI IMG/M metagenome (GOLD analysis project Ga0102591, IMG submission 76860) | Arabidopsis root microbial communities from North Carolina, USA - plate scrape MF_Col_mCL_r2 (SPADES assembly) (version 2) | ecosystem: Host-associated > Plants > Roots > Endosphere...
CGCGATCAAGGGCGGCATCCGCTACAACATCATTCCCGACGAAGTGGAGATGGTGGGCACCATCCGCACCTTCGACGAAGGCATGCGCCAGCAGATCTTCGCCGACCTGCGCAACGTGGCCGAGCACACCGCCGCCGCGCATGGCGCCAAGGCCGAGACGGAGATCTTCGAAGCCGAGGGCAACCCGGCCACGGTCAACGACCCGGCCCTGACCGCGCGCATGCTGCCCAGCCTGCAGGCCGTGGTCGGCGAAGCCAACGTCTACGAGCCGCCGCTGCAGATGGGCGCCGAAGACTTCTCGCTGTATGCCCAGCAGGTGCCGGGCATGTTCTTCTTCGTCGGCTCCACCAGCGAAGGGATCGACCCGGCCAAGGCCCCGGCCAACCACTCCCCGAAGTTCCTGCTCGATGAGAAAGCGCTGGATGTAGGCCTGCGGGCGTTGTTGCAGGTGAGCCTGGATTTCCTCAACAGCCCGACGCCGGGCTGAGGTCGCACGACCAACGGTCGTGCGCTACTGGCGCAGGTCGCGGACCGTCCGCGCCGGCTGCTCGATGCCGGCGCTGGCCCGCCACGGGTTGATGTCCAACCCGCCGCGGCGGGTGTAGCGCGCCTCTACTTCCAGCCACTCCGGCTGGCAGCGCAGGGTGAGCTCGTTGAAGATGCGCTCCACGCACTGCTCGTGGAATTCGGCATGCTCGCGGTAGCTCACCAGGTAGCGCAGCAGGCCTTCGCGGTCGATGCGCGGGCCGCGGTAGCGCACGCTCACGCTGGCCCAGTCCGGCTGGCCGGTGACCGGGCAGTTGGACTTGAGCAGTGCCGAACTGAGCGTCTCGGTCACCACCTGGCCGGCATTGGCCGACAGGTACTCCGGCGCCGGCGGGCCGTAGCGCTCGATCGCCACATCCAGCTCATCCAGTGATTCGCCTTCGGCCGCTTCCACCAGCAGCGGCACCCCGAACACCACGTTCACCACCGCCCCGGCGCAGGCCGACAGGTCACCGGCAATGCGCTGGCGGGCCTGCTCGTCATCGTCAAAGCGCGTGCTGTTGAGCGAGTTGAGGTAGAGCTTGAACGACTTGGATTCGATCAGGTTCGGCGAGGTGCACGGCACGCTGATGGTGGCCACGGCGACGCGTGGCTTGCCGCGCCGGTCCAGCCAGCTCAGCTCATAGGCTTGCCAGCGGTCATGGCCGACGAACGGCAGATTGGCCTCGTCAACGCCGATCTCCTCGCGCGCGGCGCGGCGCGGGATCGGGAAGAGCAGGGCGGGGTCGTACTGGGAGGGGTAAGCAACCTCGCGACCGAGGCTGGAGTCCTGGGGGGTATTCATGGCGCCATTTTAGCGTGGCCGGCGGCCCCTCCAGCGCCCCGTTCAGAAATACGTCCGTCGTCTTCACGCCTGCGCCATGCCCCATTAACAAGGCCTGTGACACCGTGCGATCCAGGTCGTTCTATTCAAGACGGGAGCGTGTGGATGAGTACCGACAAGAAGGCCGATTTCTCCGGCGTCACCTCCAGCGTGGATACCATCGCGCAGAAGGTGGAAAAGGCAGATTTCTCCGGCGTGACCGCTTCGGTGGATACCACCGCCGAAAAGGTGGGGGGTAGCACCTACACCGTAAAGAGCGGTGACTCGCTGTCGAAGATTGCCAAGAACGAGCTGGGCGATGGCAACGCCTGGAAGAAGATTTTCGAGGCCAACCGTGACGTGCTGGATGACCCCGACAAGATCTTCCCGGGCCAGACGCTCAAACTGCCGCCTCAAGACTAAGCCCGCTCCGCCTGCTGTCCATTATTGATTCCCAGGGAGGAATTCCATGAAGAAGACGTCCATCAGTACCGCCGTACTTGCTGCCCTGCTGGCCACCGTTGCCCTGGCCGGCTGCAAGAAGAAGGAAGAAACCGTCGACAACAACGCGCAGCCGGCTGCCCCGGTAGCGACGACGCCGGTCGAACCCGCCGCACCGCAGCCTATGACGGCCGCCGCGCCGGTCAACGTTTCCGGCGTAACTGTCGGCAAGACCGCCGCGGCCGACAAGACCGTCGCGTCGACAGCACTGTTTGCTCCGAAAGACGTGATCATCATTTCGGTCCGCACCGCAGGCACGGCCACCAACGCCAACGTTGGCGCCAAGCTGACCTATCAGGACGGCCAGGTGGCGGGCGAACAGAGCCAGGTGCTGAACACCACCGGCGATGAGACCACCAACATCAGCTTCACGAATGCCAATGGCTGGCCGGCGGGCAAGTACCGCGCGGAGGTCACGGTAGATGGTAAGGCGGCTGGAACGCCGCAGGAGTTTGAGGTCAAGTAAGTCCCGCCGACTCTCTCCCGGCACGGGCTCACGATGGACGCAGCCGCGAGGCTGCGTCTTTTTTTTGTGCCACACAGCGTTCCAATACCACCGCGTATGGCCCCGCTTTGCTCCCCGGGGCTGAAACCGCGACAATGCGGGGGTTACCCGGAGAGCACTGTCCCCCATGTCGAACACGCCCAAGATTCTGTACACGCTTACCGATGAAGCCCCGTTCCTGGCCACCCAGTCGCTGCTGCCGATCGTCGAGGCCTACACTGCCACCGCCGGCATCGCAGTCGAAACCCGCGACATCTCGCTGTCCGGCCGCATCCTGGCGCTGTTCCCGGATTTCCTGAAGGACGACCAGAAGGAAGCCGACCACCTGGCCGAACTGGGCCAGCTGGCGACCACCCCGGACGCCAACATCATCAAACTGCCCAACATCAGCGCCTCGGTGCCGCAGCTCAAGGCGGCCATCAAGGAGCTGCAGGACCAGGGCTATGCCCTGCCCAACTACCCGGACGTGCCCACTGACGACGTCTCGCGCGACATCAAGGCGCGCTATGACAAGGTCAAGGGCAGTGCGGTGAACCCGGTGCTGCGCGAAGGCAACTCCGACCGCCGCGCGCCGCTGTCGGTCAAGAACTACGCCCGCAAGCACCCGCACCGCATGGGCAAGTGGTCCAGCGAATCGAAGTCGCACGTCTCGCACATGGACGGCGGCGATTTCTACGGCAGTGAAAAGTCGGCCACCCTGGCCGCCGCCGGCAACCTGAAGATCGAACTGCAGCAGGCCGACGGCACCACCGTCGTGCTGAAGGAAAAGACTGCCGTCAAGGCCGGTGAGATCGTCGATGCCGCCGTGATGAGCCGCAACGCGCTGGCGGCGTTCGTGCAGGCGCAGATCGCCGATGCCAAGGCCAAGGGCGTCCTGTTCTCGCTGCACCTGAAGGCCACCATGATGAAGGTCTCCGACCCGATCATGTTCGGCGTGGTCGTCGAAGAGTTCTACAAGGACGTGCTGGCCAAGCACGCCGACGTGCTCAAGCAGGCCGGCTTCGACCCCAACAACGGCATCGGCGACCTGTACGCGCGCCTGCCGCAGCTGCCTGAAGCCACCCAGGAAGCGATCAAGGCCGACCTGGCTGCCGAATACGGCAAGCGCCCGGGCCTGGCCATGGTCAATTCCGACAAGGGGATCACCAACCTGCACGTGCCCAGCGACGTCATCGTCGATGCCTCGATGCCGGCCATGATCCGCGACTCCGGTGGCATGTGGAATGCCGATGGCAAGCTGCAGGACACCAAGGCTGTCATTCCTGACCGCTGCTACGCCGGTGTATACCAGGCCGTGATCGACGACTGCATCGCCCACGGCGCGTTCGACCCGGCCACCATGGGCTCGGTGCCGAACGTCGGCCTGATGGCGCAGAAGGCCGAAGAATACGGCTCGCACGACAAGACCTTCCAGATTCCGGCCGACGGCACCGTGCGCGTCACCGACGATGCCGGCAACGTGGTGTTCGAACACGCCGTGCAGACCGGCGACATCTGGCGCATGTGCCAGACCAAGGACGCCCCGATCCAGGACTGGGTCAAGCTGGCCGTCAACCGCGCCCGCCTGAGCAGCACCCCGGCCGTGTTCTGGCTGGATGCCTCGCGCGCGCACGATGCGCAGGTGATCGCCAAGGTCGAAACCTACCTGAAGGACCACGATACCAACGGCCTGGACATCCGCATCCTGGCCCCGGTGGAAGCGACCGCGTTCTCGCTGGACCGCATCCGCAAGGGTGAAGACACCATCTCGGTGACCGGCAACGTGCTGCGCGATTACCTCACCGACCTGTTCCCGATCATGGAACTGGGCACCAGCGCCAAGATGCTCTCCATCGTGCCGCTGATGGCCGGTGGTGGCCTGTTCGAAACCGGCGCCGGTGGTTCGGCTCCCAAGCACGTGCAGCAGTTCGTGGAAGAGGACTACCTGCGCTGGGATTCGCTGGGTGAATTCCTGGCCCTGGCCGCCTCGCTCGAGCACCTGGGCAACCGCTACGACAACGCCGGTGCCACCGTGCTGGCCAAGACCCTGGACCAGGCCAATGGCCAGTTCCTGGACAACGACAAGTCGCCCTCACGCAAGCTCGGTGGCATCGACAACCGTGGCAGCCACTTCTACATCGCGCTGTACTGGGCCCAGGCCCTGGCCGCGCAGGATGACGATGCCGCGCTGAAGGCCCGCTTCGCCCCGCTGGCCAAGGCGCTGTCGGACAATGAAGCGGCCATCGTCGGTGAGCTGATCGCCGCGCAGGGCAAGCCGGTCGACATCGGCGGTTACTACCGCCCGGACGTGGCCAAGGCCAGCAAGGCGATGCGCCCGAGCAGCACGTTCAACGACGCACTGGCCGCGCTGTAAGCCTTCAGCCACCGGCACCAAGGCAGTAACCGAGGAACCCGTGCCTGGCTCGGGTTCCTTTTTTTTGCCCGCAAATACGTGACACCCGTCCGGGTGGTTCTGGCACTCTCTCGCCAGCCGCAACAGGTAAAGAAGGCATGAAACCTGCATGCTGCCAAGGTGCGCATACCGGAAGGATCCGACCGTTTCGCCAACGCGAAGTGAGCAATCCGTCACCGAACTGCGCGAGATCCTTGGCATAGGCTATCGGCGAGCGTTCCGCAGTAGCTGTGATCTCTCACAAGCCAGGGGAAGGGCATGGCCAGGGTGCTGGTGGTCGGATCGGATGTCCAGGGAGAACGGGCGTTGCTGCAGCGCCTGCGCGTGGCCGCCTCATTGCCGGCCGATACGGTACGCAGCTGCCGCGACCTCGACGAGTGCGACCTGCTGGTGATCAAGGACACGCCGGCACTGCGCAACGCCGCGCTGCGCATGGTGCGCGAGCGACCGCGCATCCAGGTCTGGGTGGAAGACCAGAACGGGCAGTTGCACCAGGGACAGGGCGACGATCACGGCGTACTCGACGACCACGCCATCGAAGACGCCTTGCGGCAGATGCCTGGTGCGCCGCTGCGGATCGACGAACCGTGCACGGCGCAGGGCGCCAAGGCGATCACCCGCGCGCTGCGCGAGCGCCTGCCTGCGCGGCAGGGCCACGCGGTGCTGGTGCTCAACGAAGTGCCCACCCTGCTGTTGGATTTCGCGCAGGACCAGATGGTGGTGCTGCCTGGTACCGACCCCTGCAGCCTTGCCCAGCTTCTGTCAGATCAGTTTGAAGCGCTGTCACTGCACGGGCTTTCCGAACGCCGCTACCAGGAGCTGGGCGGCGCGCTGCCGCGCCAGCCGCTGCGCCCGCTGCTGTGGCAATGGGGCCAACGCCCCGCGCATTGGCATGACCTGGATGTCCGGCTGCAACGCGGTGCGCGGGTGAAGCTGCTGCGCTGGCCCGACTTCCGCGTGCTGGGCCACCAGCACGACAGCTTCCGGCTGTGTTCGCTGCTGCTCAAGCGCGCGTGCAGCGTGGACGAGTGCGCCACCCTGCTGGACGTGGCACCGGATGCGGTGCGCAGCTTCATGCACCCGGCGTACCTGTGTGGCTACGCCGCGCTGGAAGATGCGCCGGCCAGCAGCGTGCCGCTGCGTGCAGGGGAGGGCGGCGGCACCCTGCTCGCCCGGATGTGGCGCAGCGTTCGCCAGCGTGGCGGGGGCTGAGCGTGCGCGAACACAAGATCGTGGTGCTGGGAGGCATGGGGTGCGGGAAGTCGACCCTGGTGCGCGCCATCGCCGCAGGCGCGGTGGTGGATACCGACGTGCACAACAGCGACCGCGCCGGCGCCGACAAGGCCTCTACCACAGTGGCGATGGACTACGCCGATATCGACCTGCCCAACGGCGACCGCCTGCGGCTCTACGGCACGCCCGGGCAGCAGCGCTTCGACTTCATCTGGCCGATCCTGCTGAAGGGCGCCAGTGGCGTGGTGCTGCTGCTGGATGCCACCCGTCACACGGCGGTGGAGGAGCTGCAGAGCTATCTGGGTGTGCTGCGTGAGCATGCCACGCAGGTGCCGGCCGTGATTGGCGTTTCGCGCATGGACCTCGCCCCGGACTTCGACCTCGATTCCTGCGCGACGGTCGCGGGTTGGGATGACCGCGTGCTGCCGGTGATGCCGGTGGACGCACGCGAGCGCGAACAAGGACTCTTCCTGATGGACGTGCTGATGAGCGAGATGGAAACCCGCGACCTGGTGCTGGCCCATGGCTGACGGGCAGGATGTGCGTCGGCTGGAACCGGCCGTGCGCGACCGTGTTGCCCAGCACCTTCAAGCGTTCGCCGACAGTCTCAATGGGGTGCGCAGCGCGGTGCTGGCCAGCGTGGATGGCTTCGCGCTGGTACCGGCCGCCGGCAGTCACGGTAACGGCGAGCGCCTGGCGGCAATGACCAGCGCGATGCTGGCACTGGCCGCCGCCGTGGGTCGCGAGCTGTCGCTGGGCGAACTGGAAGTGCTGATGCTGGAAGCCGGCGAGGGCAAGGTGCTGATGCTGGCGCTGCCGTGCGCGCCCGCACCGCTGTTGCTGATGGCCGCCTGCGACACGCGCTGCGTGACCGGCAAGGTGCTTTGGAGTGCAAAGGAATGTGGCCGCAACATCATGGCCGAACTCAGCGGATCACGAGCCGATCCGCAGGGGAACTAGGGGCTCGATAACCAAATGGGGTGCAACATGGCAGGTGTGAGCGAAACCTTGAGCGCGCTGATGACCATCGACGGCGCGCAGGCGGTGGCACTGGTGGACTATGAAAGCGGCATGCTGCTGGGCGAAGCGGGCTCGGGCATGGACATGGAAGTGGCGGCAGCGGGCAACACCGAAGTGATCCGGGCGAAGATGAAGACCGCCGCGTCGCTGAACCTCAACGACACCATCGAGGACATCCTGATCTCGCTGGGCAAGGCGTACCACATCATGCGCCCGGTGGCCTCCAGGAAGGGCCTGTTCCTCTACCTGGTACTGGACCGCAACAAGTCCAACCTGGCACTGGCACGGCGCCGGGTGCAGGACGTGGAGGCGTCCCTGGCGCTGTAGGACCTGACGCTGCTGCCGACCACGCCGGGTGGTCGGTGGCAGTCAGCGACGGGACCGCTTGCCGGCCACGGGCCGGCACTACTATGGTTGGGGTGGTCTTCCCGGTTGCCCTGCATGCCTGTTGCCCCATCCCCTGATGACGAAGCGCTCGCCACGCGGTTGGCGGCACTGATCCGTGATGCCTTCGAGGATTACCACGCGCGTTTCGCCGGGGTGACCCGCCGCGCGCGGGTGCGCTTCGAGACCCGCGACTGGAACGGGGCGCGGCAGGATGCGGTGGAACGCATCGGGCTGTATGACCGCTGCATTGCCGAAACGGTGGATGTGCTGCGGCGGGCAGCGCGTGAGGCCGTGGGTGAGCGCGCGCTGTGGCTGCAGATCCGCAGGGCCTACGCAGGCCTGGTGGGTGGGTTGATCGACGCAGAACTGTACAAAACCTTCTACAACACGCTGGCCCGGCGCCTGTTCGCTACTGAAGGCGTGGATGCCGCAGTGGAGTTCATGGCGATGGATGTGGAGCCATCCGACGCAATCACCCATCCGGTCGCGCGGCATACCTACGCGCTGTCGGCGACGCGGCCGGCCGAGGCCTTCATGCGGGTGCTGGGTGACTATCGCTTCGATGTGCCCTATGCGCACCAGTTGCGCTGTGCGGCGGCCATTGCCGTGCGCCTGCAGGACGACCTGCAGCATTGGGGTACCCAGCCCGTGCGCAGCATCGAGCTGCTGGATACCGTGTTCTACCGCGAGCGTCGCGCCTACCTGGTGGGGCGGGTGTTCGGCGAACACCGCTTCTCTCCCTGCGTGATCGCGCTGGTCAACGACGACAACGGCCTGCGTGCCGAAGCCGTGCTGACCCGGCGTCGCGATGTGGCGCACCTGTTCGGCGTGTCACGCAGCTACTTCCAGGCCGACCTGGCCACGGTGGGAGATGCGGTGGTGTTCCTGCGCAGCCTGCTGCCGGCCAAGCCGATCGATGAGATCTACACCGTGCTGGGCCGCGCCAAGCAGGGCAAGACAGAGCGCTACCGGACCTTCTTCCGCCACTTCCAGGACCACCCCGACGAACAGCTGGTGCATGCCGATGGCACACCGGGCATGGTCATGGCCGTGTTCACGCTGCCCAGTTACCCACTGGTGTTCAAACTGATCCGCGATCGCTTCGCCTGGCCCAAGACCATGACCCGGCACCAGGTGGAGGAAAAGTACGCGCTGGTATTCAACCTGGACCGCGTCGGGCGCCTGCTGGATGCGCAACCCTACCGGCACCTGCGCTTTCCCAAGGCCCGCTTCTCGCCGGCGCTGCGCGAAGAGCTGCTGAGCCAGTGCGCATCCAGCGTGCGTGAGGACGGCGATTCGCTGGTGATTGCGTTGTGCTACGTGCAGCGTCGTTTCCGCCCGCTCAACCTGTACCTGCGCGAGCAGACGACCGAAGCCCGCCGTGCCGCCGCGTTGGATTACGCGCAGGCCATCACCGACATGGCACGCAACAACATTTTCCCCGGTGACATGCTGCCCAAGAACTTTGGTGTATCGCGGCATGGGCGCGCGGTGTTCTATGACTACGACGAGCTGTGCCTCGTCAGCGACTGCGTGTTCCGCGCCTGGCCGACACCGCGCAATGCGGACGAAGCCATGGCCGATGAGCCGTGGTTCCACGTGGGCCCACGCGATGTGTTCCCGGAGCGCTTCGCACCCTTCATGGGGTTGCCCGCCGACGAGCTTGCCGCCGTGCGCGAACACCACGCCCATCTGTTTGATCCCCAATGGTGGCAGGGGCTGCAGGCGCGGTTCGCGGCCGGCGATTATCCCGATACGCCGCCCTATGCAGCCCATCATCGCCTGGCCTGATTTCCCCCTGACACATCGCTGGGCTATCCTCGGGGTTCATCCACAAGGAGCAGGTGAGATGCGTTATCCCCATTTTCTGGCGTTGGCCCTCGCATTGGGCGGCACCGGGTTGGTCGCGACAACCGATACCGCTGCACAGACTGCGCGTACGGTGCGTGAGACCGCCGAAGCCAGCATGACGCTGACCGGCAAGATCGATATCGGTACCGACGGGCACGTCACCGGCTTCCAGCTGGACCACGCCGACACGCTGCCTCCCGATCTGGCCGCATTCGTGCAGCACCAGGTGCAGGCATGGCAGTTCCAGCCGGTCGTGGACAACGGCACGGCGGTCGCGACACAGACGCCGGTGACCCTGCGCCTGCTCTCCCAGCCCGGTCCGGGCGGCGCGGGCGACACCGTGCGCGTGGCGGGTGCGAGCTTCAGCAAGTACGACCCGGAAAACACCAGCCGGGTGACCTCCAGCGAGCTCCGCTTGCCGGCCTACCCCAGGAATCTCGCGGCCATGCGCGCCAAGGGCGAAGTGCTGCTGCTGGTGAAGGTCGGCCGCGACGGTACCGTGGACGATGTGGTCGCCGAGCAGGTGAACCTGCGCGTGGTGGGCAAGGAAAACCAGATGCGGCAGGTGCGCAACGAGTTTGCCCGTGCATCGGTGTCCGCGGCGCGCAGCTGGACCTTCCGCCCGCCGACCACCGGCAGGCTCAAGGATGCCGAGTCGTGGACCGTGCGGATCCCGGTCCGTTACATGATGGGCGAACGCACGCCTTACGGCACGTGGGAAGCCTATATTCCCGGCCCGCGCGAGCGCGCGCCGTGGCGCACCTCGCAGGCCGGCGAGGACGCCGCACCGGACCTGCTGACTGCGGGCGGCATCTACATGGCCGACCTGGATGACGGTCCGCGCCTGCTCACCCCGTTGGGCATCTGATCACAAGGAGTCGTGCAATGCGTAGTTCCCTTTACCTGGCACTGGCCCTGGCACTTGGCGGCAGCATCGTCGCCGCCGCACCGGACGCCGCCGCACAGACACGCAGCGAAATGCGCAGGACCGCCGAAGGCAGCATGGTGCTGACCGGGCAGGTCAACATTGGTACCGAAGGGCAGGTGGAAGGCTTCGTGCTGGACCAGCGCGAAAAGGTGCCGGCAGAACTGGCCAGCTTCGTTGACCGCTCCGTGCAGACCTGGCGCTTCGAGCCGATCGTGCGCGATGGCAAGCCCGTGCGTGCGCGCACCCAGGTGTCCATCCGCCTGGTCGCCAACATTGGGCCCGACGGCAAGGACATGGTCACGCTCGACGCCGCGACCTTCGGCGGGTACGACGCCACAAGCACCGACCAGGTCACCTCGATCAAGATGGCGCCGCCGCGGTTTCCCTCGGTCGCACTGAACATGGGCGGAAGTGGCGATGTGATGTTGATCGTGAAAGTCGGCCGTGACGGCAAGGTCATGGATGTGATCGCCGAACAGGTCAACCTGCGCGTGCTCGGTGATGCGCGTCGCATGGAGCGCCTGCGCGAGGCGTTCGCGAAGCAGAGCGTGGACGCCGCACATCGCTGGAGCTTCCGCGCCCCCAGCACGGGTGACGAGAAGGACAAACCGTTCTGGTCCGTGCGCGTGCCGGTCAGCTTCGACTTTGGCGAAGTCACGCGTGGCTACGGCCAGTGGAACGTCTACATTCCGGGTCCGCGCGCGCATGCGCCCTGGCGGGAGGTCGGACCCGGCGAACAGGATGTGGCTGGCCTGCTGGCGGCCGGCGGCGTGTACATGACCGACGTCAGCACTGGCCCGCGCCTGCTGACCCCGCTGGGCGGGTAAGCAGCTGAAACACCGGATCGGCGCCGCGCGTCGATCCGGTTTGAGCGTCAGCTTCCGGCCGGGCCGTCCGGCGCTGGATACACCACGGTCCGGTTGCGACCCTGTTCCTTGGCCATGTACAGCGCCTTGTCGGCCAGACGCAGCGCCTGCTGCGGGTCCTCGTGGTAGGACGGGTAGTGGGCCACGCCCAGCGATACCGTTACCGTGCCGACCTGTTCGAACACTTCTGCTTCCACCTGCAGGCGCAGGCGCTCGGCGATGCCCGCGCTGGCGGTGACGTCGATGCCGGGCAGCAGGATCAGGAACTCCTCGCCGCCATTGCGGCACAGCAGGTCGGTGTCGCGCGAATCGTCGCGCATCAGCTGGGCGATGCGCAGGATCACCGCATCGCCCACCGCATGGCCGAAGCGGTCGTTGATGGTCTTGAAGCGGTCGATATCCAGCGCGATGATCCCGAACGGCTGCCCGCGTGCCTGCCAGTCTTCCAGCCCCTCCTGCAGGCCGCGGCGGTTCTGCAGGCCGGTGAGCGGGTCGGTCATGCTGGCGCGGTTGAGTTTGCCGATACGGTCCTGCAGCAGGTTGAAGCTGTACAGCAGCGCCTGCTTGAGGTGCGCGGCCTCGTAGTACCACGCCTTGATGCCGGTCACGTGGCGGATGGCGATGCCGGTGTCGCGGTTCTGCACGTTGCGCGCCATCTGCCACAGCGGCAGCGAAATGCGCCGGGCGAACCACCAGGTAACCAGCAGCGACAGCACGCCCAGCGGAATGGCATTCCAGATCACCGCTTTCATCAAGCGCGACAGCGGCGCCAGTGTGGCCTCCGTCGGGCGCTGTGCCACCACGCCCCAGCCCACGCTGGGCACCGGCGCGTAGCCGGCCAGCATCAGCACGCCGTGGCTGTTGCGCACTTCCTGCGCGCCCGAGTGGCCCTGGCTCACCGCCTTCACCGCCGGGTTCTCCAATGCGAACTGGCCAACCCGGGTGGGTTCGATGTGGTACAGGATGCGGCCATTGCGGTCGACCACGTACAGATACGAGCCGTCGCGGTAGTAGTGCTTGCCCAGCAGGCTCTGCAGGATGCTGCGCTGGCGCAGGTAGATGGTGCCGCTCACATAGCCTTTGTACTGGCCCTGCGGGTCGAAGATCGGGTGCGAGATGGCGACCAGCAGGCGGCCGGTGGCCGACTGGTAGGGATCGCTGATGTACGGCTCGCGGCGCTTGAGCGCCTCGCTGTTGCCTTGGCTGTTGAGCACCACGCCCTGCAGGGCCAGGCTCAGCGGCGAGGTGGCCAGCACCGTGCCGGCCGGGTCCACGATCAGTACCGAGTTGAAGCTGTTGGTCTGCAGCTGCAGGCGCGCCGCTTCGGCTTCCAGGTCGGCGCGGGTGTGCGCCCGCTGGCCCAGGCCGGTGGCGGCATAGGCCAGCTGCTGCTGGGCCGACAGCACGAAGTTCTGGGTGCTCTCGGCCAGCTTGCTGGCGTACACCCGGTTGGATTCGAGCGTGGTGCCGATCAGCTGTTCGCGCTGCACGCGGTAGCTGGCGTGCAGGGTGTTGGCCAGGGCGACGAGCGCGCTGAGCAGGGCAAGCGCCAGGATCAGCTTGCCCAGGTTGAGGCGGGACGACAGCAGGGGCATGGCAGAGTGACCGGCAGGATGCTGCGCCAACCGGTCCTACCGATGAGGCTGCAACGGGGCGGATGAGGGGGTCCCGGCGCGGATTATCACGGATTCGCCGCCCAAAGGGGGAGGTCCGGACTCAGCGTTCCATCCGCTTGCGCAGCACGCTGCGCACATTGGCCGCCATGCCCTCATCCAGCGGACCCAGCACGCCGCGCTTGCTGTCGGGGATATGTGCGTTGGCTTCGCCATCGGCGCCGAACACGTAGTGGTCGAACAGTGCCCGCCAGTGCCTGCGCTGGGCCGGCGGCAGCCCGCGCAGCGCGAGCAGCGACAGCATCAGGGCGTTCATCGGCGGGTCCATCCAGGCCGGCACCGGACGCCACCAGTAGTTCACCAGCACATTGAAATCATCCAGCCCTTCCATGTGGTGCCACCACAGGGAAGGAATGAACACGGCATCACCGGGGCCCAGCTCGGCCACCTGGGCGCTGGCCATGGCCCGGGCAAAGCGCGGGAAGCGGTCCAGGTCCGGTTCGGCGAAGTCCACCAGGCTCACTGCCTGGCCGGCGGGGGTGAAATCCAGCGGACCGACATACAGGTTGCCGATCTGATCGGGCGGAAACAGGGTGACCCGACGGCGGCCGGCGGCGACGCAGGCCAGGTTGTCCGGCACGTCGTGGTGGGCGGCGATGCGCGAGCGGTTGCCGATCCAGATGCTGGCCAGCGGTTCGTCCACGCCCAGCGCCAGCGGATTGTCCTGGCGGAAGCCGGGCAGAAAGCTGTCCAGCGTGGTCGAGGCGACGTAGATGGTGGGCGGTTCAGGCGTGCTGCGGTACTTGAGCAGCGTATCGAGCACCACCTTCAGCGCGATCTGCTCGCGGCGGAAGTTGAAGCCGCTCATGTCCGCGTTGTAGAAGATCCGCCCCTTTGCTGCAGGCGGCGCGGTCGTGGCGGTAACCGGCAGGGTGCCGTGGTCGTACTGCTTGAGGTGGGCGACCGCCGCATCGGCCGAGTTGCGCGCGGCGCCGACCATCGGCCAGTCCGCCACCAGCCCGCGGAGCACCTTGGGCGTGGTCCAGCCCGGGAGAACCTCGGCCAGCCGGTGGCGGTCGAGGTCGCGCACTTCGTCGATCGGACCGGGCGTGGCAGGCATGGCAGGGTCGCTTGCAGGCGGTGGCGGTGTGGCGAGTGTAGACCCGCCACACCGCTGCTGCTCAGAACTTGTAGCGGACGCCGAACATGTAGCGCGGGCCGGTCTGGGTGGCGTAGCGCAGCATGTTGGTATGCCGTGCGTAGGTGCGCATGGTCTCGTCGGTGAGGTTGATCGCCTCCAGGCTCAGCGACAGCTGCTCGCTGACCGCGTAGCTGATGTTGAGGTCGAGCTGGCCGTAATCATCGGTGTAGTTCGGATTGGGACCCTGGCCGCCGATGCCGTTGAGGAACTTGTCGCGCCAGTTGTAGGCCGCACGGATCTGCCAGTTGTGCTTGTCGTAGAACGCCACCAGGTTGGCCGAATCGCTCAGGCCCACCATCGGGTACTGGTCGCCCAGGCTCTGGTTGTCGAAGGTCAGCCCCGACTTCACCTTGGTGTAGTTCGCTGCCAGGCCGAAGCCGGACTGGCCGAACAGGTGCTGCACCGCCACTTCCCAGCCATCGAGATGGTCCGAACGCTGGTTGGCCGGCAGGGTGATGTCGAAGCCGGCGACCGGGTCGCCGGGCTGCCCGACGATGGTGCCGGTGAGCTGGCCGGCCGAGTTGGTGCCGGTGGCGGTCACGCCCGGCTGGCCGTTGAAGTTGGTGAAGATGTAATCGCGGATGCAGGGCATGTCGCTCACCCCGCAGCCGGCTGCCAGCGCTGCGTTCCAGTACGCGCCACCCACGGGGGTGTGCAGGTTGCCGGTATTCTCGCGGACGATGGTGTTGCTGATGAAGTTCTTGATGTTCTTGCGGAAGAAGCCGACCGAGGCGTAGCTGGATTCGCCGTAGTACCACTCCAGCGACAGGTCGAAGTTGTCCGACAGCAGCGGCTCCAGCGCCGGGTTGCCGCGCGACCCGCTGCCACCCTGGGTGCGCACGATGTCGGCCAGCGACTGCCCGCTCTGGATCTGGTCCCACCCAGCGCGGCCCAGGCTGCGGCTGTAGCTGCCGCGCAGCGCCAGCGTATCGCTGATGTCCAGCTTCAGGTCCAGGTTGGGCAGCACATAGTCGTACTTGCCGCTGTCGCTGATGAAGCCGCTTTCGCTGGCGTATTCGATGTTGAGCTCGTTGGCCGAACTCCAGCTGATCCCGTTGGGCACGCGCACCATCGCGGTGGAATCCACGTCGGTCTGCTCATAGCGCACGCCGACGGCCACGTTCAGCGGCATCGACCAGTCGAACGTGGTGCGGTACTGCAGGAACGCGCTCTTGGACGTTTCGTTGGTGCGGATGTCCTGCGAATACTCGGTGGGAGCCACGTAGCAGGTCGGGCAGGCCGGGTCGGACGCGGTGCCGACCTGGGCGGCGCGGTTGATCAGCCTGTCGAAGTCGAATACAAGGAACTGGCCGGTCAGGCGCGGATCGTTGTGCCCCGAGAACGCATCGAAGTACCTGGCCATGTCGTCGGCGTACCAGATGCTGTCATCGTAGTCGGCCGGCGTGCCGAGGCCGCCCCAGCTGTTGCGCTGCATGATCGCCGAGGCCGAGCGGTTCTTGACGTCGGTGTAGCCCACGCCGAAATCCAACGCGGAGTAGTCGGCGAACGTGAAGGTACCGCGGCCCTGGTACTGTTCCACCTCGGACTTGTTGTAGCTGTTCTGGAACACCGAGCCGGTGACCAGGGCATCGGCCGCCTGCACCCCGCCCGGCGGCAGCGCGATGTTGATGATCGGCAGGTCGCCGCTGTAGTCGACCGTGGTCTTGCCGCGCACGAACGCGGCAACCCCGAGCACGCCAGCCGAACCATACGGGCTGTCGGGCTGCGATTCGCCGGTGGAGTGGTGGGCGTCGAAGTTCAGGGTCAACGCATCGTTGACCTCCCACTCCACGTTGAAGCCCAGCGAGTCCAGCGTGTTCCTGGTGGCCAGCTGCGCACCCCCCATCGACACGTCCGAATTGACCATGTCTTCGCTGTAGATGATCGGCGCGGCGACCGGGCCGTTGGTCCAGATGCTGTCGCCGGGGCCGTAGTTGAACCACACCGACAGCTCACTGCGCTGCTGCTGCACCTTGTTTTCCACATAGGTGTAATCCAGCGTGGTGGTCACGTTGTCGACCGGCTTCCACTGCAGGGTGGCCTGGCCGTTGGTGCGCTGGCGCTGCACGCCGTTGACGTTGTAGGCGGTGTTCTGCGGGCGGCCGTACACGTCATCGGGGCCGGGACGGTTCTGGATGCGGTCCGCGTAGCCCTGGCCCGGCTGCGGCAGCACGCGCCAGTCAGTGGTGTTGTCGCCTTCGAACGTGGCCCAACCTTCGGCCACCGTGGCCTGGTTGAAGCCGGAATCGCGCTCCTGGTAGCTGCCGCTCAGCATCACGCCCACGCGACCATCGGCATAGGTGTCACTGAAGATGCCGGAGATCTCACCGGTGTACTTCGAACCCTGCAGCGTGCTGGGCAGGTTGTCGTTGGAGGTGTCGTTGACGGCCTTCAGGCCGACGCTCACCACCGGCGCCGATTCGAGCGGGCGCAGGGTCTTGACGTTGATCGTGGCACCGATGCCACCGGTCGGGTTGTCGGCACGGGTGGTCTTGAACACTTCCACCGCCGAGATCGACTCGGAGGCGATGTTGGCGAAATCGAACGAGCGCGAGCCGGACAGGCCGGCGCCGCCGTTGCCCAGATTGGAGGCCGGCATCTGGCGGCCGTTGAGCAGCACCAGGTTGAAGTCCGGGCCGATGCCGCGCACGGTCACCTTGGAGCCTTCGCCGCTGGAGGTGCGGTCGATCGACACGCCGCTGATGCGCTGCAGCGATTCGGCCAGGTTGGTATCGGGGAACTTGCCGATGTCCTCGGCCACGATGCCGTCCACCACACCCTGGCTGTCGCGCTTGAGGTTCATGGACGAAGTGAGGCTGCCACGGATACCGGTGACCTGCACCGTATCAAGCGTGGCCGGATCCAGCCCTTCCGACGACGACGCAGCGCCGTCGCGGGTGGTGTCCTGGGCCCACGCCGGCCCGGCCAACACGGCGAGCAGCGCGGAAGTGAGCATTGCCTTGCGGGGTACGGCCTTGTACGTCTTCATTGCAGCTCCCTCCCCAGGGAAATCGGTAATGGCAGTCCTACGGCGTCTGACACGATTCAACAACGATGTGGGCGGATTGGGCCGATGCCTGACAGCGTTGTCAACAAACTGCCATGAAGCGCATCGTTCGCGGTGTCGCGCGTGGGTGTCCCTGCGTGTCCCGGGGCGGGTCGCTGTATACGCGCCAAACCCTGCAATGCGGGCCTTTCAGCCCTGTTTTACCGGGACGTCAAGCGCCCGATTCAGTCGGGCCTGCTCGTTGTGCAGTGCAGAACGAAACTGCGCGAAACCCGTTTTCGGGCAGGTTACGGTGACTGTCGCGTGTTCTGACCGGTTGTCTGACAGCGCTGGACAACAGGACGCCAAGCAGGTTCCATGTCTGGCCGCCGCATGGCTGGCATTCCCATCAGAAGGACAGGCAATGGACACTTCCACCGTGGTTCGCGGGCAGCACGTACAGAGCACACGCATGGCACTGGCCGTGGTGACGGCGATCTTCTTCATGTGGGGCTTCATCACCTGCCTCAACGACATCCTGATTCCGCACCTCAAGGCCGCGTTCTCGCTGACCTGGGTGCAGGCGATGCTCATCCAGTTCACCTTCTTCGGCGCGTACTTCCTGATGTCGCTGCCGGCGGGCCGGCTGGTGGCTGCGGTGGGCTACAAGCGCGGCATCGTGGCCGGTCTTGCGATCGCCGGGGTCGGCGCGCTGCTGTTCTGGCCGGCGGCCGCGCTGCATGTATACGGGCTGTTCCTGGCCGCGCTGTTCGTGCTGGCCACCGGCATCACCGTGCTGCAGGTCGCGGCCAACCCGTATGTGGCGCTGCTGGGGCCGGAGCAGACCAGCTCCAGCCGGCTCACCCTGGCCCAGTCGATGAACGCGCTGGGCACCACCATTGCCCCGCTGTTCGGCGGCCTGCTGATCCTGGCGGCCGAACCGCGCAGCGCCGAGCAGCTGGCGCTGCTGCCGCAGGCCGAAGCGCTGGCCTACCGCGCCGCTGAAGCACAATCGGTGCAGGTCCCGTACTTCGGCTTGGCCGTCGCCTTGTTCGTGCTGGCCGCGGCGATCTGGATGTTCCGCCTGCCCAGCATTGCCGGGGTGGAAGACAGCAAGGAGCAGGGCACGCTCGGTGCGGCGCTGCGCCACAAGCACCTGGCCTTCGGCGTGCTGGCGATCTTCTTCTACGTGGGTGCGGAAGTGTCCATCGGCAGCGTGCTGGTCAACTTCCTGTCCATGCCCGGCATCGGCGAAGGCCTGACCGAGCAGGAGGCCACGCGCTATGTGTCGCTGTACTGGGGCGGTGCGCTGGTCGGCCGCCTGGTCGGCACGTTCCTGCTGGCGCGCTTTGATCCGCGCCGCCTGCTCGGGCTGTTCGCGCTGGTGGTGATGGGGCTGCTGGCGGTGACCATGCTCGGCACCGGCGAGCTGGCCAAGTGGAGCGTGGTCAGCGTGGGTCTGTTCAATTCGATCATGTTCCCGACCATCTTCGCGCTCGCCATCGGCGGCCTGGGCCCGCTCACCGGGCAGGGCTCCAGCCTGCTGGTGATGGCGATCGTGGGCGGCGCGGTGGTTCCGCTGGCGGTGGGCTGGTTGGCCGACCACTACGGGCTGCAGGCTTCGTTCCTGCTGCCGATGCTGTGCTACCTGTTCATCGTGTTCTATGCATGGCGGGGGTCGCGCCGCTACGCCTGACCCTTCAACGGCGCCGGGGTGCGTGGGTGGATTCACGCACCAGCACCGCATGGTCCACGGTGACCATGCGGCCGGCCTTCGGCGAGCGGATGCGTTCGATCAGCTGTTCGGTGGCCAGCCGGCCCATCGTGTCGGTGGGCTGGCGCACCGTGGTCAGGGCCGGATAGATGTGCCCGGCAATGGGCGTGTCATCGAAGCCGCACACGGAAAGATCGCGCGGAACGCGCAGGCCGCGCTGGCCAGCCACCCGGAACACCGCGGCGGCCATGTCGTCGTTGGCCGCGAAGATCGCGGTCGGCGGCTCGGGCAGGTCCAGCAGCGTGTTGGCCGCCTCGATGCCCGATTCGAACGAGAACTGGCCGTTCACCACCAGCGCCGGGTCGTACTCAATGCCCGCGTCGCGAAGTGCCTGGCGGTAGCCGGCGAGGCGCCACTGGCACGCGCCATGCGCGCGCGGGCCTTTGATATGGGCGATGCGACGGTGGCCCTGCGCGACCAGATGGCCGATCAGTTCCACCACTGCGGTGGTTTCGTCCATGCGTACGCCGATGCGCCCTTCGGGATGGCGCGGTGCGATGCTGGAAAACGGAATCTCGTTGTCTTCCAGGTACGCCAGCACCACCGCATCGTCGGTCAGCGGCGGGATCAGCACCACGCCATCGGGCCTCGAGTTCTCGAACAGTGCGGCGAGGTCGGGCAGGGTGCGCCGGCCGATGCCGACCGGCCCCAGGATCAGGTTGTAGTGGTTGGCATGACAGGCTTCCAGCATGCCGTTCTGGATTTCCATCAGGTAGTTGCGCGAGGGGTTGTTGTAGACCAGCGCCAGTGCATACGAGCGCTGCCCGGCCAGGCTGCGCGCCGACAGGTTCGGTTTGTATCCCAGCCGGGAGACCGCAGCGAGCACGCGGTCGCGCGTTTCCACCCGTACGTTCGGCTCGTTGTTGAGCACGCGCGACACGGTCTTGATCGAAACGCCCGCAATGGCGGCGACATCCTCGATACGACTACGCATGGTGCGATGGATCCTCCTGGAGAGCCCGGCCGGCCGCTGCCGATGGTAATGCGCCTGTGTCGTTTCGGGATTACCGAAGCAGGCGGATGGTGCCACGTTGCGGGGTATTCGTGCACGGCTTGAATATCCATGCGGCGCTGCAACAGCAAGTGCGGATTCCCGGCGTGCGCGAATAGAGCCAGCCCAACAACGACGGGGATACCAGGACAAGCCGTTCGCCGAACGGTTGACAGCGCCCCGCCGGGCTTATATGACAGCGCTGTCACCGGATGCGCCGAATCGGTCCACGCCCGGTCCATCATCCGCACATTTTCTTGGAGGTAGATGCACGTGAGCAGCGCCCGGAAGACTCTTCTTACCGTCTGTGTCCTGACGGCATTGGCCGCCCAGGCGCACGCCGCGCCCGCCGCCGAGCGCCTGCAGGACTGGCCGCACGTGACCAGCGCGATCGCCTCCGACCCGGCCATCGAAAGCCGCGTGCGCAGCATCCTTGCGGAGATGACCCTGGCCCAGAAGGTCGGGCAGATGACCCAACCGGAGATCAAGCAGATCACGCCGGAGCAGGTGCGTACCTACTACGTCGGCTCGGTGCTCAACGGCGGTGGCTCGTGGCCGGGCATGGACAAGCACGCCAGCGTGGCCGACTGGGTGAAGCTGGCCGATGCCTATCACGCCGCATCGCTGGCTACTGACGCGCGTACCCCGGTACCGGTGATCTGGGGCACCGATGCCGTGCACGGCCACAGCAATGTGTTCGGCGCCACGCTGTTCCCGCACAACATCGGCCTGGGCGCCACCCGCGATGCCGCGTTGATCGAGCGCATCGGCGCCGCCACCGGCAGCGCCACCCGTGCCACCGGCATCGGCTGGGTGTTCGCGCCCACGCTGGCCGTGGCACATGACCCGCGCTGGGGCCGGACCTACGAAAGCTTCTCGTCCGACCCGTCCATCGTGCGCGAATACGCCACCGCCTACGTCAAGGGCGCGCAGGGCCGCTTCACCGGCGACGGCAACGTGGTGGCCACCGCCAAGCATTACATCGGCGATGGGGCCACCGACAACGGCCGCGACCAGGGCGAGGCCACGGTGGACAAGGCCACCATGATCAACGTGCACGGCCAGGGTTACTTCGGTGCGCTGGGCGAAGGCGTGCAGACGGTGATGGCCTCGTTCAACAGCTGGAACGACCGTGCCGGCGGCGTGGACTACGGCAAGATGCACGGCAGCCAGGCGCTGCTTACCGGCGCGCTGAAGGAAAAGATGGGTTTCGACGGCTTCGTCGTCTCCGACTGGAACGGCATCGCCCAGGTACCCGGCTGCCGCAACGACAGCTGCGCCCAGGCGATCAACGCCGGTATCGACATGGTGATGGTGCCTGATGACTGGAAGGCCTTCATTACCAACACTATGGCCCAGGTGGAGAGCGGCGAGATTCCGATGGCGCGCATCGACGATGCGGTGACCCGCATCCTGCGGGTGAAGCTGCGTGCGGGCCTGTTCGAGCACAAGCCGTCCGACAGCCGCTTCGCGGGCGACGCCAACGCCGTGCAGCACCGCGAGCTGGCGCGTGAAGCCGTGCGCGAATCGCTGGTGCTGCTGAAGAACCAGGACAAGGTGCTGCCGCTCAAGCGCGATGCGCGCGTGCTGGTGGTGGGCAAGAGTGCCGACAGCCTGTCCGACCAAGCCGGGGGCTGGTCGCTGACCTGGCAGGGTACCGAGAACACGAACGCCGATTTCCCCAATGCCGATTCGGTGCTGGGCGCGCTGCGCGCCGAGCTGGGCACGAAGCAGGTGACCTACAGCGCCGATGCCAAGGGCATCGATGCGTCAGCGTTCGACGTGGTGGTCGCGGTGATCGGCGAAACGCCGTACGCCGAAACCAACGGCGACATCCTCGCCTCGGACACGGTCAGCCACAGCCGTGCGCAGCCGCAGGACCTGGCCGTGCTCAAGGCCGCCGCCGCCACCGGCAAGCCGCTGGTCACCGTGTACTTCTCCGGCCGCCCGATGTACACCAACGACCTGCTCAACCTGTCGCAGGCGTTCGTTGCGGCGTGGCTGCCGGGTACCGAAGGCAAGGGAATCACCGACGTGCTGGTGGCAGGCAAGGACGGCAGGCCCGCGCACGACTTCCACGGCCGGCTCAGCTTCCCGTGGCCGGGCGTGCCTTGCCCGGCACCGATCGACCGCCCGGACCCGAAGCGCCCGGACCTGTTCAAGTTCGGCTATGGCCTGAGCTATGCCAAGCCCGCGCAGGTCGCGCGCCTGCCCGAAACCAACCCGGACCATTGCGGCGAAGTGACCACGCTGCCGATCTTCAATCGCGTGGATACCGCGCCGTTCTCGCTGCACATCGCGGCCGGCGGTGCCACCCAGCCACTGGGCAACGATCTCAACGCCAGCCTGCGCTGGCCCACCGCCACGCCGGTGGCCGAGGTGCGCACGGTGCAGATCAACACCCAGCAGGACGCCCGCGAAGTGACCTGGCTGGCCCCGGCGCAGCTGATCGCGCGCAGCACCTCGCGGCGCAACCTGGGCGCGCTGGCGCGCAGCAACGGCGCGTTGCAGTTCGACGTGATGGTGCAGCACCCGCCCGCCTCGCCGGTAACGGTGACCATGCAGTGCGGCACCGGCTGCGAGGGCGGGGTGGATATCGCCCCGGCGCTGGCAACGCTCACCGCGGGGCAGAAGCGCACCGTGACCATTCCGCTGGCCTGCTTCGCCAGCAAGGGCGTGGACCTGGGCGCGGTGGAAGCCCCGTTCGTGGTCAGCGCGGACAAGCCGTTCGCGGCGGCCTTCACCCAAGTGCGGGTGGCGACGAAGGCGGGCAAGGCCGAGGGTGTGGTGGAGTGCAGGTGACGTGCGGGTCAGCCGGGCATTGCCCGGCTCTACCGCTGGGCTGATCGGCGCCGAGCTGCTACGGCCTTGCTGTCAGCGTCGCTGTCTGCTTGCTCCAGCAACAGGATTCGGATGCGGTTGCGGCGGCACTGAATGGTTCCGCCGTAGGCCAGCGGTCTTCCCGTCAGTCGTTCGATGGCTGCGGCCAGCGTCTCGCTGGAAAGGCTGTGGTGAGGGTCCTGTATGGCAACCGACACGACGATTCCCCTGATATCGGCCGATGCCCCGCAGCGTGCGCGGATCTGTATCTGGCCCGGCTCGCGGTCCAGCAGCAGGGAAACTGCATCGATAATGGTGCGGTACGCGGCAAGCTGAAGGCCGACACTCAGCCTGCATGGGTCCCCCGTCAGTCGATGCGGTGCCACGCGCTCCGTTGCCTTCCATGCTTCATCAATACCGCCAATCTGGAGGGCGAGGTAGAGCCCTACGTGTTCCAGCGACGTTGGGTAGACCATCGTGACCTGCTCGCGGAATTTTCGGGAGTGGAGAGCGGTAACCTTCAAGAGGCCGCCTGCGAGATCCTGGTGGCCTTTGGTCTTGAGCCACTCAGCAACGTCGCTCAGTGAGGCATCGAAACCCTCGCTGAGCTGCCGTATGTCCAGCACCCGCGAGCGGAGTTCCTTCTCAGTGGCGGTATGAGCCGCTCTGGAGTGGCAAAGGGCTCGCTCTTTCTCAAGCTTGTGGATTCTGAGCTCTTGGTAATAGTGGGAGAAGCATGTGCCAACGGCCAGAAGCGCTATCCCAACCAGCGCCAGGCTCTGTTGGGCCGAAAAGGCCGCGGGATCGAAGGAGTCCGCCATCCCCGACGCAGGCATGGTCAGGCGCACGATCAAGCTCCAGGTGGGCACGCTGACGGCAGCTCCCCTCCAGCCATGCATGCACGTCAAGGCGATGGCAGGCAGGGCGAGCAATAGAAGAATATTGGTTTTGGCCGGGCCAGGAGCCGCCGGGATCCAAAGCGTCGCGAATCCAACGAAGGCCATCAGAACGAGGCAGATCACTGTCGGCACCATCAGTCCGGTCTGCAGGACAAACGCCTCTTTCCGATGCGTCCAAAGCAGCGCCAGCGGCGCGATCGTGAGGATCCCTATGAAATCGCCTACCAGGAAGCGAACCGCGTCCGTACCAAACCCCGCCGCCGGAGGGTTGGGCCAGAGCAGGTATGGGATCAAAAGGTTCAATGTCGTCACCGTGACAGTCGACACGGCGGCTACACAAATGAGCCAGACACCTGCTCGTGAACTCATGATCCGCCGATGCAGGTGGGTGATCAACATGACCGCAGGCATCAGCACGGCCGAGCTGACGACGAACCACGTCCATCCGTAGCGGTCGATCAAGGGATATCGGGCAAACGCGAAGTAGCAGTACTCGCCGACGAGAAGGTAGGGCCAAAGTCGCAGCGGAGTGAGAAGGAGTGCTGCGATTCGTATGCCGGCGGGAAGATAGAACTGATCCATCGACACCTCGCGTGCTAACCAGTACGCAAATGCGTAGACAAGCGCGATGGCAAGGCCCAGTGGGTGAATGCGAAAGTTCAGATGCAGTCCGTTCTTCAGCCACTCCGTTTGCATGCGATTCTCCGTTCTGCCGAAGACGACACTCTGAGGATGCAGGTGGTCGTCGGGTGCGGACGGTATCGGCGAAATAAGCGCGATGCAATGGTTGTCTTGAATTATAGGAAAGATACGAGACTTGCAGAAATCGTGTGTTCTTGCGGGACGTCACACGCTGTTGGTGATGCTCGTTCGATCTTCAATCTGGGCGGGAAGATATCCCGGCGTCTGTATCGCAGGGGCACCGCGCATATGAATCAGAGGATCTTCAGGGGAACCCTCTGCTGAAGGAACTACGATTCATTCGGCACTCTTGCCACTCACCCAATGGAGGTCAAAGTGAGGTTTTTGCCCATCTGCAGCGCGACGTCCGTGCTGCTTCTCGCCATGGCGCCGATGTCGGCCGCGGCTCAGTTGAGTGACCATCATGGGAACGAGTTGGCGTCCCACGGATTGGGGCAATCTCACCCGATGGCCAGTAACGCGAGCCAGGATCCGAACTGGCAGGTGTACGGCTTTGAGCGCGATGGAATCTCGTACTTCCAGGTGAATGATCTTGCCGGTCGGGTTCACGTGATCATCGGGCGAGCCGGCGACACGTTCTGGGCGTTGCCTGCTGGCGACGTGCCATTCCGTGCGTCTGTCCCGACGCGTCGTGAGTCCGTGCCAGAGGGCGCTGACAGCGCCGTGGTATTCCGGCATGAGGACTTCTCGATCGTGCGCTACGGGGTTGGAAAAGAGGCAGTGTGGTCGGTGGAGGTTCCCTGAGCCGCCTTGGAAAAGGCAACCTTGGAGAATGGTGTGGCCGCTCGGGTTGATGCGTGGATCAGGGGCGTCACACGGCCGGCCAACGGCGCGCGCGACCGGGATCGAGCTGAGCGGTCTCTGTCGGAGAGGTGACGCTTTAGGAACAGATTCAAAGAAAGCCTGCCGGGTCGCGGGTAGTGTGCGGGTCATACGCACGCGGGGAACCGGCTATGACACTTGTTCACGTCCTGGGTGGGGCGTCGCTGCTGATCCTGGTGGCGGTGTCCACGGTGATCAGAGCCGGGATCGGGTTGGATTGGGGAAGTCCGGAACCAGCGGCTCCGGACGCTGCGGAAGAAACCGCTGCGGACGCGGTGGAGGCTGTGGAGGAGCCGGTAGCAGGGTTGGTTGCGCCACACTTCGGGCCATTGTTGGACCGGATGCGGCCTTGACGTGTGCCGACCAACGGTCGGCACCTACCGTCAGCCAGCGCTGATCGGTTGGGGCCCCCAGCCATGAAAAAGGCCCCGCAGTGCGGGGCCTTTTTCTGTTTCGATGTTGGCGCCGGTCAGCGCTTCATCGAACCGAAGAACTCGTCGTTGGACTTGGTGTTCTTCATCTTGTCGAGCAGGAACTCCATCGCGGCGATTTCGTCCATCGGGTGCAGCAGCTTGCGCAGGATCCAGATCTTCTGCAGCAGCTCCGGTTCGATCAACAGGTCTTCGCGGCGGGTGCCCGAACGGTTGATGTCGATGGCCGGGTACACGCGCTTCTCGGCGATACGACGGTTCAGGTGCACTTCGCTGTTGCCGGTGCCCTTGAACTCTTCGTAGATCACCTCGTCCATCTTGCTGCCGGTGTCGACCAGCGCGGTGGCGATGATGGTCAGGCTGCCGCCTTCTTCAACGTTACGCGCGGCACCGAAGAAGCGCTTCGGGCGGTGCAGGGCGTTGGCGTCCACACCACCGGTGAGCACCTTGCCGGAGCTGGGCACCACGTTGTTGTAGGCGCGTGCCAGGCGGGTGATCGAGTCGAGCAGGATCACCACGTCCTTCTTGTGTTCCACCAGGCGCTTGGCGCGCTCGATCACCATTTCGGCAACCTGCACGTGGCGCGCGGCCGGTTCGTCGAAGGTGGAGCTGATGACTTCGCCGCGCACGGTGCGCTGCATTTCGGTCACTTCTTCCGGACGCTCGTCGATGAGCAGCACGATCATGTGCACGTCCGGGTGGTTGGTGGTGATCGCCGTCGCCACCTGCTGCATCAGCATGGTCTTACCGGCCTTGGGCGGGGAGACGATCAGCGCACGCTGACCCTTACCCTGCGGTGCCATCAGATCCATGATGCGGCCGGTAATGTCTTCGGACGAACCGTTGCCACGTTCCAGAGTGAAGCGCTTGCGCGGGAACAGCGGGGTGAGGTTCTCGAACAGCACCTTGTTCTTGGACGCTTCCAGCGGCTCACCGTTGATGGTGTCCACGATCGACAGCGCGAAGTAACGCTCGCCGTCCTTCGGGAAGCGGATGCGGCCGGACAGGTGGTCGCCGGTGCGCAGGTTGAAGCGGCGGATCTGGCTGGGCGAAATGTAGGTATCGTCCGGCCCGGCCAGGTAGCTGGCTTCAGCCGCGCGCAGGAAGCCGAAGCCGTCCGGCAGGATTTCCAGCACGCCGTCGGCAGCCACGCCGTCGCCATGGCGGGTGAGCACCTTGAGCAGGGCGAAGATCACGTCCTGCTTGCGGGCGCGGGCCACGCCTTCGGAGATCTGCAGCTGCTCGGCGATTTCCAGCAGCTTCTGGGCCGGCATGCGCTTGAGGTCGCTCAGCGAATAGACCGGGAAGCCCTCGGGCACGTTGGCCTGCTGGCTGCGCACGAACGGCTGCTGTTCGCCATTGTCCTGCGGCATGCCGTCGTCGCGGAAGCCACCACCACCACCGCCGCGATTGCGGTCGCGGTCACGGCGATTGCGGAAACGGTCACGGCGGTTGCCCTGACCTTGGTTCTGGCCCTGGCCCTGATTCTGACCCTGCTGGTACGGGTTCTGGCCGCCCTGCGGGTTGTTGTTGTTGTTGTTGTTGCGCTGACCGCCGTCGGCGGCGTCCTGGCCACCGCCCTGCGGGGCCGGGGCATCGCCGCCGGAAGCGGCCGGTGCCTGGGGGGGCTGCTGCGGCGCTGCCGGTGCAGCCGGCGCCGGCGCGGCGGGCGCGGCAGCCAGGGGCAGGGCGTTCTGTTCGGGGGAAGACCCGGTGTCGGCGCTGCTGGCAGCGGCCTTGGCGACGCGCGGCTTGCGCACGCGCTTCTCGGCGGGCGCGTCGGCGCTCCCGGGTTCGGAAGTAGTGATATCGGACAAGTGCTGAATTCCTCGCTGGAAGGTGCGAGCGCCCGGCAGGGGCGGCGAACGTTGGGAAGGGATTCTGGAAAGAAACGTCGTCCAGAAGATGCGGCGCGCGAATGCGGCCGGATATGCCGACACTAACACCGGCTCGCGGCAGCGCGCAAGCCGGGTGGGGCAGGGTCATTCATGCGGGCGTGGGGCCCGCGGGGCAGCCGGGGTGGCCGGCTGCCGGGTGGCTCAGGCCAGGGCCTTGTCGAGCAGGCCGGCCAGCTGGGCCTTGCCGACGGCACCGATCTGCTCGCCAACCTTCTCACCGCCCTTGAACACCACCAGGTACGGGATCGAGCGCACATGGTACTTGGCCGCCAGTGCGCGGTTGTTGTCCACGTTGACCTTCACGACCTTGGCGCGGCCCTGGTAGGCGTCGGCCAGCTCGTCGAGGGCCGGGGCGATCATCTTGCAGGGACCACACCATTCGGCCCAGAAATCGACCAGGACCGGTTCCTTGGAATTCAGCACGGCGCTATCGAAGTCGGCATCGCCGACATGTACAACCTTGTCGCTCATCTTGGTCTCTCGTTTTGGAGTGCACCCGGCAGGGCCGGAGGGGTTGAACCTGGACAGGGCTGGGGGCCTGGTCCGCGTCTGCTGCCTCGTGGCCGCGGGTGCGGCCAGCGGTGCGTCCGATGGATGCCTGGACGCTCACGGCCGGCAGTGTACCCCTATCGTCGCGGGGCGACAGACACCGGTTGGAAAGAATCATCCTGTGACCGTCATCGCGCTTTGCCGGGGCTGGCGGGAACGATATGCGGGTGGGGCTCTGGCGGTTCCAGCCCCTTGGATCCGGCCGTTCAACTGGGGGTGGGGGCCGTGAAAGGCCGCCACGCAGGGCATGGCGCTACGGCTGGGCGGTCCGTCGCATGGGGGGCTGCGACGGCCTCCCCCGGTTTGCCGGCCGCTTTGCGTTAAACTGGCCCACTGTGCGGCGCCCCGGGACCGGTTCGGTCCGGCCTCCGCCTTCCCAGGCGCAGGGCCCAATGGCGACGGTGCCCCCCAAGATTGCAAGCCACCCGCATCTCTGTCGGCTGGCCTTACCAAGACGGACTCATGAGCGACAAACCGCTGACCGATTTGACCTTCTCCTCCTTCGAGCTGCATCCGGCCCTGCAGGCTGGCCTTGAAGGCGCTGGTTTTACCCGCTGCACCCCGATCCAGGCGCTGACCCTGCCCGTGGCACTGCCCGGCGGCGATGTCGCCGGCCAGGCCCAGACCGGTACTGGCAAGACGCTGGCGTTCCTGGTGGCCGTGGTGAACCGGCTGCTGACCCGCCCGGCGCTGGCCGACCGCAAGCCGGAAGACCCGCGCGCGCTGATCCTGGCGCCCACCCGCGAACTGGCCATCCAGATCCACAAGGATGCGGTGAAGTTCGGCTCGGACCTCGGCCTGCGCTTTGCGCTGGTCTACGGCGGCGTGGATTACGACAAGCAGCGCGAACTGCTGCAGCAGGGCGTGGACGTGATCATCGCCACCCCGGGCCGCCTGATCGATTACGTCAAGCAGCACAAGGTGGTCTCGCTGCACGCCTGCGAAATCTGCGTGCTCGACGAAGCCGACCGCATGTTCGACCTGGGCTTCATCAAGGACATCCGCTTCCTGCTGCGCCGCATGCCCGAGCGCACCACCCGGCAGACCCTGCTGTTCAGCGCCACGCTCAGCCACCGCGTGCTGGAGCTGGCCTATGAGCACATGAACGAGCCGCAGAAGCTGGTGGTGGAAAGCGAATCGATCACCGCCGCGCGCGTGCGCCAGCGCATCTACTTCCCGGCCGACGAAGAGAAGATCCCGCTGTTGCTGGGCCTGCTCTCGCGCAGCGAAGGCGCGCGCACCATGGTGTTCGTCAACACCAAGGTGTTCGTGGAGCGCGTGGCGCGCTCGCTGGAGAAGGCCGGCTACCGCGTCGGCGTGCTCTCCGGCGATGTGCCGCAGAAGAAGCGCGAGAGCCTGCTCAACCGCTTCCAGAAGGGCCAGCTGGAAATCCTGGTGGCCACCGATGTTGCCGCGCGCGGCCTGCACATCGACGGCATCAAGTACGTTTACAACTACGACCTGCCGTTCGACGCCGAAGACTACGTGCACCGCATCGGCCGTACCGCCCGCCTGGGCGAGGAAGGCGATGCGATCAGCTTCGCCTGCGAACGCTACGCGATGGGCCTGCCGGACATCGAGGCCTACATCGAGCAGAAGATCCCGGTGGAAGCGGTCACCAGCGAAATCCTGACCGCGCTGCCGCGTCCGGAACGCGCGCCGGCCGCGCCGGGCGAGGAAGGCGACGAGAACGAAAGCGTCGGCCAGATCTTCCGCGAAGCGCGCGAAGCCCGCGCCGCCGAGGAAGAGCGTCGCGGCGGCGGTCGGTCGTCCAGCGGCAGCCGTTCCGGCGGTGGCCGTGGCGAGCGCAGTGGTGAGCGCAGCGGCGAACGCCGTCCGCGTGGCCCGCGCAAGCCGCGCGTGGAAGGCGAGCAGCCCGCCGTGGCCGTGGAAGGCGCTGCACCGGTGGAGGCTGCAACGCCTGCCCAGGCACCGCGCCCGCCGCGCGCCGAAGGTGCGCCGGAAGGTGCGGCCGAGGGCGAGCGTGCACCGCGCAAGCGCCGCCGCCGTCGCCACGGTCGTCCGGTGGAAGGTGCCGAGGGTGCCGCGCAGTCGGTCACGCCGGTGCAGGTCACCGCCAAGCCGATGCGCAACACCGCGCCGGCCGCCGACCCGGGTGCAGGCTTCCTGACCCGCATCGGCCGCAAGATCCGCCGGATGCTTTCAGGGGCGTAACGACCAACGGTCGTTACCTACCGCGTAGCGCCCCACCGTTGGTGGGGCGGCATTCCAAAACCGATCAACGGTAGCGCCCGGCCGGTGGCCGGGCGACACGCCGTTCCCACGCCGCCATCCTCCTCCTGCATAATCGGAGGAATGAGCGTCCTGCGTTTTGACAATGTCAGCAAACACTATGCGGGCGGCCACCAGGCTCTGGTGGACGTCAGCTTCGATGTCGCGCCCGGTGAAATGCTGTTCGTGACCGGGCACTCCGGCGCCGGCAAGAGCACCCTGCTCAAGTTGATCCACCTCGACGAACGGCCCAGCCGTGGCGCGGTGGTGTTCGACGAGCGCAACCTGCTCAAGGTGCGCGGCGGCGATATCCCGCACCACCGTCGCGCGGTGGGTGCGGTCTACCAGGACCACCGCCTGCTGATGGACCGCAGCATTGCCGAAAACGTGGCCCTGCCGCTGATCCTGCGCGGTACCCGGCGGGGCGATATCGGCAAGCGCGTGCGTTCGGTGCTCGAGCGCATGGGCCTCGGCCATCGGGAAAAGGCGCTGCCGTCTCAGCTGTCGGCGGGTGAGCAGCAGCGCGTGGGCATCGCCCGCGCGATCGTCGGCGAGCCCAAGCTGCTGGTGGCCGACGAACCCACCGGCAACCTCGATCCGACCCTGGCCGCTGAAATCATGGCGCTGTTCGCCGAACTGCCCGAGCGCGGCACCAGCGTGCTGGTGGTCAGCCATGACCTGGCGCTGCTGCGCGCCATGCGCAAGCGCGTGCTGATCCTGGACCACGGCAAGCTCATTGACGACATCTCGCCGCAGGACCTGGCCGAATGAGTACCGCCACCAACAAGGAAGCCGCGGCGCCGTCGCGCCTGGGCGTGTGGCTGCACCACCACGGCCACAGCGTAGTGTTCAGCCTGGGCCGTGCCTGGCGCAAGCCGTGGGCCACGCTGTTGACCGTGATGGTGATGGCGCTCGCCCTGGCCCTGCCGCTGGGCCTGTCGATCGCGCTGGACAACCTCAAGCATTTCGCCGGCAGCGTGCAGCAGTCGCGCGACATCAACCTGTTCCTGAAGACCGACGTCGACGCCGCCGCCGCCCGTCAGGTCGCCGACACGCTGCGCGGTCGCGCCGATGTGGCCGGGGTGACCCTGCGCTCGCCGGACGAAGGCCTGGCCGAGCTGCGCGACAGCGCCGGGCTGGGCGAAGCCATCGATGCGCTGCACGACAACCCGTTGCCCTCGCTGCTGATCATCACCCCGGCCAAGGGTACCGACGATGCACGCCTTGCGCAGTCGCTCGAAGGCATGCCGCAGGCCGATCTGGTCCAGCACGATGCGCTGTGGCGCAAGCGCCTGGATGCCTGGCTGGGCTTCGGCACGCGCCTGGTGCAGGTGCTGTCGGTGCTGCTGGGCCTGGGCGCGGCGCTGGTGGTCGGCAACACGGTGCGGCTGGATATCCAGGCGCGCCGCGATGAAATCGGCGTGCTGCAGCTGCTGGGCGCCAGCGATGGGTTCATCCGCCGCCCGTTCCTTTACCTGGGCGCGTGGTACGGGCTGGGCGCCGGTGCGCTGGCCCTGGCGCTGGTCGGTGGGGCCGGGCTCGCGCTGCGCCCGCCACTGGCCGCGCTGTCGCAGAGCTATGCCAGCCCCTTCGTGCTGCATGGGCTGGACCTGTTGCATTCTTCGCTCGTGCTGGTCGGCACTGTCGTGCTGGGCTGGCTGGGCGCGTGGCTGGTGACGGGGCATTTCCTGCGCCAGACCCGTCCGACCGAAACCTGAGGCCTGCCCTGCATGCGTCCGCAAGTACTGAAGCACCTGGTCGACGACGCACCACGCGTCATGGTGGTCGATGGTTCCAAGCTGGTCCGCAAGCTCATCGCCGACGTGCTGCAGCGCGAGCTGCCGGCCGTCGAGGTGGTGGGCTGTGCCAGCATTGAGGACGCACGCATGGCGTTGGCCGCCGGTCCGGTCAACCTGGTCACCACCTCGCTGACGCTCAGCGATGGCGACGGCCTGGACCTGGCCCGGCTGGTGCGCGAAACCGCCGGGCAGGCCTACGTGCCGGTGATCGTGGTCTCCGGTGATGCCCAGCAGCACCTTGAGCAGCGCCGTTTCACCGATTACGTCACCGATTATTTCGACAAGGCGCTGGGCCATGAAGCCCTGGCGACGTTCATCCGTGGCTATGTGCAGCCGGAAACCATTCCCGGCGCCACCATCCTGTACGTGGAAGACAGCCGCGTGGTCGCCGAGGCGACCAAGCGCATGCTCGAACGGCAGAGCCTGAACGTGCTGCACGTGATGACCGCCGAAGAGGCGTTCGCACTGCTCACCGCCGAATCGCTGGGGCGCAGCAGCCACCGCATCGACCTGGTGCTCACCGACGTCACCCTGAAGGGCGAGCTGAGTGGGCTGGATGTGGTCGAGCGCGTGCGCGTGGACTTCGGCTACGGCAAGCGGCGCCTGCCGGTGCTGGTGATGACCGGCGACGGCAACCCGCTCAACCAGTCCGGGCTGCTGCAGGCCGGCGCCAATGACCTGGTGCAGAAGCCGATCGAAGAACGCCTGCTGGTCACCAAGGTGCTGTTCCAGCTGCGCCTGTCACGCCTCAACGACAAACCCCTGGTGCGATGAACGACGACGTACACCCGACCATCCAGCTTGAACCGAGCTGGAAGGCGCGTATTGGCGATTACCTGCTGCGCCCCGAGATGCGCGACCTGGCGGCCTTCCTGCGCCAGCGCAAGGCGGCCGGCGCGCACGTGTTCCCGCCAGGCCCACAGATCTTTGCCGCGTTCGACGCCACCCCGTTCGACCAGGTCAAGGTAGTCATCCTGGGCCAGGATCCGTACCACGGTGCGGGCCAGGCCCACGGCCTGAGCTTCTCGGTGATGCCCGGCGTGCCGGTGCCGCCGTCGCTGTTGAACATGTACAAGGAACTGGAAGCCGACCTCGGCCTGCCACGCCCGGACCATGGCTGCCTGCTGCCGTGGGCCCGCCGTGGCGTGCTGCTGCTCAACGCGGTGCTGACCGTTGAAGAGGGGCAGGCCGGCTCCCACCAGAAACGCGGCTGGGAAGGGTTCACCGACCACGTCGTGGACACCCTCAACCGCGAGCGCGAGGGCCTGGTGTTCCTGCTGTGGGGCAGCTACGCCCAGCAGAAGGGCAAGGTGATCGATACCGGCCGCCATCGCGTGCTCAAGGCACCGCATCCATCGCCGTTGTCGGCGCATCGCGGTTTCCTGGGATGCCGACACTTCTCGTCGGCCAACCAGTATCTGGAGCGACGCGGCCTGGGCGGCATCGACTGGTCGTTGCCGCCGATGTCGGCGTAACGACCAACAGTCGTTACCTACCGTCGTTACCTACACACCCAGCATTTCGATGATGGATTGCGCCACCTGCCGCTTGCGCGGCGGCAGGCGCCGGAACAGCGACAGGATGTTGCCCTCCAGGTCGTTGCGCGCGTAATCGGCGGTGGGCGCCGCGGCGCTCAACTCGCCGCCATCGGCCTTGCCGCAGCCCCGCCCGGTGGCCAGCCACTCGAAACGCACCTGCGTCACCACCGCAATGCGGGCCAGGTGCTCCACGCTCGGATGCGTGCCCTCCCTTCTTTCCCATTGCGCTACCGCACTTCTTTTCACGCCAGTCTCATTCGCGAGTTGCGTTTGCGACAGCCCTGCACTGGTCCGCGCCCCACGGATCCGGTCTGACATCGTGAGCATGGCAATCCCCTTCCCGTTCCTTGAGTGGTGGATGGTTATCGATACTAACGAGACAGCAATTCTTTCAACAGAATGTACAGAATCGCTGTCCGTCGTTGGCACCGCAGGGTTACCCATCCGTAAAACCCGCAGCGACAGCCAAACTTCCCTCAGTAAAACTACTGGCCGGTTTGACGATTGTCGCCCGTCCACGTAGTTAATCCTCCATGCCGGCCAGAAAGTCCGCCGGCAGAATCTGAACGAGACAGGCCAGCATCTGGTCACGCATGGTAGGTATTTTCCTACCCGTGATGGAGTGCTGCGGCCACGACCGGGGGATGGCCGATGGATAATGTTTCAGGTGTGAAAACGGTGTTAGTGCGGTTCAGGATTGTCAGTATCTCCGCATTAATTGTGATGGGGCTCGCGTTATCCAGCATTTTCACTGTCGCAAATGCCCAGGATGCGTGCACGGCGAATGGCGCGTGTGTTTCTGCTGGTCCGCGACTTGCGCAGGTGGACAGCACCCAGAGTCCGGTCCTGAATCTGCTTTTCACGACGCTTTTGCCCGGAACGAATATCAATATCACCGCGGTGGACTGGAACCACATCGCCGGTGCCGATGTGAATCTCAATGCCCTGCTGACCCGCCTCAACGGGGGTGTCGCGGTCAGCGACCCCAGCCAGGTGCTCAACGCCAACATCACCCTGGGCCAGCTGCAGGCCGCGCTGGTTTCGGTGCTCCAGGCTGACGGCAACACGCTGGCCGCCAACGCACTCAACCTGCTTACGCCATCGCTCAGCGGCCTGACCGGCAACATCCGCCTGGCCGACCTGCTGCAGGTGAGCCTGCCGCCCGGCTCGCTGGCCAACGTCAACCTGGACGTGCTGGACCTGATCACCGGTGGCGTGCAGCTGTACAACTTCCGCAACGTGGTGACCACGCCCACGCCGATCACCCTCACCACCGCGCAGCTGGCCCCGCTCGGCCTGGGTGGCCTGGCCAATGTGCGCATCTGGGCGCAGGTGATCGAGCCGCCGGTGTACAACTGCGGCCCGGTCGGTACCGGCTTCCACAGCGCCGCGATCCGCCTCAAATTCGATTTCGACGTCGTCCAGGGGCTGAACATCGCACCGCTGGTGTCCGCGTTGAACGGGCTCAACGTCGGTGGCCTGGTCTCGCTGGCCGGTACCAACATCACCGCCTCGCTGCTGCACCTGTCGGTGTACGCCGATATCGCCCGCGCCGAAGGCACCATCAACGCGGTCAACCTGGCCAGCAACGCGGTGACCCTGCAGGCGCGGCCGGGCCTGGTCAACCTGTACATCGGCACCATCAGCGACGCGGTGTTCTTCAACCGCAGCGCCGTGCTCACGCCCGCCAGCGTGACCCCGATCAGCGCCACGTCGCTTGCGGTCACGGTGGGCGTGAACCTGCTCAGCGGTCTGAAAGTGGCGGATGTCGATGTGCCGCTGACCGTGTCCCTGCGTGCGGTGGCCACCGGCACCCCATCCACTCAGTCCGTGGTGTTCAACGGTCCCTATCCACAGACACGCACCTTGAGCAGCGGCACGGTGACCGCCACGGCACTGGTCACCTCGCTGGTCAACTCGCTCGAAATCCAGATCACCAGCGGCACGCCGGTGGTACGGCTGGTCAACAACCTCATCCAGTTGCCGTTGCCGGTGAACAGCATCGTCAACGCCATCATTCCCGCGTTGCTGACGCCGTTACGCGGCGTGATCAACACCGTCATCGCACCGGTCCTGAGCGCCGTGCTTGGCGGCGTGGTGGACAACCTGCTGGGCCTGCTCGGCATCCGCATCGGCCAGGCGGTATTCACCGTTGAAAGCATCTCGCAGAGCTGCGCGGCCACCGTGCAGCTGGTCAAGACGCTGGCGCCCACCACCGACCCAGGACTGTTCAACCTCAGTGTCGCCCAGGGCGCGACGGTACTGGCCAGCGTGGCCAACGTGGGCAACAACGGCGCCACCACGGCGGTGGTCACCACGCCGGGTTCGGTCTACACGCTGGCCGAAACCGCGGGCACCGCCACCGTCCTGGCGCGCTACGCCAGCACCTGGGAGTGCAAGGACCAGGCCGGTACCACGCTGACCAGCGGTACCGGGCAGAACTTCACCTTCACCTCGCCGGCCCTGTCGGCGCAGCCGCTCAACGTGGTCTGCCGCATCACCAACCGCACGCGCCAGGCCGATCTGTCGATCACCAAGAGTGATGGCAGCGGCTCCTACACCCCCGGCGGCACCGCCAGCTATGTGATCACCGTCAGCAACGCTGGGCCTGATCCGGTGACTGCCGCGCAGGTGACCGACACGCTGCCGGCGGGCGCCACGCTGAGCGCGCCGTGGAGCTGCGCGGCGTCGGCGGGAAGCGTCTGCAGTGCCGCCAGCGGGGGGGCCGCCGGCGGGAACAGCGTCAGCCTCGGGGTGGATCTGATCAACGGTGGCCAGGCCACGATCACCGTGCCCGTCAGCTTCAGCGCCGACCCCGCCGCGTACTAGCCGTATCCAACGTCGCTACACGTGACGCGCAGGCCGGCCCAGCTCGGGGCCACTGCGCGGCGCTTTCGAGGATTCCTGCATGTCGACCGCCAGCGCCCGACGCTTCCTTTCCCAGCTCGCTGCCCGCTGCCTGCGCGCCCGCGCGCTGCCGCTGGCCGGCATCGTGCTGATGACCCTGGCCGCGAGCGGGGCGCAGGCGCAGGCCTACCGCAACCCGCTGGTGAACACCGCCACGGTCGCCGCACCGGCCGACATCTCCGATCCCACCCCGGGCAACAACACCAGCAGCGACAGCAACACGCTGGCCGCCAGCGCGCAGCTGAGCGTGCTCAAGACCATCACCACGCCCACGCCGGTCGCCGCCGGCGGCGCGGTGCAGTACCGCATCGAGCTGCGCAACCAGGGGCCGTCGCAGGCGGTGGGGGCCACGCTGGTGGACAGCGTGCCGGCGCAGCTGACCGCTGTCAGCTGGACCTGCGCGGTGGTCTCGCCCAGCACGCAATGTGCGGCGGCATCGGGCACCGGCAACGTCAACATCGGCGTCAACGTCGGCGTCGGTGAAGTCCTGGTGGTGCTGGTCAACGGCACTGCACCGACCACCACGCCGGCCACCATCGCCGCCAACGTGGCCACGATCACCCCGCCGCTGGGCACCACCGACCCGACCCCGGGCGACAACACCGCCACCACCCCCAGCATTCCCGTGCAGGCCGCAGCGCTGATTGCCAACGACGACGACTTCCGTGCCGCGCCGTTGCCGCCGGGCGTCGGCGGCATCACCGCCAGCGTGTTGACCAACGACACCCTCAATGGCGTCCCGGTCGTGGCCGCCAACATGGTGCTGTCGCTGACCAGTGCGCCGTCGGGTTACAGCATTGCCGCCGATGGCATCGTCAACGTGCCGGCCACCGCCGCCGCCGGCCCGGTGACCTTGACCTACCAACTGTGCGAACAGGCATCGCCGGCCAACTGCGATACCGCCAACGTGCTGCTGGTGGTCGGGCCCAATGCCGTGGACGACAGCTACGCCGTGCAGGCTGGCGCGCAGCTGGTCGCCAACGTGCGCGACAACGACAACTACGTGGTCGACTCCACCTTCACCCAGACCGGCACCGCGCCCACCCAGGGCACCCTGCAGCTGCTCGGCGATGGCAGCTTCACCTACACCGCCAATGCAGGCGCGACCGGCACCGACACCTTCAGCTACCAGTTGTGCCTGCCCGCACCCAATGGCGCCGCGTGCGATACCGCCACGGTCACGCTGAACATCAACGCCAGCGTCATCGACGCGGTGGCCGATGACTTCACCGCAACCCCGGTGCCGGCACAGAGCGGCGGCACGCTGGCCACCAGCGTGCTGGCCAACGACAGCTTCGACGGCAATCCGGTCGTCGCGGCCAATCTGACCACTACGCTCATCACCGCTCCGGCCGGCTACGTGATGGACGCCGGCGGCTTCATCACCGTGCCTGCAGGCACCGCTGCCGGCGCGGTGACCCTGGCCTACCGCATCTGCCTCACCAGCGCGCCGACCCTCTGCGATACCGCCAACGTGCAGCTGGTGGTCGGGCCCGATGCGGTGGACGATGCCGTGACCACGCCCGGTGCAGGGCAACCGGCGCTGGGTAACGTGGGCACCAACGACATTGCCGCGCCCGGCGCAGCGTTCTCGCTGGTCACCCCGGCCACCCAGGGCACTGCCGTCATCGGCGGCGATGGCGCCTTCACCTACACCCCCAACGCGGGCGCTGCCGGTACCGACACCTTCAGCTACCAGGTCTGCCTGCCTGCACCGAATGGCACTGTCTGCGATACCGCGACCGTCACCGTCACTCTCGGCGCGAACGCGCTGCTGGCCAACGATGACACCTTCGCCACCGCCATTCCGGGCGCCGGCGGCACCACGCCCAGCGTGCTGGGCAATGACACCCTCAATGGCAGCGCCGTGGTGCCGGGGACGGTGACCGCGACCCTGCTGTCGACCACGCCGGGATACACCCTGGACCCGACCAGCGGCACCATCGCCGTCGCCGCCAACATTCCGTCGGGCCTGGTCACGCTCAGCTACCGGCTCTGCGAAGTCGCCGTGCCGGCCAACTGCGACGACGCCGACGTCCAGCTGCTGGTCGCGCCTACTGCGCTGGCCGATACCTTCAACGTGCAGGCCGGGCAGTCGGTGAACGGTTCGATCGCGACCAATGACAACGCACCGGTCGGTTCGGAGTATTTCGCCATTACCGCGCCCACGCTGGGCACCATCGATCTTGCCGGCAACGGCACGCTCACCTACACCGCCAACCCGGGAACCAGCGGCACCGACACCTTCGACTACCGCGTCTGCCTGCCGGCGCCGAACGGTGGCACCTGCGCGACGGCCACGGTGAGCGTGATCATCGCGGCCAATACGATCGACGCGGTCGACGATGTGTTCACCGCCCCGGTGATTTCGCCGGTCACCGGCGGGAGCACCGCCAGCGTGCTGGGCAACGACACCTTCAATGCCGCCCCGGTCACCGCCGCCCAGGTCACCCTGAGCCTGGTCAACGCGCCGCCACCGGGCTTCACCATCACCAGCGCCGGGGTCATCAACGTGCCCGCCGGTGCCGCCGCCGGTGCAGTCAGCCTCACCTACGAACTGTGCGAAGCCGGCGCGGGCAGCAACTGCGATACCGCGCAGGTGGCCCTGCTGATCGCCCCCGCGGCTACCGACGACACCTACACCACGCCGGCCGGGCAACCGCTGGTGGGCGACGTCAGCATCAACGACAACGCACCGGCCGGCGCGGGCTATACCCTGCTCACGCCGCCCGCCGCAGGCACCTTCACCCTGCAGCCCAACGGCAGCTTCACTTACACGCCGGCTGCCGCCGGCCCGCAGACCGCGCAGTACCAGGTGTGCCTGCCTGCGCCGGACGCCACCACCTGCGCCACCGGCACGGTGAACATCACCGTGGTCGCCAACACCCTCGACGCGCTGGACGACAACTTCCGCGCACCGGTGTTCGCGCCGGGCGTGGGCGGCACCACGCCCAGCGTGCTGGGCAACGACACCTTCAACGGGGCCGCCGCCAATCCGCTGCAGGTCACGGTGAACCTGGTGGGCGCACCGGCCGGCTTCAGCATCGATGGTGCCGGTGTCATCACCGTGGCCGGGTTCGCCCCGGCTGGCGCCACCACGCTCAGCTATGCCCTGTGCGAACTGGGCTCCACGACCAACTGCGACACGGCCGACGTACAGGTGCTGATCGCGCCGGATGCGGCCGACGACACCGCCAGTGTCACCGGCACCCAGCCGGGCAGCTTCAACCTGGCCGCCAATGACAATGCGCCGGCCGGTGCCACCTTCACGGTGACCCAGCTGCCGACCAAGGGCGTTGCCGTGCTCGCGGCCGATGGCACCCTGCAGTACACCGCCAACGCCGGGCAGAGCGGCGCCGACACGCTCATCTACCAGGTGTGCCTGCCGGCACCGGACGGCGCCACCTGCGATACCGCACAGGTCGCGATCACCATTGCCGCGGGTGCCCTGGTCGCGGTCAACGACGACTACAGCGCCAGCCCGATCCCGCCCACGGGCGGCAGCACGCCCAGCGTGCTGCTCAACGACACCTTCAACGGCGTGGCCATCGTGCCGGGCACCACCCCGGTCACCGCCTCGCTCACCACGCTGGCCTCGGGCTACAGCATGGCCGCCAACGGCGTGATCTCCGTAGCGGCCGGCACGCTGCCAGGTTCCATCGCCCTGAACTACCAAGTCTGCGAAACCGCGCTGCCCAGCAACTGCGCCACGGCCACCGCCGTGGTGGTGATGAGCCCCGACGCGGTCAATGACGTGCTGCCGGCGGCCGCCGGCGCCACCACCGTGCTCAACGTGCTGGCCAACGACGTGGCGCCGCTCACGCCGGTGCTCAGCGTGACCACCGCCCCGGCCGGCGGCAACGTGGTCGTCAACGGCGACGGTACGCTCAGCTATACGCCCACCGGTGCGTTTGTCGGACCCGATACTTTCACCTACCAACTGTGCCTGCCGGCCCCGCATGGCAGCGTGTGCGATACCGCCACGGTGGCGCTCACGGTGACGGCGACCACGGTGACCGCGACAAACGACGACTTCACCGCGTCGCCGATCCCGCCGGCGGCGGGCGGCAGCACCGCCAGCGTGCTGCTCAACGACACGTTCAATGGCGCGCCGATCGTGCCGGGCACCACCCCGGTGACCGCCACGCTGATCAGTCCGGTTACCGGCTACACGATGGCCGCCAACGGCGTGGTCAGCGTGGCGCCAGGCACCACGCCTGCCGCGGTGACCCTGAGCTACCAGGTGTGCGAGACCGCGCTGCCGACCAACTGCGCAGCCGCCACCGCGCTCGTTGCGGTCAGCCCGGACGCGACCGATGACACGCTGCCGGCTACCGCCGGCACCGCCAACGTGCTCAACGTGCTTGCCAACGACAGCGCACCGCTGAACCCGGTGGTCACCATTGTCGGCGCGCCCGCGAACGGCACGGCGGTGGCCAACGGCGACGGCAGCATCACCTACACCCCGGCCGGCGCCTACACCGGTCCTGACAGCTTCACCTACCAGGTGTGCCTCCCGGCGCCGGGTGCCGGGGTGTGTGACACCGCCACGGTGTCGCTGACCGTGAGCGCCACCACGCTCACCGCGACCAACGATGACTTCACGGCCACGCCCATCGCGCCGGCGACCGGTGGCAGCACCACCAGCGTGCTGCTGAACGACTCCTTCAATGGTGTCGCGATCATTCCCGGTACCACGGCGGTGACCGCCTCGCTGTCCTCCCCGGTCACCGGCTACAGCATGGCGGCCAATGGCGTGATCACCGTGGCCGCCGGCACCACGCCGGCGGCGGTAACGCTGAATTACCAGGTCTGCGAGAACGCGGTGCCGACCAACTGCGCCGGTGCCACGGCCGTGGTCGCGGTCAGCCCGGACGCGGTGGACGACGCGCTGCCGGCCACCGCCGGCGCCACCACCGTGCTCAACGTGCTGGCCAACGACACCGCCCCGCTGGCACCGACCGTGACCATCGCTGCCGCGCCGACCAACGGCACGGCGCTCGTCAACGGCGACGGCACCGTCAGCTACACGCCCACGGCCGGCTTCACCGGCGGGGACAGCTTCACCTACCAGGTCTGCCTGCCCGCGCCAGCAGCCGGTGTCTGCGACACCGCCACGGTCGCCGTGACCGTGGGGGTGACCTCGCTCACCGCTGCGGCCGATGACTTCACCGCCACGCCGATCGCCCCGGCTGCCGGTGGCAGCACCGCCAGCGTGCTGCTCAACGACACGTTCAATGGTGCACCCATCGTGCCGGGCACCACCCCGGTGACCGCCACCCTGCTGACCGTGGAAACCGGCTACAGCATGGCCGCCGACGGTGTGATCAGCGTGGCCCCGGGCACCACGCCTGCCGCGGTCACCCTGAACTACCAGGTCTGCGAGACCGCCGTCCCGACCAACTGCGCCGCGGCTGCCGCCGTGGTGGCGGTCAGCCCGGACGCGGTGGACGACACCCTGCCGGCCACGGCGGGTACCGCCACCGTGCTCAATGTCGGCGCCAATGACACCCTGCCGGCCAACCCGTCGATCACGATCGCGGTTGCGCCCGCCAACGGCGTCGCCGTGGTCAATGGCGACGGCACCATCACCTATACGCCCACGGCCGGCTTCACCGGCGCGGACACTTTCTCCTATCAGGTGTGCCTGCCTGCACCGGGGGCGTCCGTCTGCGATACCGCCTCGGTGGCGGTCACCGTCAGCCTGACCGGCCTTGCCGCGGTCAACGACGACTTCACCAACGCGCCCATCACGCCGGCGACCGGCGGCAGTACCGCCAGCGTGCTGCTCAACGACACCTTCAACGGCGCGCCGATCGTGCCGGGTACCACCCCGGTGACTGCCACCCTGCTCACCGTCGAGCCCGGTTACAGCATGGCCGGCAACGGTGTCGTCACCGTTGCGGCCGGCACCACGCCCGCCGCCGTGACGCTGAACTACCAGGTGTGCGAGAACGCGGTGCCGACCAACTGCGCCGGCGCCACCGTCGTGGTCGCGGTCAGCCCGGATGCGGTGGCCGATGCACTGCCGGCCACCGCCGGCACCACCACCGTGCTCAACGTCCTGGCCAACGATGCGGCGCCGCTGAACCCGGTGGTCACCCTTCCGGTCGCACCGACCAACGGCAGCGCCGTGGTCAATGGGGACGGCACCATCAGCTACACCCCGACCGCCGGCTACACCGGCCCGGACAGCTTCACCTACCAGCTGTGCCTGCCCGCACCGGGCGGCAGTGTCTGCGATACCGCCACGGTGACCCTCACCGTCAGCGCCACCACGGTCACCGCCGTGGCCGATGACTTCACCGCAGCACCGATCGCACCGGCGACCGGCGGCAGCACCGCCAGCGTGCTGCTGAATGACACCTTCAACGGCGCCCCGATCGTGCCTGGCACCACCCCGGTCGCGGCATCGCTGGTGACCCCGGTGACGGGGTACAGCATGGCCACCAACGGTGTGGTCAGCGTGGCCCCCGGCACCACGCCGGCGGCGGTGACCCTCAGCTACCAGGTGTGTGAAGTGGCCGTGCCGACCAACTGCGCGCAGTCCACCGCCGTGGTCGCCGTCAGCCCGGTGGTGGTCGATGACACGCTGACCGCAGCGGCGGGCACCACCACGGTGCTAAACGTCATCGCCAACGACACCCTGCCGGTCAATCCGACCATCACCGTACCGGCCGGACCGGCCAACGGTACGGTCATCGTCAACGGCGACGGCACCATCAGCTACACGCCCAACCCCGGCTACACCGGCCCGGACAGCTTCACCTACCAGGCCTGCCTGCCCGCCCCGGGTGCTGGCGTGTGCGACACCGCGACGGTCTCGATCACCGTCGCCGTCACCACGGTCACCGCCGTGGCCGACGACTTCAGCAGCGCGCCGATCGCACCGGCTGCCGGTGGCAGCACGCCCAGCGTGCTGCTCAACGACACCTTCAACGGCGCCCCGATCGTTCCGGGGACCACGCCGGTGACTGCCTCGCTGGTCGGCGCGGTGCCGGGCTACAGCATGGCCGCCAACGGTGTCGTCACTGTTGCGGCCGGCAACACGCCCGCTGCAGTAACGCTGAACTACCAGGTCTGCGAGACGGCCGTGCCGACCAACTGCGCGCAGTCCACCGCGCTGGTGGCGGTCAGTCCGGCCGCTGCGGACGACACGCTGTCGGCCGCGGCGGGCGCCACCACGGTGCTTGCGGTGACCGCCAACGACACGCTGCCGCTCAACCCGACGATCACCATTCCAGTCGCGCCGGCCAACGGCACCGCCGTGGTCAATCCCGATGGCAGCATCAGCTACACGCCAACCGCAGGCTTCACCGGCGCGGACAGCTTCACCTACCAGGTGTGCCTGCCCGCACCGAATGGCAGCG
>Ga0102591_1000991_pt1 | contig 43558 bp, 33 predicted proteins | sample AraplaCol_mCL_r2_2_FD_76860 | JGI IMG/M metagenome (GOLD analysis project Ga0102591, IMG submission 76860) | Arabidopsis root microbial communities from North Carolina, USA - plate scrape MF_Col_mCL_r2 (SPADES assembly) (version 2) | ecosystem: Host-associated > Plants > Roots > Endosphere...
CGATTGGGGCCGCGTCGCCCTGGACCTGCTCGCACGCTGGTGGCGTGCGAGCTGCCAGACCGCGCGACTGGCCATCGGCATTCCCGATTACGACGTGTATGTCGCGCACGTGCGACGCACGCATCCGGATCGCGAACCGATGACGCGCGACGAGTTCTTCCGCGAACGGATGGAAGCGCGCTACGGCAAGGGCCGTTCGCGCTGCTGCTGAGCGCGGCGGTTTCGAGAAACAGAAAGGCCGGGGAAACCCGGCCTTTTCTTTGCCTACTCGTTGGCCTCGCTTCCCGGCCAGCGCAAGGTCCGAAGTACCGCTTGCGAAGACTGGGCGGGAAACGTGATGCGCAGCGCGCGCGTCGCCAGGACGCCGCGCAGTTCGATGGCGAACAGGCACACTCGGCGATGCCGGCCGAACGCGCGGGAATAGCGCACGCCGGCGACACCATCGAGCGGATGGCAGCGCTCGATCAACCGCCCGTTCCGCCTGCATCGCACCAGCAGCACGCCCTTCCACAACCGCACGTCGGGCGGCGTGCGCCAGGTTCGGATCGCCAGGAACACCATCGCACCTCCCGCGACACCGGCGCCGCAGACCAGCAACGCGACCCACCACCGCGGCGCATCGAAAACCGCCGGCCACAGCATCGTCGGCACGAAGCTCAGCGCCGCAATCGCCACGCCGATGATCGCGCCCAACGGAATCGCGAGCAGTTCGGGGCAACGCGCCCACCACGGCAGTCTCGCGATGTCGCCACCCAGGCGCGGCGCGCGCTCGCGCAGCGACGCATCGGGCAGTCGCGCGAGCAGGTGGGCCAGCGACGGCGAGCGCAACCGCGTCAAGGCATTGCGATGCGCGAAGGCGAAGGCAATGCGCGAACCGTCGGCGAGCCGCAGCGACACGACTTCCAGCGGGAACAGGTCGCGCACGTGCACGTCGCGCACGATTGCGAGTGGAACCCCGGCCGGGTCAGCGCCATGTTCGACGCGCAGCGCGTCGCCGTCGAATCGCACGCGGCTCAGCGGGTCGCCAATGCGGTTTCGGAACGCCATTGTCAGCCCGACGGCGAACACCGCCACGATCAGCGCGCAAAGGCAGCCCACCACCGTCGAATGTGCCGAATGTCGCCACGCCACGAACGCAAGCGCGACCACGATCAGACCGGTGAAGCACAGGGGAACCGCCGCCAACCGCCGGCGGGCCGCGGCGTCGGATAGGGAAAGCGGAGAACGCATCGGGCGCCGCACCCATCAGGGGAATCGGCCTCGCATTCTCGGCACGCGGATGCGCGGTTCGAATCAGACGCTTCCGAGTATTGATTCAGATGGGGGCCGCCACCTGCTGATAGAAGGCGAGACCCCGTAGGTGGGTTTAGTCCCGGACCACGAATTTCCAGCCGGGACCAACATCAACGCCGTCGAGAGTTCGAAAGCACCCTTTCGTAGGCATTGGATGCGTGCGCATCCGCCCATGCCCCGGCGGAAGAGCGGGCTTCTCGTTTCGAAGCGTACGAGTGCTAATCAGGCGACATGGCAGAAGGAAGCCGGTGGCCAACCATTGATCCACATATTGTCCGCAGGTAGCGGAATTCTTCAGCGATCAGCACATGCTAGTCGGTTGCACGCGGTGCCGATCACTCCACAATGTAGACATCGCTGAACTTCAGCCACCCGCCGTTGCCGTCGCAGCCACTCAAGGTCATCGAGACCTTCGCGCCGGTAAGTCGCGCGCTGAGCAATGCCGCCAGCATTGCCTTGGTCGGCGCCGAGTTGCCTGCATAGTAGCCGCTGGCCGTTGGGCAGGTGCCCGACGCCACTGCGTTGGGAAAGCCACCGTCGAGGTGAATTGCCACTTGATCGCTGTAGGTATAGAACACCGTGATGCGGCCGGAATCGGTGATGTATTGAGGCGCCCCCAGAAGCATTACTCCTCCGGTGGCCGTCGCTCGCGCAGAAGGCGGCGCACTCTGAGCAGCGACTGACGAGGTCAAAATAGTCAGGGCTATCGCAAGCAGATTCCTCTTCACGTACTGACGTCCTCCATTGATCAATTGCCCTGACCCATCTCTGCGCGGATTGGGCGATACCGCGCATGCACAGTTCAACTTCATGGCCACCCTGTGGCTCGGCAGGATCGCTCCGGATCCTCATGCGGCTGCTTTGCTGTCGCAGCTTCAACGAGGCGGGCGAGTCCTGCGCGAAGCGATGTCCCTTCACGGGCATGGCATTCCGGCGCTGCTTGCGGTGGGAATTCTTAGTTCTTCTCGCACATCAGGCCTCGCCCCAAAAAGGCGAAAGATTCTCCCCCCGGAATCCCAGGCTCAGGCCGCCGATCAGATCGGTCGTCACATTGCGGTCGAACGCGTGGTTCTTCGCCCGCCACACCGTCACCTTGTTGCCGCTGGTCACCGCTTCCGGGCGACCCAGATGGTCGTTGTGCACGAACTTCACGCCGGGATGGCCAACCACGATCGGATAGTCGTCGTACCACGCAACGATGGTGCCGTTGCTCAGCGTGGTCAGGCCCACCAGCTCGTTGCCGAACCAGATGTAGTTGCTCCAGCCGTTCGGTCGCTTCTCTGCCAGCAGTTGCGTCTGGCTGGCGAACACATAACGCGTATCGCCACTGCCGCCGCTCTTGGCGACGCGCTGGTCCAGCGCATTGACGCGGTAGGTCGTTACGCCGGCGGGGAGCATACGGCAGCTCCCGTAGGGCTCGCACACCTGCACGGCCTGGGTACGGCCAACCTGTTTGAGCCGGTTGAAGGCGTAGTACACCAGGCTGGTGGTCATGCCACCGCTGGTATCGCCAATGCGGTTGCCGCAACTTTTCCGTCGGGGCTTCTCCGCAATCCATCAATGACTATTATCTGATGCCCACATTCTTAGCGCTTCCACTGCCAGCTCTTCTCTCTGAGCAGCAGCCTTCCGCATCCAATAGATCGCCCGGAGTCGTGAGTATGGATCGCCCTTTGCTCGGAGCATCATGGCGTAGTTGTACTGGCATTGCAGTCTCCATTCTCCGCGCCGACCCAACTCCAGCACTCAAACAGCCTTTCATCCCGCGTACCATGCCACAGCGCAATCTCGCGCGCGGCTTGCCTTGATCCTCTCAAAGCCGGCAGCAGGTAGCTTCTCACCGATTGAGGTTTGGTGGCCGCTCATCCAAGACCGTGAGCCCAAGCCGAATCTCTTGAACTGCCTCCCTCGAAGATTCTGTGCTTTTGCTGGCATCCGAACGCATCGCGGCAGCAAGCGCTTTCTGGAGGATGGCTTTGCGCTTCAAGACATTTGGCTCGCGCTTTGCCTCAATCAGGAGCGCTTCTGCATAAAAGGAGAGTTCATCGGCGTCAGCCAGTAATCGGGCCTTCGCCTTCCACGGCGCTGCCAACGAGCTTCCGTCGGGCATCCCTTCGTAGTACGCGATCAACCTTCTTATGGACTCAATATCTCCCTTTTCAGCATCATCCGTAACTGACGCGACTTCATCAGGCGGAATCTGAAAGGCTTCGCTAGGACTCTCAGGTCGACAGGCGGCCAAAAGGCACATCGCGGAGAAAGTGATGATCGAGATTGTTTTACTCATTAGCATGTGACTCATGAGTCAGGAAGGGGCGACATGGGATAGAAGACGTTGTACTGTCCGATGTCTTGGTTGTTCTCCCGTCCATCGGTGGTAGCCCCCATCGGGCCAATGACCCCGCTTGCGTTTGTCCATATATAGTTGTTCGGAGCATACACTGGCACACCGAGTTCATTCGCCAGCGTCTGCGCGAACCCATTGGCATTCTTGCCTGTATTGCAAGCTTTGATCCAAATTGGATCAATCCCATTCCACCCTGACTTCTTAATGATGCCCGCAACTTGGCGTGCACCCAATTTGGGACCGAAGCGCCTCAGCATGGAGGGGCCATTTACGGAGTTCGGCCCACCGTGCGCGTACAACGTAAGGATGCCGGGTCGATCAGGGTCGGCCAAGTTGCCTAGGTAGATTGCAGGATCCCGAATGGGCGAGATCCAGATCAGCTTCTTCAACCCTAGTGGATCGACGCTATTGATGGGCTCCGCTCCCGCGTATGCATAAGTATTCATTCCGCCAACCAGCCCAATCGGATCCGACTGCAGGTAGCGCCCAACTTTGGCGTCATAGTCGCGGAATCCATTCGACCACAGGTCGCTTTCAGCATCGTAGTACTGCCCAGGCAATCCAAGGCTTAGACCGCCGATCAGATCGGTCGTCACATTGCGATCGAACGCGTGGTTCTTCGCCCGCCACACCGTCACCTTGTTGCCGCTGGTCACCGCTTCCGGACGGCCCAGGTGATCGTTGTGCACGAACTTCACGCCGGGATGGCCGACCACGATCGGATAGTCGTCGTACCACGCAACGATGGTGCCATTGCTCGGCGTGGTCAGGCCCACCAGTTCGTTGCCGAACCAGATGTAATTGCTCCAGCCGTTCGGCCGCTTCTCTGCCAGCAGTTGCGTCTGGCTGGCGAACACATAACGCGTATCGCCACTGCCGCCGCTCTTGGCGACGCGCTGGTCCAGCGCATTGACGCGGTAGGTCGTTACGCCGGCGGGGAGCATGCGACAGGTCCCGTAGGGCTCGCACACCTGCACGGCCTGGGTACGGCCAACCTGCTTGAGCCGGTTGAAGGCGTCGTACACCAGGCTGGTGGTCACGCCACCGCTGGTATCGCCAATGCGGTTGCCGCGGCTGTCGTAGGCGTAGACATGATTTCGGCTTGCCTGGCTGGTGCCGCTGATCGACTGCAGGCGATTGCTGGGCGGGGCGATGGCGTGCTGCTCGGTTTCACCATTCCACGCGTGGGTCAATCGATTGCCGTTGCCGTCGAACGTCATGCCGTGACTGCTCTGGCCGGCGATCTGATCTGCCCCCAGCCTTCCGTTGACGTCGTAACCAAAATCCTGCCGCGCCGGCGTGCCGGCCGCGTTGACCACGGCATTGATGCGATCGGCGGGATCGAAACCGTACGTCAGGCTTTGTGCGACCGTGCCGCTCGATGCGTCCACGGCGCTTAGACCCATCAGCCGACCGTTGCCATCGACGCTGTATCGGCGTTCCAACCCGTTACCGAACCTCCAGGACTCCGGGCCTCCAAACGGGTAATAGCGCACGCCGCTCAGGACCGTCTGTGTCTTGCCGTCCAGCGTCGCGGTGACGGCGGTCAGGCGGCCAAGGTTGTATCCGTAGCCCACACCGAGCCCGCTTGGATAGGCAATGGAGGACAGTCGTCCGAGCGCGTCGTACCCGTACTGCGTGACGTCGACCGCGCCCTGCACCGCGTCGGTGCGGGTCAGCATCCGCCCGTCGTTGGCGTAGGTGAACCGGGTCCACGCATGTACCGTACCGGATTCGGACATTCGCGCTTCGCACAGGAAGCCGGCACCGCAGGTGTCGTATACGAACACGCGCGCGTCCGCGCCCCCGGTGACCTGGGTCATACGCCCTAACCCGTCGTATCTGTACGTCAACGTGCTGCCATCGTTGCGCGTGGTGCGCTCAAGCAGGCCGTCGGACCGGTAGGCATGGGTCGTTGTGCCGGTGTCCGGGCTGCGAAGTTCCAGCAGATCACCGAACCCGTTGTAGCGATAGGTCGTCGCCAGACTGCGCGGATCGGTCACCTGCGTGACTCGGTCGGCCACATCGTACGCGAAGCGGGTGATGCCGCCCCTGGCATCGGTCGAAGTGACCACGCGCCCGAGGGCGTCGTAGTTCATCGTGGTGGCTTCGTTACTGCCATTGGCCACGCGCGTCACACGACCTTCCGGGTCGTACTGGTAGCTGGCCACCAGCCGCCCCTCGGTGCCACTGCGCTCGACGATGACGCGGCCAAGCTCGTCGTATTCGTATGTCTCGGCTTGGGTAAGAGTGAAGGCGGCGGTAAGTAGAATGACAGGGATCATCGCGGACCTTCAAAACGATTAATCGGTCACATGCAGGTGGGCGCCAGTGCAGGACCCGGCGCAGTGATAAAAGTTGATGGCCTGCCGGGAGGCATGGGCGGTCAAGAGCGCGGCGTATATCGCCTTGTTGTTTTCGAAATCGCCACTCTCCCAGCGCAGCCAGTTGCCAGCCGGACAGGTGCTATCGCCCGCTTCCGTCATAAATGCCACTGCACCAGGCATGTAACTACCCCCGACCATACGTAGATAGGTGGTAAAGCCCATCAGCGTGCTAGCCGATGTCGCCATCAGGCGTGATTCGACACTGTCGCCGGGGCTGGCTGCGGCAACGCCTTAGCATCTGCGTCAATTGAAGTGAAGACCGCGAGGGTCATGAGTGCGAAAGCGATTCATACAGGGTCTCCATCCTTATCCGAAACTGGACTCGACGACGTGCATCAGTTGTCGCGTCCGACTTCGACACGAACCGACCGCGACATCGCGTTGTATGACGTGCGACGAACCTCGTAGCCTCCGCCCGGAGCGGTCATGTCTTCCTGAATCAGGCGGCGGGCTGCGTCGTAGTGGTAGATCACCGCGCTTCCGTCGGCGCTCTGGATTGCGTCCAAGAGTCCATTGGCGCCGTAGGAGTAACGCATCTCCACCGCAACGCCTTCCGGATAGGCCCGGACAGCTACCACACGGCCACGACCGTCGTAGTCGTAGTCCGTGATAGCTCCGGTAGCGGTCGTCACTCGGCGGGGCTGACCCAAACCGTTGTGAAGCGCGAGTACGGTCGTGTGGCCGAGGCCGTTCTGCACGCTAAGGAGGTCGCCAGTGGCACTGTACGTCTTTGTAACTGTGTCGCCGGGCAGCGGGCCATCCTCCGCGGACGACGCAAGCATTCCGTTTGGGTGGTAGGCGTACGAGAACTGCGTCGACCGTGTCTGACCAACGGCACCGTTCGGATTGAGGTTTCTAATAGCAATCGTGTCAATGCGCCCGTTGGCCGTATAGCCGTAAGACGTCTCCACCTGATTGGCAACAGCAATCTTTGACAGGAGGTTCCTAGACTCATCCCATTCGAACGTGGTCGCACGCGCCTCGGGGCGCCCATATGCCTCGACTTTGGACCTCAAATGGCCATGAGCGTCGTAGTCAAAGTCCGTGATGACCCCTTGGCTGTCCGTTATTTTGTCTTCGTAGCCCCATGCGTCGTAGGTCTTCGACCTTGTGCTGCCGAGACAATGCGATGAGGGGGCACCTGTAACGGAAACAAGGCGTCCATTGGTGAAGTTGTATGTCGTCTTCTTTCCTAGCGCGTTGGTCTCCTCCGCTGCGGAGATGAAATATCCGTCCGGAATCGAGTATCTGAAGCTCGTCCGTTCCACGCCGCCGACCAGTTCGCTAGAGATTGCGAGGGCACCTTGGTACCCGAAGATGGAGTACCGCTGTCCGTTGATGGACTTTCCGGTCACTGCATCGCTGCCGGCTTCCGCTGATTCATGGTGATACGTTGTTACCATTCCTCCCGGTGCGGTGGCCGAGACCAGAACGCCGTTCGTATAGCCGTAGCTGTAGGTGTTACCAGCGGGGTCGCGGACCGACGTGACGCGGCTGCCCGTCCAGCCAAGCACGATCGAACGACCGGAGGTATGGACGACGGATTGCAGCTGCGTTCCGTTCTGTCCGCCGTAGTTGAAGCTCCAGCCAACGCCCTGGTTGTTCTTAATTTCCTTTATGAATCCGCCAGTCGTATAGCGTTCGACGGCGTTGGCTTCGTTCCGAAGTACCCAGATCCCCGGGTAGATTCCATTCGCGAACTGACCTTCGTGCTGGAAGTCCAGCCGGACAATCTGGCTTGGCTTGTCGGTGTACCAGCCTTGCACACCATTCCGAGTCCCGTAATGGAACTTCAGCTGACTTCCGTCAGGACGCTGCGCAGTGATCTCTTCCACGTTGACCCGAAGGATGCCGCAGGCCGCGGGCTGTCCAGGGACAGGATGGCAACCACCGGAGGCATCGGTGCCGAGTTGGTAGTCGAAGGTCGATAACCAGCGCGGCCCAAACATGCCTACGTATGGCGCGAAGGAGTTGTATACCCGCTCCAGCATGAGAGCCTCCTCTCCAGAGGCTGAGAAATCCTGCTCGAACATGACCTTGTTTCCCGTCGCGAAGACGATGGGCCGACTCGACCGCAACCTGCAGTCCAGGATGCTTGGGCTGTACGGCTCGAGAGTTGGCTGATCAGGAATCGTCAGCTCGGTCAGGCTGCTTGCGTAGCTGTTTGACCATCCATCCCCAACCCGTGCCCAATCTGGAAGCTGGCGTTCCGGTGCGTACACGGTGACACGCTCCTCCTTCACCGGCTCCGGCTCTGGCACGTAGATCGCCCGAACATGCTCCGGCCAGGTGTGCGTGGTCTGCGCGTGAGTGATCGGCGCGAATGCCGTCAACGCCAGCGCCGTTGCGAAGCTGACGTTGCGCACGTTACGTGGGGGATACCGCCTGATACTCAGCGCAGTGCGCGCCACGCGCCCTATCCATCGAAAACTCATGACTGCGTCCTTGGCAATCGGAACCGTTGGTCCTTCTCGCACGCAAGGCCGCGCACTCCAAGATGAAAGTTTCTATGTCATTTGCTTGAAGCGACGACGGCCAAAGGATCGCGCCCTTATGTCTTCGCAAAAAGGACAGCCTTCTCCGGCATGTGGACACCTCACGGAATGCAGGGCTGAGTAGGTGCCAGCGGTCGGATGAAGGCCCGACATTGGCGTGGCCGTCGCCCACCCCTCCCGCTAGCGGGAGAGGGCTCAGCGCTGCTGGTCGCGGTCCGCGTCAGCCCGCCAGCGACCGCAGAATCAACCCCATCGCATACGCCAGCCCGGTGCCGGTCGCGTAGCCCAGCGTGCCGAGCAGCGCACCCACCGGCGCAAGGGCGGGATGGAACGCCGACGCGACGACCGGCGCCGATGCAGGCCCGCCGATGTTGCTCTGCGATCCGATCGCGAAATAGAAGAACGGCACCTTCAGCAGGCGCCCGACCAGCCACAGCAGCACGATGTGGATCGCCAGCCACACCAGCCCCAGCAGATACAGCCACGGGCGATCGAACAGCGCCAGGATGTCCATCTGCATGCCGATGGCGGCGATCAGGAAATACAGCAGCAGCGTGCCGATGTTCGACGCGCCGGCGCCTTCCAGCGTGCGCGCGCGCGTGAAGCTCAGGCCGAGACCGACGAAGGTGGAGATCAGCACCACCCACACGAACGGTTCGTGCAGGCTCACCGCGCGCGCCCAGCTCACGTTCGCGCCGAACCAGGCCGACAGCGGCGCGGCCAGCCAATGCGCGAGCCCCACGGTACCGAAGGCGATGCCGACGATGACCATCAGGTCTGTGAGCGTCGGCACGCGGCTGTGCTCCGCCTTGAAGGCGGCGAGCTTGTCCTTCAGTTCGTCGATGGCGCGCGTGTCCGCACCGCTGCGCGCGTCGATGGCCGCGGAGCGTCCGGCGAGGAAGATCAACGCCGCCATCCACACGTACCCCACGCCGACGTCGACGACGGCGAACTGCCCGAACGTGGTCGCGTTGACCTGGAAGATTTCCTTCATCGCGAGCATGTTCGCGCCGCCGCCGATCCAGCTGCCGGCCAGCGCGGTCATGCCCGCCCACGTATCGCCGGCGACCGTTTCGGGATGCACCGCCTTGAACAGCAGGAAGGCGAGGACGCCGCCGAGCATCACGCTGATCGACGCCGCCGCGTACATCGCCACCAGTTTCGGGCCGAGCCGCAGCACGGCCTTCAGGTCGATGGAGAGCGTCAGCAGCACCAGCGCCGCGGGCAGGAGCACGCGGCTGGCGACCGGGTTGTAGAGCTTGCTGTGTTCGCCGTCGATGACCCCGAAGGTGTTGAACAACCCCGGGATCAGGTAGCACAGCAGCAACGCCGGAACGATCGAATAGAACTTGCGGAACGACGCGAGCGACGACGTCCAGAACACCGCGCCGAGCGTGGCGGCGATCAGCCCCAGTATCACGATGTCGTTGGTGATCAGCGCGGTACCGGGGGCGTCGTTGGGCATCGTGTCGTTCCGTTGGGTTCGTATCGGCGTGCGGGGTTTACGGCGTGCTGGTGCTCGACGCGCCGCTGGAAGGCAGGCCCTGCCCGATGTACTGCTTCAGCCACGCATTGACCGTGTCATGCCACTGCACGGAGTTGGCCGGCTTGAGCACCCAGTGGTTCTCGTCGGGGAAGTACAGGAACTGCGACGGAATCCCCTGGCGCTGCAGCGCGGTGAACACGCCGATGCCCTGCTCGACCGGGATGCGGAAGTCCTGCTGCCCGTGCACGACGAGCATCGGCACGCGCCAGTTCTTGACGTGGTTGACCGGGTTGAACTTCTCGTAGTTCGCCGCCTTGTCGATGGCGTTGCCGCCCTGCTCCCAGTCGGTGAACCACTGCTCTTCGGTCGCGAAACCCATCATGCGCTGGTCGAACACGCCGTCGTGCGTGACCAGGCACTTCCACGGTTGGTTCCAGTTGCCGGCGATCCAGTTGACCATGAAGCCGCCGTAGCTCGCGCCCAGCGCGCAGGCCTTGTCGCCGTCGAGGAAGCCGTACTGCTTCTGCGCCGCGGCCCAGCCCTTCTGCAGATCTTCCAGCGGGCGATCGCCCCAGTGCTGGCTGATGGCATCGGTGAACGCCTGGCCGTAACCGGTGGAGCCGTGGAAGTCGATCATCACCACCGCATAGCCCTGGCCCGCGTACGTCTGCGGATTCCAGCGATAGCTCCAGCCGTTGCCGAAGCTGCCCTGCGGGCCGCCGTGGATCAGGAACGCGACCGGATACTTCTTGCCTTCGACGTAATTCCACGGCTTGACGATGTAGCCGTGCACGGTGTCGCCGTTCCAGCCCTTGAAGTCGAACTGTTCGAAATCGCCGAAGGCCACGTCGGGCAGGCGCTCGCTCGTTGTCTGCGTGATCGCGCGCAGCGGCGCGGTGGCGTCGCTGCTGGTGGTGTAGAGGACATCGCCGGTCTTGAGCGTGTTGCGCGTCAGCGCGAGCGTCGGGCCGGCGAGGTCGATCGACGAGATGCTGCCTTCGCCGACCAGCTTCTTCGCCTCACCCGACGCGATGTCCACCGCGAACAGCGGGTGTTCGCCCATGTCGGTGGCGGTGGTGTAGATGGTCTTGCCGTCGTTGGCCAGCGTGATGCCGTCGGCGGAGCGGTCCCACTTCGGTGCGATCTCGTGCGTCCTGCCGCTGGCGAGGTCCATCGACATCAGCCCGAAGCGGTCGGCTTCGAAGCCCGGACGCTTCATCGCGCGGTAGAACAGCGTCTTGCCATCGCTGCTGAAGGTCGCGCCCGTGTCCCACGCCGGATTCGACGCGGTGAGGTTCTTCGCGGCGCCCGTGCCGTCGGCGTTGACCTGGTACAGGTCGAAGTTCGTCGAGGTCGGTTCCTTCGCATCGGCGATGCGTGCGCTGAACACCAGCGATTTGCCGTCTGGCGACCAGGTGTATTCGGTGCTGTCGCCGAACGGACGCGACGGCACGTCGCCGTTCACGCCGCCGCTGACCAGCGTCGCCGTCGTCGCGGGCTTGTCGCCGAGCGTCGTCACGAACAGGCGGTTCAGGCGGCCGTCGTTCCATGCATCCCAGTGACGGATGAACATGCGGTCGAAGACGACGCCGGTGTTCTTCTGCGCGCCGCGCTCGTCGAGCTGCTTCTTCGAGCAGGCGAGGTCGCCCTTGCAGTCCGGGAAGGTTTCCAGGTTGATCGCGACGCGCTTGCCGTCGGGCGAAACCTTGTAGCCGCCGACGTCGGTGCCCAGCGCCGTCACCTGCTTCGGCGTGCCGCCCGCAGCGGGGATCGCGTACAGCTGCATCGAGCCGCCCTTCGCGCTGAGGAAGTAGACCGTCTTGCCGTCCGGCGAAAAGCCCGGCGAGTTGACGTTCCAGCCTTCCGGCGTGAGGCGCTTGGGCGGTGCGGCGTCGCGCGCCATCAGGTCTTCGATGTACAGCGCAGTCGACGACTTGTTCGCCGCCATGTCGACCACGCGCTTGGCGAACACCACGCGACGGCCGTCCGGCGACAGCGTCGGCGAGGACACGCGCTCGAGCGAGGCGAGGTCGCGCACGTCGAAGCCGCGCGGCGCGGCGAAAGCGGACGTGGAGCCGCAGGCCAGCAGCAGGGCGAGCGGAAGGAGGGCGTGGCGTGGCGTCATGGCGATTCCGGTTTCAGAGTTGTGCAGCGCAGGTAGTGCGAGTGAACCCGCGTGCGGCGCAGGTTGCGTCATCCCCGCTCGCGCGGGGATGACGGTGTCGAAGTGGATCAGGCCAGCGGTTTGGCCGATTCCGGCCCACCGTTGCGCACACTGGTGCGGAACAGCAGCCAGGCGATGAAGGCGAGGATGGCCAAGCCCAGTACGGTTGTAACCATGTGCATGTCCACACCCAGCGTGGTTCCCACCCAGGCAACGCCGCCGCCAAGCGACAGGACATCTGCCTTGTTCGTCACCACGATCGGAATCGCGATGAGGATGCCAGTCAGCGCCTCGCCCGTAATCAAGCCGGCGGCAAACAGCGTGCCCGGACGATGCGCCTTCTCGCGCAGGGATTCGTCGCTATCAATCGACAACCCATGGCGGCGTTCGACGACATAGGCGAGCAGGCCACCGAGGAAGATCGGTACCATGAGTTCCAGCGGAAGATAGATGCCGATGGCCGCGGCAAGAACCGGCACGCGGAAGTGCGCCTTGCGCGACTTCAGCCATTCATCCAGCGCGATGATCAATGCACCAATCACGGCACCGATACCGATCATGTCCCACGGCAACTTGCCGCCGAACAGGCCCTTCGCAACGGCTGCCATCAGGGTCGCCTGCGGTGCTGGCAGCGATTTCGGGTGCGCCGCGGTGGGCGCGCCGATACCGAAGGCGGTGTTCAGCAGATCGAGCACCGGCGCCATGATCAGCGCGCAAGAGAACGCGCCGATGCCCAGCATCAGCTGCTGTTTCCAAGGCGTGGCGCCGACGATGTAGCCGGCCTTGAGGTCCTGCAGGTTGTCGCCGCCGACCGCCGCCGCGCAGCACACCACCGCGCCGATCATGATCGCGGCCACTGGACCGATGGTCGAATCGCGACCCAGCAACAGCATCAGCACCAGCGAGGCGAACAGGATCGTCGCAATGGTGATGCCGGACACCGGATTGTTCGACGAACCCACCAGACCGGCGAGGTAAGCCGACACCGACACGAACAGGAAGCCGGCGACGATCATGATGAGCGTCATCGTCAGGCTCACGCCCCAGGATTCGACGATGGCGTGGTAGAGCATCCACAGCGGCACCACGAACACCGCCAGCGCGACGAGCATCCACTTCATCGGCAGGTCGCGTTCGGTTTCGGCCACCGCGAGGCCACCGCCCTTGCGCGCTGCGGCCAGGCCGCTCTTGATGCCCGAGGCCAGTGAGTTGCGCAGCGAGAACAGCGTCCAGATGCCGCCGATCAGCATCGCGCCGACGCCGAGGTAGCGGATTTTCGCCGACCAGATCGCGCCGCCCGCGTCAGCCGCGGAGGCACCGGCGATCTGCGCGGCGAGCGCGGGATCGGAGTTGAGGAAGAAGGCGTGGTAGATCGGAATCGCGAACTGCCACGACAGGATCGAACCGGACACGACCACGATGCCGATGTTCAAACCGACGATGTAGCCCACGCCGAGCAGCGCCGGCGACAGGTTCGTGCCCATGTAGCCCAGGTACTTGCCGATGAAGCCCGAGGCGACGGCGTTGTCGGGGATCAGGCGCAGGCCGCTTTCGGCGGCGAGCTTCACCAGCGCGCCGAGGCCGCCGGCGACGCCGAGGATCTTCAGGCCCGGGCCGGGGTTCTCGCCGGCCTTGAGCACTTCGGCCGCGGCCTTGCCTTCGGGGAACGGCAGCGGTTCCTCGACGATCATCGAGCGGCGCAGCGGCACCGAGAACAGCACGCCGAGCAGGCCACCCAGACCGGCGATGCCGACGACCCACCAGTATTTGAAGTCGGGCCAGACGCCCATGATGATCAGCGCGGGGATCGTGAAGATCACGCCGGCGGCGATCGAGGAACCGGCCGAGGCGCCGGTCTGGACGATGTTGTTCTCCAGGATGCTGCCGCCGCCGAGCAGGCGCAGCACGCCCATCGAAACGACGGCCGCGGGGATGGCGGTGGCGATGGTGAGGCCCGCGAACAGGCCCAGGTAGGCATTGGCGGCGGAAAGGACCACCGCCAGCACGACGGCCAGCAGCACGGCTCGGAAAGTTAATTGCGGCGTCGCGGGCGAGGCCATCGGCAGCTCCAGGTGGACTCGGTGGACCGAGCGGTCCCGGATCATCGCATCCGCTGCCGGGAACTGTAAAAACCCCGGCGCAAACGGACAGGACGCGGCAAATATGCGGCGGTGCAGCGATACGCGGCGGTATCGCGCCACCCGATCGCAACGCTGTCGAGCCCGTCTCCGGTCGGGAGAGGGGGTGGGTGAGGGGCAACGAACCGGAAGCGTAGAACCGCCGCGTGCCGCACGGCGCTGCGCTGCGGCTTTGCGTCGCTCAACACCTGCTCGCCGGAGATCGCGCGGTCGCGCCGCCCTCTAACGACTCTCCGCGACCTTCGCGAGGCTGCGCACGAGCCTTGCGCGGGGTGTCGGATGCTCTCGCGAGAGTGCAGCAGCGCCTCGCGCGGCTGCGCGAGACCCTCGCGAGGGCGCAACGCCCCCCTCGCGCGGGCAGTCGGCAAGGGTCGCGAGGGTTGCGCGCGCCCTCGCGATGCGAACAAGTAGCAGCGCGAGGGTCTCCGGCACCCTCGCGCGGGCAGCAATATCCTCGCCGGAGGGTGCCGCGCGCTCGATCAAGGGTGCCCGCATGTCCGCGCGAACGTGTCCGGCAGCCTTCGACACCGCACCGCGAAAGACGCCCGGATGCTGCACGCGCCGCCGCTCCTATACTCGCCCGTCATCCCGCGGAGCCCGTCGTGGCCGTCATCGACCTCCCCATCGCCCGCGATACGCGCGACGAGCTCTTCGGCCATCCGAAGGGCGTCTACGTCTGCTTCTTCACCGAGATGTGGGAGCGTTTCTCGTTCTACGGAATGAAGGCGCTGCTGCTGCTCTACCTGCTGCAGCACCACCGGTTCGGCGACGGCCCCGGGCTGGACGTGCTCGGCGCGTACGGCGGCCTGGTCTACTGCCTGCCCGTCGTGGGCGGCTTGCTGGCCGACCGTTTCCTCGGCATGCGCAAGGCCGTGGTGTTCGGCGGGCTGCTGCTGGTCGCCGGGCACCTGGGCATGGCGGTCGAAGGGCACGCGGCCACGCTCAGCGGCGGCGCGGTCGTTCGCGACGAAGGCGCGCTGCGCGTGTTCTACCTCTCGCTGGCGCTGATCATCGTCGGCGTCGGCTTCCTCAAGCCGAACATCTCCACGATCGTCGGCCGCCTGTATCCGGAGAACGATCCGCGCCGCGACTCGGGTTTCTCGCTGTTCTACGCGGGCATCAACCTGGGCGCGCTGTTCTCCGCGCTGGTGTGCGGCTACCTCGGGCAGACGCTGGGCTGGAAGTGGGGCTTCGGTGCGGCCGGCATCGGCATGCTGCTGGGACTGGCGCAATTCCTGTGGGGCCAGAAATACCTGCACGGACATGCTGAGCCGCCCGACCCCGCGCGCCTTCGCGAACGCGTGTTCGGCCTGCCGCGCGAGTGGGCGATCTACTTCGGCGCGCTTCTCGCGCTGGTGCCGCTGGCGGCGCTGATGTGGGCCGTCGCGAACGGACGCTTCGCGCTCGGCGGCGAGATCTCGCTCGCGCTGGTGCTGATGATGCTGGTCATGATCGCCGTGCTGGTGTGGTTCGCGTGGTTCCTCAAGGTGCGCTGCACGCGCGAACAACGCCACCGCATGCTCGCGCTGATGGCGCTGATCTTCATGGCGCTGGTGTATTTCACGCTGTACGAGCAGACCTACGGCTCGTGGGTGACCTTTACCGATCGCCTGCTGACCAAGGACGTGTTCCCCTCGCTGGTGATCCGCGAAGGCACGCCGTGGCCGTGGTCGACGGTGTCGCTGGTGCTTGCGCCGCTGGCGTTCGTCGCGGCGGCGACGTTGTCGGATCGCAACCCCGATTCGCCGATGCCGAAGCTGCTGTTCGCCGGCGCGATCGTGCTGATGCTGGTCTTCCTGCTGCGCGACTGCGTGGTGCTGCCGCAGACGGCCGGTTCGCTGACGTATCTGGGCGCGTTGTTCCTGGTGTTGCTGGCGCCGGTGTTCGCGCGGTTGTGGGATGGCCTCGACCGTCGCGGGCTCGATCCGTCCAAGCCGGCGAAATCGGCGCTGGGCCTGCTGTTCGCCGGCCTGAGCTTCGTGCCGATGGCGTGGGCCGCGCAGCACGCGGGGGAGACGGGGCAACTGGCCAGCGTGTGGTGGCTCGTGCTGGCGTACCTCGTGCTGGAAATCGGCGAGATGTGCCTGGCGCCCGTCGGCCTTGCCGCGGTGACGCAGCTGTCGGTGAGGAGCGTGATGAGCCTGATGATGGGCACGTGGTTCCTCGCCACGGCGTTCTCCGAAACGCTCGCGGCGCTGTTCGGCAAGCTCGCTGCAATCGACGTGCCCGAAGGCACCAAGCTAGATTTCGCGTCCGCCGGCACGAAGTACGCAGACCTGTTCTGGCTGATGACGGGGATTGGTGTTGGCTGGGCGGTGCTCGCCTTCATCGCCGCGCCGATGCTGCGGCGGTTGATGCACGGCGTGAAGTAACGCACCCGGTAGAAGCATGGCGCAGGAAAGAAGAACGGCGCCCGAAGGCGCCGTTGTTCTGGATCGCAACGAGTGGACTCGTTACTTCGTCGCTTTCGCATCGCCGCCGCTGGCGCCGGTCGTCGCCACCGCACCACCGAGGCTGCGCGAGAGGAACGCGAGCAGGCGCGTGTAGAACTCGCGCTGGTGTTCTTCCGTGTAGAAGCCGTGCGCTTCGGTGTCGTAGTAGAGCGTCTCGACCGGCACACCGGCCTTGCGCAGCGCGGACTCCATCGACTTGCTGTGCTCGATCGGCGCGACTTCATCCTTGCCGCCCGCCGCCAGGAACACCGGCACCTTGATGCGGTCGGCCAGGCGCGTGGGCGATACATCGCCCAGCTTCGCCGGATCGCCCACCCACTCGCGCAGCCAGTTGCCCGAACGGCGACTGTCGCGGGTGTCGTCGGCGATCATCTTCGGCAGGTCGTACACGCCGACGTAACCCACCGCGCACTGGTAGAGGTCCGGTTCTTTCGCCACGCCCATGAGCGAGGCGTAGCCGCCGTAGCTGGCGCCGTACAGGCAGATGCGCCCCTTGTCGGCGACGCCTTCGGCGATGGCCCAGCGGGTGGCGTCGGTGAGGTCGTCCTGCATCCTGCCACCCCACTCCTTCGCGCCGGCGCTGATGTACGACTTGCCGTAGCCACCGGAACCGCGATAGTTCAGCTGCAGCACGGCGTAGCCAGCCGCGGCGAGCATCTGCGCGTCGTTGTCGAAGCCCCAGACGTCCTGGATGCTGATCGGGCCACCGTGCGGCATCACCACCATCGGGAGGTTCTTGCCGGTGCTGCCGTGCGGCGTGGTCAGGAAACCGTGCAGCACCATGCCGTCACGCGCCTTGACTTCGATCGGTTTCGACGTGGCCTGCGTGGCCGGGTCGAACCACTCGCGTTTGGCGAGCACGTGCGCGGCCTTCTTCGCCTTCGTGTCGAACAGGTAGAAGTCGCCCGGGTTCCGGTCGGCAAACACCTGCACCAGCGCGAGTCCGCCGTCGTTCGTCTGCGACGTGATCACGACACCGCTGCCGGCGAAGGCCGATTCCAGGCTCTTCTGCAGGCGCGCTTCCGGGGCCTGCGCGTCGAAGAACGCCGTCTGCGGCAGGCCGTCACGGAATTGCGCGCCAATCGGCACGCGCGTGTTGTTGCGGTAGATGATCTCGGTCGGATCGCCGTTGTCGTCGCGCAGCACTTCGGTGCGTTTGCGCGTGGCCAGGTCCATCGCGACGATCGCGTCGGGGCCGCGCGGCTGTTCGACCTGCAGGTACACCGTCTGGTTGTCGGCGGAGAAGCCGATGGGCTCTTCGAACAGGCCGTCCTTCTCCACGGTGATCAGGTCCCACTCGGCGCCCTCACCGCTGCGGTAGTAGAGGTGGCGGATGTTGTCCGAGTTCGAGCCCCAGGTGAACCTCACGACGCCCGCATTGTCCGCGGCGAAACGCGCGTTGCGCATCGGCGCAATGGCCACGCGCTTCATGCGCCCGGTGAACACATCGATGCGCTCGGCAGTGGAGTGCGGATCGTTCGAATAGGGCTGCGCCGAAATCAGCGTGGTCCTGTCGTCGATCATCGTCGTCGGAATCAGGTACGCCCAGATGTTGTCGTTGCCTTTCTTGGGCTTGATCGTCGTGCCGAGGCCGCCGTCCTGCACGCGATAACCGACGAGCATTTCGGTCTTGCTGCCGTCGGCGTTCATCGCGAACAGCTCGCCCGTGGGCTGCGGCTTGTCGAGGAAGCCGAATTTCTCCGCGCCGGCGATGACGAGGCGGTCAGCGCTGATCCATTCGAAATCGGCAACGTAGTTGTCGCGCGGCATCTTGAAGCTGCCCGTGACCTTGTTGGTCCCGCGCTCGATGACGGCAAGGACGCTGCGGTCCTCCATCGGCATCGTCGCAGCCAGGTACTCGCCATTGGGCGAGATCTTCAGATCGGTGAACTGATCCTTGCGCGTGTAGGCCGACACATCGACCCCACCGGCCACGGCATTGAGCGACAGCGCGGAAAGCGCGGCCGCCAGAAAAAGCTTGTTCATGGTCCCCTTCCTTAGTTGGCATCGCCAGGCCCCCGCCCGCCGATGCGACAAGACTAGCGCGGGGAGGCCCGGGCCGGGCGCGAGGCGCCGCCGGAGCGACTTGGAGCCAAGGAAGGCAAAGTGCGGAGGGAGAGCCTGGGCGCGGTTTCGGGCTTCATCTCGTTCGCGCCGACTTCAAGCTTTGACGCGAGTCGCGCACCAACGCGCAGGTCACGAAGCGTCGATCAGGCGGCGCCGTTCATCGCCCGGCTTTCCTGCCATCCGGAGCCTGCGCGGCTGCTCAGCCAGCCAGCGTCTGAGTCAGGGCAACCCGCCAATCCGGCAGGTCCAGCGCGTACTCCTCGCGCAGGCGCGCGGTATCGAGCACGGAATACGCCGGGCGCTCGGCGCGCGTCGGGTATTCGGCGGTGGCGATAGGCGTCACGACGGGGCGGCGCGCGATCAGGCCACGCTTCGATGCTTCATCGAAGATCGCTTCGGCGAAGCCATGCCAGGTGGTTTGTCCGCCCGCGACGAGGTGACGGATGCCGGACGCGGCGATGCCCTGGCGAAGGATCGCCGCCGTCGTATCGGCGATAAGCCACGCCGGCGTCGGACAGCCGTGCTGGTCTGCGACCACGCGCAGTTCGTCGCGTTCGGCCCCGACGCGAAGCATCGTGCGCAGGAAGTTGTGTCCATGCAGGCCGTACACCCACGCTGTGCGCAGGATCAGGTGTCGCGCGCCGCTGCTGGATATCGCCCCTTCGCCATCGCGCTTGCTGTGGCCGTACACACCGAGCGGCGCGGTCGGGTCGTCTTCGCGATACGGACGCGAACCGCGCCCATCGAACACGTAATCGGTCGAATAGTGCACGAGCGGGATATCGGCATCGGCGCACGCGTGGGCGAGGCGCCCGGTCGCCTGTGCGTTGATGCGGAACGCGAGCTCGGCTTCGTCCTCGGCGCGATCCACCGCGGTGTAGGCGGCGGCGTTGACGACAGCATCCGGGCGTACGCGCTCGACGAGCGGCGCGATGGCATCCAGATCGGACAGGTCCAGGCTTTCGCAAGGTTTGTCGTCATCCAGACGCCCTGTGCGCGTGGTGGCAATCAGCTCGCCCAGCGGCGCCAGGCTGCGCAGCAGCGCGTGTCCGACCTGCCCGTTCGCGCCGACCAGCAGCAGCCTCACGACCACCGCCTCATGGTGCGTAGACCGGCAGGCGGTCTTCGGGAATCTCTTCCAGGAACGGTGCGCGCGCATCCTTGTCCGACAGGCTCACGTCGGACACGGGCCAGTCGACGGCCAGCGTCGCATCGTTCCAGCGAACGGCGGCATCGGCCGAGGCGTCGTACGTCTGCGTGCACAGATACGTGAAAACAGCGCGCTCGCTGAGCGTCACGAAGCCGTGCGCAAAGCCCTCTGGGATCCAGAAGTGGCGCTTGTTCTCGGCGTTGAGCAGCACGCCGGTCCAGCGGCCGAAGGTCGGCGACCCGCGGCGGATATCGACCGCCACGTCCCAGACCTCGCCTTCGATGACCGAGACGTACTTGCCTTGCGGCTTCGGCCACTGGTAATGCAGGCCGCGCAGTACGCCGCGTCGCGACGAGGAGACATTGCCCTGCACGAACGTCGGGGTGATCCCGGATTCGCCGAGCTTATCGAGGTTGAACGATTCGAAGAAGAAGCCGCGATCGTCACCGAACACGCGCGGTTCGATCACCACGCAGCCGGGCAGGTCCGTCTCGATTATCTTCACGGAACCGGGCCTCGCTCGACGAGGCTCATCAGGTATTCGCCGTAGCCGTTCTTCGCGAGCGGACGTGCGAGTTCGTTGAGCTGGTCGGCAGTGATCCAGCCGTTGTTCCAGGCGATCTCTTCCGGGCAGCACACGCGAAGACCCTGGCGCGCTTCGATGGTCTCGATGTAATTCGAGGCCTCCAGCAGCGACTGGTGCGTGCCGGTGTCCAGCCACGCGTAGCCGCGACCGAGCTGTTCCAGATGCAGCGAACCCTCGTCGAGGTAGCGACGATTGAGGTCGGTAATCTCGAGTTCGCCACGCGGCGAAGGCTTCAGTTCCGCGGCGAGCTCGCTCGCGCGGCCGTCGTAGAAATACAGGCCGGTCACCGCATAGTTGGAGCGCGGAGCGGACGGCTTTTCTTCCAGGCCCACGACCTTTCCGGCCGCATCGAACTCGGCGACGCCATAGCGTTCCGGATCGCGCACCCAGTAGCCGAACACCGTCGCACCCGACGGTCTTTCATCGGCGCGCTTGAGCATCGCCGTCAGACCGGGGCCATGGAAAATGTTGTCGCCCAGCACCAGGCAGCTCGGTCCGCCCGCAAGGAACTCGCGTCCAATCAGGAACGCCTGCGCCAGTCCATCCGGACTGGGCTGCACGGCATATTCGATGCGCATGCCCCATTGCGAGCCGTCGCCCAGCAACGCCTTGAACTGCGCCTGCTCGTGCGGCGTGTTGATCACGAGGACTTCGCGAATGCCCGCCAGCATCAGCACGCTGAGCGGGTAGTAGATCATCGGCTTGTCGTAGACGGGCAGCAGCTGCTTGCTGACGCCCTTGGTGATCGGATAGAGGCGTGTGCCGGTTCCGCCCGCCAGGATGATGCCTTTACGGTTCATGGCCGGTCCTCAACCTTGCCCGATGCGCTCGAGACGATAACTGCCATCCAGTACACGCTTCACCCAGCCCTGGTTTTCCAGATACCAGTCGACGGTGATCGCGATGCCTTCCTCGAACGTCACGGTCGGTGCCCAACCCAGCTCGCCCTTGAGCTTGGATGCATCGATCGCATAGCGGCGATCATGGCCGGGGCGATCCTTGACGAACGTGATCAGCGACTCGCGCGCGCGACCGTCTGCCAGCGGCAGACGCTGGTCGAGCAGTCCGCAGATCGTCTTGACCACGTCCAGGTTCTGGCGCTCGGCGTCGCCGCCGACGTTGTAGGTTTCGCCAGCGCGGCCAGCCTCGAGCACCCGGCGAATCGCGGCGCAATGGTCGCCGACGTAGAGCCAGTCGCGCACGTTGCGGCCATCACCGTAGACGGGCAGCGGTTCGCCGGCCAGCGCACGGGCGATGATCAGCGGGATCAGCTTCTCGGGAAACTGGTACTGCCCGTAGTTGTTCGAGCAGTTGGTCGTCAGCACCGGCAGCCCGTAGGTGTGGTGGAACGCACGAACGAGATGGTCCGAAGCAGCCTTGGAGGCCGAGTACGGCGAATTCGGCGCGTACGGGGTCTCTTCGGTGAACTTGCCCGACTCGCCGAGCGTTCCGTAAACCTCGTCGGTCGAAACATGGAGGAAGCGGAACGCATCGCGCCCGGCCGCGTCCAGCGACTTCCAGTAGTCGCGGCACTTTTCGAGCAGGCTGAGCGTGCCCACGACGTTTGTCTGGACGAACGCCGCGGGTCCATCGATCGAGCGGTCCACATGGCTTTCCGCCGCGAAATTGATCACGGCGTCGGGGCGATGCTCGCGCAACAGACGCTCGACCAGCTCGGCGTCGCCGATATCGCCCTGGACGAACACGTGTCGTGCGTCGCTTCCTAGCGATGCGAGCGTGTCCACGTTGCCCGCATAGGTAAGCGCGTCGAGGTTGATGATCTTGATGTTGCGCTGGACCGCATCCAGCACGAAGTTGCCGCCGATAAAGCCGGCACCGCCCGTTACAAGCCAGGTTGCCACCGGAACTCCTTATCGAATCCCTAACTGCATGAGTCGTAGGTGGCTCAGAACGGAATGTCGTCGTCCGCGAAGTCGTCGTTGAAGCTGCTCGACTTGGCCGGCGGGGCCTCACGGCGCGGCGCGGATTCCTGACGCTGCGCGGGACGCGACGAACGCTCGCCACCACCACCGCCGCCGCCACCGGCACCGCCACCGCCACCGCGGAACTCGCTGCGGCTGCCGCCACCACCGCCTTCACCGCCGGCGCGACCGCCGAGCATCTGCATCTCGTCGGCGATGATGTCGGTGGAGTAGCGTTCGACGCCATCCTGCCCGGTGTACTTGTCGTAGCGGATCGAGCCTTCGACATACACCTGGCTGCCCTTGCGCAGGTACTCGCCGGCAATCTCGCCGAGCTTCCCGAAGAAGGTCACCCGGTGCCACTCGGTGCGCTCCTGGGTGTTGCCGTCACGGTCCTTGCGCACGCTGGTCGTGGCCAGGCGGGCCTTGGTCACGGCCATGCCGCCCTGGGTGTACTTGGTTTCGGGATCGTCGCCCAGATTGCCGACCAGGATCACCTTGTTGATGCCGCGTGCCATGGGATGTGCCTGCCCCTCTTCTGTATGTATGCGTCTGGATGCCGGGCGCGGAGCGGCCGCGCTGGCAGGGGAAGCATCATAACAGCCGTCCGTCGTCCGCCACTGGCGCGAACGGGCCACGCTGGGGTGGGGAATCACATGCGGGTCAGGTCACCAAAACGGCAGGCGAAGGCCAGGAACATGCTGGCCCGGACGTCGGTTTCTGCCTGCCCCGTGCTTCGTGCGTAGCCTTCGCAGGCGTGGCTGAACAGGTCGGCCAGGAGCGTGCCGAAGTCGGCCGGTTCGCCTTCGATGCAGGGGGACACGCTCATGGCAAGGCGTCGGTCGACGGCCCACAGTCGAAGCAGCTCGAACGAGGCTGGATCTTCTTGTGCTCCCTCGGGCATGGCCAGCGCCTCCCGCGCGAGGACCCGGTCCTTGTCCTTGCGCCGGACAGCGCGACTGGCCATCAGGCACCCGCTCCGTCCACGGCGCCTGACGCACGCGCCGGACCGAGGCGACGCAGCACTTCGTCCAGCTCCTCATCCAGGTCGATGCAGGCCGTACCGATTCGCTGCGCAGTCCCCGCAAGGTAGCGGTCCAACGTCTGCGCCACCGCGTCGAGCAGAGCCTCGCGCCGTGCCCCGCCGAGGCGTCGCAGGCTGCGCTCGATCACATCGACATGGCGCAGCCCGGGCCATTGCGGGACGGCGACGGGGGAAATCGCGGCATCCGCGGCGGCATTCTGTCGTGTGCTCATTGAGGCGCTCCGGTGGCGGTTGCGAGGGGCATCGAAACCACAGGTTGGTGTGAGCCACCGGGCGGCGTACATCGGAAGTGTCCGAAAAATCCTCGTCGCGGACGCGGCCCGTATAATCAGGGTCCCTCACACGCGGTTCGCCCATGCAACCCAGTCCGACGACGACCACGGCCGTCCCCGACCTGGCCACGATCCAGGCTCTGGCCCGTCAGGACATGGCGGCGGTGGACGCGCTGATCCGGCGCCGACTCGCTTCGGACGTGGTGTTGATCAACCAGGTCGCCGAGTACATCGTCGGCGCCGGCGGCAAGCGCCTTCGGCCGATGTTGCTGCTGCTCGCCAACGGGGCGCTCGGCGGAAACGACGGTCGCGGCCTCGGTGAGGACGCGCACCAGCTCGCCGCCGTGGTGGAGTTCATCCACACCGCCACGCTTCTGCACGACGATGTCGTCGACGAATCCGACCTGCGCCGCGGCCGCAAGACGGCCAACGCCGTGTGGGGTAACGCGGCCAGCGTGCTGGTCGGCGATTTCCTGTATTCGCGCAGTTTCCAGCTGATGGTCGAACTGGAACGCATGGCGGTGATGCAGATCCTCGCCGACACCACCAACCGCATCGCCGAAGGCGAAGTGCTGCAGTTGCTGCACGTGCGCAATCCGGATACCGACGAAGCCGCCTACCTGCGAGTGATCGAGCGCAAGACCGCCGTGCTTTTCGCCGCCGCCACGCGCCTGGGCGCGCTGCTGGCCGATGCGGACGAAGCCACGTGCGATGCGCTGCACGATTACGGCATGAACCTCGGCTATGCGTTCCAGATCGCCGACGACGTGCTCGACTACGCGTCCGACGCGGCCACGCTGGGCAAGAACCTCGGCGACGATCTCGCCGAGGGCAAGGCGACGCTCCCGCTGATCCATGCAATCGCGCACAGCGACGAAGCCACGCGTGCGGTCCTGCGCAACGCGGTCGAGCACGGCGACACCGACGCGATGCCCGAGGTGCTGGCCGCCATCCACGCCACCGGCGGGCTCGATTACAGCCGCCGTCGCGCGCAGGAATACGCGCAGGCAGCCGAGCGCGCGCTCGACGGTCTGGACGAAAACGACTACACGCTCGCACTGCGCGGGCTGGCGCGTTACGCGGTCAGTCGCGACCACTGACGATGCGGTCGGCGCGAACCGGGCGCCGAACATCGAACCTCAGGCGATGCCCAATCCCGGAATCGTGCTGATCACGTCGGGATCGAATCCCGCCAGTTCGGCGAAATGGCGCCCGCGCGCGACGTAATCGCGATACGCGCCGAAGCTCGGCGCGCCGGGCGAAAGCAGCACGACGCCCTCCCCGCCCAACGCCGCTTTTGCCTGCGCCATCGCATCGGCCAGGTCGTTCGCCGCACCGAGCACGAAACCCGCCTGCGAAGCGATCGGCTCGAGCAACGCATGGATGCGCGGCCCGTTCTGTCCCATCGTGACGATGGCGAGCGGCGCATGCGCACTCATCGCTTCGACGAAGTCTTCCCAGGGCAGGCCGCGATCGTGCCCGCCGATGAGAATCGCGACGCGACGCTTAGCGAAACAATCCAGCGCCGCGAGGCTGGCGTGCGGCGTCGTGCTGATTGAATCGTTGACGTAGGTGATGCCATCGCGCGTGCCGACGGTCTGCAGCCGGTTCGGTAACGGACGGAACGTCGCCGCATGCGGCGCCAGCGGCGCGGCATCCAGGCCGAGCGCTTCGATCGCCGTCAGCACCGCGCACAGGTTGCCGCGATTATGGCGACCCGGCAGCGGCAGCGAACGCGTGTCCATCACGAACGCGTCGCCGCGAAAAAGATCGTCCTCGCGAAGATGCCAACCGTCGCGGCTTCCGAACCAGCGCACCTCGCTTTCGGTCAGCGTTGCGCCGAGTTTCGCCAGCCGCGGATCGTTCGCATTGAGCACCGCGATGCGCGGCCGCGCCTGCGTGATGAGCTTCAGCTTGTCCTCGATGTAACGCTCGTGCGAGCCGTGCCAGTCGAGGTGTTCCGGAAAGATATTGAGCGCGATCGCCACCTGCGGCCGCGCGCCGCTCTGCGCGACGTCGCCGGTCTGGTAGCTGGACAGTTCGATCGCCCAGAACTCCGGCGCGATGCCCCGTTTCAGCACTTCGAGCAGCGGCAGGCCGATGTTGCCCGCGAGTGCGGTGACATGACCGCCGGCACGCAACAGATGCGCAAGCAGCGCAGTCGTCGTGCTCTTGCCCTTGGTGCCGGTGACGCAGATCGTGTCCGCCGCGAAGCCGTCATCGTCCGCGTGCTCCGCGAACCAGAGCGCGGTGCCGCCGATGAAGCGCGTGCCCTGCTCCGCCGCAAGAATCGCTTCGGGCTTGTACGGGCTGATGCCGGGCGACTTCACGACGACATCGAACGAGGACAGGCGTTCGGCAGAAGCATCGGTCAAAGCGACGAGGTGAGCGTCGCCCAGCGCCGTCGCTTCAGCACTCTCGGCCGCCGAGCAGAACAGGGTCAACGGCAGCCAAGGCAGGCGCGCGCGGACCGCGTGATACGCCGCGCGACCTTCGCGCCCCCAGCCCCAGAGCGCGACCTTTCGACCGTCGAGCGAGGCGATGTCAGGCAGCGAACTGCGCACGCAGGCGTTCCCACAATGCGGCCGGGATGCGTTGTTCTTCGTCGATCACCAGCAGCGGCTCGATGCGCAGTTCGTCGGCGACCAGCTGCGCGCGGATCTCCTGCACGAAACGCTCGACCAGCGCGTCTTCGCGCCACTCCGGGCGTTCGGCCAACGCGGCCATCGCGGCGCGCGATTCGCGGCCTTCGCCGACGCATTCGAACGGCTTGTGGTTCTGGTATTCCAGCAGCGCGTCGAAACCCGGGATCTGCGCCGGATCGTCGAGCAGGTTGCGCCCGAAGATGCCCATCAAGCGCGGCTTCGGCATGAACGGCGCGAGCGCGAGGAATACGAAATGGCACTTCGGGCACACGCCGCACCAGCGGCTCGCCGGCCGTTCGCCGAGGATGTGGAAGTTGCGGTTGCAGCTGCTGAAGTGTGCGTCGTAGCGGTCGGTCTTCGCGAACTGGCGCGCGACGGCGAGTTCGCTGAGCGGGCGCAGCAGCGAGTAGTAATTCAGGTCCGCCGCGATCTCACGCTGCACGTACTCGCCGAATGCCTGCTCGCACGCCCAGCCCTTCGACCACTGGTGGTTCACCTCGCCGGTGCCTTCGATCACGCTGCCGTAACTGGCCGAGCGCTCGTTCGAGAACACCACCTGGTCCACGCCCAGCAGCACGGCCGCGAAGACCATGATCGCCGAGTTCAGCACGGTGACCGGGATATGCCCGTTCCACGCGCCTTCGCGGTTGTAATCGAACAGCTGCGGCGCCAGCGCGCGGCCAAGGTTGAGCGTCGGCAGGCCGGTGCGTTCGGCGCAGGCACGGATCAGCTGCGAACCGCCGATCCACGTCACCGTCTGTTCGATACCCTGCGCGCGCAACGCTTCGATGCTGACCAGCGAATCCTTGCCGCCGCCGATGGCGACCAAGGCGTGTTCGCGCAACCCGAGCGCGGGCGCCTTCGCGCCGGCCGGTTGCGACACGGGGAAATTGATCTTCCCGTGCAGGTTCAGGCCGTTGCGATAGGCGAACTCGCCCAGCCCGTTGACGTAGATCAGCTCCAGCAACGCCGCGGTGTCGGCATCGATCGCGTAGGAATCGATGACGATCTCCGACGGCACCGCTGCCTTGTAGTAGCTCACGCCGGCGATCAGGTGCAGCAGGCGCAGCGCGCGCTCGGCAGCGGCGGCACGATCGGCATCGAGCACGAACGGCGCGCCCGGCACGGTGATCGTCTCGATCATCTCCGGGCCGTCGTCGAACGCATACACCAGCTGTGCGACGCCGGTGTTCGCATCGAAACCGCATCGCACGAAACGAAACGCACGGATCGCGTCGCGGTTGAATTTCCACTCACTCATTCGATTGCTTCCTCGGCCGGAAGGGCCCGCAGGTTGTAGGTGTTGGCCATCGCCATGCCGTAGGCGCCGGCATCGGCGACCAGGAACACGTCGCCTTCGGCGGTAGCGGCCGGCAGCGTGCGCCCGCGCCCGATCACGTCGCTGCTTTCGCAGATCGGACCGACCACGTCGAACACGGCCGTGCCGTCCGCGTCGCCGCGACCCAGGTTGAAGATGCCGTGATACGCCTCGTACATCGCCGGGCGCATCAACGCATTCATGCCGCCGTCGCAGCCGACGCGGCGCACGCCGTCCTTCTCGACGACCTGCGTCGCGGTCAGCAGCAGCGCGCCGCTTTCAGCGACGAGGTAACGACCCGGTTCGATCACCAGCCCGTAACGCGGATACGCCGCCTTGATTTCCTCCAGCCCCGCGCGCCACAGCGGCAGGTCGAACTGCGGGGCTTCAGGTGTGTAGGGAATCGGAAGGCCACCGCCGATGTCGATGGTCTCGATCGTGCCGATGCCGTCGGCGAGGCCCGCCAGATGCGCATACACGCCGCGCCAGTGCTGCGGATCCTCGATGCCACTGCCCAGGTGCGCATGCAAGCCGCTGATGCGCACGCCGAGCTTGCGCGCCTCTTCGACGAAGGCATCGAAGCGCGTCATCGGCAAGCCGAATTTCGCCGCGACGCCGCCGGTCTTGACCTTTTCGTGATGACCTTCGCCATGGCCCAGGTCGATGCGCAGCCAGATCGTGCGGTTGCGGAACACCTCCGGCCAACGCTGCAACGCTTCGATGTTGTCGAGCGTGACGATGATGCCGCGTTCGAACGCAGCCTCGTATTCGCGGCGCGGCGCGAAGCTCGGAGTGAACAGCACGCGGCTGGGCGTGATGTGCGGCAGCGTCGCGAAGACGTGTTCGAACTCGCCCTGCGACACGCATTCCAGGCCGAAGCCTTCGCCGACCAGCGTGCGCAGGATGTCCGGATGCGGATTGGCCTTGATCGCATAGAAACAGCGATCCACTGCGCTCGTCGCGCTGAGCGATCGGGCACGTTCGCGCACCGTCGCCAGGTCGTAGACGTAACGCGGCGTGCCCTTCGCGGCGATCGAAAGCAATGCGTCGCGACGACCGCGCCACCATGCCGGCGCACGTTGCGGTGCACCGAATGCGATCTCGCGCCAGCTCGGTCCGAACACCGCCGCATCGCGCACCGGCATTGCGCGCGAACGGATCAGTTCGGCGTGCAGGTGCGGCAGCAGGCCTTCGGCATCGGTTTCGTCGATGACGAAGGTGAGGTTGAGGTCGTTGGACGACTGCGAGATCAGGTGCACGTGCTGGCGCCCGAACGTCGCCCAGATGTCGCTCAGGCGATGCAGCAGCGAACGCATGCCGCGACCTACCAGCGTGATCGCCGCACATGGCGCGATGACTTTCACGCGGCAGATTTCGGCAAGATCCGCGCTCAACGCTTCAAGCACGTTCGTCGTGACCAGGTTCTCGCTGGGATCGAGCGATACGGTGACGTTGGTTTCCGACGAACCGATCAGGTCAATCGACAGGCCGTGGCGCTTGAAGCGCTCGAACACGTCGGCGAGGAAGCCGACCTGTTGCCACATGCCGATGCTTTCCATCGACACCAGCACGATGCCGTTGCGGCGGCTGATGGCCTTCACGCCGGGCACCGTCGCTGCCGTCGCGTCGATCCGCGTGCCGGGCAGTTCCGGGCGTTCGGTGTCGAGTATGGCCATTGGCACGCCGGCGTCGCGGCACGGCGCGATGGAACGCGGATGCAGCACCTTCGCGCCGGTGGTGGCGATTTCCTGCGCCTCGGCGTAATGAAGGCGCGTGAGCAGCCGCGCTTCGGGCACGTCGCGCGGGTTCGCGCTGAACATGCCGGGCACATCGGTCCAGATTTCCACGCGCTGCGCCTTCAGCAACGCACCGAAGTACGCAGCCGAAGTATCCGAGCCACCGCGACCGAGGATCGCCGTGCCGCCATCGCCATGACGCGAGATGAAGCCCTGCGTGATCAGCGCCTGCGTCGGCTGCGTGGAGAAGCGTTCGCCGAAGCCGTCGCCATCGAGGCGGCAGTTCACCGAAAGCCGTTGCGACCACGCGCTGGCATTGGGAAGCGAGACGGCATCGAGCCATTCGCGCGCGTCGCACCAGCCGAAATCCAGGCCCTGCGAGCGCAGGTACGCCGCGCCGAGCGTGGACGAAAGCAGTTCGCCCTGCGCCAGCACTTCGGCCTGCCATTCCAGCGGGCGCTGCACGGCGCGCGCATCGGTGCCCAGCGCCTGCAATGCGGCCAGTCGCTGGCCGAGCACGGTATCGGGATCCAGGTCCAGTTCACTGCAGAAGGCGCGATGGCGTTCGACCAGCGCGGCGATGCGCGCGTGGATGTCATCTCCGTTCGCGATCGCCTGCAGTTCGTTGGTTACGCCCGACAACGCCGAGACCACGACCAGCACCCGGACACCCTCTTCGGACATGCGTTTTCCGGCGAGGCGTCCGATGGTGTCCCAACGGTTCCGACGGGACACCGAGGTGCCGCCGAACTTGAGTACTACCCAGCGATTCGCTTCCGCCACTGCAACGGTTCCTTTGATGAGGTTCTGGAGTTGAGGAGATGATGAGATGGAATGTGGTTGCCGCCGAAACCATGCCGGCCCAAACCATGCGGCCGGCCCGTCACGCAAACTAGAATGGCGCACCTGCCCTGCGCAGGCCCGTGACGCGCCGTAAACTTCGCAATTCTAGTCGAATATTCCACTCGGACCCCCGCCGAATGACGCTTCGCCGCTACCTGCAACTGGATGTGTTCGCCGACCGGCCCGGTGCCGGCAATCCGCTGGCCGTCGTGCTGGACGCACAAGGCCTGGACGACGCCCGCATGCAGGCCATCGCCCGCTGGACGCGCCTGCCCGAAACCACCTTCGTTTTCCCGCCGACGCAGCCCGGCGCGGCGTATCGCGTGCGCATGTTCAGCCCGCGCCGCGAAGTGCCTTTTGCCGGACATCCCAGCGTGGGCACGGCGCACGTGGTGCTGGACGCGGGACTGGCCGAACTGGTGGACGGGCAGATCGTGCAGGAAGGTGTAGTCGGCACGCTGCCGCTGGCCGTGGACGGGAGCGGCGCGACGCGGACGATCGCGGTCCGCACGCCGCGTGCGCGGGTGGTCGAAGTCGCCGAAACCGGAGATGCGCGGCTTGCTGCGTCGCTGGCCGCACTGGAGCCGGGCGCGCTTCCGCCGGCACTCATGGACGGCGGACGACGCTGGTGGCTCGCTGAAGTCGCGAGCGAATCGGCGCTGCGCGGCGCCACGCCGGACTGGGACGCCATCGCGCAACTCGCGGAAACCACCGAGACGATGGGCCTGTGCGCCTTCGCCCGCGCCGATGCGGGACGCGACTACGACCTGGTCGTGCGCGCGTTCGTCGGTGCGCCGGCGCGGTTCGAGGACGCCGCATCCGGCGCGGCCAACGCGACGCTCGCCGCATGGCTCAAACACAACGATGCGCTGCCCGGTGCCGGTGGCCGATACACCGTCAGCCAGGGCCGCGAAGTCGGTTTCGACGCGCGCCTGCAACTGCGCGTGGATACCGACGGCGAGGTGTGGTCGGGCGGCCAGGTGTGCAACGTGGTGCGCGGGACCATCGACTGGCCGTGAAGCCCCACCGCGGCGGCGACGCCGGATTTACTCCGGCGTGACATCCACCCGAACGCGAATCCGGTCGCCCGGATCGTAGTTCGTGCGTGTCGTGTAGGTACGGCCGGCGTATTCGTAGGTGACGTCGTACGCGTTGGCCTCACGATCGCCGTTGCGCGAGGAGTAATAACCGTCACCCTCGTAGACCGGATCGCACACGCGCACCGTGCCGACGCGCTCGCGCTGGCTCTGGTCGTAGATCTGCCGGCCGGCCATGCCACCGACCATCGAACCGATCGCCGACGTCGCATAGCGCGCACTTCCCCCGCCAATCTGGCTGCCGACGGCCGCGCCGACGATGGTGCCGACGATCGTCGAAACGGTGCGGCCGGTCTGCGTGCCGCCGGGATAGGAATTGCCGCCGCCGTAATAGCCGTCGTTCTGGTAGCCATCGTTCTGGTGCCCGTCACCGCCGACGTAGGTCGGCCGCTCGTAGCAGCGTTGTTGCGGCGCGGCGGTTTCGTAGCGGTCGAACACCGGGTCTACGCGGACCACGCGCGCGTAGTCGCTGCTGCTGGTCGAGCCGTAACGCGGGTAGGACTGGGCGTACACCGGACCGCTCGCGGCGGCGGCCAGCGCGAGGGAAGCGACGATCAGGCGGTTCATGGGGAGGCTCCGGCGCCGAAGGGCGTTCGCGCATCGTCCGGCCGGCGCGGGCAACGGGTGCTGAATCCCGGCCTTCACGCGACTTCGCCTTCCGCGATGTTTACCGCGCCGACAGCCAGGCCGCCGCCTGCGACGCCACCGCCGCCGCATCGCGCCCGAGCAATGGCCCGACATGCCCCGGCGAGGCAACGCGCAGCAGGTCCGCGCCCCACGCATGGGCGAGTTCCGCGGTGAGTTCGGGTGGGACGTCCTCGTCCTCCGCCGAGGCAATGCAGAGCGTCGGGCACACCGCGGCGTCCAGCAGCAGGCCCGCGTGTGCCTGTCGCAGCACGAGGCCGGATTCGTCGCGCCATCTACGGAAGGCGTACAGCGCGGTCGCGTCGTCCGAATCCGGCAGCGCGCGGCGGGTCGAAGCGAGCCGAGCGTCGCGCCGCCAGGGCACGAGGTCGGGTCGCTCGCCAAGAGGCAATCGTTCCGCCCAGGGCGCCGGCGGCAACGGATTCACCAGCACCAGTGCGTCGGCCTCATCCGCGCAGGCCATCGCGAGCAGGCCACCGAGGCTGGCGCCGACCAGCGCGCGCGGCCGCGGCATTGCCTCGAGTGCGACGCGCACCTGCGTTGCGTAGTCGTCAAAACCGGTCAACTCCAGCCCCGCCTCCGCGGGTCGGAGGTCCACCGCGTGGACCTCCACGCCATGGGCGGCGAACACGCGCCGCCAGACGTTCCATTCCCAGTCGCCTCCGCCCGCGCCGTGCACCAGCACGGCACGGCGGATCGGCTGGGGTTCCCCGCTCGCCGCTTCCAAGGCTGCGCTCAGGCCTGCAACGTGGCCTGCATCGTCACGGGCACCGACAGCGCGCGCGAGATCACGCACCCGGCCTTGGCTGCGTCGGCGTACTGCTTGAACGTGGCCTCGTCGACGCCGGGCGCCTTCACGGTGACGACCAGGTTCACGCCGGTGATCGTCGGGCCGGGATCCATGCCGGGTTCCATCGTCACTTCGGCGCGGGTCTGGATGGTTTCGGGCGCCACGCCGGCCTTGGTCATCACCGCCGACAGCGCCATCGAGAAGCAGCCCGCGTGCGCGGTGGCCAGCAATTCCTCGGGATTGGTGCCCTTCTCGTCGCCGAAGCGCGTCTTGAACGAGTAGTTCTGGTCCGTGAAGAGACCGCTCTGGGGCGTGCTCAGACTGCCCTTTCCGCCCTGCAGGTCGCCGTGCCAGACCGCTTCGGCAATACGCTTGAACGCCATGTCGCTACTCCTTCGTGGGGTGAAAGAGCGTGCAGCCTAGCGTGGCTGGCGTTAGCCGCGCATGCGCGGCTAGCCGGTGGGATCGTCGCCGGCCGGGGCGTGAAATCCGTCGTGGGTCGACAATTTCACCGGCTCCCGGCTTGACCACCCCTCCCCCTTGCGCGAGGCTTTCGATCCCGGCCCCCCGCCGGCACCCGCCATGACCGCCCGCCGAGCGCCCTTTCGCGCAGGCGCAGCGCCGGACAGCCATGACGGCCTTCCCACCCTCACGGGAGAAGTCCGCTCATGTCCTACAGCACACAATCCATCCGCAACGTGGCCCTGGCGGGCCACCCTGGCGCCGGCAAAACCACGCTCTTCGAAGCCCTGCTGCAGGCCGGCGGCGCACTCCAGACGGCAGGCACGATCGAACGCGGCAACACGCTGTCCGATTTCGATCCGATCGAGAAACAGCGTGGCCATTCCATCGACATCGGCGTCGCGTCGATCGACCACGCGGCAGCGCCTGACGCCCCCGTCCACCTCAACCTGATCGACACCCCCGGCTATCCCGATTTCCGCGGCCCCGCGCTGTCGGCGCTGGGCGCGGTGGAAACGGTCGTGGTCGTCGTCGATGCCGCCGCCGGCGTGGAATACGGCACGCGCCGGATGATGGAATACGCCCGCGGCCGCAACCTGTGCCGGGCGATCGTCGTCAACAAGATCGACCACGAAGGCGCCGCGCTCGAAGGCGTCCTCGCCGACCTTCGCGACACCTTCGGCCCCGAATGCCTCCCGCTCAACCTGCCCGCCGACGGCGGCAAGCGCGTGGTCGATTGCCTCATCAACCCGCAGGGCGACAGCGACTTCGGCCCGGTCGCCGACTGGCACCAGAAGATCATCGACCAGATCGTCGAGATCAACGAAACGGTGATGGAGCATTACCTCGACGTCGGCGAGGAAGGCCTGTCGGGCGACGAACTGCACGACGCGTTCGAGCAATGCCTGCGCGAAGGCCACCTGGTGCCGGTGCTGTTCTGCTCCGCGCGCACGGGTGCCGGAATCGGCGAACTGCTCGATGCAGCCGAACGCTGGTTTCCCAACCCCGCCGAAGCCAACGCGCCGCCGTTCGAGAAAGGCCCCGAGCGTGCGCGCATCGAGGCCGTGCCCGATCCGAAGGCGCACGTACTCGCCGATGTGTTCAAGATCGTCAACGATCCCTTCGTCGGGAAACTCGGCATCTTCCGCGTGCACCAGGGCACGGTGAAGAAGGACACGCAGTTGTTCGTCGACGACGGCAAGAAACCGTTCAAGGTCGGCCATCTGTTCAAACTGCGCGGCAAGGACCACGTCGAGATCGAACAGGCGATTCCCGGCGACATCGCGGCCGTGGCGAAAGTGGAGGAACTGCATTTCGATGCCGTGCTGCACGACAGCCACGACGAGGACCAGATCCGCCTGTCGCCGCTGGATTTCCCCAAGCCGATGTTCGGCCTCGCGGTGGAAGCGGCCAGCAAGGGTCAGGAGCAGAAGCTTTCCACCGCGCTGCACAAGCTCTCCGAAGAAGATCCGTGCTTCGTCGTCGAACACGAAGCCGAGACCAACGAGACGGTGATCCGCGGCCTGTCGGACCTGCACCTGCGCATCAACCTGGAACGACTGAAGGAGCGCTACGGCGTGGAAGTGACTTCGCGTCCGCCGCGCATCGCGTATCGCGAAACCGTCAGCGGCAAGGCTGAGGGCCATCATCGCCACAAGAAGCAGACCGGCGGCGCGGGCCAGTTCGGCGAGGTGTTCCTGCGCATCGAACCGTTGCCGCGCGGCGGCGGGTTCGAATTCGTCGACGAAGTGAAGGGCGGCACGATCCCCGGCCAGTTCATGCCGGCGGTCGAGAAAGGCGTGCGCCAGGTGCTCAGCAGCGGCGCGCTGGCGGGCTATCCGATCCAGGACGTGCGCGTGATCGTGTACGACGGCAAGCATCATCCGGTGGACAGCAAGGAAGTCGCGTTCGTCGCCGCGGGAAAGAAGGCGTTCCTCGATGCGATCGGCAAGGCGCGGCCGCAGGTGCTCGAACCCATCGTCGAACTGGAGGTCAACGCGCCCGAGCAGCACATGGGCGATGTCAGCGGCGGGCTGGCGAGCAAGCGCGCGCGCATCAGCGGCACCGACAGCGTGCGTGGCAGCGAGATCGTGGTGAAGGCGCAGGTCCCGCTGTCGGAGCTGGAAGGCTATGCGGCGGAGCTGAAATCCGTGACCGCCGGGCGCGGGCGTTATTCGCTGGATTTCAGCCACTACGAGCCAGTGCCGACGAACGTGCAGCAGAAGCTGGTCGAAGCATACAAGCCGCGACACGACGAGGACTGATCCACCGGCGAAGCCGGCACGCGCACGACGCGATGCCGGCTTCACGCGCCTGTCGCCACTCTGTGCGCTCCGCCCCCGGGAACGCGCCGATGCGACCGCCTCGAAACGTGCTGCAGACCGTCCTGGTAGTCGGCATCGGCCTGAGCCTTGCCGTATTCGCGAGCGTGCCGGCCCTGGCGCAGACGGCCGCCAGCGCGACCCGCTCTATCCCCGCCTTCCCGCGCCCCGCCGGATTTCCCGATCCCGCACTGCGCGTGACTTACGCGCGTGCCGACGAAGCACCGCCGATGATGGTGCGCGTTGGGGAAAACCGGTTCGAGCCGCTGTATCGCCGCACGCCCGACGGCGGTTATGCCCCTGCGCGCGCGGCGGGTTATCGCATCGCGATGAGTTCGTGTCCGTCGATCACCGTGCGCAGCGGCGATTACCGCGCGCGCATGATCGATCTCGCCACCGCCGAATGGGCCTACTTCGGCCTGCCCATCCTCGACATGGCGGTCGAACCGGCGGCGATCGTGCCGCGCGTGGCGCAACCTTCGGGCGTGGTGGAGATCATCTCGCCGCAGAAGAACGCGTCCATCGGCGATCGCGTGCTGCGCCAGGCGCCACGCCTTGGATTGATGGAAGACGATGAAGCCGTGAGCGGCGCCATCGCCGGCTACTGGGCCTCGACCGGCAGCGAGGAAGCGATGCGCGTGCAGAGCATCGTCAACTACGGCTGGCACGAAGCCGGATGGGCGATGCCGTGGTCGGCGGCGTTCATATCGTGGCTCGCGTGCGAGGCCGGCTTGTCGACCGAACAGTTCCGGCGCAGTGGCGGACATATCGATTACGTGCGCGCAGCAGTGCGTGCGCGCGACGGGCAGGATCCGAGCCACGCGTTCGTCGCCTACGACCTGACCGAAGCGACGCCGGATGCAGGCGACCTGCTGTGCACCTCGCGCGGCGACAGTTCGTTCAAGTCCATCGCCGATGTTCGCGCAGGAAACAGCCCGTCGAACGCGCTGCATTGCGACCTGGTGGTGAAGACGGACCCCAAGCGCAACCGGCTGTTCGCGATCGGCGGCAACGTCAATCACGCGGTGACGCTCTCGGTGGTCGCGACAGATACGAAGGGACGACCGTTGAACGACAACGACATCATCGGCGCGCATCGCTGGTTCGCTGTGCTCAAGCCGCGCACGGGCGGCAAGGTCGCCCACGATCTGGACGGCACGCCGACGGTGCAGATGCTCTATCGCGATTACGCGCGCTATGCGGGCGCGCGCCGCGGGCAGCCGCCGGTGCCGGTGCAGGCGCGCGGGGTCAAGACGCAGGCGGATCCGGCGTCGCCGTAGGATCCAGCCCCTTTCCGGCACGCCCTGCGACGAAGCGTTGCATCGCAGCGCATTCCCGCCTGCGACGCCGCACGCGTAACCTGTCCACCCGCCCGACGCCCCACGTTCCGCCATGCATCTGTTCGACGCGACCACCCTGCTCGCCTACCTCGCCGCCGCCGTCGTACTGGTGCTCCTGCCCGGGCCGGGTACGGCGTGGATCCTCGCGCAGAGTTTCGCCGGCGGAACGAAGCGCGGAATCCAGGCGGGGCTCGGTCTCGAAACCGCGACGCTGCTGCATGCGATCGCCGCCGGATTGGGGCTCTCGGCCCTGCTGGCCACCTCGGCGATGGCGTTCGAATTCGTGAAATACCTTGGCGCCGCCTATCTCGTCTGGCTCGGCATCAAGGCCTGGCTGAGCAGTGGCGAGGACGCCGCACCCGCCGACGCGGAAGCGCCAAAGCCGCGCGCTTCGGGCCGCAGCGTCTACCTGCGTTCGGTGGTGACCGGCGTGCTCAATCCGAAGGTCGCGCTGTTCTTCCTCGCGTTCCTGCCGCAGTTCGTGCATCCCGAACGCGGCTGGGTGTGGCTGCAGTTCCTGGCGCTGGGCGCGCTGCTGGCCGTGATCGGCTTCTGCAACGACCTCTTCCTGAGCTTCGCCGCCGGACGTTTCGGCCGACGCTTCGCGGGAGGCACCGGACGCTGGACGCAGCGGGCGACCGGCACGCTCTTCATCGGCCTGGGTCTGCGGTTGGCGATGCAACAACGCGGCTGACCCGCCGGGAACCCGCCGGTCGCGTCGTCACCCGGCGCGTGCGAACGGGCGTCAGCATCGGTATTTCGCTGCGAGTGGTGTTGTTCATGCGGCGCGGGTATCGTCCGGGCATCCCCGTGGAGCACGAGATGGACCCGCGCCGCACCTTCCGAATTTCCTTCGCAGCCCTGTTTGCCATCGTCGCCCTCGCGCTGTTGTCCGCCTGTTCGACGGTCGGCGCGCTGCTCGGCGATGACATGCGATTCACGCCGATGCAGCTGCAGCATTCGCTGGACCGCAACTTCCCCAAGCATTACGACAAGCTCGGCGGCCTCGTCTCGCTGACGTTGATGAATCCGCGCCTGACGATTCCGCAGGACGGCAACCGCCTCCGCCTCGATTTCGACCTCGGCCTGGGCGCGCTCGGCAGCGACAGCAGCAAGCCGTCGGGCCGTTTCGCCCTGACCAGCGCGCTGCGCTTCGATCCTTCAACACGCGGACTGCACCTGCAGGATCCACGCATTGAACAGGTCGAAGTGCCCGCGCTCGGCGGCGCGATGAACACCAGTGCGCGTGCGCTGCTCAATTCGTGGCTTGCCGAGTACGCGCGGGAAGAACCCGTCTATCGACTCGACAACAGCCTGCTCGACCGGCTGGGTTCACGCCGCATCGGCACGACCGCCATCGAGAATGGCAACGTGGTTGTCCGCCTGGATTGACGACGATGTCGAAACTCCGCTTCGCTCTTCTTCTCGCATGCACCGTCGTCGCGTTGTCCGCATGCGGCGGCGACAAGTCGCGCGCGCCCGGCGCCGCCGGCGGCGACACCGAAACGCTGCCCGCACCGGCCGACTCGCGAGGCAGCGTGACCGGCATGCCCGACGAACCAGGCCCCGGTCAGATAGGCCCGCCGAAACCCGAAGACACCGTGTTGCTGGATGCCGAGGGTAATCCGGTGTTGCCGGCGGAAGGCACCGTCGCGGACCCGAATGCCCCGCTGGATCCGAACGCGCCGCCGGTCGACGCCGCGACCCTGGAGCCCACGCCGCAAGACGCCGTCGCCGTCATTCGCGATTACTACGCCGCGATCAATCGCCGCGACTTCGCGCAGGCGCATGCGCTGTGGTCCGATGGCGGACGCGCCAGCAACCAGACCCTGGAGCAGTTCACCGCGGGCTTCGCGGATACGACGGGCGTGTCGGTCGAGATCATGGCGCCGGGACGCGTGGATGCCGCGGCGGGATCGCGCTACATCGAAGTTCCCGTCGCATTGACCGCAACCCATGCCGACGGCCGGCAGCAGCGGTTCGTCGGCTCTTACACGCTGCGTCGCGCAGTCGTCGACGGCGCCACTGACGATCAGCGCGCGTGGCGCATCGGCACCGCGGATCTTCGCGAAGTTTCGCCGTGACGCGAGCGGGTTGATGTGGGCCGACTGAAGTGAGCAGCCTTCATGGCGGTGTCGAAGCGGCACCGCGCATCGTGCTCGACACGAACGTGTGCCTGGACCTGTTCGTCTTCCGCGATCCGGCCGTCGCCGCGTTGCGCGAAGCCCTGGAATCCGGCGAAGTGATCGGCACGACCAGCGACGCGTGCCGGGACGAATGGAAACGCGTACTGGGCTATCCGCTGCTGCGGCTGGATGAAACCGCACGCGACGCGGCTGTCGTCGAGTATGACGCCGTGATGCGCATTGCAGACCAGATACGCCCGCTCGGCTTCGCCCTGCCGCGTTGCGCGGATGAGGACGACCAGAAGTTCCTGGAACTGGCCGCCGGATGCAGCGCGCGATGGCTTCTCAGCCGCGACGACGCGCTGCTGAAACTGGCGCGCAGGACGAAGCGCGAGGGATGGTTCGAGATTCTCGCGCCAGCGGCTTGGGTGGAAGCGTGGCGGCGGTGAGGTTCACCCCCCGTCATTCCAGCGAAAGCTGGAATCCATTTGCTTTTGACCTCTGCAAGAAGATCAAGATGGATCCCGGCTTTTGCTGGGATGACGGTCGATGTAATGCGGCGTGCAGCCGCAGGTCGCAGTCGCCCGCGCCCGCACAACCTCAAAGTTCGAACCGGTAACTCAACTTCACCAGCAGCTGCTCGTCGTCGCGAAGGTCCAGGCTGTCGCGCAACAGGTCGCCGGGACGCTCGGTAAACGGGTCCTGCTGGTAACCGCCGCGACCGTAGACGACATACAGGTACGACAGCGGCGCGATCTCGTAGCGGTAACGCACCTGGAAGCCGAGGTTGCGCACGCTGAAGTCGTCGACGACATCGCCCGACGCGACCGAAGCGCCGCCCGGCAGCACGCGGTACGCCTGCTGGATGCCGGCATCCAGCCCGATCGCCTGCATCTTCACGCGCAGTTCCTGCTTGTTGGTGATCGTCCAGTCCAGGCCGGCGTCGATCTGCAGCATGCGCTCTTCGAACTCGCCGATCAGGTTGTCTTCCTGCCACACCAGCCAGCTCGGGATGCGCTCGTAGAAGCCACCCAGGTACACGCTGAAGGCGTCGTTGATGAAGTACGTCGGCTGCGCGCGCAGGTTGTAGCCGATCTTGTCGTTGCCGGCGAGGCCGCCGGAAAACACTTCCGCCTCCGTGTCCCACGCCCAGGCGCCCTTGCGCGGTCGTTGGTATTCGTAGAACGCGTTGAAGTTCGTCGGCTTGTCGACCACGCCGTTGCCGCGCGTGAGCAGGTCGTCCACGCCGGAACTGTTGATGTTGATCTGGGCGTATTCGTAGCTGCCGTTGCGCAGGTTGCCTTCGCGGCTGATGCGCAGCTGGCGCTGCAGGCGGTCGCCGTGGTCGTTGTCGGTGCCGCTGATGCGCCCGCGCCAGTCTTTCGACGCGTAACGCGACTCCTTCGGGAGATCGGTGAAGCGGCGCATCACCTGCCAGTTGAGGTAGTTGGTGCTGTTGCGCTGCAGGTAACCGAAATCGTTGATCTCGAGATCGTTGCCGAAATGCATCGCCAGCCACTGCTGGCGCCAGCCATGGTCCATCTCGTAGTTGACCCACATGGTCGCGCCGTTGTCATCGGTGGTGCGGCCCTGCTCGTCGATCTGGCTGCCGATCACGCGCGTTTCAACGCTGACGCGAGCCGTGGGACGCCAGTTGTGGTCGACGCCCATCACCGTGGCGGTGCGATCCAGGAACGGGCGGTCGACGTACGTCACCATCGCACCGAGGTTCTGCTTCGCCAGGTCGCGCACCACGCGCACCGCGCCGAACGTGCGGCCGACTTCGTCGGCTTCGTCCGCGGCGAAGATGCCGTACTTGGTCGCGCCGATGCTGCCGTTGAGCTTCACCGCCGCGGTGATGTCGCCGGCTCCATTACCGTCGTCGGCGGGTCCGCCGACGCGACGCGTATACAGCATCTGGCTGTAGTCCGACGGCGTGGTGAATTCGAAGATGCCCTGGTTCTCCGTGAAGAACGGGCGCTTGTCGCTGATGAAGGTTTCGGTGGCGTCGAAGTTGATGACGAGGTCATCGCTTTCGACCTGGCCGAAATCCGGATTGATCGTGCCGGACAGCTGGAATTGGCCGTTCGGCTTCCAGAAGATGTCGCCGCCGCCGTCGAAGTCGCTGTCGCCGCTGATGTTGTCGTACAGGCCCGACACGTACGGCGTGATCGCCAGCAGCGACTGGTCGTACTGCGGCATTTCTACCGGCGCGAAATCCGACAGGAAGCGTGGACGCGTGTAGCTCGCGCCCGGCCACGCCGAGCGTTCGCCGGTCGAGCCGATCACGCGGTCGAGGTAGATCTTGACCGTGCGCGTGCCGTCCTTGCCCGCGCGCATCGGCGCGATGTACCACGGGATCAGCATCTCAACCGACCAGGACGTGTCGTCCTCGCTCACCGCATGGCGCCAGTTGCCGTCCCAGTCGTCGTTGAACTGGTTTTCGTTGCTGATCACCGCATCGGCGATGCCGTCGGTGGACGACACCGTGAAGTTGTAGCCGGTACGCGCGTCGCCGTCGTAATCGATCATCAGGTTGACGCGATCGACCTGCTCCTCGAAATCGCGCCGGACGCGCTGTCGTGTGCGCGTGTCCATCGGCTGCTGGTTTCGCATGGCGATGGCGAGGCCTTCGGGCGTGGCGAGGATCCACGCTTCCGTCGGCAACGTGCCCGGCTCCAGCGACAGCGGCTGGACCTTGCGGAAGTCGGTGATGTGTCGTGCGCCCTGCCATTCGGCGGGGTCGATGCGGCCGTCGATCTCCACCGCGAACGCGGGCACGGAGAAGGTAGCCAGGAGGATGAGCAGCGTTGCGCGCATGCGGGGGTCTTCGCGGGTCCATGTGTGGCCAGCGCGTCGTGCCGGATGCGCGTACTTCGCGCGTCCATGGCGTTCCGTGCTGGTGTCGGCTTCGTGCCGGCCCGTGGCGGGTGCCCGGGCGATGCGCAGACTAAGCGGCGCGCGCGAACGCTACGCAGTGGCGTGAGTCATGGCAACCCTTTTGAGCTGCCCTGCATCTGGGTATGTGGAGCGCCGTCACATCGGGGCTCGTGGCGCGCCATCGAGCGGTGCGCGGGCGTTACTGCATGTGCCAGCCGTGGCTGACCACGAAACTCTGCCCGGTCAGGGCGGCCGTCGGGAATTCGGCGAGGAAGCGCACGGTTTGCGCAACGTCCTCCACGGTGGTGAAGATGCCATCGACCGTGTTGCCCAGCATCACGCGACTGACCACTTCTTCCTCGCTGATGCCCAGTTCCTTCGCCTGTTCGGGAATCTGCCGGTCCACCAAGGGCGTACGAACGAAGCCCGGGCACACGACGTGGCTGCGCACGCCGTGTTTCGCGCCTTCCTTCGCCAGCGTGCGCGAAAGGCCGAGCAGGCCGTGCTTGGCCGTCACGTACGCCGACTTGAGCGGCGAGGCCAGGTGCGAGTGCACCGAGCCCATGTAGATCACGGTGCCGCCGCGGTTCGTGCCATCGGCCTTCTTGCCGTACATGTGCGGAAGCACGGCCTTGGTGGTGAGGAAGGCGCCGTCGAGGTGGATCGCCAGCATCTTCTTCCAGTCGGCGTAGGCGAACTGCTCGATCGGGTTGACGATCTGGATGCCCGCATTCGACACGAGGATGTCCACGCCGCCGAAGACTTCGCTCGCGCGCGCGACGCCGGCCTCGACCGCCGCTTCATCGGTGACGTCCATCGCGATGCTGAGCGCCTTGCCGCCCAGCCCTTCGATCTCCGCCGCGACCGCCTGCGCGCCCTGCGCGTTGAGGTCGGCGATGACGATCGCCGCACCGGCCCGCGCGAGTTCGAAGGCGATTTCCCGACCGATGCCGCTGGCGGCGCCGGTGACGAGGGCGGCCTGGCCGTCGAGGGCTCGGGTCTGGGTCATGCGGGTACTCCTGATCGATGCGCGGGGATGCGCCAACGGCGCGGACGCAGTGTGTCGATGCGTCGGCGGGGGCGCCATTGTTCGATGGTACGGGATGGTCCCGTCATCCCGGCGAAGGCCGGGATCCAGGCTGGCAACTTTTCAGCGAGCGCGACCAGGCGGATGCGTGATCGGCCTGGATCCCGGCCTTAGCCGGGATGACGCTGCGGGAACCGATACGTACCAGCAAGCGCCTGATACGTATCAGAGAGGATCAGGCGGCCTTGCGCGCACCCTTCTTCGCGCCGGCCTTCTTCGTCCCGGCCTTCTTCGCGGACTTGGAACCCTTCGCCGCCTTCTTGCCCGCGGCCTTCTTCGATCCAGCCGCCTTCTTCGCCTTCGAAGCCGGCTTCTTGGGCGTCTTCGGCTGCAGCAGCGTGCCGGTGCAGTTGCGCGAACCGCAGCGGCATTCCCAGATCTTCTTCAGCTCGGCGGTGTGCTTTTCCTCGAGCGTGATGCCGTAGTTGTACGACAGTTCCTGGCCCGGCTTGATGTCGCGGAT
>Ga0102591_1000992_pt1 | contig 43497 bp, 41 predicted proteins | sample AraplaCol_mCL_r2_2_FD_76860 | JGI IMG/M metagenome (GOLD analysis project Ga0102591, IMG submission 76860) | Arabidopsis root microbial communities from North Carolina, USA - plate scrape MF_Col_mCL_r2 (SPADES assembly) (version 2) | ecosystem: Host-associated > Plants > Roots > Endosphere...
CCGGCCAAGAAGAAGCGCTTCGGCAAGGACCCGTTCACGGGTGAAGAGCGTTGGTTCCCGGCCAAGCCGGCCAGCGTCAAGGTCAAGGTCCGTCCGCTGAAGAAGCTGAAGGACGCTGCGGCCTGATAGCCCGATCCCTTTGGTAGTCGCCTGTCCACCTTCGGGTGGACGGCTTGAAACCCCACGCTTGAGAAAGCGTGGGGTTTTTTGTTGGGGGTTTGGTTTGTGTTTGCCCTGTTTTTCTCCCCTCTCCCACTGCATGGGAGAGGGGAGCAAGCCCATCGGTGCTTGAATCAATAAGCCTTGAAATTAGCCGCCACCCGTTGCTTCAGGAACTCCCCCGCAGTGATCGCCGGATACAACTTTGACGGGCCTTCGATCATGGCGTTGCGGTTGGCCTGGCAGAAGAACGCCAGGCTGTAGCGCGGTCCCATGTATTCGCCCGGTACCGGATTGCGTACGCGATGGAAATTCGAAGGCAGGCGGTCGTCGCTCCAGCGCATCAGCATGTCGCCGATGTTGCAGGTGATGACGTCCTCGTCGGGCGGGATCGGGGTCCATGCCTGCGCTTCCATTTCCTTGCCGGGGCAAACCTGCAGGCCACCTTGACCCTGCCGTTGGAACAGCAGCGTCAGGCAATCGAAATCGGTGTGCGCGCCAGCGCGCCACAGTTCGAGCTTGTCCTGCGCTTCGGGCGGGATGGCGTAGTAGTGGAGCAGGCGCAGCGTGCTCTGGTAGTCGGGCGCGGACGGGTCATGCGCACGCGTGAAGAAGTCGCTGTCGAAGCCGAGTTTGTCCGCAAAGCACGACAGCACCTTCATGCCCACTTCCCAGGCTTGCCGCTCGAAGGCCAGCATCGTGGCCTGGAAGCCTGCCAGTTCTTCGTCAGTCGGCCATAGCGGTGCCATATGCGGCCGCGTAATTTGATATGACTCTTTCTGGTCCGGCGTTCCCGTGGAGGGACGCACCTGCGCGCGCGATTCCCATCCGGCGTTGTTGGCCTTCTGCAGCGGATACTGGGCCTTTACCGAATCGGGCAGCGCGAAGAACCGTTCGGTCATCGCAAAGGCCTCACGCGCGGCGGCCAGTTCGATGCCGTGGTTTTCAAGCTGGAAGAAGCCGATATCGGTGGCGGCCTGCCAGAGCTGGTCGCTGATCTCCGCCTTGCGCTGGTCGAAGTCCGCCAGGTCGATGCGCCGGATCTCGCGCGCGTCGGTCTCGAAGCCATGCGCGCCCATGCGCGATTCGCGGGCCAGTTCGTGAAGGGGGAGGGTGGTGTCAGTCATGTCGTTCCGGGTTCAGGAAAGGTGAACGGGCCGGCCGACGGGGGAGCGGGATGCCAGGACAAGGCTCTCGATCTCCGCCGTGGCGCGGACATCAAGAGCAATTTCCTGCCGCCCTTCGGAAAGAAGGGATGGGGCGGTTGAACGCTTCTACTCTTCGCTATGCACTGAGCAGGTTTCGGGCCAGCCGGTTTGGTGCGTAAAGCCGGTCCTGGCAAATGGCACGTACGCTGAAATCACCGGAATGACGCATCGCACGTCGCAAGTTGGTGCGCTGGAATGGGCCGGAACGGTGCAATGCCAATGCTTGACCGTGACGCCTTCAATCCAGTTCGACCACGATCTTGGCGCGTGCCGTGCCCCCCGCAACGACTTCGTAAGCCTGCTCTGCCTGGACCATCGTGAAGCGCCGCGGATCCACGACGGGACGCAACTGTCCGCTTTCCGCCAGACGCGTGGCCTCGGCCAACATCTCGCCATGATGCGCACGCAGCTTGCCGGTCAATAGCGGATACAGCGTGAACACACCGGAGTAGGTGGCTTCGCGGAAGGACAGCGGCGCCAGCGCATGCGTTCCCCACCCCAGCGCGCTGACCACATGGCCGAAGTGTCTGACAGCGGCGAATGAGGCATCGAGCGTGGGGCCGCCGACCGTGTCGACAACGAGATCGAATCCTTCGCCCTGGGTCAACTCGGCCACGTACTGCTCAACCGTCTGCGCGCGATAGTCGATGGGCGTCGCGCCCAGTTCGGCGACCAGATCGAGATCCTTCGCACTGGCAGTGGCGAATACCGACGCACCGAGAGCACGCGCCAGTTGCACCGCGATATGTCCGACCCCGCCGGCACCGCCCTGCACGAGCACGGTCTGACCGGCCCCAAGGTGTGCACGATCGACGATGCCCGCATAGGCTGTGATGAAGGCCAGCGGCAACGCGGCGGCCTCTCGCATCGACAGGTTGCGCGGCTTGCGGGCCAGCAGGGCGGCGTCGACGGCTGCGTACTGGGCAAGAGAACCCTGGATGCCGCCCACGCCGCCTGTCATGCCATAGACATCGTCACCCGGCTGGAAAGCGGTCACGCCTGCGCCGATGGCCTCTACCGTGCCGGCCATGTCGATGCCGAGGACGAGCGGCAACGGATGCCGGGCGTGCGCGGCGGCGCCAGCGCGGATCTTGGTGTCGAGCGGATTGAGGCCGCTCGCTGCGATGCGCACCAGCACCTGTCCCGGACCCGGTTCGGGCCGCTGCAGCGTGGTGGATACGAGTGGGCCGCCGTATTGATTCAGCACCAGAGCTTGCATGGTCGATGTCATGTTCTGCCTTCCTTTCGGTCATCACGCGATGCGGTCTTGCATTCCGCGTGTCGTGGCATTCATCATGTGCCATGCGGAATCGCATGAAAATCAACAATTCCGAATAGCACCCAATCGAAAATGCATGAGCAAAAACTGGAGTGGAGCGATCTGCGCATTTTCCTGGCCATTGCTCGTGCCGGGACGCTCGGCGGCGCTGCGAAGCTCGTTGGCCAGACACAGCCGACCATGGGACGCCGTTTGCGCACGCTGGAGGAGGCAGTAGGGCAACTGCTGTTCCACCGCACCACCGACGGTCTGGTGTTGACCGATGAGGGCAACGCCGTGCTGGTGTATGCCGAGCGCATGGAAGAGGAGGCGCTGGGGCTGGCACGCGCACTGGCTGGGCATGGCAACGAACTGGCCGGTCCCCTGCGCGTGACATCGTCCGACTGGTTCGGCATGTATGTGCTGACGCCGGTCTTTGCACGTTTTCTTGGGCAACATCCGCTGGTGTCACTGGAACTGGTGACGGATTCGCGTCAGCACAGCCTGGCCCGCCGCGAAGCCGACCTGGCATTCCGCATCATGCCGTTCGAGGAAGCCGACGTTATCCAGCGCAAGCTCATGCACATGGAATATGCGTTGTATGGACACCGCGAACTGGTGGCGCCGCGTGCAGGAGACGGGACGGGCGCGGCACTCATCACGATGGATACGGCTTTCGATGCGCTGCCAGACGTGGCATGGGCGCGGCGGATGCTGCCGCAGGCGCGCACCGTGTATCGCAGCAACAACCGGGGTGTACAGGCGCGCATGTGTGTCGAGGGCGGCGGTTTCGCGGTGCTGCCGTGTCCGCTGGGCGATGTCATGCCGGATCTTGTTCGCGTCGATCTGGGCGAAGCGCCCCCCGGACGCGATGTCTGGTTCGGCTTTCACAAGGATCTGCGGCGGCTCGCCCGCTTGCGCGCCCTTGTGGATCTGACGATGGATTCGCTCGGCCAGAGCCAGGCGCCGAGCGAATAAAAAAAGCCGGCACAAGGCCGGCTTTCAAACTTCAACACTACAACTCAACGCAAATCGAGGATGCTTACTGCGGTCCGAGCTTCTTGATCAGGGCGTCCAGCATGCCGTGTTCTTCTTCGGTCAGGTCGGTCAGCGGTGCACGCACCGGACCGGCGTCGCGGCCCACCAGCTTGGCGCCGGCCTTGACGATCGACACGGCGTAGCCATGCTTGCGGTTGCGGATGTCCAGGTACGGCAGGAAGAAGTCGTCGATCAGGCGACCCACCGTGGCGTGGTCGTCAGCGGCGATGGCGCGATAGAACTCCATCGCGGTCTTCGGGATGAAGTTGAACACGGCCGACGAGTACACGGGCACGCCCAGTGCCTTGTAGGCGGCGGCGTAGACTTCGGCGGTGGGCAGGCCGCCCAGGTACGACAGGCGATCGCCCAGCTTGCGGCGCACGCGCACCATCGCTTCGATGTCACCCACGCCGTCCTTGAAGCCGATCAGGTTCGGGCACTTGTCCACGACCTTGGCCAGCAGATCCGCACCGATGCGCGAGTTGGCACGGTTGTACACGATCACGCCGCACTTGGTGGCCTTGCAGACTTCTTCGATATGGTTGGCGATGCCGTCTTCGCTGGCTTCGGTCAGGTAATGCGGCATCAGCAGGATGCCGTGGGCGCCCAGGCGCTCGGCTTCCTTCGCGTACTCGATGGCCACGCGGGTCGGGCCACCGGCGCCGGCCAGGATGGGCACCTTGCCACGGCAGGTTTCCACCGCCGTGCGGATCACGTTGGAGTAATCCTGCTGCGTCAGCGAGAAGAACTCACCCGTGCCGCCAGCGGCAAACAGGGCGGTGGCGCCGTACGGGGCCAGCCATTCCAGGCGCTCTGCGTAGGTATCGGCGCGGAAGTTGCCTTGCTTGTCGAAATCGGTAATGGGGAACGAGAGCAGGCCCTCGGAGATGATCTGCTTGAGTTCTTGCGGAGTAGTCATGTCGCTCTTCCTGATCGCCACATGGCGAAATAGTGATGTTGGGGTGGAACAAGGGCGTCTTGTAGCTCGTTCCACCGTGTCGATGGCTTCGAGATAAGTCATCGTACAACTATCAACTTGACCATGCAAGCAATACGGTCGGATTTGAGGGAAAACCCCGTGTTCAGGTTGCTGCTAACCTGTCATCCGGGCACCTTGCCAGGTCCATTTCGGCATACCGTCCGGAAGGGGTGCATCACCCGCCAGACCGCAAGCTAATTGAAAGCAGCCGTTTTTGGGCGCGATGCACGGCATGAGGGCGCGGTGCACCGACTCAGGGTAAACGCGCGCTGTGTCAGGGGGAACCCGATCACTATAATTCTGGTCGTACGACGACATATCACAAGCCGGTCCCAACGCATTCCTGCATCAGGCCCCGGTTGTGAGGAGACCCGATGACCGCAACACCCACCACCGGCGCAGCTGCCGCCTCCGGCGCCCGCCGCACCAATGTCCGCTACTGGATCCTTGCCCTGATCTTCATCGTGACCACGGTCAACTACGCCGACCGGGCCACGCTATCCATCACCGGCCCCGCCATGCGCGAGGAGTTCGGCTTCACGGCTGTGCAGATGGGGTACATCTTCTCGGCGTTCAGCTGGGCCTACGTGATGGCGCAGATTCCGGGCGGCTGGATGCTCGACCGTTTCGGCGCCCGCCGCATCTACGCGGTGAGCATCTTCTTCTGGTCGCTGTTCACGCTGCTGCAAGGCTGGATCGGCATTTTCGGCACGGTTGGCGCCACGTTGTCCGCGCTGTTCGCGCTGCGCTTTGCGGTGGGCCTCGCGGAGTCGCCGGCGTTCCCGGCCAATGCCAAGGTTGTGGCGAGCTGGTTCCCCACGGATGAACGCGGCACGGCATCGGCCATCTTCAATGCGGCCCAGTATTTCGCTGCCGTGGTGTTCACGCCGCTGATGGCGTGGATCGTCCATAGCTGGGGCTGGCACCACGTCTATCTGTGGATGGGCATCATGGGCATGCTGCTGGCGCTGGTCTGGCTCAAGGTCATGCGCAGCCCGGCCACGCATCCGGCCGTGAATCCCGCCGAACTTGCGCACATCGAGCAGGGCGGCGGCCTGATCCACATGAACGAGGGCGAGGGCAAGGCGAAGGAAGCCAGCCCGACCGGCTGGTTCTACGCGAAGCAACTGCTGACGAATCGCATGCTGGCGGGCGTGTATCTGGGCCAGTACTGCGTCAACGTGCTGACGTACTTCTTCCTGACATGGTTCCCCGTGTACCTGGTGCAAGCGCGCGGCATGTCGATCCTGAAGGCAGGCTTCGTGGCCTCGCTGCCCGCGATCTGCGGCTTCCTCGGCGGTGTACTGGGCGGCGTGATCTCCGACGCGCTGCTGCGTCGCGGCCATTCGCTGACCCTGGCCCGCAAGGTGCCGATCGTCGCCGGCATGGCGCTGTCGATCTCGATGGTGGCCTGCAACTACGTGGATGCCGAGTGGCTGGTCGTGGCCATCATGGCGCTGGCGTTCTTCGGCAAGGGCATCGGCGCGCTGGGCTGGGCCGTGGTGGCCGATACGGCGCCCAAGGAAGTCATCGGCATGGCCGGCAGCATTTTCAACACGTTCGGCAACATTGCCGGCATCGTGACGCCAATCGTGATCGGCTATATCCTGAGCACGACGGGCTCGTTCAACGGCGCATTGGTGTTCGTCGGTATCAACGCCCTGGTCTGTGTGCTGAGCTACCTGGTGATCGTCAAGGACATTCGCCGCGTGGAACTGAAGCACCCCCAATAAAGAAGGAATCCCCCAAATGTCGGACTTGTCGGTTCAGAACGTGGCGGCGGCGCCCAAGCCGCTCTACATCCGCATCCACGCGAATGACAACGTGGCCATTGTTGCCAACGACGGCGGGCAGCCCGCCGGCACCGTGTTCCCGTGTGGCCTGACCCTGGTGGAACATGTGCCGCAGGGCCACAAAGTGGCGCTTGTGGACCTGAAGCAGGGCGATGCTGTGACGCGCTACAACGTGACCATCGGCTACGCGCTCAAGGATCTGCCGCGCGGCAGCTGGGTCAACGAGCGTGTCATCGAGATGCCCGTGGCGCCCGGCCTGACCGACCTGCCGATCTCCACGCGCCTGCCCGAGCCGCTGCCGCCGCTCGACGGCTATACGTTCGAGGGTTTCCGCAACCCGGATGGCTCGGTGGGTACGCGCAACATCCTGGCAATCACGGAGACCGTGCAGTGTGTGTCCGGCGTGGTGGATTTTGCCGTGCGACGCATCAAGGCCGAACTGCTGCCGAAATACCCGAACGTCGATGACGTAGTGGGTCTGGAGCACACCTACGGCTGTGGCGTGGCCATCGATGCGCCCGACGCCATCATCCCGATCCGCACGCTGCGCAACATCGCGCTGAATCCCAATTTCGGGGGCACCGCGATGATGGTGAGCCTGGGCTGCGAGAAGCTGCAGCCGGACCGTCTGTTGCCGCCAGGAACGATTCCGATCCAGACCGGCGCGGGCGAGGTGCAGGTGGGCGTGGTCTGCCTGCAGGACGACAAGCACGTGGGCTTTGCGTCGATGATCGAATCGATCGTGGCGATGGCTGAGAGCCACCTGAAGACGCTGAACGCACGCAAACGCGAAACGGTGCCTGTTTCGGAGCTCGTGGTGGGCGTGCAGTGCGGCGGCAGCGATGCCTTCTCGGGCGTGACTGCCAACCCGGCGGTGGGCTTTGCCACCGACCTGCTGGTACGCGCCGGCGCGACTGTCATGTTCTCGGAAGTGACCGAAGTGCGCGACGGTATCGACCAGCTGACCTCGCGCGCCGCTACGCCCGAAGTGGCCGAGGCGATGATCCGCGAGATGGACTGGTACGACAAATACCTGGACCGTGGCCGCGCGGACCGCAGCGCCAACACCACGCCAGGCAACAAGAAGGGCGGCTTGTCGAACATCGTCGAGAAAGCCATGGGCTCGATCGTCAAGTCCGGTAGCGCGCCCATCGCCGGTGTGGTTTCGCCGGGCGAGCGCGTCAAGACACGCGGCCTGAACTACACCGCCACACCCGCCAGCGACTTTATCTGCGGCACGCTGCAGATGGCCGCCGGCATGAACCTGCACGTGTTCACCACGGGGCGCGGCACGCCGTATGGTCTGGCCGAAGTGCCGGTCATCAAGGTAGCCACGCGCAGCGACCTCGCACGCCGCTGGCATGACCTCATGGACATCAACGCGGGCAGTATCGCCACCGGCGATGCGACCATCGAGGACGTGGGCTGGGAACTGTTCAACCTGATGATCGAGGTGGCGAGTGGCCGGAAGAAAACCTGGGCCGAGCACCATGGCCTGCAGAACTCCCTGGCACTGTTCAACCCGGCGCCGGTGACCTGATCGGGGAGTGCGGGAGGGGTCTTAACAAACAAGAAAAAACAGAGCGATGTCGCTGCGTAAGCGCGGCATCGCTCTTGTGCTTTTGAGGGCACTTCAAGTAAGCCCGGTCGCATGTGTCGCAGCCAATGGTATAGTCCAGTATCTATTCATGATTCTATTCAAGAATCTATTCAGATATGGCTTCGCTCCCCGATCAGATCCGGTTCCGGCTCGCCGGTGGCCCGGCCACGGCGCGCCAACTCATTGAAAACATTGGAGTTAGTCAGCCAACGCTGTCGCGCGCCATCCAGGGCATGGATGGCGAACTGGTTCGACTAGGCGCTGCCCGATCTATTCAATATGCCTTGCGTGACACTGCTCGCGGGTTTGGCGAAGTGCCGGTCTATCGCGTGTGTTCGGACGGTACGATCCGCGCGCTGGGCGATCTCATTCCCGTGCGGGCGGACGGCTTCGTGATGCGCGAAGCGGAGGGGGGCGTTACCCGTTTCAGCGACAGCCTGCCGTGGTGGCTGCTGGATATGCGGCCGCAGGGTTTTCTCGGTCGAGCCTATGCCGCGCGATATGCGCAGGGGCTGGGCCTGCCCGCCAATGTGGCCGAGTGGAACGATAGCCAGATCATGCGAAGTCTGATCGCGCAGGGCCAGGACGCCGTGGGCAATCTGTTGCTGGGCGACCTCGCGCGCGACCGCTTCCTGAGTGCCAAGGTGCCGAAGCCGCTCGCGGAAGCCGGAAAGGGATCGGTCTACGTACGGCTGGCGCAAGAGGCTGCGCGGGGTGAGTTACCGGGATCATCTGCGGGTGGCGAGCAGCCCAAATTCACGGCCTATGTCGATACGACGCGTGGGCCACGGCATGTGCTGGTGAAGTTCACGCTCCCCGAAGACAACGCGATGACCGAGCGCTGGCGCGATTTGCTGCTGACGGAGCATCACGCGCTGGAGACACTCGTGGCGTCAGGCATCCGCGCGGCACGATCGCATGTCGTCGATCACGGTTCGCAGCGATTCCTGGAGGTGGAGCGATTCGACCGGGTCGGGCCGCTGGGACGTCGGGCGCTGTTCTCGCTGGAATCTGTCGAAGCGGAGTTCGCCGGTCAGGGCAGCGCCATCTGGCCGGTGATTGCCGCGCAACTTGCCAACGAGCGACATATCACGCCGGAGTCCGCAGAAAACGCCGCATTGCTCTATGCGTTCGGCACGCTGATCGGGAACACCGATATGCACAACGGCAATTTGTCCTTCACCAACGGCGATGCGCTGCACGCGCGTCCCTACGAGTTGGCGCCGGCCTACGACATGCTGTCGATGGGATTCGCCCCGCGCGCGAGCGGCGCTTTGTCTAACACGCTGGTGCCGGCCAACCTGCGCTCCAATGTGCCGAATGCAATCTGGATGCGTGCGTACAGCATGGCCGAAGACTACCTGAGCGGGCTGCGTGCCGAACGCCGCTTTTCCGCAGCATTCGGCCCGTGTCTGGATAGCCTCGCCACCCATATCAGGGAAGCAGGCGCGAAGGTCTCGCGCCTGGGGTAGTAGGGGCGATTCAGCCGCCAATCACCTGCTTGGCGAACGTCGCGCGTTCCATCTCCACGACATTCACCGTCACTTGCACGGACTGTCCTTCAGTGCCGGGCCGCACGCATTCTGCGATGGCGCTGGCAACACGTTCGCCAAGATCCTTGCGGATGGCCTGATCGCGGCCGTCGAGGATCTGGAGCGTGGCGTGCACGAAGCCACGATCACCCTGCTCGGTCCCGCGGCGATATGTGTCGAGCATGATCACGCGCGACTTGATCGACGGTTCATCGAACTGGCCGCTGGCGAGCAGTGCGGCATTGCACTCGTCGAGCAGTTCTTCCTTCGAGCGGGCCAGGCGGGTGTTTTCAGTGATTTCGACGATGAGGTGGGGCATGGGATCGGGTCGAGTGAGTGCGCAGAAAACCCGCATCGTACGGCAAACGCGGGGTTCCTGCTGTACTGGAATAACGCTCAGGCGGTGACGCCGAACGTGGCCTCGATCCTGCGGACGTGCTGTTGCAGCAGCGGGCGGACCTTCTCCAGCAAATGCGCCGGCGGCACCAGCGCGTTGGGTCCGCTGCAGCTCAGCGTCATGGGCGGCAGCGACGGGCCGGGGCGGAAGGCCAGCGCAATCGAGTTGATATCGGGCAGCCATTCGCCAAACGACGTGGTGCAGCCCAGCCGGCGATGCTCGTCGCGGCATTGCATCAACATGCTCTCGGCCGTGGGCGCGGGCGTCTTGTCATCGGTGCGGAACGCTGCCAGTGCCTGACGTTGCTCCGTGTTCGACAGCGCCAGCAGGTAGGCGCGGCCCGCCGCCGTGGTCAGCCCCGATACGCGGCTGCCCACGGGCACGCGCAGCGTCAGGTAGCTCTCGGCCTGGCAGTTCTCGAAAATCAGCATGCGGCCACGATCGCGCACGATGAGCGAGGCCACACCCTTCGACAGATCGGCCAGTTCCTGCATGAACGGACGCGCCACGGCCAGCACATCGGCGCCCTGTTGCGCGGCTGGGGCCAGCGCGAGCGCCGAACTGCCGAGGCGGTAGCGCACAGGATCGGTCAATGCCTGCAGGTAGCCGAGTTCGGTCAGCGTATGCGTGAGCCGCGAGATCGTGGACTTGGGCAGGCCGCAGCGCTGCGCCAGTTCGGCATTGCCGAGTTCGCTGTCGAAGGCGCGGAAGCAGGCCAGCACGTCAAGGCCGCGCGCCAGGGCCGTGACGAAGTGGCGGTCTTCCTTGCGCACGCTTTCCTTCTTCGCTGGCGTGGCAGGGATGGTGGCGGCCTGCGTGGTGTCGAAAGTGTCCGGCGCGGTGGTCAGTGTCTGTTCCATATGTTTCATATGTTCCATGGCGTGGCTCACAGGTTGCCGGCTGCAAGCTGCTCGCGCAGCTTCGCCTTGAGAATCTTGCCGGACGGTGCGGCGGGCAGTTGCGTCACGATGCGCACTTCGGCGGGCATCTTGTACGGCGAGAGACGCTCGCGCAGGAAGGCGCGCAGCGCGGCCTCGTCGAGCGTCATGCCGCCGCGTACCTCGACGAACGCGATGACTTCCTCGTTTCCCTCGATCGCCCGGCCTACCACTGCCGATTGCAGCACGGCGGGGAATGCGTTCAGCGATTGCTCGACTTCCTCGGGATACACGTTGAAGCCCGAGTGAATGATGATTTCCTTCGAGCGGCCCACGATGGACACCGCACCATCGGCGTCGATTCGTGCGAGGTCGCCGGTATGCAGCCAGCCATCGGTATCGATGGTCTGCGCGGTCAGGTCGGGGCGCTTGTAGTAGCCCTTCATCACGTTCGGGCCGCGCACCAGCAACTCGCCGCTGCCATCGGGCAGGGGCGAGCCGAGCATGATCTCCACGTCGGGCACGGCCGCGCCCACGGAGCAATCGCTACGCGGCGTCTCCACGCGCGTCTGGCAGACCGTCGGCGATGTCTCCGTCATGCCATAGCCGTTGTGCAACACGATGCCGAATGCCTCTTCGAAGGCCGCCTTCAGCGTGGCCGTCAGCGGTGCGCCGCCGGACTGCGCCATCCGCAGCGCGGGCGTGCGCAGGGACTGGCCGTTGGCACGGCTCCACTCGATGACCTTGGCGTACATGGCGGGCACGCCGTGTAGCACCGTCAGTTGTTGATCCACGAGTGCCCGAGCGAGCTTCTCGGGACGGAAGCGCGGCTCGTAATACACCGTGGCGCCGTTCGACACCGGGCCGACCAGCAACACCGACAAGCCATACACATGCGAGATCGGCAGCACGCCGTAGACGCGGTCGCCGGGTGCCACGCGCGACTGCAGCCGGTTGGAATGGCCGATGAACATCAGGTTGGCATGCGTCAGCATCACAGCCTTCGACGCGCCCGTAGTGCCCGTGGTGTAGATCATCGCCGCCACCTGCTGGCGTGGGTCGGCCTCCACCGGCTCCGTGACCGCCGCGTCATCGACGGCGCTGACCAGCAGGCGTCCGACATGGGTCCACTCGGTCCACTGCGCACCACGGGCGAGGCCATGCTCGCGCGCTTCGGGGAAATCGTTGTCGAGATAGAGCGTCACCCGCGCGCCGGCGTGCTCGACGATGTTGGCGATTTCACGCGCCGAGAGCCGCGCGTTGACGGGTACGGACCACGCGTCGATGGCGCTGAGCGCGAGCAGCAGCACGGCGCATCCCACGCTGTTCTCGGTCACCAGCACCACGCGATCGCCGCCCCGCACGCCGAGTTGCGCCAGGGTCTGGGCGGTCTCGCGGACGGCTTCATCAAGTTCCGCATAGCGCAACGCGCGGTGTGCGTCCATCACGGCAATGCGGTCGGGATGGCTGGCCACCCATGGCGCCATGGTCTGGTGCAGGCGAGCGAATGCTGGCTGGAAGGGAGGGTGCGATACAGGAATGGCGGACGCCGGGCCAGACTGGCCCGCCGGTGCGGCGGTACTGCTCATGTTGTCTCCAGGCAAGGCTCCGGCGTGAGTCCGCCGGTATTCGATGTGGTGCATCGTCCCATCCCGATCCTGCGGGCGTCAACCGCGTGGCGGAATGATGGTTCTGCCTGACGGAATCAACTGGCAAGTTTTGTGCGAATATCGCCGTCCTGTGTCTATCGCCAGGCACGCTCGGATGGTCGGCGGTTTGTGGGAAATCGCGACATGTCTGCCAATGTCTGCTCATCCCAAACCCTACTCGTCACATAACGCGGCAGACATCGGAGATGGGAACGATTATCATGTGCGTTACTTTTTGAGACATCGTAGAAACATGAAGCAGGGGATTACGGTCGCATACCGCGCAGGCATTGCCTCGCGCGCCATCGCGGCCATTCTGGGTGGCTATGGCGTTGCGGCGCTGGCTACCGGCTGCCTGTCGCTGGTGCTGGCGCAGTGGGTGGGCATGGCGCGGGCCGAGGCTGTGGTGACCGCCACGCTGTTGTCGTTCCTCTGGTTTGCGCTGGCCGTGATCTGGGTGTTTGCCGCCGATTCGGCGCTGCGTGCGTGGATCGGGCTGGCAATTCCTGCTGCGGTCCTGGCATTGGGCTGGTTTGCCCTGGGTGGTGCGTGATGACTGAACTCAGAAAAGGTCAGGGGCTGCGCCAGGCCATGGCGTGGCTCCATACGTGGTCCGGCCTGCTGGTCTGCTGGTTCCTGTTCCTCGTGTTCTGCGGCGGCACGGCCAGCTATTACCGCGACGAGATTTCGGTGTGGATGAAGCCGGAGTTGCATGCATCGTTGAACAGCAAGGTCTCCGAGGTGGATGCCGCGCAGCGCGCTTACACCTTCCTGCAGCGTGAGGCGCCCAATGCGGAGCGCTGGTTTATTTCGTTGCCCGACGAGCGTAATCCCACGATCTCGCTGTTCTGGCTCCGCAAGCCGACCGCCGAGGACAAGGGCAAGAACAACCGCGCACGGCTTGAAACCCGAACGCTCGACCCGGCCACCGGCGAGCCGATTGCCGGTGCGCGCGAAACCCGCGGCGGCGACTTCCTGTATCGGCTGCACTTCGACCTGCACTACATGCCGGCGATATGGGCGCGCTGGATCATCGGCTTCTGCACGATGTTCATGCTGGTGGCCATCATCAGCGGCGTGATCACGCACCGGCGCATCTTTGCCGATTTCTTTACGTTCCGCGCCAGGAAGGGACAGCGCTCCTGGCTCGACGCGCACAATGCCGTGGCCGTGCTGGCACTGCCGTTCCACTTGATGATCACCTACACGGGCCTGGTCACGCTGATGCTCTTGTACATGCCGTGGGGGATCCAGTCGGTGTACAAGGGCGACGAGCGCGCGTTCAACACCGAGCTGGCCGCCCGTGCGCCGCGTAACCTGAAGGCGTCGAAGGACAGCGCGCCACTGGCGCCTATCGCGCCGATGATGGCGCAGGCCAATGCGCGCTGGAACGATAGCGGCATCCAGCGCATCACCGTCGAACAGCCCAACAACGCCAGCGCCACCGTGGCGCTCACGCGTCGCGATGAACGCAGCATGCGGACCACGCCGCCGTCGATGGTCTTCACCGGACCCACCGGCGAGTTGAAGGCGACGCTGGGCGAGGAGATGGCCGGTGCCAGCGCCACGCGCTTCACGATGGTGGGCCTGCATGTGGCGCACTTCGCGCCAACATTGCTGCGCGTGCTGTTCTTCCTGTCCGGCATCGCCGGCACGCTGATGGTTGCCACGGGTGCCGTGATGTGGGCCGTCAAGACACGACAGCACCATGCCAAGCGCATCGCCGCCACGGGATGCACGCCGTTCGGCCTGCGGCTGGTGGAGGCCCTGAACCTGGGTGCGATTGCCGGTCTGCCGATCGCCTTCGCCACGTACTTCTGGGCCAATCGCCTGCTGCCCGTGGATATCCCGCAACGCTCGGCCGCAGAGATCCAGGCATTCTTTGCCGCCTGGGCGGCTGCTGCGGTGCTCGCGCAGATTCGGCCGACGCGCGGCATGTGGCGCGTGCAGCTATGGATCGGTGCGGCGCTGTTTGCCGGGCTGCCGGTGCTCAATGCCTTCACCACGTCCACGCACCTCGGCGTTACGCTGTTCCACGGCCCGGCTGTGGTGGCGGGCTTCGACCTGACCGTGCTCGCGCTGGGTATTGGCTTGGGAAGCGCAGCGTGGCTCGTCGGAAAGCGCAAGGCACCGCGCAAGGCTGCGGCCCCGAAAACGGCCAAGGCCACCCCGAGCAACGTGAAGGGTATCGAGGTGCCGCAATGAGCGATGTCGGGATGTTGCCGATCGGGCCTGCCTGCGTTGCCGGCCTGGGGTTTGCCGTCGCCGGTTTCACGTGGCTGGCGACTGCAATGGATCGTCATCACGCGGACCTGTTCGGACGCGGCACGTCGCCGGAACCGGCGCGCGCCAGGCGTCTGCGCTGGCAGGGAGCGTTTGCACTGGCACTGGCACTCGCGGCCTGCGTGCTGGCCGAGGGCTGGGCGTTCGGCGTGGTGTATTGGGGCGGGCTTCTCACGCTGGGTGCATTGGCCGTGGCGGGAACGTTCTCCTGGGCGCCGCACGCGTCGCCACGCGTGGCGCGGACGGCGGTGATCGTCGGGGTTCTCGCAACAACGCTATCGCCCTTGCTGGCGCCAGTCCACGGCTAGTCTTCCCCATCTGTCGGATGGTCTTCGAGCAACGCCACCAGAGCGTTGCCTTCATTTTCTGGAATCGGGTTAAGCCTGCCCGCGCGGAGGGATTGCGCGGCGCAGAAATTATTCTTTTGGGAGTGTCACCTTGTCTTTCACGAACCAATCGCGAGCGTCCGTCTCGCGTACCCCGTTGCGTCACCTTGTCACCGCACTGGCTGCTGCCGGCCTGCTGCCGACGCTTGCCTTCGCACAGGAGGCAGCCGCCGATGCGGCGGCGCAGAATCCCGTTACCACGTTGCCGGCCGTGACCGTGAAGGGCGCAGCGTCTCCCGACCAGTTGCCCGAGGCGTATGCCGGCGGACAAGTGGCACGGGGCGGTCGTCTCGGCGTGCTCGGCAACCAGGATTTCATGGACGTGCCATTCAGCATCACGTCGTACACCTCCCAGCAGATCCAGAACCAGCAGGCCCGTACGCTCGGTGGCGTGCTCGCTGACGATCCCGCCGTGCGTGTGACCTCGGGCTTTGGCAATTTCTCCGAAGCCTTCGTCGTGCGCGGCTTCACGCTGAATGGCGACGACATCGGTTACAACGGCCTGTACGGTATTGCCCCGCGCCAGTTGGCCTCGACCGAAGGCCTGGAGCGCGTGGAAGTGTTCCGTGGCGCCAATGCGTTCCTGAATGGCGTATCGCCTTCGGGCTCGACGGTGGGTGGTTCCATCAACCTCGTGCCGAAGTACGCGCTGGCCGCGCCGATCACGCAAGGCACGATCGACTACACCAGCGACGGCCAGGCCGGTGGACACATCGATGTGGGCCGCCGTTTCGGCGACAAGAAGCAGTTTGGGGTGCGCGTCAATGCGATGGCGCGTGGCGGCGATACGGCGGTGGACAACGAGAGCCGCCAGCAGCGCCTGTTCACGCTGGGCCTCGACTACCAGGGCGACAAGTTCCGCGTGAACGCGGACTTCGGTTACCAGAAACAGTCGGTGTTCCAGGGTCGCAGCACTGTCACGCTCGCCAACACCGCGACGGCGCTGCCGGCGGTGCCGTCCTCCACCACGAACTGGGCGCAGGAGTGGACGAACTCGAAGCTGGAAGATACCTATGGGACGATCCGCGCCGAGTACGACATCGCGAAGGACTGGACGACATACGCCGCCTTCGGTGCTCACCACACCAACGAGTTCGGCAGCTACAGCGGCGCCACCGTGGGCAACAACGGTTTCGGTACGGCTACGCGCCTCACCGTCCCGTACAAGCAGGACACCGTTACGGGCGAAGTGGGTGTGCGCGGCAAGTTCGCCACGGGTCCGGTCAAGCATACGGTCAACCTGAGCTGGTCGGGCTTGAAGCAGGAGAAGGCCACGGCGTTTGCGTTCTCGGGTTCGTTCCCGACGAACCTCTATAACGCGCCGTCCGTTGCCTATCCGGCCGCGCCGATCACCGGCAACTTCGACGATCCGTACACCACGGCGCGCGTGAACCTGAACGGCGTCTCGTTCTCCGATACGATGGGCTTCTTCAACGATCGCGTGCTGCTGACCGCTGGCCTGCGCCACCAGGTGATCAACGTGCGTGGCTACGCTACCGGTACGGGCGCGCAGACGTCGACGTACAGCGACCAGGCCACCTCCCCGATGTTCGGTCTGGTGGTGAAGCCGCTGCAGAACGTGTCGGTGTACTACAACTACATCGAAGGTCTGGCGCAGGGTCCGACGGCAGGCAATACCGCCATCAACCGGGGCGAGATCTTTGCGCCGGTCAAGTCGCGCCAGCATGAGGCGGGTGTGAAGTACGACGCGGGCAAGTTCGGCACCACGCTGGCAATCTTCCAGATCGAGCAGCCCCAGGGCACCACGGCCAACAACGTGTTCTTCCTGCAGGACCTGCGCAATCGCGGCGTGGAACTGAGCGTGTTCGGCGAGCCGTTGCGCGGCTTCCGTCTGCTGGGTGGCGTGTCGTACATCGATTCGAAGTACCAGAACACTGGCAATCCGCTGACCGAAGGCAAGAACGGCATCGGCGTGCCTAACTACACGCTGACGCTGAGCGGCGAGTATGACCTGCCGTTCCTGGCTGGCTCGACGGTCTCGGCGCGCTATATCCAGACTGGCCGTCAGGCCGCGAATGCGACGAACTCGATCAGCCTGCCGTCGTGGAACCGCTTCGACCTGGGCGCGCGCTACAGCTTCAAGGCTGCGCAAATGCGCTACACGGTGCGTGCGGCCGTGGAGAATATCGCCGACAAGGACTACTGGGCAGGTGTTTCCACCTCGGCCAGCACGCTCTACATGGGCGCGCCGCGTACCTTCAAGCTCTCGATGACGGTCGACTACTGATCATTGATCGGCCGTTGCAGCCATTTGCTCCGTGCGCAGCCAGTCGCGCGGAGACTGGCCCACCCGGGCCAGGAACACACGTGATAGCGCCGACGGGTTGGCATAGCCCAATTCGTCGGCCAGCAGTTTCAGCGGCGCGCCTTCGCGCAGCCGCGACTGCGCCAGGCTGACGCGCCAGTCGGTCAGGTAGTCGGCCGGTGTCTGGCCGACGACATTGCGAAACGCCTCGGCGAACGCGCTGCGCGACATGCCCGCGCAGGCCGCCATCTGCTCCAGATTCCAGCTTTCTCCCGGTGCCTCGTGCATCGCCACCAGTGCGCGCGCGAGCCGTGCATCGGACAGCCCCGTGATCAATCCGGGCTGCACGCCGGCTGCGTCGGGATGATCGAGCATCCATCGCAGTAGCTGAATCAGCACCACTTCGAACAGCCGATCCGCCAGCAGCCGCTGGCCACAGCGCACGCGCTCGGTCTCGGCGAACAGCAGTGACAGGGCAGGGCCCAACCCTTCGACTTGCGCCAGTGGCAGCACGATCAGCGGCGGCAACGCGCGTGCCAGCGGATTGCGCACGCCGCCCGCGAATTCGAGGGTGGCGCAGGCAAACTGCGAACCCTCGGCGGGCGGATTGTGGAAGGTGTGGATGGCCGGGCGCGGATAGAACAGCAGCGATGGCTCGCGGATCGACAACTCCCTCGGCAGTCCCTTTGTGCGATGCGTGACAGTCATCTCGCCGTCGCGCATGACGTGCAGGAAACCGCGCGCCGGCTCGTTGAAGCGCGAAATGCCGCACAGCGGGCCGCTATGGAACAGGTGCGCGTGGATGCGGAAGCGCTCCAACAACGCCGAGAGCCGGTCGATGGGAGCGAGAACGGGAGTGGTGAGGCTTGCCATGGCGTCTGGACGAATGGGTATGTTTGCTGGACGGATAGTATCCCAACGTGCGGCGGTAGCGGCCATAGTGGAACCCAAGGACAGCGACACACCAGTCCGAACGTAACGAACCCACCACGCATCCGCATCAGGAGTCCATCATGACCGCACGTATCCCCGTACCCGACACGCAATCGGCCCCCGCTGGCAGCCAGGCCGCCCTTGCTCAGATCCACGGCGCTTTCGGCGTCGTTCCCAAGATGTTCCGCGCCGTATCCAATTCGCCGGCCGCGCTGCAATCGATGTGGGGCGCCTTCGGTGCGCTCGGCGGCGGCGTCATTCCCGCGGCGCTGGGCGAGCAGATCGCCGTGGCAGTGGCCGACCGCAACCGCTGCGAGTATTGCCTGGCCGCGCACACGGCGCTAGGCCGCAAGGCGGGCGCCAGCGCCGAGCAGATGGCCGCCGCCCAGCGTGGCGAATCGACCGATCCGAAGACCGCTGCGGCACTGGCGTTCGCGCTGCAACTGGTGGAGTCGCGCGGCCAGAGCAGCGATGCCGATATCGCCCGTCTGCGGGAAGTCGGTTTCAATGACGAGGAAATCGTCGAGATCGTTGCCCATGTTGCGCTGAACCTGTTCACCAACTACATCAACGTGGCATTCGCCGTGCCGGTGGATTTTCCGGCGGTGAAGCTCAATCCGCGTTAATTCCGGTCTGACGCAGATGTAAAAAAAGCCGCTCCTCGGAGCGGCTTTTGTCCCATGGTGCGACGCCTCAGGCGTGGATCACCGAGGGAGTGAACTGCTTGCCGGTCAGGCTGGCCACGGCAACGGCCACGGCTTGCTCACGCGCGCCATCGGCAGCCGGGGAGGGCATGAAGCGCTCCGGTTCCTCACGGGCCAGACGTTGCAGGTGGCGCAGCTTGGCCTTCAGGCCCGGCTCGACGCGCGAATCGGGGGTGACCGTGGACGGGCAGGCCACACCCAGAATGTCGAGCGCCTGTCGGAAGTTGTCGACCGTCAGCCCTTCGGCCGGGTCCACGCAGACCAGGCGGGCGCGCTGCTCCGCACTGAACGACGCGGCCGGTGCCGTGGACAGGATCACCCAGGCGCCCGGCATGGCGTGCTGGGCAGACCATGCGCCGATTTCCGCAGCGTGGCCGCCATGCACGGCCGGCGTCATGCCTTCCACCTGAAGGTCCAGTTGCTGGAAGATCGCGGCAGGCGTGCCGCGTCGCCATGCGTCGGAGACCACCACCCGGGCGCCAGCAATACCGAACAGCCGGCGCAGGAAACCCAGGGCGATGGGATCGAAAAACCTGACATCCCGAAGAGTCCCCGTGTTCGGCGTACCGCCCAGACGGGCAGCGGAGCGGTCCGAGTACAGGACACCGGGTACGTCCAGCATGATGAGGCGTTCAGACATGATTCGTGGTCACTCGTGATGGGATGGGTCTAGCGTATCTGGCTTTTTGCCGAGAAAGCGGCCACAAAATGTGCATAAGTGCAACAGTTGTGTAACTTGCTCGGTTCACTCGTAAATGCCGGTTACCCCGTTCCCGTATTTGTTTCCTGCGGACACAACTGCCGCACCAGGCTTGGGATTGCAGCCCGAAACGGCTTGCGGATGCTGACCCAATGATCGCCTCAACGGGCCGTCGGGCCAGCCGGTTGACAGGAATTTGAAAGGAAATGTACGGCAATCGGTCGCGGCCGCAACATGGGTGACATTAGCGGCGGCGCAGCAATTGCATTTCGAAATGCTCGAAGGCGTATTGGCAGGGAATGCCGCAGAACAAGTCCGTCGCGCCAACCGGTTTCTCGCAGGCGTGGCAGGTGCCGCAGGGCTTGAGGCGGGGTGCCCAGTCGCGTCCGGCGTGATCGAAGTCTTCCTCGAATGACGAATCGTCCTGGGCGGCCTTGCGGAGCATGCGTCGTTCCTGCCTTTTCGCAACTTGCGCGTCTGCGTTGATGGGTCGGGGCCGACTGCGCCAAGGGCAGTGGCACCGGCATCCATGCTAGCGCGGCCACCTTCATCGGCAAATCGGATCAACACTATTTACGGCAATACGCGGGCAGCCTGAAGCCGCGCCTTCTCTGACGGCAAGGTGCGCGGCCCCGGGCGGCATTGCGGCGATGCGGCAATATCGTTGGCGGACAGCTTCAGAACTGGAAGCGTGCCACATCGCTTTCGAGCGCCGCAGCCTGCAGGTCCAGCCGTGCTGCCTGGCCAGTCACGCTATCCACGAGCCGTGCGTTGTCGGCGCTGGTCTGTTCCAGACGGGCCAGCGCCTCGGTTACCGTGCGGATGCCGGCGGCCTGCTCGCTGGCCAGGTTGCCAAGCTCAGAGGCCAGCGTATGACTGTGGTGCACGGCGGAATCGATGCCGGACATTGCAGTTTCCACGTGCGTGCTCAGTTCCGCCCCGCGTGCAATCTCGCGCGCGGCGGCGCCGATGATGGTGTTGATTTCCCGCGCGGCCGTGGCGCTGCGCTGCGCCAGCGCGCGCACTTCCTGCGCCACCACGGCAAAGCCTCGTCCGGCTTCGCCAGCGCGCGCCGCTTCCACAGCAGCGTTGAGCGCGAGGATATTGGTCTGGAACGCAATGCTCTCGATCACGGCGACGATGTCCGAGATATTGCGCGACTGGGCGTGGACGTTGGCCATGGCTTCGCTCATATCCCGTACGGCAGCCATGCCGGTGCCGGTGGCCAGCCGCGCACGGCTTGCCATGTCGCTCGACTCCTGCGCCTGCTGGTGAGCCTGCTGGACCAGTGCGGTGAGCCGCGTCACGTTGGCGGCGGCATCGGCCAGCGCAGCGGCCTGCGTACCGGTACGCGTGGCAAGTTCCTCGTTGCCCTGCGTGATGCCGTGGCTGGCGTCGGAGATTTCATGCGCGCATTGCTGGATACGGGCCAGTACGCCGGCCAGCTCCTCGCGCATGCCTGCCAGGAAAAACAGCAGGCTGCTGCGGTCGTGGCTGCGCAGCGCGACGTGCGCGGTCAGGTCGCCACCGGCGATACTGTTCGCCACGGCTGCGGCATCGCGTGGTTCGCCACCCAGCTCGCGCGTCAGGCTGCGTGCGGCGATCCAGGCCAGCCACGCGGCGGCCAGCAGGCTGGTCATCAGCAGGCCGGCCATGACCCATTGCGCGCGCGTCTGCGCGGCGGCCACGCCGGCCACCGTGTCGGCTGCCTGCTGGGCGAGCGCGGTCCGCGTGGTTTCGATCAGCGCGCCGAGCTTCTGCAGTTGCTGGCCCAGGAAATGGCTTTCGATGGAGACCGAGGCATCGAACTGCAAGGCATCGAGCGGCTGCTTGCGCATGAGATCGACATACTTGTCCGTCAGTTCGCCCGCAGCGGCGCGTTCCGTCTGCAACGCCTGCGCTTGCTGGGGCGCGGCGGTACGCACGCCGTCCACGGCGGTAACCAGATTCTTCATGGCGGCGGCAATATCGTTGGTCGCCGTGTCCCGCTCCGCGCTCGATGTGGCCAGCGTCAACGCCAGTTGCGCGCGTCCCAGCGTGGCGAGCGAGGCTTGCGCGCGCTCGGCGGAAATGGCCCCGCGCATATCGCGCTGGTAGAGCGTGTCGGTGTCCTGCTTGAGTTCGATGAGGTTGACGATGCCGGTCAGGCCGACGATGGCACCGAATGCGTAGATGAGGGCGAACGCGGCGGAAAGCCGCAGGACCAGCGGCAGTCTTGCCAATCCCTGCCACACGGATTGGCCGCGCCGGGCGGGCAGCCCGATCTTGATGGCTTGCAACACGAAAAACACTCCTCCGGGGCAATGCCCCGCCATGCCATGACCCATGCGCGGCAGCTTCCGGGTCTCTCGATGTCTGGCAAGGAACCAGGGAACCCGTGACGCCGCGGCGCGGTGTGATGGTCCGCGACGCATGTGACGTTGGCGTGACGCTGCGTCATTGGAGGAGGGATGTCAGAGGGGCGCTACATCGCGTTGCCGATGCAGCGCCCTGACGCATGGCTCAGTAGTGGAGGGCCAGCGAATCGTGCTCGCGATGCGCGGTGAGTTCTTCGCGCGCCGCGTGGTCGAGCACATCGAGCCGGTAGCCCTGTGCATAGACCACGGAAACGGTAACGCCGTTCTCGGGGCAAAGATTGAGGGTCCGCCGCATGCGAGACACCAGCCCGGCCAGCGCGCGGGAGTCTCCCGGCAGGTCGTGGCCCCAGATCGTATTCTCGATGCGCTGGCTGGCCAGGATACGGCCGGCATTGGCGAACATCAGCATGGCGAGGTCGAACTCCTTGGGTGTCATCGGTATCCGTACGCCGTGCAGCGTGGCATAACGGCCGGGACTGTTCAGCTCGTAGCCGCCCGCCCGCAGGGGCAGGGGCGTCCGCAGCCGGGTATCCACTACGCGACGGCGCAATGCGCTGAGCCGAGCCAGCAGCACGCGGGCGCTGAGCGGACGGACCACGTAGTCGTCAGCGCCGGCATCGAGCGCCTCCACGACGTCGTCGTCGCTGCCCTGTCCGGCGATCAGCACGATGGGCACGTCGCGGTTGCGCACGGCACGCACAGCGCGGATGACATCGATGGCGGAGATATCGGGCAGTTCACGGTCGATCAGGAGCATGTCGTAATTGTCGTGCCCCAGGCCGTGGATCAGGTCGCGGCCGGCCTGAAAGTAACTGCACTGGAACCCGGCAATGGAGAGCAATTCCTGCATGGGATGGAGGGGGGAGGCGCTGCTGCCCAGCAGCGCAATGTTGGCACGCTCATTCATACGGCACTATCGATCCTGCAAAACACATTAAAAGGACAAAACGTTGGTGGCAGCGTATCGACGAGGGAGCGCTGCAACAATCGCGGTTTCCTTAAAAAGGCTTCAGTGGCGTCACAGGTGTCGCGGCTTGCGGCGAGGCACGCTGGCCTGCGGCGTCTAATCCGATGTTTTGTATGGGTTTACGGGTGGCGGCTGCTTATCCACAGAACTTGTGGATAACCACGCCCGAACGGGTGTCGACCCGCCGTCCGCATGCGGAACCCATCGGCGTGATTAAAAAATGGGCAACTCCGGCCTGTACCATGGTGTGGATGCGTGCATGTGACGTGCCATGCCAGAATAGGGCCCTCTGGGTCAGGGAAGCCTCCGGGCTGCCAGTTGCCGATGCTGAGTCCAAGCGTGATTGCCGTGATCGTGGTCGCCTTCCACACCGTGGGAGTCGTGGCGGCCCTGCACGCCGTCATGACGGTGCGTACCGCGCCGGGCGCCATCGCGTGGGCGGGATCGCTGGTGATGATGCCGTACCTGACACTGGTGCCTTACCTGATCTTTGGGCGCAGCCGGTTCGCCGGTTACGTCAACGCCCGACGTTTCAACAACGACCGCCTGCGCGAGATCGGCCAGGGCATGACCGCACACGAGCGCGAGGCGCTCAGGGCCAGCGTGGTGGACTTGCCCGCGCAGGCATGCATGCGGGCACTGCCGGCCCTCACCGGCATTCCGTGCATGGGCAACAACGATGTGCGATTGCTGATCAACGGCGATGCCACGTTCGACGCGATCTTCGCGGCCATCGACGCCGCGAAGGAGCAGGTGCTCGTGCAGTTTTTCATCGTGCATGACGACGAGCTTGGCCGTGCGTTGCAGCGTCGATTGTGCGAGCGGGCTCAGGCCGGTGTCAGGGTCTATTTCCTCTACGACAGTATCGGATGCCATGCGCTGGGCCGCGAGTATGTTCGCGTGCTGCACGCGGCGGGCGTGCAGGCCCGGCCTTTTTCCACGCATCCCGGCTTTGTCAATCGTTTCCAGTTGAACTTCCGCAATCATCGGAAACTGGTCGTGGTGGATGGCGGACGCGCTTTCGTGGGCGGCCACAACGTTGGCAACGAGTACCTTGGCAAACGTTCGCCGCTGTCTCCATGGCGCGACACCCATATCGAAATCCGTGGTCCTGCGGTGCTGACACTGCAGATGGCGTTTGCCGAAGACTGGTACTGGGCTGCGAAGGAGGTGCCGTACCTGATGATGCCGCCGGACCCCAAGGTGGGCCAGGGGGAGGGGGGCGGGATGACGGTCCAGGTGGTGCCGTCCGGTCCGGCCGATGCGCAGGAAACCTGCTCGCTGTTCTTCGTCGAAGCGATCCGGTCGGCCAGACACCGGTTGTGGGTGACATCGCCGTACTTCGTGCCCGATGAGGCTGTGTTCGCGATGCTGAGGCTCGCCGTGCTGCGCGGCGTGGACGTGCGCATCCTGATTCCGTCCCGGCCCGACCACCTCGTGGTCTACGGCGCTTCCACGATATATGCCTACCAGGCCATCCTTGCCGGCGTGAAGGTCTATCGCTACGAGCCGGGCTTCCTGCACCAGAAGGTGGTGCTGATCGACGATATTGCGGCTGCGGTGGGCACGGCCAATCTGGACAACCGCTCGTTCCGGCTGAACTTCGAATTGATGATCATGACGGCGGATTCCGCCTTTGCCGCAGATGTGGAAAAGATGCTGGAGGCCGATTTCGCGCATGCGCGAGAGATCGATACCAGCGACTTTCTTGCATCCCCAGCCGTGTTGCGCGTGGCCATGCACGTGGCCAAGCTGTTTGCACCGATTCTCTGACGCGCCGCACGGCGCGTGCTGCGTCGCATCGGGCACTGGCACTATTTGTGTACACTGTCTACTATTAATGCCAACAAGATGGACGCTGTCCACATGAGGGGAAGCATGAACTGCGCAGCCGCCAGCATTCCGCCGTCGCGAACCACTTATCGGCATGGCGACCTGCGCCGTGCGCTGCTGGAAGCGGGCGTGGACCTGGCACGGCACGGTGGTCCCGATGCCATCGTGTTGCGCGAGGCCACGCGCCGCGCCGGCGTGGTGCCCAACGCCGCTTATCGCCACTTCGCCAATCGACAGGACCTGTTGCAGGCGGTACGCGCCTCGGCACTGTCGAGCCTGGCCATGGCCATGGAAGCTGAACTTGCCGCCATTCCGCCCGATGCATCTGCCGTGGAGCGTGCACGGGGCAGCCTGCGCGCCGTGGGCACCGGGTACCTGCGCTTTGCACTGTCCGAAACCGGACTGTTCCGGACCGCCTTCTCGGTGCCGGACGAGGTGGAGAACGATACCGATCCGGACAAGGCCGGCAACAGCGGCATGAATCCATTCGAATTGCTTGGTGCGTCGCTGGACCGTTGGGTCGATGCCGGAATCCTCCCGGCTGCGCGCCGCCCCGGCGCCGAATACATCGCCTGGGCGGCTGTGCACGGCCTGGCCATCATGCTGATCGACGGGCCATTACGCGAGGGCGCGAACGAGAACGCCGCAAAGTTCGGCCCACGCCTGCTGGAAATGGTGGAGAAAGGGCTGCTGGCCGTGTGAAGGAAAGGGAGCGAAAAAACGGGAGCGAAAAAAAGGAGCGAAAAAAAGATGCCACGCGCGGGGAGCAACGTGGCATTGGAATCAGGAGTTGCAGGGGAAGGGTTCCCCGCAATCCATCTCGGATGCCCGTATGGCATGGGCGAAGTGGAGTCTATTAAGACGATTCTGAGAAAAAAATCGGAAAACCCTTAAATGAGGACTTCTTTCGCAGATACCTGTCTAACGTTTGCGGAGCGCCACGTGTGTGGTCCGCCAACGAGGGGAGCGGGACATGCGAGGCATGCGAGGAAGGATGCCGGGGATCGGAAAGGGCCTAGTGTTTTCGCTCGCCGCCCTGCTGGCGGGATGCGTGGCCTACCCTGGTTACGACGTGGCCCCCGGATATGGCTATGGCAGCTATTCGGGTTACGCGGGATATTCGGGATCTTCGGGATACACCGGGTATGGGGGATATGCGGGGTCGTCGAGCTACTACTATGGCGGCTACCCGTACGGCTATCCCTACGCCTATTACGGCGCGCCCATCTACGGCAGTGTATGGATCGGCAGCGGTTGCTGCGGATATCGGGGCTACTACGGCTACCGGGGCTATGGGTATCGCGGCTACTACGGTTATCGCGGTGGATACTACGGTGGATATGGCGGGGGCTATCGCGGCGGCTACCACGGTGGGTATCGCGGCGGATATGTCGGAGGGTATCGCGGCGGGTACGGAGGCTCCCGTGGCGGCGGCCGGGGTCGGCGCTAGCCGCCCGGCACTACACAGGCGTCACGGCAATTGCCGCAGCTGGCCGATGACGGACATCAGCCGGCCATGCGCCACGGTGACTGACGCCTCATCCTGCAGGGCTTCCTGATAGCGCTTGCGAAACGCTTCGTCCCCGCGTTCGCTGAACATCTTCTGCGTGGCGCCCGCCACGGCGCGGCAGGTCTCATCATGGTGTTCATCGCCATCGAGTTCCTCGTCGATCTCGACGATCAGCCGTGACAGCGGATCGAGCCAGCGGAAAAATGCTTCCTCCGTGATGAGCTGAACAAACTGGCCTGCGGGAATCGGACCATGCAGCCGTTCGTACTGGCCGCGATCGTAGCCGATGACTTCCTTGTGCACCTCGAGCAGCGCCGCGCGCAAGGCACGTAGCCCCGAGCGGCGGGTTTCCTGGATGGCGAGGAACTGTTCGCTGGGCATGCCCATCTCCACTTTCCTGTTTACGGGCAGGCGCTGTCGAGCCATGGTGCGGCGTCCTCCCGTGGACGCCATTGGCCTGTCCCTTGTTATTGGACGCACACGTACACGCTCGACGGGATGCACGGTGCGCGAAGTCAGTATAGGCACCCAAGATGCCCCGATCTAGCGCATCCGCCTAGCGAAATACCCGTATTGCCGCTGCGCCGCATTCCGTATGGGCCAAGGTGGATGCCAGCGCGCGGGCGATGCGTATTGCGACGCAGCAGCGACGCACCGCGCCATGTTCCGTGCTTCAGGCATGCAATGGATCGGAAGTCAGCCGCATTCGCGCGCGCAATGGCAGGTGATCCGAGGCCAGTTTCGCCATCGCGCTTCGGTGGCTGGCCACCGCCAGCAGGTGCGCGCGTGGCGAGGTCCAGATGCGGTCGAGTGCCAGGAACGGCCAGCGTGACGGGAATGTGGACACATGCGGCGTGCGCTCGAAATAGGCATGCAGCCAGCGCAACGGACGGCCCCACAGGAACCACTCGTTGACATCGCCAAGCAGGATCGTCGGTTGCTCCGGCGCCTCGGCCAGCGCGGTGAGCAGACGTCGCACCTGCCAGCGCCGCTCGCTCGGCAGCAGTCCCAGGTGCGTGGCAATCACGCGCAGTGCAAAGGTGCCCGATTCGATCGCATTGCATTCAAGCTGGGCGTCGATGGCGCCGCGCGGCTCGCGCCGCCGCACACTGAGGTCGATGTGGCGCACGCTCAGGGGCCGATAGCGCGTGAGCAATGCGTTGCCGTAGTCGCCATCGTCGCGCACGAGTGTCGGGCCGGGAATCGCATGCAGGCCGGTACGTTGCGAGAGGAACTGCAGCATGTCGAAGCCGGTGCCGCGCGTCTCTACCTCCTGTAGCGCGATGAGGTCGGCGCGCAGTTCGCATAGCACGTCGCAGATGCGGTTTGGCACGAAGTGCCCATCGGTGCCGACGCCGCCATGGATGTTGTAGCTCGCCACGGCGATATCGGCATGCAGCGCGCCGTTTGGCACATGGGGTGCGTTCACCGCGCGGCTCCCGTGGCGTGCATTCCGCCCATCGGCGGGTGGTTGCGTCGCTGGCGCCGCCGTCGCAGACCCCACCAGATGGCTGCCGGGATCAGCAGGACCAGCGCCAGCAAGGCGAAGGTCATGACATTCGGATCGCGCGCCGCCGCCGCAATGCGATTCACCAGCGATGCCGATAGCACGATGCCCGGCGTGATGCCAATGGCCGTGCCGAGCAGGCAATCCCGCAGCCGGATGCGCGAGGCACCCACCACAAGGTTCACCAGCGTGAACGGCGCCACGGGCACAAGCCGCAGCACCACCATCGCCAGCAGGCCGTGCTGGCTCACCTGCTGGCTGATGCGGTTAAGCCGCTGGCCACCGAAGCGTTGCACGGCATTCCGGCCAAGCAGCCGTCCCGCCGTGCAGGTGGCGGCTGCGCTCATCACGGTGCCGGCCAGCGCCACCGCGCCTCCATACAGCGGCCCGAATACGACAATGGTGACCACGATCAGCACCGTGACCGGCATCATCATGAGCCCGCCCACTACGAAGATCGCCACCATCGCCAGCGGGGCCAGCGGCATCCGGCCGATGTCCTGCACAACGCCCAGCACGTAGCGGAAATCGGCCCATTCGCGCAGTGGCGTATAGCGCCACGCGAAGGCCACGCCAGCCACCACCAGCACCAGTGCCATCAGCACCGCCACACGGTTTGCCACCTGCGGGCGTACCTCGTTGCTCACGAACTCGGCCATGATCTGGTCTGTGTCGATCGGCTCGATGGGGTCGAGCAGCGCGGCATCGGGCACGGCCGCGTCGACGTCTTCCGGCACCGTGGGCGTGAAGGGCTGCAACGTGCGGCCTTCGGGACGGTGCAGCATTGCCAGCGCCTGGTTCAGACGTGGTTTGCCCTCCAGCGCCTGCGTCAGTTCTTCCGTGGTGACGGCGAGGTGTTCGCAGAGCAGGCGGTCGCGCATCGAGCGGATGGCAGCCGCGATGCGCGCGTCGCCGTTGGCTTCGATGGTCACGTTGCATTCGGTGTCGAGCCCGAACGAGCGGTTGCTCAGGTTGGCGGAACCGATAGTCAGCAGATGGTCGTCCACGGCCATCACCTTGCTGTGCACGTTCATGCAGGCGTCGCCAAGGTCCGGCACGTGCGGACAGTACAGCTGGAAACGGCCCTCGGGGTCGGCGTCGCGCAACTCGCGGCAGAGCCGGGCACGCAGCACGCCCATGCTCGCTTCTTCCAGCCAGCCGCTTTCGGTGCGGCGCGATACCAGCGCGATGTCGGGGCCATCCGGTTCGCGCAGCCGTGTCTCGAATGCCTCGGCGATCAGGCCCGAACTGAAGTACTGGTTTTCAAGGTAGATGTTTTCGCGCGCGGCAGCGATGGCATCCACGTAGAGCGCGCGGATCTCGTTGATGCCGGGTGCGTCGTCGCGTTGCGGGAAGGTGCGGCTGATGCCCACGCGCAGGTCCGTGACATCGGGGATGACTTGCTGCGGCCATCGGTCGGCGCCCTGCATCTGGCTGGCCTTCGGTGTGCGCGGATGGCGGCCCGTGGCGCAGAACCATCGGTCGGCGGCCAGATCGCCCAGCGCGGCGGCGGCGGCACCATCGACCACGCACTGCACGTCATGGAACGGCGGATACGGCTTGCCCTCGGGGTCCACGCGGCGCGGCTCGTTGGCCAGATGGTGATGCGAATCCCATCGCCGGATCGTCAGGTCGAGCCCGCCGCAGAACGCCAGTTGATTGTCGATGACCACTACCTTCTGGTGATGCGAGGCGCCAGCCGGGTGATTCCCGTCGAGGTGAAAGGACAGGCGCCGGTGGGTCTGCCAGTGTTGACGGGCCGAAGGCAGGAACTCCCGCTCCAGCGCGAACACCATCGCGAAATCCCAACTCAGCACGTATACGCGCAGTTTGCGGCGGCGTCGGCACAGCGCGTTCAGGAAGTCGCGCAATTCAGCCGGCAGGCCGTCGTTGGGGGCATCGGGCAGCAGCCGCATGCGGCTGTCGATATCCCATCCGAGGATGTAGACCGTGTGCTCGGCGCGCGTGAGGGCCTCGCGCAGCGCGCTGAAATAGGCGTCGCCGTCGACCAGCATCGCGAAGCGGTGACAGGGCTCCACGCGCCAGCAATTGTGACCAGGGCGAAGCAGGGGGGCGTCGGCAGTGTTTGACATGGCGAAGGGTACGCCGCGCAATTTTCGTACCGAGGCGCCTGGCCGCGTCAGACCGTCCCGCAAGTGGTTTGCCCTGTGTGCTGCTTACTTGCCTTTGTAAATATTGCAGTCAGCGGGCCGCCGTACGCCAGGCGCCGGGAGGCATGCCGAAGCGGCGCGCGAAGGCTCGCGTAAATGTGGTTTGATCGGGGTAGCCCACGCCATGCGCGATATCGGCCAGCGGCATCGTGCCGGCCATGAGCCACTGCACGGCCTTATCGAGACGTAGGCGGGTCTGGTAGCCGTGGGGTGTGTCGCCGAAGGCTTCGCAGAACAGCGTATGGAAACGGCGTGCGCCCCATCCCACATGCGCGGCGAGGGCATCCACGCGTAGCGGCGAGTCGAGGTGCGCCCGCAGATAGCGGTCGATGTCGGTGACGGGAAAGCGTGCCGCGTCGGCAGGTGCATCGCGCAATCCGAGCATCGCGGACAGGCCGTTGGCCAGTCCTGTGGCCTGCTGCCACGCGTGCTGGTTCGATACGTTAGTGCCGCGATCTGCGTCCCGTGCCATGGCCAGCGCCCGGACGCGCGTCGCGAAGTTGCCGTCCATCGAGAACGTACGTGGCCGCGCCATCAGCCGTGCGGGCAAGGCCACCGAACTCGCAGGGAAGTCGGCCACCAGTTGCAGGTTGTCTGTCAATCCGGCGCAGAGGTGATGGGCGCCAGCCGGAATGACCAGTCCCACTTCCGCATCCACGCGGTAGGCATGGCCTTCGATTTCGAGTTCGATCTGGCCATCCACGCCGAACAGCAACTGGTGATAGTCGTGCGCGTGACCGAACGGCTGGCGCGGATAGCGGCGCGGCTCGACCAGCGGCGAGGCGTGTTCAACGAGCTTCGGCATGGCGCGCGTTGCCGCGAGTCTGGCACAGCCACACGCCGATGCCGGCCACGGCCATGCCGAGCCACTGCACCGGACCGAGCCGGTCGCCAAACAGCAGCGCGGCCTGTATGGCGGCAAGCGGCGGGGCGAGGAACATCAGCGCGGCGGCGTTCGCTGCCTGTCCGCGCCGGACCAGCCCGAGCAGCAGCCAGGTGCCGAGCCCAGAGAGCACCAGCGCGGCCCAGGTCAGGCTGATCCACAGCGTCGGGCCTGGCGTCCAGCGCAGCGCGCCGGACGTTTCCGATGTCACCGACGTGGCACCCACGACCACAGCAGCCACCAGCATCGCCCCGGCGTTTTGCCAGGCCGAACTGGCGCGGATATCCGCGCGCGCAATCGAGGTCTTCTGGAGCAGGGTGCCCATCGTGATGGAGAGTATCGCCAGCAGCCCGATCAACATGATCCATGGCGACACCGCGTGCGGCGCGCCGGTCTGCATTGCGGGCAAGACTACCAGACCCACCCCCAGCGCGCCCAGCGCGAGTCCGCGCCAGGTACGTGCCGAAGGCCGCTCGCCCAGCAACGGAATGGCGAACAGCGCGGTCAGCAGCGGCTGCAGCGCCCCCAGCAGTGCCATGATCGACGGCGACAACCCGTGCGCCACGGCGCCATATCCCGCGCAGAGGTAAATGCCCTGCATGAGCGCCCCCGCCAGCAGATGCCTCGGCACCTGTGCCAGCGGCGGCCACGCCACCTTCGCCGCCAGCGCAGTGGCAGTGAACAGCAGCGCTGCCAGCGCGAAGCGGGCCAGCAGGAACAAGCTGGTATCGGCCACGGGCACGACGGCCTTGCCGACGATGAAGCCAGTGGACCAGATCAGAACAAAGGCTACGACGGGCAGCCAGGCGGGGAGGGGGCGGGACATGGGGCGGCGAATCTTGGGCGGACTGGTGGAGGTTGGAGCGGAAGGCTACCGGGGCGAGGTGCGGGTGTCTTGGCGATTCCTGCAACGCCCCCTCAAACCGCCTTCACCTGCCGCCTCAAATACTCCACCACCCGCGCCGCACGCGGTGACAGCGGCCATTCGGCGCGGTGGATCAGCCAGAGCGTGTCCACCACGGGCACTTCGCATTGCACCACTTCGATGGCTTTCTGATCCGCGAATGCCTGCCGCGCGTAGCGCGGGATGACGGTGAAGCCGAAGCCGCGCGCCACGGGTTCGAGCATCAGGCCTACCTGGTTGCTGAAACCCCGGCACGGCAGCGTCTGCACGCCGGGGTTGCCGGGGAAGTGGCGGCTCAGCAGGCGGCTGGCCATGGCCTTGCCGTCGGGATGATCCATGAAGCCCATTCGCGCCAGATCTTCCCAACTGCCTACCTTTTCGCCGGCCGGATAGACGAGTTCGAGCGGCTCCTCGCTGAACGCGGTGGCGGTCAGGCGGGAATCGTCGGGCTTGAGCATGACCAGGCCAATCTCGAAGCGGTTGTTCAGCACGGCTTCGAGCACTTCGGCATCGGGTGCGAAGCGGTGGCGGATTACCAGTCCCGGGTGTTGGCCCTGGAGGTCAAGCAGTCGGGGGTAGAGAAACAGGCCGATGCTGCCGGGCGTGATCAGGCCGACGGTGCCGACTTCGCCGTCATCGGCCAGCCGGGCGTGCAGGCGCTCGTTGGCTCGTTCCATCTCGGCACAGTACTCGAGCAATGCCTTGCCCGCAGGCGTGAGTTCCAGCGCGCGGGGGCGACGGATCAGCAGCGGACCGAGCGCATCCTCCAGATGCCGGATGTGCTGGCTGACGGCGGCCTGGGTCAATCCGAGTTCGTCCGCGGCGCCGGTAAAACTGCCGGATTGCGACAGCATGGCGAAGGACCGCAGCCATTGGGGATTCAACATAACAAAGTCTTATCGAGGGGATAACGTGAAAGCGGTTTTCATTATAGGCGCGCGCCACTATATTCGCTGCATCGCAACAGAAACCGATTTCAATCATGACTACGCCTGCACTTTTCACTCCGTTCACGCTGAAGGATGTCACGCTGCGCAACCGCATTGCCGTGCCGCCGATGTGCCAGTACAGCGCAGTCGATGGTTTCACCACGGACTGGCATCTTTCCCACTACGCTGGTCTGGCGCGTGGGGGTGCGGGGCTGGTGATCGTCGAGGCGACGGCGGTTTCCCCCGAGGGCCGCATTTCCCCGGGAGACACGGGCCTGTGGAATGACGAGCAGGCGGTGGGCATGGCGCGCATCGCGGAAGCCATCAAGGCTGGCGGTGCCGTGCCCGGCATCCAGATCGCCCATGCGGGCCGCAAGGCCAGCGCCAACCGTCCGTGGGAAGGCGACGACCATATTGCCGAGGATGATCCGCGCGGCTGGGAAACGATTTCCCCGTCGGCCGTGCCGTTCGGTGCCAACCTGAACAAGATGCCCAAGGCGATGACGCAGGCCGACATCGACCGCGTACAGGCCGATTTCGTGGCTGCGGCAATCCGCGCCCGTGATGCCGGTTTCCAATGGCTCGAACTGCATTTTGCGCACGGCTATCTGGCGCAGAGCTTCTTCTCGGTCCATGGCAATACGCGGACCGATGGCTATGGCGGCAACGCTGCCAACCGTGGCCGCTTCCTGCTGGAAACGCTGGCCGCCGTGCGCGAAGTGTGGCCCGCCAACCTGCCGCTGACGGCGCGCTTCGGCGTGATCGAGTACGACGGCCGTGACGAAGAGACGCTGGCCGAAGCCATCGAGCTGACCCGTGCGATGCGCGAGGGCGGTCTCGACATGCTCAATGTCAGCGTCGGCTTCTCTACGCCGAACGCGCAGATTCCCTGGGGGTCGGCGTTCCTGGCGCCGGTGTCCGAGCGCGTGCGTCGCGAAGCCGGCCTGCCGGTGGCATCGTCGTGGGGCATCGATGATCCCGTGGCGGCCAATCGCGTGGTCGAAGACGGTCAGATGGATCTGGTGATGGTGGGTCGCGCCATGCTGGCGAACCCGCACTGGCCGTACCAGACCGCGATGAAGCTGGGCCTGGAGCGTCCGTCGTGGGTGCTGCCTGCGCCGTACGCGCACTGGCTGGAGCGCTATCGCGTGCAGTCGGCGTAAGGTCCATCGTCCGATACGCTGGCGGAGTTAGAACGACCCCGCCAGCGTGCCGAGCGCGATAACGGCCGCCAGCGCCAGCAGCGGTCCGATGATGCCGACGACCACGATGCCGCCGTAGCTTTGGCGATGTGTAGCGCCGCAGACGGCCAGCAGCGTGACCACCGCGCCGTTGTGCGGCAGCGTGTCGAGCGTGCCGGCGCTCATCACGGCAACCCGGTGCAGCACGGCGGGATCGAGTCCGATTTCCAGCGCGCGGGTCAGGTAGGTGCCGCCGAGTGCGTCGAGCGCGATGGTGAGGCCGCCCGATGCCGAGCCCGTCAGCGCCGAGAGCACGTTGGTCGCCACGGCCAGCGAGACCAGCGGCCCGCCCTCGATCGACAGCACCCAGTCGCGCACCAGCGCGAAGCCGGGCAGGGCCGCCACCACCGAACCGAATCCCACCAGACTGGCTACGCTGAGCACGGGCAGTGCGGCAGCGTGTACGCCCGCGCCCATGGAGTCGCGCAGTGCTGGCAGCCGGCGCAGGTTCAGCAGCGCCAGACAGACGATGGCGGCGGTCAGCGCGACGATGACCGACCACACGCCGCCCACGGCCTGCAGACTTGTGGCGCCCCACTCAGGCAGCCCTAGATAGGCCGCGTCGATTCGCGGCAATACCACCAGACTCATGACAAGGTTCACGCCGATGACCACGGCCAGTGGCAGCAGCGCCACCACAATGCGGGGTGCTTCGATGCTGCGTTGGCCGTGCAACGTTTCGGCCGGATCGAATTCCCGCGCGGTACTGGCGCGTTCACGGATCAGGGGCCGCTCGGCTACCTCGTCCACATGGGCATCCGCGGTGCCCACGCCATAGCCTTCACCGGCACGCCGCGCGGCGCCCTCGCAGCGCGAAAGCCACCACATGCCGAAGGCCAGCATGATGGCGCTGGCCACAATGCCGAGCCCAGGCGCCGCAAAGGGCGTGGTGCTGAAGAACGGCATCGGGATCGCATTCTGTATGGCCGGTGTGCCCGGCAGCGCGGACATCGTGAAGGTCGATGTACCCAGCACGATGGCCGCCGGCATCAGGCGATGGGGGATATCGGCGGCGCGGAACAGCGCATGGGCCATCGGCGCGAGCACGAAGAACGCCACGAACAGGCTGACACCGCCGTAGGTCAGCAGCGCACCGGCCAGCACCACGGCCAGCATCGCGCGACGGGGGCCAAGCGTGCGCGTCATCCAGTCAGCAATCGCGGTGACGGAACCGCTGTCATCCATCAGCTTGCCGAACAGCGCGCCCAGAAGGAACAGCGGGAAAAACTGCGCGACGAAGCCGGCCGCGCTGCCCATGAAAACCTGCGTCCAGTTGGCGAGCAGCGGCTGGCCCGCCGTGGCCGCCGCCAGAAGCGCCGCCGCCGGGGCAATCAGCAGGATGCTCCAGCCACGAAATGCCATCCAGATCATCGCCCCAAGGGCAATGACGATGCCGGGAAGGCCCATGGGTCACGTCTCCAGGAGGGGGCGGCAAAGTGCGCGCGTCAGAAGCGGCACAAACGATTCATTATTTGTGCTGCATTGCAACCTGGGCAAGTTAAAGATTTTGGGATGGCGTTATAAATTGCTGCCGTTGTACAACTGGTGGAACGAATTCTCGGGTTCTACCATGCGTACTATTCATTACTCTGATGCGTGTAACAGCCTTGAGGCTGTGATCGACCAGATGGTCGAAAATCAGGAGGCGGTTCTTATAACCCGGTGGGGGGCTCCCAATGCTGTAGTCATGTCCGAAGAGCAATACACCAGTTGGGCGGAGACCATCTATTTGCTCAACTCACCGGCCAATGCCGAGCATCTTGCGCGTTCGCTCGAATAATTGCGGAAGGGCGAAGTCGAGTGACTGGATTGCTGCGACAGGTCTCCGACCGTGGGCGTTAACTGCCTACATGGCCCCGCGCCTCAGCACCACATGCGTCGCCTTCTCCGATGCGACAGATTCCACGCATGCGTAACCCAGGGACCGCAAGTCGAGGTCCTTGAACAGTGATTCCCCCCGACCGAGTAGCACTGGCGAGATGGCAATGTGCAACTCATCGATGAGTCCTTCGCGCAGGTACTGCCGAATGGTGGCCGCGCCACCGCCGATTCTTACGTCCTTCCCCGCTGCAGCCTCGCGCGCCCGGTCGAGTGCCTCGTGAATGCCGCCCGTGACGAAGTGGAACGTGGTGCCGCCTTCCATGTCGATGGAAGGTCGCGCATGGTGCGTCAGGATGAAGACCGGCACCTGATACGGGGGACGATCTCCCCACCAGCCTTGCCAGTTCATGTCCGGCCACTCGCCACGGATGGGTCCGAACATATTCCGCCCGAGAATCCAGGCGCCGACATTTCTGAAACCCCGCGCGGCGAAATCATCGTCAATGCCGGTGGTGCCACCATCCTTGCCGAACAGGGTTTGCTGGAACGTGCGGGTGGGGATCAGCCACTGGTGCAGATCGGTCCCGCCAATGCCGAGTGGATTGTCGATATCCTGGTCCGGACCTGCTCCATATCCGTCGAGCGAAATGGTGAATCCCTCAACGCGCACGCGTGTCATCACAGCTCCTTCCAATGGGTGGCCTGGCATCGAGAGACGCCAACGCCGCGATACTACTCCTGCGGCAACCTTTCAACGGCACGCATAGTGTGCGGATACCGGACGACATTTTCGGCGTATCCCGCGCAGTTTTGTGCGTTGCAAAATCTCCCCGCCGCCCGCGCTGCGGCACGCCCTGGAAGATGACGGCCCTGTAATCTTTGCGCTGCGCCGCAACATCGAACCATTGCGCATCCCGGTCTGAATCGATCCTTTCATTGCCTTGACATTGCGTCTGACGGCGTCATACGCTGCCGGCTTACGTAGAAGACGTTCGCATATAGAACGCTGGTTCGATATGCGGTCATTTCGGATTTCAGGAGACAAGCCTTGAACAAGGTCGCCGGGTTCTTTACGGAACTGATGCGCCGGTATTTGCCGGACCCGTTTGTATTCGCCATTGGCCTCACGCTGCTCAGCATGCTGATGGCGATGCTCGTCGAGGGGCAGGGCCCCAGCGCCGTGATCCTTAATTGGGGCAAGGGGTTCTGGAACCTGCTCTCGTTCACCACGCAGATGGCCGTGATCCTGGCCATGGGCTACGTGCTGGCAACCGCGCCGCTGGTGGACCGCTTCCTCAACAGCATCGTGGCGCGCGTGGCCACGCCGCGCGGCGCGATCATCGTCGCCACGCTGGTGGGCGGTATCGGCAGCTACCTGAACTGGGGTTTCGGTCTGGTGGTGGGCGGCATCATCGCGCGCAAGCTGGCGGTCAAGGTCAAGGGCGTGCACTACCCGCTGATCATCGCTTCGGCCTATAGCGGCTTCACGATGTACGGGCTGGGCCTGTCGGCCAGCATCCCGGTGCTGATCTCCACGCCGGGGCATCCGATGGAAAAGCTGATGGGTGTCATCGCGCTGAAGGACACCATCTTCTCCGTGCCGATGCTGCTGACAAGCCTGGCCGTGATCATCACGCTGCCGCTGCTCAACGCCATGCTGCATCCGCGCGACGCAAAGGACGTGGTCGAGATCCGCGAAGAAAACATGGCGTCGGAAGGCGCCTCCGGTGGCGGCCACAGCATGGGCATCGAGAATACGCTGGCCACGCGCATGAACAACAGCCGCCTGCTGAGCCTGGTCATCGGCCTGTGCGGCATGGCCTATGCCGTGCTGTACTTCGTGCAGGGTGGCACGCTGGACCTGAACCTCATCAACTTCCTGATCCTGTTCATCGGGGTGCTGCTGCTGGGCACGCCGGCCAATTACGTGGCGCGCCTGAACGAAGGTATCAAGACGATTTCGGGCATCATCCTGCAGTATCCGTTCTACGCAGGCATCATGGCGGTCATGGCGGGCTCGGGGCTGGTGGATACCATCTCGCGCGCGTTCGTCGAGATCGCCACGCCGCAGACGCTGCCGTTCTGGGGTCTGCTGAGCAGCTTCGTGATCAACTTCTTCGCGCCTTCGGGTGGCGGCCACTGGGTGATCCAGGGTCCGTTCATGATCGATGCGGCAAAGGCCATCGGCAGCTCGGTGGCGCAGACGTCGATGTCGGTGATGCTCGGCAATGCCTGGAATGACCTGGTGCAGCCGTTCTGGATCCTGCCGGCGCTGGCGCTCTCGAAGCTCAAGCTCAAGGACGTGATGGGCTACACCGTGATCATGATGTTCTGGGTGGGCGCGATCTACATCGTGTCGCTGCTGGCCTGGGGCATCATGACGCACTGACCACACCCGCCGTACTCACCGTTGAACCGACTGGAGACATCGCATGCCGTACATGATCGAAACCTTCGACAAGCCCGACCACCAGCACGTGCGCCAGGCCAACCGCCCCGCGCACCTGGAATTCCTGGAAGAGAACAAGGCGCTGCTGCTGGCATGCGGTGCCAAGCTCAGCGATGACGGCGGCGATGGCGGCGGCGGACTCTACATCGTCGATGTGGACACGCGCGAGGCCGCGCAGGCGTTCATCGAAGCCGATCCGTTCTTCAAGGTCGGACTGTTCCGCGACGTGAACATCGTGCGCTGGCGCAAGGCTTACCTGGACGGCGTGCGCCACATCTGAAGGTAGCCCCACTCATGAAGCGATGGAAGCAACGGCCCGAAGGCGCCAACTGGGGCGACTTCGGCGATGACGACCAACTCGGCCGGCTGAACCTGATCACTGCCGAACGCGTTCGCGCGGCCGCGCAGGAAATCCGCACTGGCCGCACGTTTTGCCTGTCACTGCCGCTGGATCTGCCCGGTGGCAACGTGCTCAACCCGCGTAGGCATCCGCCGGTGCTGCGGCCCACGTTCCGCGACGATGTGGCCTACGTGAACTTTCCCCTGGCCAAGGTCGATCCGCGCGCAGTGGATGTGCTGAGCGACGACCAGGTGCTGCTCTCGATGCAGTACTCGACGCAGTGGGATTCGCTCGCCCACGTCGGCGCACTGTTCGATGCGGATGGCGATGGCGTGGCGGAGCGTGTCTACTACAACGGTTTCCGTCCCAACACCGACGTGGTAGGCCCCGTGGACTATGCGGAAGCGGATCATTTCGCGGCGCATCCGTGCGGGCACGACCACAGCCATGCCGAGGCGCTCGGCATCGAGACCTTCGCCCAGCATGGTATCCAGGCGCGCGGCGTGCTGGTGGATCTGGCGCGGCACTATGGCCGGGAATGCCGCACGGTTGGTTTCGACGACCTGATGCGGGTAATCGATGCCGACGGCGTGAAGGTGGAACCGGGCGACATCCTCGTGCTGCGCACCGGGTTTGCCGAGATGCTCGTGGAGATGGCGGGCCAGCCCGACGTAGCGCTGCTGCACAACAGTTGCTGCGCGCTCGACGGACGTGACGAGCGGCTGCTGCAGTGGATCACCGATAGCGGCATCGCGGCCATCGCGGCGGACAACTACGCCGTCGAACGCTATCCCGCACGCGCAGTGCCCGCCGATAGCGGCCCGGTGGCGATGCTGCCGCTGCACCACCACTGCCTGTTCAAGCTCGGCCTGCCGCTCGGCGAACTCTGGCATTTGCATGACCTGGCGGCGTGGCTGCATGCCGAGGGTCGCCACCACTTCTTCCTGTCGGCGCCGCCGCTGCGGCTGCCCGGCGCCATGGGATCGCCCGTGACGCCGGTTGCCACGGTCTGACGCAATCGAATCGAATCCCACCATTCACAAGGAGACCGCCATGCTGTTCATGGTCGAAATGACTGTCCGTATCCCCCAATCGCTCGATCCGCAAGTGGCCGACAAGATCAAGGCCGACGAGAAGGCGTACTCGCAGCAACTGCAGCGCGATGGCAAGTGGCGCCACCTGTGGCGCGTGGCAGGGCTGTATGCCAACGTCAGCATCTTCGACGTGAAGGACGCCGATGAACTGCACACGATCCTGACCGGGCTGCCGCTGTATCCGTATATGGAAATGAAGGTCACCGCGCTGGCGCAGCACGGCTCGGCCATTGCGCAGAACTGATTGGAGACACGCCATGCCATTTGCCGAACTTGCAGACGTCAAGCTTCACTACCAGATCGATGGCGATGAAAGCCTGCCGGTGCTGGTGATGTCGAACTCGCTGGGTACCAGCTTCGAGATGTGGCAGCCGCAGATCGCCGAACTGTCGAAGCACTTCCGCGTACTGCGCTACGACACGCGGGGCCACGGCAAGTCGTCAGTGACCGAAGGGCCGTACACCATCGCGCAGCTTGGTGGCGACGTGATTGCACTCATCGACCATCTCGGTCTGAAACGCGTGAACTTCTGTGGGCTGTCGATGGGTGGCATCACGGGTATGTGGCTTGGCGTGAATCACGCTGACCGGATTGAGAAGCTGATCCTCTGCAATACCGCTGCTTACATCGGCCCGCCCGAGAACTGGACGAATCGCGCCGCTGCAGTAGAACGCGATGGCGTGGGTTCGATTGCCGCCGCCGTGGTCGACAAATGGCTCACACCGGATTTTGCGGCGGAACAGCCTGAACTGGTTGCGCAGTTGCGCGGCATGTTGAGCGCGACCGACGCAAAGGGCTATGCAGCGAACTGCCGCGCGGTGCGGGATTCGGATCTGCGTGGCGAGATTGCAAGCATCACCGCGCCGACGCTGGTGATCGCAGGTTCGGGCGACATTCCCACGCCTCCGGCGGATGGACGGTTCCTGGCCGAGACGATTCCGGGTGCGAAGTACGTGGAGTTGTACGCGGCACATTTGTCGAATCTGCAGCAGGTGGATGGGTTTAACGAGGCGGTGGTGGGGTTTTTGAAGGGCTGACCGTATCGCTGCCATGCGTTTTTTTTCTCCCCTCTCCCGCCTTGCGGGAGAGGGGCTGGGGGTGAGGGCCAGCGGTGCAATCACCGACACGTCGCAATGTCAACGTCATGCCCTCACCCCCAACCCCTCTCCCATTTCATGGGAGAGGGGAGCAGGACACGGAAGAGGGGCATCTCATAAAACCGCCCCCGTCCAATACGGGTCCCTCTCGTAGTACTTGTACACCGCAGCCCCCCACTGCGGATCGGCCATCGATGGCCAACTGTCCTTGTTGAATCCCGGCGCGTCCTTGATGCGGTCGGCGGTCAGGCCGATGCGAAAGCATTTGGCGTCGGTATCCATGACCAGCGCGCTCCACGGGATGGCGTGCAACGTGTCGCCGATACCCAGGAATCCGCCTGTCGTCAGTACGGCGTAGGCCACGCGGCCGGCCTGCACGTCGATCATGATCTCCTTGATTTCACCAACATGTTCGTCGTCGGACGAATAGACTTTCGTGCTGTCGAGGCTTGACGCGGCCATTACCTCGGGGCCGGGGCCGTCACCTATGCCGGTGCCGACGATGCCGGCGCCCTGGTCTGATGTCATCGGTTGCATGGAAGCACTCCTTGCTGATAGTGGTGGGGGAAACCGCTGTCGTGCAACCGGCATGCCCGGCTGTGCCCAGGGCTGGCAAGCAACTTGCGCGTAACGTTGCATCCATGGAAATGGCGTGTCGACGACCCGGCTCCATACCGGTTGGCGTCGGTGCTTCTACAACGCAGCGCAAGGTCGGGTGGTAATTCTTACGCCGCCTCATGACATGACACCCACGAAACCACAAGTCGCTGCGGCAGCGCACGACATCCGCAAGGGACAGGTGACCGAGAAGTGCTCGCGCGAAGTCTTTCGCAAGCGGTTCCGCGCACGCTTCGGCGATCCTGCTTTTCGCACCGAAGATGCTGCCATCGATCGGCTGGAAGAGATCGCATGGCAGGCCTACTGCGATAGCCGCAAGGCGCCGATGACGACCCGGGCAGGGGCGGGTGCTGCCGATCCTGCCTACGAGATTGCGGTGGAATGGATCGACACACGCAATGCCATCGAGCGCGCGCAGCGCGAACACGATGATGCCAAGTCACCATCGCGCGTGTTGCTGATCGTGGCGGCGTCGCGCAACGACTTCACGTGTCCCGGAGAAATGTCGAAGTCGTGGCGCATGGCCCAACTGGCGCGCACACGCATGGAGGGTCTGGGCATGCAGGTCGATACGCTCGACCTCAGCCGTCTGACCTCGGAGCCGGACTTGAACATTCACCCGTGCAAGGGGTGCGTGTCCACGGCCATGCCCCTCTGCCACTGGCCGTGCAGTTGCTATCCGAACCATTCGCTGGGGCAGGTCAACGACTGGATGAACGAGATCTATCCGCGCTGGGTGGCTGCGCATGGCGTGATGATCGTGACGCCCACGTATTGGTATCAGGCCACGAGTCCGCTCAAATTGATGATGGATCGGCTGGTCTGTGCCGATGGCGGGAATCCGGACCCCAGCAGCACGCATGGCAAGACTGTTGCGGAAGCGAAGCAACTCGAACTCGATGGATGGGACTATCCCAAGCATCTCGATGGCCGCGTATTCGGGCTCGTCGTGCATGGAGATGTGGCGGGCATCGAAGGCGTGCGCCGTTCGCTTGGCGACTGGTTGCAATGGATGGGACTGATCGAGGCCGGAGCGCCGTCGCAACTCGACCGCTATATCGGCTATTACGAACCGTATGCCACCTCGCATCGCACGCTGGATGCGGATACCCATGTGCAGCGCGAAGTCGAGAACGTGGCCGCAGCCGTGGCGCAGGCCGTCGTGCTGCGGCGCAACGGTAAGTTGCCTGAGGTAGGCGATGCGTTGAAACGGCCGCGTCCGAAGTAGGCTTTTCCTCGCGGCATGGATCTTGCGCGGGACTATCTGGGGCCCCCTGTGGCATATGGCAAGGAGCACACCATGTTTGAATTCCTGAAGAATGTTTTCGATTTTGGCGCCGACGATGGCCGTCGTGATCGGAGCGCCCAGCGGTACGACGAGAGCGACGACGACAACGACAACGATCCGCGCTATGGAGGCAATGGCTATGGCGGCAATGGCTATTTCGGCAATAGCGATAGCGGCGGCCAGTCGTACAACGGCGCACAACGGCTCTATCCCGGCGATCCCGGTTATCGTGCGCATCCCACGCGACCGGTGCATTCCTCCAGCGTAGGCGGGTGGCGCGGCATGAAGGGTTACGACCGTCCGGACGACCGTGTGCTGGGCGACGTATGCGATCGGCTTGCCATGGAGTCTGACGTCGACGTGTCGGAGGTCACGGTCGAAGTGGCCGCTGGCGTGGTGAAGCTCGGTGGCACGGTGGAAGACCGCTATGAGCGGCGGACCATCGAGGAAATCGTAGAGTCGGTGTCAGGCGTGCGGGATATTGAGAACGGTATTCGCGTGCAGCAGCGCAGTGGCTCGGACGCAATGGACACGCCATCGCCCGAACGTACGCTGAACCGGAGTTGATTGGGTTTTCCCCGTGGTTTTCTCCCCTCTCCCGCGTGCGGGAGAGGGGCGGGGTGTAGTGGTCCAATAAACCTGGACACCTCAAAAGGTAGACTTCGAGTCAACTGGAGAGGTGAAAAAATGGCACGCAAGGGCTTTACGGAAGAGTTCAAGGCTGA
>Ga0102591_1000995_pt1 | contig 43383 bp, 53 predicted proteins | sample AraplaCol_mCL_r2_2_FD_76860 | JGI IMG/M metagenome (GOLD analysis project Ga0102591, IMG submission 76860) | Arabidopsis root microbial communities from North Carolina, USA - plate scrape MF_Col_mCL_r2 (SPADES assembly) (version 2) | ecosystem: Host-associated > Plants > Roots > Endosphere...
GCACGACCGACGTGACGGGCATTGTGACGCTGCCGGAAGGCACGGAGATGGTTATGCCGGGCGACAACGTCACGGTTGCCGTCGAGCTGATCGTTCCGATCGCGATGGAAGAAAAGCTGCGCTTCGCCATCCGCGAAGGCGGCCGCACCGTCGGCGCCGGCATCGTCGCTTCGATCGTCGAGTAATTAGCGGCTGGGCCACCAGGCCCAAGGAAAGGATAGGGACGCCGATCTCGGTGTCCCTCTCGATCTTTGAAACCGGTGGCCCGCTAACGTAACTGAAGGTAAGTCGTGTCCCTCAATGGTGACACGCGGATAACAGACACAAGGATAAAGTCGAATGAACGGCCAGAATATCCGCATCCGCCTGAAGGCGTTCGATCACCGGATTCTCGATGCCTCCACGCGCGAGATCGTATCGACGGCGAAGCGCACCGGTGCCAGCGTCCGGGGCCCCGTTCCGCTTCCGACCCGCATCGAGAAGTTTACGGTCAACCGGTCCCCGCACATCGACAAGAAGAGCCGTGAACAGTTCGAGATGCGCACGCATAAGCGCCTTCTCGATATCGTTGACCCGACCCCGCAGACGGTAGACGCGCTGATGAAGCTCGATCTCGCCGCCGGTGTCGATGTTGAGATCAAGCTCTGAGACCTCGGGTCTTCGGGCTGAGTGAGAAGGATTGAACCGATGCGTTCAGGTGTGATTGCACAGAAGGTGGGAATGACCCGCGTCTATAACGACGCCGGCGAGCATGTCCCGGTAACGGTACTGCGCATGGAGGCCGTCCAGGTCGTTGCCACGCGCACTGTCGAAAAGAATGGCTATACCGCAGTTCAGCTCGGTGCCGGCCAGGCGAAGGTGAAGAACACGTCGAAGGCGATGCGCGGCAACTTTGCCGTTGCCAACGTCGAGCCGAAGGCCAAGGTCGCAGAATTCCGCGTGTCGGAAGATCAGCTGCTCGAAGTCGGCACTGAGATCAAGGCGGGTCACTTTGCAGCCGGTCAGCTCGTCGACGTGACGGGCACGACGATCGGTAAGGGTTTTGCCGGCGCCATGAAGCGCCACGGTTTCGGCGGTCTGCGCGCCACGCACGGTGTGTCGGTTTCGCACCGCTCGCACGGTTCGACCGGCTCGCGCCAGGATCCGGGCAAGGTTTTCAAGAACAAGAAGATGGCTGGTCACATGGGCCAGACGCGTGTCACGACGCAGAACCTGGAAGTGGTTTCGACCGACGAAGATCGTGGTCTGATCCTGATCAAGGGTGCTGTTCCTGGTTCCAAGGGTGCCTGGATCATCGTGCGCGACGCCGTCAAGTCGGCCGCGAAGTAAGGGAGCCAGATCAATGGAATTGAACGTCAAGACCCTCGAGGGAAAAGACGCCGGGAAGGTTTCCCTTTCGGACGCGATTTTCGGCCTCGAGCCCCGCGAAGACATTCTCGCCCGCGTCATCCGCTGGCAGCTTGCCAAGAAGCAGCAGGGCACGCACAAGGCTAAGGGCCGCGCTGAAGTTTCGCGCACCGGCGCCAAGATGTACAAGCAGAAGGGTACGGGCCGCGCCCGCCACCATTCGGCTCGCGCTCCGCAGTTCCGCGGCGGCGGCAAGGCTCACGGCCCGGTCGTGCGCAGCCACGAGCATGATCTTCCCAAGAAGGTTCGTGCACTCGGCCTTCGCCATGCCCTTTCGGCCAAGATCAAGGCCGATGACGTCATCGTCATCGACAACCTGGTTGCCACCGAAGCCAAGACCAAGGCTCTCGCGTCCGTTTTCGAGACGCTCGGCCTGACCAACGCCCTCTTCATCGGCGGCGCAGAGCTTGATGGCAACTTCAAGCTCGCAGCTCAGAACATCCCGAACATCGATGTTCTGCCGATCCAGGGCATCAACGTTTACGACATCGTGCGCCGCGGCAAGCTCGTGCTTTCCAAGGCTGCGGTTGAAGCGCTAGAGGAGCGATTCAAGTGACCGATCTTCGCCACTACGATGTGATCGTCTCCCCGGCGATCACCGAAAAGTCCACGCTGGTATCCGAAAACAACCAGGTTGTTTTCAATGTCGCCAAGCAGGCGACGAAGCCGGAAATCAAGGCTGCTGTCGAGGCGCTGTTCGGCGTCAAGGTTACGGCCGTCAACACTCTGCTGCGCAAGGGCAAGACCAAGCGGTTCCGCGGTTTCGTCGGCAAGCAGAAGGACGTGAAGAAGGCTGTCGTAACCCTGGCTGAAGGCCAGACGATCGACGTCTCCACCGGTCTCTGAGGTATAAGAAAATGGCATTGAAAACATTCAATCCGATCACCCCGAGCCAGCGCCAGCTGGTCATCGTCGACCGCTCGGCCCTCTACAAGGGCAAGCCGGTCAAGGCGCTGACGGAAGGTCTGACCAAGAGCGGCGGTCGTAACAACCTCGGTCGCATCACCGCCCGCTTCATCGGCGGCGGTCACAAGCGCACCTATCGTCTGATCGACTTCAAGCGTCGCAAGTTCGACGTCGAAGGCACCGTCGAGCGTATCGAATACGATCCGAACCGCACGGCGTTCATCGCGCTGGTGACCTATGCTGATGGCGAAAAGGCTTATATCCTCGCTCCGCAGCGCCTCGCTGCCGGTGACAAGGTCATCGCTTCCGAGAAGGCTGTTGACGTCAAGCCCGGCAACACCATGCCGCTGCAGTTCATCCCGGTCGGCTCCATCATCCACAATGTGGAAATGAAGCCGGGCAAGGGTGGTCAGATCGCTCGCTCCGCCGGTGGCTACGCACAGCTCGTCGGCCGCGACCAGGGCATGGCGATCCTTCGCCTGAACTCCGGTGAACAGCGTCTCGTCCATGGCTCCTGCCTTGCTTCGATCGGCGCCGTCTCCAACCCGGATCACGCCAACATCAACGACGGCAAGGCCGGTCGTACGGTTTGGCGCGGCAAGCGTCCGCATAACCGCGGCGTCGTCATGAACCCGGTCGACCATCCGCACGGCGGTGGTGAAGGCCGCACCTCTGGTGGTCGCCATCCGGTGACACCCTGGGGCAAGCCGACCAAGGGCAAGCGCACCCGGTCGAACAAGTCGACCGACAAGATGATCATGCGCTCGCGTCATCAGCGTAAGAAGTAAGAGAGGAAGTCTCCAATGGCTCGTTCAGTATGGAAAGGTCCGTTCGTTGACGGCTATCTTCTCAAGAAGGCTGAGAAGGTTCGTGAAGGCGGACGTGCAGAAGTGATCAAGATCTGGAGCCGTCGCTCCACGATCCTGCCGCAGTTCGTCGGTCTTACCTTCGGCGTCTACAACGGCAGCAAGCATATTCCGGTCAGCGTCAATGAAGACATGGTCGGCCACAAATTCGGTGAATTCTCTCCGACCCGCACCTACTACGGTCACGGCGCGGACAAGAAGGCGAAGAGGAAGTAACAATGGGCAAGGCAAAAGCCGAACGCCGGCTGAAGGACAACGAGGCGCAAGCAGTCGCCCGCACGCTCCGCGTCAGCCCCCAGAAGCTCAACCTGGTTGCTGCGGCTATCCGTGGCAAGAAGGTCGAGCGCGCACTCGCTGAGCTGGAGTTCTCCCGCAAGCGCATCGCAGGCGCCGTCAAGAAGACGCTCGAATCTGCGATCGCCAATGCCGAGAACAACCACGATCTCGACGTCGACTCGCTTGTCGTCGCCGAGGCCTATGTCGGCAAGTCGATCGTCATGAAGCGTTTCCACGCTCGTGGCCGTGGTCGCGCGTCGCGCATCGAAAAGCCCTTCGCGCACCTGACGATCGTCGTTCGTGAAGTGCAGGCAGTAGAGGAGGCCGCATAATGGGTCAGAAAATCAATCCAATCGGTTTCCGTCTTGGCATCAACCGTACCTGGGATAGCCGCTGGTTCGCGGACAATGCCGAGTACGGCCAGCTGCTGCACGAAGACCTGAAGATGCGCAAGTTCGTCATGAGCGAACTGAAGCAGGCCGGGATCTCCAAGGTGGTCATCGAGCGTCCGCACAAGAAGTGCCGCGTCACGATCCACTCGGCACGTCCGGGCCTCATCATCGGCCGCAAGGGCGCAGACATCGACAAGCTCCGCAAGAAGCTGTCGGACATGACGAATTCGGAAACGCACCTCAACATCGTCGAAGTGCGCAAGCCCGAAGTCGACGCGACGCTGGTCGCTCAGTCGATCGCCCAGCAGCTCGAGCGCCGCGTGGCTTTCCGCCGCGCCATGAAGCGCGCCGTTCAGTCCGCGATGCGTCTTGGCGCCGAAGGCATCAAGATCACCTGCGCCGGCCGTCTCGGCGGCGCTGAAATCGCCCGTACGGAATGGTACCGCGAAGGTCGTGTGCCGCTGCACACGCTGCGCGCCGACATCGACTACGGCACGGCTGAAGCAGAAACCGCATTCGGCATCTGCGGCATCAAGGTCTGGATCTTCAAGGGCGAAATCCTTGAGCACGATCCGATGGCTTCCGAGCGCCGTGCGATGGAAGGTGACGCCCAGGGTCCGGCAAGCCGTGACCGTGACCGCGACAGAGACCGTCGCCGCGACAACGCTTGATAGCGCGCGTGGCAGAGAAGTTCGGAGAATAAGAAAATGTTGCAGCCAAAGCGTACCAAGTACCGCAAGCAGTTCAAGGGCCGCATCAAGGGCGTCGCCAAGGGCGGTTCTGACCTGGCATTCGGCGAATTCGGCCTGAAGGCTCAGGAACCCAACCGCGTCAACGCGCGCGAGATCGAAGCGGCCCGCCGCGCGATCACGCGTTATATGAAGCGCGCCGGCCGTGTATGGATCCGCGTGTTCCCGGACGTTCCGGTAACCGCAAAGCCGACCGAAGTCCGTATGGGTAAGGGTAAGGGCTCCGTTGAATACTGGGCATGCAAGGTCAAGCCCGGCCGTATGATGTTCGAGATCGACGGTGTCAGCGAAGAAATCGCCCGCGAGGCGCTTCGTCTCGGCTCTGCCAAGCTCTCGGTCAAGACGCGCTTCGTTCAGCGCATTGCAGAGTAAGGGATTGAGCTCATGAAAGCCTCAGATGTTCGCGGGTTCACCGCCGACCAACTCAAGGACGAGCTTGCCAAGCTGAAGAAGGAGCAGTTCAACCTGCGCTTCCAGAAGGCGACCGGCCAGCTCGAAAAGTCCTCGCGCATCAACGAAGTCCGCAAGGACATCGCCCGCGTGAAAACCATTGCCCGCCAGAAGGCGGCAGAAGTTAAGGCCTAAAGGAAGAAAAATATGCCGAAGCGCATCCTGCAGGGCGTCGTCGTTGGCGACAAGAACGAGAAGACGGTAGTGGTTCGTGTCGAGCGTCGTTTCGCTCACCCGCTGCTCCAGAAGACCGTTCGTCGTTCCAAGAAGTACAAGGCCCACGACGAGAACAACCAGTACAAGATCGGCGATACCGTATCCATCGAGGAATGCGCGCCGATTTCCAAGGACAAGCGTTGGACGGTGATTTCCGCCCAGGGCAAGTAACAGAATTTTGTGCGAGGCCTTGCGTCTCGCCGAAATATCTGTATGAAGCAGCGTCAGAACGCTCGAATGCCGGGCGTTCTTTTGCTTTGAGCGCACGGAAGGTCCCGTTCGGGAAACCACCCTGGCACGATCGACCCCGCGCTATTCAGCTATTGCCGCGTCTGTGTTGCCGTCATGGCAGCTCGGCCGGCGAAAATTTTCATAAGCCGGAGTAGGGGGCTAGCCCAACCATTCCGGTAAACCAAGAAGGCGACCTGATATGATTCAGATGCAAACAAACCTCGACGTCGCGGATAATTCCGGCGCACGTCGTGTCATGTGCATCAAGGTGCTGGGCGGCTCGAAGCGCAAGTATGCCTCGATCGGCGACGTCATCGTCGTTTCGATCAAGGAAGCGATCCCGCGCGGCCGTGTGAAGAAGGGTGACGTGATGAAGGCGGTTGTCGTTCGTACCGCCAAGGATATCCGTCGTCCGGATGGCTCCGTCATCCGCTTTGACACCAACGCAGCAGTCCTCATCGACAACAAGAAAGAGCCGATCGGCACCCGTATCTTCGGACCGGTTCCGCGCGAACTTCGCGCCAAGAACCACATGAAGATCATCTCGCTGGCTCCCGAAGTACTGTAAGGAGCGAAGCGATGCAGAAGATTCGTAAGGGCGACAAGGTCGTCATGCTCGCTGGCAAGGACAAGGGCCGCACCGGCGAAGTTGTCCAGGTCATGCCAAAGGAAGATCGTGCCGTCGTTCGTGGCGTCAACGTCGTCAAGCGCCACCAGCGCCAGACGCAGACCCAGGAAGCCGGCATTATCAACAAGGAAGCCTCGGTTCACCTGTCCAACGTTGCAATCGTCGACAAGGACGGTAAGCCGACCCGCGTCGGTTTCAAGGTTGTTGACGGCAAGAAGGTCCGTGTGGCCAAGCGTTCTGGAGAAGTGATCGATGGCTGAGGCAAAATACGAGCCACGGCTCAAGAAGGAATATGTCGAGCGCATCCGCAAGGCGATGCAGGAGCAGTTCTCCTACGCCAACGAGATGATGATTCCGAAGCTCGACAAGATCGTGATCAACATGGGTGTTGGCGAAGCGACCGCTGACTCGAAGAAGCCGACGGTTGCTGCCGCCGACCTCGCAGCGATCGCCGGCCAGAAGCCGGTCATCACCCGCGCACGCAACTCTATCGCAGGCTTCAAGGTCCGCGAACAGATGCCGATCGGCGCCAAGGTTACCCTTCGCGGCGCCCGCATGTACGAGTTCCTGGACCGTCTCGTGAACATCGCGCTCCCGCGCGTTCGCGACTTCCGCGGCCTGAACCCGAAGAGCTTTGACGGCCGTGGCAACTTCGCCATGGGCATCAAGGAGCACATTGTGTTCCCTGAGATCAACTACGACAAGGTTGATCAGATGTGGGGCATGGACATCATCGTTTGCACGACGGCGACGACCGACGACGAAGCACGGGCTCTTCTGAAAGAGTTCAGCTTCCCGTTCCGTCAATAACCGTAACGACGAGCGTAGAAAAGGAACCTGACATGGCGAAGACAAGCGCAGTTGAAAAGAACAAGCGCCGCCGTACTACGGTCGCCAACCAGGCCGCTAAGCGGGCTGCGTTGAAGGCGATCATCATGAACCAGGCTCTTCCGATCGAAGAGCGGTTCAAGGCCTCGATCAAGCTGGCATCCCTGCCGCGCGATGGATCGAAGACCCGTATTCGCAACCGTTGCGAAGTCTCGGGGCGTCCGCGCGCATATTACCGTAAACTGCGCATGTCGCGTATCGCGCTGCGTGAACTCGGCAATCTCGGCAAGGTGCCGGGCATCGTCAAGTCGAGCTGGTAAGGAGCAGGTTACATGACAATGACTGATCCGTTGGGCGATATGCTCACCCGCATCCGCAACGGCGCTTCCCGCCGCAAGTCGTCGGTCTCGACGCCTGCGTCCAAGCTCCGTGCGCGTGTTCTCGATGTCCTGCAGTCCGAAGGCTACATCCGTGGCTATTCCGTTGTCGATTTCGGCAATGGCAAGTCGGAACTCAGCATCGAGCTGAAATATTATGAAGGCGCATCGGTGATCCGTGAGATCGGCCGTGTGTCCAAGCCGGGCCGCCGGGTTTATGTCTCGGTCAAGTCCATTCCGCAGGTCGCGAACGGTCTCGGCATCACCATCCTTTCGACTCCGAAGGGTGTGATGGCCGATCACCAGGCTCGCGAACAGAACGTTGGCGGCGAGGTTCTTTGCTCGGTCTTCTAAGATCGGGCAGGGGTCTCCATAGCGAACAGACAGGATAGAAACATGTCTCGTATCGGTAAAAAGCCCGTTCAGGTACCTGCTGGGATCACGGCTACGGTCGATGGTCAGAAGGTGACTGCAAAGGGTCCGAAGGGCGAGCTGTTTTTCGTTGCTAACGACGAAATCAGCCTCAAGCTCGAAAATAACGCGGTCGTCGTAACGCCGCTCAGCCAGACCAAGGATGCACGTTCGAAGTGGGGCATGTCCCGCACGATGATCGAAGGCATCTTCAAGGGCGTCAAGGACGGTTTCGAGCGCAAGCTTGAAATCAACGGCGTTGGTTACCGCGCCTCCATGCAGGGCAAGAACCTGCAGCTGGCTCTCGGTTTCAGCCACGACGTGATCTATGAGCCGCCGGTCGGTATCTCGATCGCTGTTCCGAAGCCGACTGAAATCATCGTCAGCGGCATCAACAAGCAGCAGGTCGGCCAGGTTGCCGCCGAAATCCGCGAATATCGCGGTCCCGAGCCTTACAAGGGCAAGGGCGTCAAGTACGCCGACGAGCGGATCGTCCGCAAAGAAGGCAAGAAGAAGTAAGGATCACGCGAAATGGCTAGCAGGAAAGAAGCACTTGCACGTCGTGCCAACCGCGTGCGCCGTCAACTCAAGTCGGTGGCCAATGGCCGTCCGCGCCTGTCGGTTCATCGCTCCTCGAAGAACATCTACGCCCAGGTCATCGATGATGTGGCCGGCAAGACGCTCGCGTCTGCCTCCACCCTCGAAAAGGATCTGCGCGGTTCTCTGAAGACCGGTGCCGATACCGCCGCCGCTGCCGTCGTAGGCAAGCTCGTTGCCGAGCGCGCCTCCAAGGCCGGTGTTACGGAAGTCGTGTTCGACCGTGGCGCCTTCATCTATCACGGCCGCATCAAGGCTCTCGCCGAAGCGGCCCGCGAAGGCGGTCTCACCTTCTGATCAGTTTCCGGCCGGACGCTTTCAGCGCCGGCCGGATTTTCGCCGGACCGCAGGCACTTCCCGAAAGGGGAGGCTGATGCGGTCCACATGTGTTTGCCGATTGCACCCGGAAAAGAAAAAGGAAGAGGACAATGGCACAGGAAAGAAGGCCGCAGCGGGAAGACCGCCAGAGCCGTGAAGAGCGCGATAGCGAATTCGTCGACAAGCTGGTCGCGATCAACCGCGTCGCCAAGGTCGTCAAGGGCGGCCGTCGTTTTGGTTTCGCAGCACTCGTCGTCGTCGGCGACCAGAAGGGCCGCGTCGGCTTCGGCCATGGCAAGGCACGTGAAGTGCCGGAAGCCATCCGCAAGGCAACCGAAGCCGCCAAGCGCGAACTGATCTTCGTACCGCTGCGTGACGGCCGTACGCTGCATCACGACGTCCATGGCCGCCATGGCGCCGGCAAGGTTCTGCTGCGTTCGGCCAAGGTCGGTACCGGCATCATCGCCGGCGGTCCGATGCGCGCCGTATTCGAAACGCTCGGCATGCACGACGTCGTCGCCAAGTCGACCGGTTCGTCGAACCCCTACAACATGGTTCGCGCCACCTTCGACGCTCTGAAGCACCAGGTTCACCCGAAGGACATCGCAGCTCAGCGCGGCATCAAGTATGCAACGCTGCAGGCTCGTCGTAGCGCCTCCGGCAACGCCTCTGAAGAATAAGAGGAGTTTGACAGATGGCCAAGGCTACCAAGAAAGCTGAAGCGAAGACTGTCACGATCGAACAGATCGGCAGCCCGATTCGCCGTCCGGATGTTCAGCAGCGCACGCTGATCGGTCTCGGACTGAACAAGATGCACCGTCGCCGCACGCTGGAGGATACTCCTTCGGTTCGTGGCATGATCCGTGCTGTCCAGCATCTCGTTCGCGTCGTCGACGAGAAGTGAGACGGAGGAAACGCTCATGAAACTGAATGAAATCAAGGACAACGAAGGCTCGACCCACAGCCGCAAGCGTCTCGGCCGCGGTATCGGCTCGGGCTCGGGTAAGACCGGTGGTCGCGGCGTGAAGGGTCAGAAGTCCCGCTCGGGCGTCGCCATCAACGGCTTCGAAGGCGGCCAGATGCCGATCTATCGTCGCCTGCCGAAGCGCGGCTTCAACAACATTTTCGCTTCCGATTTTGTTGTCGTGTCGCTCGGCCGTATCCAGGCGGCAATCGACGCCGGCAAGCTCGACGCCAAGGCGACCGTTGATGCCGCTGCCCTCAAGGCCGCTGGCGTCATCCGTCGCCCCAAGGACGGCGTTCGCGTTCTCGCCGATGGCGAGCTCAAGGCCAAGGTGACGATCGTCGTTGCAGGCGCCTCCAAGCCTGCCGTCGAGAAGATCGAAAAGGCCGGCGGCACCGTGACGCTGCTTTCGGCTCCGGCTGCAGCCGAATAATAATCTGATGATATATCGCCCGGGGTGCTTCACACCGGGCGATTTTGCTCCCATATGTGGGCCTCACAAAAACTTGGCTGGCGCGCCCGCGTCATGCCGGTAAGACTAAAACGAGGGTGAGGCATGGGGTTGCATTGCAATCCGTTCTGAACCCGGTTTTGAATAATTTTCATACTGATTCCGGGGCCGGCCTATCCCCCAGAGACGCCGGAATTGGTAGCGCGGAGAAACGCATGGCTTCTGCAGCGGAACAATTGGCATCCAACCTCAATTTTTCGACCTTTGCCAAAGCCGAGGATTTGAAGAAGCGCTTGTGGTTCACACTGGCAGCTCTCCTCGTCTACAGGCTCGGCACCCATATTCCGCTTCCGGGCCTCAATCCCGAAGCCTATGCCCAGGCTTTCCGCGGCCAGGCAGGCGGCATTCTCGGCCTTTTCAACATGTTCTCGGGCGGCGCCGTTCAGCGCATGGCGATCTTCGCGCTCGGCATCATGCCCTATATCTCTGCTTCGATCATCGTGCAGCTCATGACCTCGGTCGTGCCGGCGCTCGAAAACCTCAAGAAGGAGGGCGAGCAGGGCCGCAAGATCATCAACCAGTATACCCGCTACGGCACCGTCATCCTCGGCGCGCTGCAGGCCTACGGCATTGCCGCCGGTCTTGAGAGCGGCCAGGGCCTCGTCGTCGATCCGGGCTGGTTCTTCCGTGTTTCCACCGTTCTGACGCTGCTCGGCGGCACGATGTTCCTGATGTGGCTCGGCGAGCAGATCACCTCGCGCGGCATCGGCAACGGCATCTCGCTGATCATCTTCGCCGGCATCGCCGCCGGTCTCCCGACGGCCCTTGCCGGCACGCTCGAGCTCGGCCGCACCGGCGCGCTGTCGACCTTCCTCATCCTGCTCGTCATCATTGTGGCGATCGGCGTCATCGGCGTGATCGTTTTCGTCGAGCGTGCGCAGCGCCGGCTGCTGATTCAGTATCCGAAGCGCCAGGTCGGCAACCGCATGTTCCAGGGCGATACCTCGCACCTGCCGCTGAAGCTCAACACCTCGGGCGTCATCCCGGCGATCTTCGCCTCCTCGCTGCTGCTGCTGCCGGCAACGCTTGCGGGCTTTGCCAACACCACGGCTATGCCCTCCTGGGCGACGTCGATCGTCGCGGCGCTGGGCCACGGCCAGCCGCTCTACATGGTGCTCTACGCGGCGCTGATCGCCTTCTTCGCCTTCTTCTACACGGCCATCGTCTTCAATCCGAAGGACACGGCCGACAATCTGAAGAAGCATGGCGGCTTCATTCCCGGCATCCGTCCGGGCGAGCGCACTGCCGAATATATCGACTACGTGCTGACCCGCATCACGGTGATCGGCGCGATCTATCTCGTCTTCGTCTGCATCCTTCCGGAGATCTTGGTGTCGCAAACCGGCATCCCATTATCCCTTGGTGGGACTTCGCTTTTGATCGTGGTTAGCGTAACTCTTGATACGGTTGCACAGATCCAGGGTCACCTGATCGCGCAGCAATACGAAGGCCTGATCAAGAAATCGAAGTTGCGTGGAGGAAAGAGGGGGCGATGAGACTTATCCTTTTGGGGCCGCCGGGCGCGGGTAAGGGAACCCAGGCCCAGCGGATCGTGGAAAAGCACGGCATTCCGCAGCTTTCCACGGGAGACATGCTGCGTGCAGCGGTCAACGCCGGTACGGATGTCGGCAAGCGCGCCAAGGCGGTCATGGACGCCGGCAAACTCGTCTCGGATGAGATCGTCATCGCCATCGTTTCCGAGCGAATCGATCAACCCGATTGCGCCAATGGCTTCATTCTTGACGGTTTCCCGCGGACGCTCGTCCAGGCGGATGCCACCGAGGCGATGCTGAGGGCAAAGGGTCTCGGCCTGTCCGTCGTCATCGAATTCCGTGTCGATGATGCCGAACTGATCCGCCGTGTCGCCGGTCGTTATTCCTGCGCGCAGTGCGGCAGCGTCTATCACGATAGCGATAAGGTTCCGGCTGCCGAAGGCGTGTGCGACAAGTGCGGTTCGACGCACTTCAAGCGCCGTCCCGATGACAATCCGGAGACCATGACGGCTCGGCTGCAGGTCTACTACAAGGAAACCTCGCCGCTGATCGGTTATTACCATGCCAAGGGCAAACTCAAGTCCGTGGACGGCATGGCGGACATCGATCAGGTGACTGCCGAGGTCGAAAGCATTCTTTCCAAGCTTTAAGGCTTTGAAAATAAACTTGGCGGAACGGTTGCTTTTCAGCAGTGATTCCGCTAAACACCGCGCCAACTCGCGACATTCCATGCGATCGGCGCGGATTTCCCAGGGAAGTCCGGGTGCGGTCGTTTTGACATGTTACGGACGTAAATCTGAACGGGCGGTTCTAAAGACCGCATAACGAAGCCCACTTGCCGGATGGCAACTGGAATGCAAGGAGAACAGGCGTGGCACGTATCGCTGGCGTCAACATCCCGACTGCGAAGCGCGTTGTTATTGCGCTGACCTACATTCACGGGATCGGTCCGAAATTCGCACAGGAAATCGTCGAGAAGGTCGGTATCCCGGCTGAACGTCGTGTGCATCAGCTGACGGACGCAGAAGTCCTTCAGATCCGCGAAGCCATTGACCGCGACTATCAGGTCGAAGGCGATCTTCGTCGCGATACCGCGATGAACATCAAGCGCCTGATGGACCTCGGCTGCTACCGCGGCCTGCGTCATCGCCGCGGCCTTCCGGTCCGCGGCCAGCGCACGCACACCAATGCCCGCACCCGCAAGGGCCCGGCAAAGGCAATCGCTGGTAAGAAGAAGTAATTTCCGGGAAACCGGGGTAGGGAGGCTGGCGGTCTGCGCCGGCCTCTTTTGAGTTTGGAGCGGGACCATATAGGCGCCGTTCCGGTGTAGCCGCTGGCATTACGGCGGTGAAGAGATCAACGAAAGGAATACCATGGCTAAGGAAGCCGTCCGCGTTCGCCGTCGCGAGCGCAAGAATATCTCGTCGGGTGTCGCTCACGTCAACTCGACCTTCAACAACACGATGATCACCATCACCGACGCGCAGGGCAATGCGATCGCATGGTCGTCGGCTGGCGCAAAGGGCTTCAAGGGCTCGCGCAAGTCGACCCCGTTCGCCGCCCAGATCGCTGCCGAAGACTGCGCCAAGAAGGCCCAGGAACACGGCATGAAGTCGCTGGAAGTCGAAGTCTGCGGTCCGGGTTCGGGTCGTGAATCGGCTCTGCGCGCGCTCCAGGCTGCAGGTTTCATGATCACGTCCATCCGCGACGTGACCCCGATCCCGCACAATGGCTGCCGTCCGCGCAAGAAGCGCCGCGTCTGATCATCGCTCTCGTCACCGGTGAGCGCCTGCGCGCTCCCGGTGGTTTTCAAGCTCGGTTGCCACGATTGGATGGTGGCAACGAACGGAAGGCAAACTCATGATTCAGAAGAACTGGCAGGAACTGATCAAGCCGAACAAGGTGGAGTTCTCCTCGAGCTCGCGCACCAGGGCGACGCTCGTTGCCGAACCGCTGGAGCGCGGCTTCGGCCTCACCCTCGGCAACGCGCTGCGTCGCGTTCTGCTCTCCTCGCTGCGCGGTGCTGCCGTCACGGCGGTGCAGATCGACGGCGTGCTGCATGAATTCTCCTCGATTCCGGGCGTCCGCGAAGACGTGACGGACATCGTGCTCAACATCAAGGAAATCGCCATCAAGATGGATGGCGACGACGCAAAGCGCATGGTCGTGCGCAAGCAGGGCCCGGGCGTTGTTACGGCTGGCGACATTCAGACGGTCGGCGATATCGAAATCCTCAACCCCGAGCATGTCATCTGCACGCTCGACGAGGGCGCCGAAATCCGCATGGAGTTCACCGTCAACAACGGCAAGGGCTACGTTCCGGCCGAGCGCAATCGTGCGGAAGATGCTCCGATCGGTCTCATCCCGGTCGACAGCCTCTACTCGCCGGTCAAGAAGGTGTCCTACAAGGTTGAAAATACCCGCGAAGGACAGGTTCTCGACTACGACAAGCTGAACATGACCATCGAAACCGATGGCTCGATCACCGGCGAAGACGCCGTCGCTTTTGCGGCGCGCATTCTCCAGGATCAGCTTGGCGTCTTCGTCAACTTCGACGAGCCGCAGAAGGAAACCGAAGAGGAAGCAGTCACCGAACTCGCTTTCAACCCGGCTCTCCTCAAGAAGGTAGACGAACTCGAACTGTCGGTCCGTTCGGCAAACTGCCTGAAGAACGACAACATCGTCTACATCGGCGACCTCATTCAGAAGACCGAAGCAGAAATGCTCCGCACGCCGAATTTTGGTCGCAAGTCGCTGAACGAAATCAAGGAAGTTCTCGCTTCCATGGGCCTGCACCTCGGCATGGAAGTGCCGGCATGGCCGCCCGAGAACATCGAAGATCTCGCCAAGCGTTACGAAGACCAATACTGAGAAAACAAAAGGCAGGCTCTTTCGGCTGCCTTTCCCCGTCAAACAGCAGGCCGATCGCCTGCATGTGCCAGGAAACGGCAGGCCCATTTAGCGTAAGGGCACCTGCATTAAAGGAGAATAGCAATGCGCCATGGTAAAGCCGGCCGCAAGCTGAATAGAACTGCAAGCCACCGCAAGGCGATGTTCGCCAACATGGCGGCTTCGCTGATTACCCACGAGCAGATCGTCACGACCCTGCCGAAGGCCAAGGAAATCCGTCCGATCGTCGAGAAGCTCGTCACGCTCGGCAAGCGCGGCGACCTGCATGCTCGCCGCCAGGCGATCTCGCAGATCCGCGATGCTGCCGTCGTTTCGAAGCTGTTCGACACGATCGCAACGCGTTACGCCACCCGCAACGGCGGCTACCTGCGCATCATGAAGGCCGGCTTCCGCCAGGGCGACAATGCCGCCATGGCCGTTGTCGAATTCGTTGATCGCGACACCTTCGCCAAGGGCGCAGCCGACAAGGCCCGCGTCGCTGCCGAAGAACAGGCCGTCGCCGCTTAATCTTCCGCTTCGGCGGAAACAAGACAGCCGGGCTGCAAAGCCCGGCTGTTTTTGTTTGTGCGCCGGCGGACAGCCTTCGCTTGATAATTCGATATCTGCACCTCGGCCGTCCAACCGGCGGAAATTGAGATAGGACAGGTCATTGCGCGCAATTATTCAAACTCGCTCTCGAGCGCAGTTCCTGCGTCTCGCAGCCCTGCTTCTTGTCATCGTCCTCGGGCTGGCGCTCCGGCGCTTTGGCTATGCGGCCGATCTGCCCTTCGTCGTCGTCAAATATGGCGGATCGGCGCTCTGGGGCGCGATGGTCTATCTGCTGGTGTCACTCATAGCCGCAAGGTCACGGCGGGCGGTCATTGCCGTCACAGCGCTGCTCATCGCGATCTCCGTGGAACTGTTCCGCCTCTATCATGCGCCCTGGCTCGACGCCTTTCGGCTGACCACGGCGGGCGCCCTGTTGCTTGGCCGGATATTTTCGTTTTGGAATATGCTGGCTTATGCCATCGGCATCGCCGCAGCCTGCGCCTTCGATCCCGCCCGTCGGTGAAGCGTCCTCGCCGGTCGTTTGCGCCTCACGAAGCTGACGCCACTGCGCGATTGCGCGCCCGTCCCTGGCCCTTCTTCCTGTTGCGTGCGATCGGCCGGTAGGAGCGGTAGAGGATGAGCGCGATGATCAGCCCGACATAGATATATTGCTCGAGGTCGAGGATCTTGGTCGAGAGCGCGAAATGCAGCGCTCCGCTGGCGGCGATGATGTAGATCAGGCGATGCAGCCAGATCCAGTTCTTGCCGAGGCGGCGGATCGAGAAATTATTGGATGTCAGCGCCAGCGGAATGAGCATGGCAAGGGCTGCCATGCCGAACATGATGAAGGGGCGCTTCAGCACGTCGTTGATGACGGCAGAGATATCCATGGCCTGGTCGAGCACCATGTAGACGGTGAAATGCATTAGCGCGTAGTAGAAGGTCAGCAGGCCCAGCGCGCGGCGATAGCGCAGATAATTCCAGCCGAAGAGCTCGCGGGCCGGGGACACGGCAAGTGTTGCGATCAGGAAGCGGATCGTCCAGATGCCGAGGAAGAGCTCGAAGGTCTTGACTGGATCGGCGCCGAGCTGATCGGTCGCGCCGAGATAGAAAGTCCAGGCCGCAGGCACCAGCCCGACGACGTAGAGCAGCCAGACGGAGGCGGGTTGCCAGCGCTTGGGGATGGCGAGCGACAGTTCCGCCATCAGAAATTCGCCTTCAGATCCATGCCGGCATAAAGACCCGCCACCTCGTCGGCATAGCCGTTGAAGGGCAGGGTGGGATGGCGGCTCGCACCGAAGAAGCCGCTTTCGCCGATGCGCCGCTCGCTCGCCTGGCTCCAGCGCGGATGATCGACATCAGGGTTGACGTTGGCGTAGAAGCCGTATTCCTGCGGATTGGTCACCTGCCAGGTATTCTTAGGCTGCTGGTCGGTGAGCGTGATCTTGACGATCGATTTGATGCCCTTGAAACCGTATTTCCACGGCACGACGAGGCGGATCGGCGCGCCGTTCTGGTTCGGCAGCGTTTCGCCATAGAGCCCGACGGCAAGCAGCGTCAGCGGATGGCGCGCTTCGTCGAGGCGCAAACCTTCGACATAGGGCCAGTCGAGCGACTGGAAGAAGCCCTTCTGCCCCGGCATTTCTTCCGGCCGCACGACGGTTTCGAAGGCGACGTATTTGGCGCTGCCGAGCGGTTCCACCTTGTCGAGCAGCGATGCCAGCGGAAAACCGTCCCACGGGATGACCATTGACCAGGCCTCGACGCAGCGCATCCGGTAGGTTCGTTCCTCGATCGGGAATTCCTTCATCAGCGCCTCGATGTCGAAGGTGCCGGGCTTGTTGACCATGCCGTCGACCTTGACCGTCCAGGGCAGCGGCTTGAAATCGCCGGAAAGAGCTGCGGGATCGCCCTTGTCGAGGCCGAACTCATAGAAGTTGTTGTAGGTCGTGACATCCTTGATCGGCGTCGGCTTCTCGTCGACCTTATACTTGCTCTGGACGGCGGAAAGCGCCGCAGCACTCGCCTTGCCGGCGCTGTAGAGCGCCACGGCGCCAAGCGCTGCCGCGCCGAGGAATTCACGACGCCGCACATAGATCTGGCGCGGTGTTATCTCCGATGACGCGATCTTCGGTGGGCGATAGCTTGGCATGGCGAAACCTCCTGGGCGGATCTGTGAAATATAGTCTTAAACGAACCACCCGCACACTCGGATGAGTGTCTAAGCCTTGAATATTACCGACGGGAAGCCAATTTTTTGTGTTCGGCGGTGATGGAATAGGCTGTAACGAAACATCGCGCCGAACCGTATATGATCGATGGGCTTGTGGCGCTTGGCCGATGGCGTACCGGATTTGAGCTTCCAGGTAGTGACAGCCCCCGTCGATTGGATTAGGACAATTCCAAAAAGCAGCGTTTGCCCGGCCTGCAGGCTCCATGCCGCCCCGCTTCGCCTGATAATTCCGCCACGTTGAGGAAGACACCGATGCCAGCTTACCGTTCCAGAACCACGACCCATGGCCGCAACATGGCGGGCGCCCGCGGCCTTTGGCGCGCCACGGGCATGAAGGATTCGGATTTCGGCAAGCCGATCATCGCGGTGGTGAATTCCTTCACCCAGTTCGTGCCCGGCCACGTGCACCTGAAGGACCTCGGCCAGCTCGTTGCTCGGGAAATCGAAGCGGCCGGCGGTGTCGCCAAGGAATTCAACACCATCGCCGTCGATGACGGCATCGCCATGGGCCATGACGGCATGCTCTATTCGCTGCCCTCGCGTGAGCTCATCGCCGACAGCGTCGAATATATGGTCAATGCCCATTGCGCCGACGCCATGGTCTGCATCTCCAACTGCGACAAGATCACTCCCGGCATGCTGATGGCGTCGCTGCGCCTCAACATTCCCACAGTCTTCGTCTCCGGCGGTCCGATGGAAGCCGGCAAGGTCGTGCTGCACGGCAAGACGCATGCGCTCGACCTCGTTGATGCCATGGTCGCCGCGGCCGACGACAAGATCAGCGACGAAGACGTCCAGACCATCGAACGCTCGGCCTGTCCGACTTGCGGCTCTTGCTCCGGCATGTTCACCGCCAATTCGATGAACTGCCTGACGGAAGCGCTCGGCCTGTCGTTGCCCGGCAACGGCTCGACGCTCGCCACCCACGCCGACCGCAAGCGGCTCTTCGTCGAGGCCGGCCATCTGATCGTCGATCTCGCCCGCCGCTATTACGAGCAGGACGACGTCAAGGCGCTGCCGCGCACCATCGCTTCCAAGCAGGCTTTCGAGAATGCCATGGCGCTCGACATCGCCATGGGCGGCTCGACCAATACGGTCCTGCACATCCTTGCCGCCGCCCATGAAGGCGAGGTCGATTTCACCATGACCGATATCGACGCGCTGTCGCGCCGCGTGCCGTGCCTGTCGAAGGTCGCGCCCGCCAAGAGCGATGTGCATATGGAAGACGTCCACCGCGCCGGCGGCATCATGTCGATCCTCGGCGAGCTCGACAAGGGCGGTCTCTTGAACCGCGATTGCCCGACCGTCCATGCCGAGACGCTGGGCGATGCGATCGATCGCTGGGATATCACCCGCACCAACAGCGAAACTGTCCGCAAATTCTATCGCGCCGCTCCGGGCGGCATCCCGACCCAGGTCGCCTTCAGCCAGGAGGCCCGCTGGGACGAGCTCGACACCGATCGCCAGAACGGCGTCATCCGTTCGGTCGAACATCCCTTCTCGAAAGATGGTGGCCTCGCCGTGCTCAAGGGCAACCTTGCGATCGACGGCTGCATCGTCAAGACGGCCGGCGTCGATGAATCGATCCTGAAATTCTCCGGCCCCGCCCGCGTCTTCGAAAGCCAGGATGCCTCCGTCAAGGCGATCCTTTCCAACGAGGTCAAATCAGGCGACGTCGTCGTCATCCGCTATGAAGGCCCGAAGGGCGGCCCCGGCATGCAGGAAATGCTCTATCCAACGAGCTATCTGAAGTCGAAGGGCCTCGGCAAGGCCTGCGCCCTCATCACCGACGGCCGCTTCTCCGGCGGCACCTCCGGCCTGTCGATCGGCCATGTCTCACCGGAAGCGGCCAATGGCGGCATCATCGGCCTGGTGCGTGAAGGCGACATGATCGACATCGACATCCCCAACCGTACGATCAGCCTGCGCGTCAGCGAAACCGAACTTGCCGCCCGCCGCGCCGATCAGGACGCCAAGGGTTGGTACCCGGTCGAAGTCCGCAAGCGCAACGTCACGACCGCGTTGAAGGCCTACGCCGCCTTCGCAACGAGCGCCGATCGCGGCGCCGTGCGCGATCTGAACGCCCGTTGAGGCATCTCAACCGATTACCTGCTGATTAAAAGTCAGCGGCTCTACCAACCGGTCGCTTTCACAGCGGCCGGTTGATGTTTTTATAGGTCTCGCCGAGTTGCTTCAGCCGCTCGTCATAAGCAGCCTTGATGCAGGTCGCATCTGCCCCGCATTCCTGCCGTTTCTTCAGCCAGGCCGTCTGTTCGTCCTGCAGCGTGCCGCGCGAGCCCATCGCCAGCAGGCCGGAGAGCAGATCGAAGGTCGTCACCATCTGCACGTCGGCATCGTTGAGCGCGCGGTTGTCGCAGATCGCCTTTTCATCCGGCTTCAATTCTTTCGCGTCGCAATCGAAACTGGCCGCCTGTGCCACGGGCGATGCGAGGAGCAGGGTCGCAAAGCCGAAGGCTGCCGTCATCATTCTTGTCATCATCATGCATATGTTCCCGTTGGTGCCGTTCAGGCGAGCCTGCTGAGTGCCAGAGCCAGGAAGATGATGCAGGCGAGCCAGACGGCAAGGATGAAGATCATTCCGAGACGACTGGAGGGGCGCTCGATGCGCTTGGCCGCCTCCGTGCGGAGCTCGATCATCACCTCCACCGGCACGAGCCGGATAGCCAGCATGATGCCGAGCGGCACGATCAGGAGATCGTCGAGATAGCCGAGCACGGGAATGAAATCGGGGATGAGATCGATCGGCGACAGCGCGTAGGCGGCAACAGTGCCGGCCACCGTTTTGGCATGCCAGGGCACGCGTGGATCGCGAGCGGCAAACCAAAGGGCCACGATGTCACGCTTCAGTGACTTCGCCCAGAGTTTGGCTTTCGATATCAGTTGCATGGCCAATCTTCCTGAATCAAATTCACAATGACTTCAACCGGTTTCCGAGGCGTCCTCTTGCCTTATTCTTCCATGCTTCCGCCCTCTTTCCTTTCTAGCGTCGGGCCGCAGAACGGGACGATTTTAGGCCGGCCGGCCTAAAATCTGAATCCTGTTCGCAATTAAATAGTTAGAGCATGATGTCGTCCGAAAACCGCTCACATTTTTCGGCATCATGCTCTAAAACGTTCCTCAAGAGGATTCAAAAGGGATACCCATGCAAGGCCTGTTCAAGCGCGCGTCCGTCTCGCTCTTCGCTCTCATGCTCATTCTGCCGGCCGCGGCCGATGCGCAGACTGCAAAGACCGTCCCCGAGAGCCAGATGCAGATGCAGCTCTCCTTCGCGCCGCTCGTCAAACAAACGTCAGGCGCCGTCGTCAATGTCTATGCGGAAAAGATCGTCCAGCGGCAGTCGCCCTTTGCCGGCGATCCTTTCTTCGAGCAGTTTTTCGGCCAGCAGATGCCGAACCGTTCGGAAAAGCAGTCCTCGCTTGGTTCCGGCGTCATCGTTGAGGCGAACGGCACTGTCGTCACCAACAATCACGTCGTCGAAGGCGCCGACGACATCAAGATCGCGCTGTCGGATGGCCGCGAATTCCCTTGCAAGGTGGTGCTGCGCGACGACCGCGTCGATCTTGCCGTCCTGAGGATCGATACCAAGGAAAGCTTCCCGACATTGCCGATCGGCAATTCCGATTCGGTCGAGGTCGGCGATCTCGTGCTGGCGATCGGCAACCCCTTCGGCGTCGGCCAGACGGTGACGAGCGGTATCGTCTCGGCACTGGCCCGCAACCAGGTGGTCAGGAACGAGTTCGGCTTCTTCATCCAGACCGATGCCTCGATCAATCCCGGCAATTCCGGCGGCGCCTTGATGAACATGAAGGGCGAGCTGATCGGCATCAATACGGCGATCTTCTCCCGCGGCGGCGGCTCGAACGGTATCGGCTTCGCCATCCCCGCCAATCTCGTCAAGGTCTTCCTCGCCTCGGCCGATGCCGGCGTCAAATCCTTCGAGCGGCCCTATGTCGGCGCCAGTTTCGATGCCGTGACCTCTGAGGTGGCTGAAGCGCTCGGGCTGAACAAGGCGCGCGGCGCGCTCGTCGTCAAGGTCTCGGAAGGCGGGCCGGCGGCCAAGGCCGGGCTGAAGGCCGGGGAAATCGTCACCGCCGTCGACGGCATTTCTGTCGAACATCCCGATGCACTGCTCTACCGGCTGACGACGGCCGGTCTCGGCAAATCGGTCAAGCTCACCGTCGTCGAGAACGGCCGCGAGGAGCAATTGCCGCTGACGCTCGACCGCGCCCCGGAGACCTCGCCGCGCGACCAGCGCACGATCGGCGGCCACACGCCGTTTACCGGCGCCGTCGTCGAGAACCTGTCGCCGCGGGTTGCCGACGAGTTGCGCATGCCGCCGGAATCGGCAGGCGTCGTCGTCTCCGAGGTGAAAGAGGATTCGCCTGCCGCCCGTTTGGGCTTCGAGCCGAAGGATATCATCGTCTCGATCAACGGCACGGATGTGAAGTCGACCAGCGAACTGTCCGAGATCGCCGATAGCGACCCCGGCCTCTGGCGAGTGGAAATCGAGCGCGACGGCCAGCGCATCCGGCAGTTTTTCCGATGAGCAACGATCTCTTCGCGCCGCGTGTTCCGGAGGAGGTCGCCGCCAGGCGGCCGCTTGCCGACCGGCTGCGGCCGAAGACGCTTGCCGATGTCACCGGTCAGGAACACCTGACCGGTGAGGATGGCGTGCTGAAAAGGATGATCGAAAGCGGCTCGCTCGGCTCGATGATCTTTTGGGGGCCGCCAGGCACCGGCAAGACGACGGTGGCGCGGCTGCTTTCGGGCGAGGCCGGGCTGGCCTTCGAGCAGATATCGGCGATCTTTTCCGGCGTCGCCGATCTGAAGAAGGTGTTCGAGACAGCCCGCCTGCGGCGCATGGACGGCCGTCAGACGCTGCTCTTCGTCGATGAGATCCATCGTTTCAATCGTGCCCAGCAGGACAGTTTCCTGCCGGTCATGGAGGACGGCACCGTCATCCTCGTCGGCGCCACCACCGAGAACCCGTCCTTCGAGCTCAACGCCGCTCTCTTGTCGCGGGCCCGTGTCCTCACCTTCAAGTCGCATGACGAGGAGAGCCTGGAGGAACTGCTGAAGCGCGCCGAGGCGATCGAGCAGAAGCCGCTGCCGCTGACCGAGGAGGCGCGCGCCAGCCTGATCCGCATGGCCGACGGTGATGGCCGGGCGGTGCTGACGCTCGCCGAAGAGGTCTGGCGCGCCGCGCGCGAGGGCGAGAGCTTCGATACCGAGGGCCTGACGCGCATCGTCCAGCGCCGTGCCCCAGTCTACGACAAGGCGCAGGACGGGCACTACAATCTGATCTCGGCGCTGCATAAATCCGTGCGCGGCTCGGATCCCGATGCCGCGCTCTATTATCTCGCCCGCATGTTCGATGCCGGCGAAGACCCGCTCTATCTCGGCCGGCGGCTGGTGCGCATGGCGGTGGAGGATATCGGTCTTGCCGATCCGCAGGCGCTGGTGATCTGCAATGCCGCCAAGGATGCCTACGATTATCTCGGCTCGCCGGAAGGCGAACTGGCGCTGGCGCAAGCCTGCATCTATCTCGCCACCGCGCCGAAGTCGAATGCCGTCTACACCGCCTTCAAGGCGGCCAGCCAGGCGGCAAAACAGAACGGTTCGCTGCTGCCGCCGAAACATATCCTCAATGCGCCGACCAAGCTGATGAAGGGCGAAGGTTACGGCGAGGGCTATCGTTACGATCACGACGAGCCGGATGCCTTTTCCGGTCAAGATTATTTCCCGGAGAAGATGGGCCGCCAGACCTTCTACGATCCGCCGGAGCGCGGATTCGAGCGCGACATCCGCAAGCGGCTGGAATGGTGGGCGAAACTTCGCAAGGAGCGCAATCCGCGCTGACGGGTTTATGCCTGTTGGGTTGGCGAAGGGGCTCACCCGCCAAGAGCGATCGCTATTGCAACCAGAAGCAACCCGAGAGAAGTCATCGTCATCCCTGCGCGAAAAGGCCTGCCTCCCGAAAATCTCGCCCACGCATAGCCCGTCACAAACAGCAGCATGATGAGAAACAGGTTGCTGACTCTCAGAGCTAGGTGCGCGCTGTCGATGAGAAGGAAAGGGGTCACTGCCGGAATGGAGGTGATGGAGACCAGAAAGAAGACCGCGATGGCGGCACAGAGATCACCTTTCGATAGGGACACCGTCACAGGATCGGCCCGAGATGCAAGCGTCAGGAGTGATCGATAGAGCGTGTCCGCGTCCCCGGCCTTTGCAGAAAACGGTGCTTCTTCGATCGGGAATTCTTTCGCGAGCATCTCAAGCGCCGCAGCTTCGCTTCTGGCGGCTTTAATTTGCCGAAAAAGGCGCAGCCGTCTGCTCTTGTAAAACGTCGTACCCAGAATGAACAACACGGCATCAATGATCCCCCAAGCGACGTTGCATCCGATTGTTGCGACGATCAACTCGTGGACATCTAACCCTTCATCCTCAAAAACGAGCCTTGAACCTACCGTAAATGTTAGCGCCATGATCAATCCGAAAAGGACCTCACCGAGCGCATCGCCGGGATCGATGATATTGGTGATACGACCGATCGGGCTCGAAGTCATGGACTGCCCCCAGGTGATGAAGATCATGGCCCGCTGTTCCTCACTCTCTAGCAGAGCATGAATGAGGAGCCGACTTGCAACTGGCGGCGCGGGGTAAGCCTCGCGACCACAGAACTGTGACCGACGTCGCGGTCTGATTCATTGATCGCAATCAACGATCGGCAGGATTGGGCGTCTCGTGATCACGGTTTTTCGACAGAGCAGCTTCAGCGCTTGCTTTTGCGCGTCCGAAAGATGCGTGGGTGCTGTAAAATTCAGGAGGGCCGCGGCATCTTCTGATTTGCGGGCGCCGCGATCACCTTGACGGCGGATTCCGCAAGCCCGTGATGGCCCTCCATGTCGACGACGACATGCCAGTGGCCGCTTTCCGGCACGGCGATCCTGATCGGCGATTTGCGCGCTACGCCGCCGATATATTTGAAATCGAGAACCTCGGTGAACCGCTGAAAATTCGGTGACGTCATCAGCCGGACATTGTTCACCGCATTCAACGACACCTCGATTATCGATCCGGCGCGTTGTTCCTTGAGATCGTAATGGGTGAAGCGGAAATTCGGTTTCGGCATCGGTCTCGCGGCGTCTGAAGTCTCTGCGCCAGGATTTTACCAGCATGCCGGTTAAGGAAAAGTTGGAATTGGCCTTTCAGCTCACGTCTTCGCGCTCCGCCTCAGAGCCAGCCGAAAATGACGTAGAGCTCGACACAGGCGAGCACCACGCCGAAGACGATGAACGCCTGGGCGGTGCGCCTCTCGCGCATCTGCCGGCTGCCGCGCGTGATCCTGTAGGGGCGAAGAGGCCGGAAACCGGAGGACATGAGATTTCGCATGGCTTTTTGACCTTTGCAGTGATGGCGAAAGGCTACTGCCGCTTGCGATAGGAAATCCATTCGGAGAGAGGGGCGAAAATATAGAAATGGCATAAAGGCCGATGGCAGAAAATTCGAAGCGCGGTGTCGGAAACGCATGATCGCCGCCGTCCTTGCGATATCGAAGCAAACATGGGAGCAAGGACATGTCGAAGATGACGCTGATTTCGATGATCGCAACGGCTGCCGCATTCCTGGCCGCACCCGATATGTCAGGTGCTGAAAGTGGAAGGCCTGTCATCGAGGACAATAAGGCCGTAGCGCCGATGGTCAGGAAGGGAAGCGTGCCGGTCAACGGCATCGATTATTACTACGAGATCCGCGGGGAGGGCGAACCGTTGCTGCTCCTTCACGGCGGCCTCGGGCAGATCGAGATGTTCGCGCCGGTCATGCCCATCTTCACCGACCACCGCCAGGTGATCGCCGTCGACCTGCAGGGCCATGGCCGCACGCCGCTCGGCAAACGGCCGATCGAGCTTCCGGCGATCGGCGCCGATCTCGCGATCCTGGTGAAGCAGCTCGGTTACGACAAACTCGACGTCTTCGGTTATTCCTTTGGCGGCGGGGTGGCGCTGAACATGGCGGCGAACGCGCCCGACCAGGTGCGCCGGCTGGTGATACTCTCTGCACCCTATGCGCAGAACGGCTTCTTCCCGGAGATGCTGCCGCAGCAGGCGGCCGTCGGCGCCGGCATGGCCGAGATGATGAAGGACACGCCGATGTTCCTCTCCTACAAGGCGGTGGCGCCTGATGTTTCTGAATTTCCGAAGCTGCTCGACGCCATGGGCGCGCTGATGCGTGAACCCGCCGACTACAGCGATGCGGTCGCGAAGCTCACCATGCCGGTCATGCTGATCTATGGCGATGCCGACATGATCCGCCCCGAGCATATGGTCGACTTCTATCACAAGCTCGGCGGCGGTCTGCGCGATGCGGGCTGGATGCGGGAAAACATGTCGAAGAACCGGCTGGCGATCCTGCCCGATCTCACCCATTACGAGACCTTCGCCTCTCCCCTCATGGCGAATATGGCAATGACCTTCCTCGATGGCGGCGGCAAGGCGCCGAATTGGGCCGAGCAGGTCGGAAAGTAAGTCAAGGCGGCCGGGTTTCTCCCGGCCTTTCTTTTTCTCCGCAGTCAGCGGTCGCGCTGGTTTTCCCGATCCAATTGTGTCACCAGCGCCAGGATCGTTTCCGAGACTGGGGTCGGAACGGCACTCAGGCGTCCGAGCGCCACCACCATGCCGACCAGCGGCGTGATTTCGAGCGCCTTGCCGCCGATCAGATCCTGCAGCATCGATGTGCGCACGGCGCCGATATGGCGCGATTGTTCGAGCCGCTGCTCGACGGTCATGCTGAAACGCGCGCCCAAGGCCTCGCCGACGGCGCGGACCTCGTTCATCACTTTACCGACTGTGGTCGAAAGTGCCGGATCCGCCATGATGTCGGTCATCAGCGCCCTGGTCAGCGCGCTGATCGGGTTGAAGGCGGTATTGCCCATCAACTTGCTCCAGATCTCGTCACGGATAACAGCCGTCGTCGTGATGTTGAGGCCGGCGTCGGTCAGCACCGCGGCGATCGCCTTGAGATCGGCCGACATCTCGCCTGAGGGCTCGCCGAGCACGAAGCGGCCGTTGTTGGCAAGCTGGATCTCGCCGGGATAGATGACCTCTGCCCCTTGATAAGCGACGCAGCCGATCACCCGTTCCGGCCCGATCAGTCGCCAAAGCCTGCCGCCGGGATCGAGCTCGTCGAACTGCAGCTCGGCATGCCGGCTCTGGATATCGCGGTGAAAATACCACCACGGAATGCCGTTGAGGATCATGACGACGCGGGTGCCTTCCTTGAGGAGGCCTGCAATACCTTCGGCAGCGGGTGCCAGCTGATGCCCCTTGAGGCCGGTGATGACGAGATCCTGCGGCGGCAATGTCCTGGGATCGTCGGTTGCGGTGAGGCGGACATTGAGCGGCCTTTCCGCACCGGCTTCGCGCAGGCTGAGACCATTGTCGCGGATGGCGTCGAGATGGGCTCCACGCACGACGACGGAGATGATGGCGTCGTTTTCGGCGTGGCTTGCAAGCTTGACGGCGATAGCGCCGCCGAGCGCCCCGGCGCCATAGATGCAGATGGACTTGATGGACATGCTCGCCTCTTCATGGTGGTGATCGAACCTAGATCTAGGCCATTCCATACGCGAGGCGAACGCTAATTTGCCGCATGCTGCACTTTCCTGCACTCACGGCGCGCAGCCGCCGCATCCCGGAGATTCGGGAGGCAACGGCTGCCCCACCTTGGTCTTCAGGCCGAGCCCGTTGCCTCGCTTGGAAAATCCGTGGACAAAGCGAGCTGGCGCCAGGCGGCAAGTTCCTTTTCGACGCTGGCGTGCTGATCCTCGATGACGGCCACCGTATCGCTGCCGAACGGCATGCGCAGCGGCGGATTGGGCGAATTGGCGAGCGTCATGATGCCGGCGGCAAGCTTGGCGGGATCGCCGGGCTGGGTATGGTTGGCATCAACAGCGAAACTGCGCATGTTGCCGGCCGGCGTGCCTTCGTAATCGGCGATGGAGGCAGGGCTGACCGCCAGCGACGTGTCGGCAAGGAAGTCGGTGCGGAAGAAGCCAGGCTCGACGATCGTCACTTTGATGCCGAAAGGTTCGAGTTCGGCGGCCATCGATTCGGACAAGCCTTCGACGGCGAACTTCGTCGAGCCGTAGACGCCCCAGCCGGGATAGCCGAAATAACCGCCAATTGAGGAAAAGTTCAGGATGTGGCCGGAGCGCTGGCGGCGCATATGGGGCAGCACTGCGCGCGTCACCTTCAGCAGACCGAAGACGTTGGTGGCATAGAGCCTCTCGATCTCTTCGGCCGTGGCTTCCTCGACAGCGCCAAGCAGGCCGTAGCCGGCATTGTTGGCGAGAATATCGATGCGGCCGAAGCGGGCGATGCCGGCAGCCGCAGCCTGTTTCGCCTGCGCCTCGTTGGTGACGTCGAGGGCGACGGCAAGCAGGTTCGGGTGGTCGCCCAACTGCTCGGTCACGGTCTTCGGGTTGCGGGCGGTGGCGATGACGGCATCGCCTGATGCGAGGGCTTCTTTGGTCATCAGCGCGCCGAAGCCGCGAGATGCACCAGTGATGAACCAGACTTTCATGACGAATTCCTTTCGAACTATTCGGTTGGCGGTGGCATCTCTGTGCCGACGAGGTGAATTTGACTGAAAAATCGTTGCTGTATAAGATTTGTTATTCTTGAAACTATGATGAGCTTTATTCAGTAATGCGCGCCACCGAACTCTCCGAACTCGCGGCTTTCGCCGCCGTCGCGCGGCACAAGAGCTTTCGCAAGGCAGGCGAGGAGCGGGGCGTCACTGCGTCCGCGGTCAGCCATGCCGTGCTCAATCTCGAAGACCGGATCGGCATCCGCCTGCTCAACCGCACGACGCGCAGCGTCTCGCTGACGGAGGCCGGCGAACTGTTGATCTCGCATCTTGACCCGGCCTTCGGCGAAATGGCGGCAGCGCTCGATGCGCTGAACCGCTACCGAGACACGCCCTTCGGCAAGGTGCGGATCAACGTGCCGAATTCGATCGGCCCCTTCGTCATCGGCCGCATCATCGGTCCGCTGTTAACAAAGAACCCCAATTTGCAGCTGGAGATCAACGCGACCGATAGGTTGGTCGATATTGTCGAGGAGGGTTTTGATGCCGGCATCCGCTTCGGCGAGCGCGTCACCGAGGGCATGATCGCGCTGCGCATCAAGCCGCGCATCCGCCTGGTCGTCGTCGGTTCGCCCGCCTATTTCGAGACCCGGCCGAAACCGGCGACACCGCATGAGCTCAAGCGCCATCTCTGCATCCAGAACATGTTTCCATCAGGTGCGCGCTATGCCTGGGAGTTCGAGAAGGATGGCCAGACCGTGAGCTTTCAGCCGACCGGGCCGCTGTCGCTCGACGATCACGAGCTGATGATGCAGGCAGCACTTAGCGGCGTTGGCCTTGCCTATATCTGGGAGCCGCGCGTGGAGAAGGCGGTCGCCGGCGGCGAACTGATCCAGGTGCTGGACGACTGGTGTCAGCCGGAGGAACCGCTCTATCTCTACTATCCGAGCCGCCGCCATATGTCGGCGGGTTTCAGGGCTGTTATCGACGCGATAAGAGCGGAGTAAAAAAGGTCGGGATTGGCATCCGTCACCCTTTTGACTCCCATGGGCGAACTGGCCAATGATGCTGCCGTGACCCGCATCATCGGGAGAGGTTGATGAACAATCGGATTTTGTCTGCCGGTAATCGAAGGCTCGCAAGGCGGCTCGGATGTCTGTTGCCTGCGCTTACTGCGATGGCGTTGCTGGCATCCGGCGTGTCTGCGCAGGACATTGGGCCGCAAAGCCAGGCCTCGCGTGAGCAGGTCGAAAAACTCGTCAGCCTTTGGAAGAAACACTTTGCCGGCGCCGACAGCCTGCAGCAGCGGCGGACGGCCTTCAGAACGCTGATGGAGACGACGCCGGGACCGACGCGCATCCAGGTCCGGCAGGTCGATGCCGACGGCGTCGATGCCGAACTGATGTGGCCCGCCCGACTTCATCACCCGATCGGCCAAAGGGTGATCCTCTATATCCATGGCGGCGGCTTTTCCAGCGGCTCCATCCGCACGCACAGCCTGATTGCCGGCTCGCTCGCCAAGGCCGCATCGAGCGACGTTCTTCTCGTCGATTATCGGCTGATGCCTGAATATGGCTATCCCGCGCAGATCAACGACGCGCTGACCGCCTATCGCTGGCTTCTCGACAACGGCTATCGGAGCGAGAACATCATCGTCGCCGGAGACGGCGCCGGCGGCAATATCGCGATCGAGACGGTGCTGCGGCAGATGCAGGTCGCAAAGCCGTTGCCGGCGGCTGTGATTGCGCTCAGCCCCATTACCGATCTTGCCGCGACGGGCGGATCGATGACATCGAATGCCGAAAGCGATCCGCTGGTCGGCAAGGACTGGATCGAGACCTTGCGCAAGACCTATCTCCGCACCCGGTCTCCGACCGATCCTCAGGCCTCGCCGCTCTATGCCGACATGACCGGCTTTCCGCCGCTGCTGCTGCAGGTCGGTTCCGGCGAAGTCCTGCTGGACGATACGCTGCGGCTCGCCGACAAGGCGCGCCAAGCGGGAGTGGACGTCACCACCGAGGTCTGGCCGGGAATGCCGCATCAATGGCAGCTGTTTCCCTCGCTGCTCGACGATGCCGACCGATCGAGCCAGAACATCGCCGAATTTGCGATCCGGCATTTTGCGGACAAACCACAGGAGTAGGGCCGCAGGGGAACAGGGGGCCGCAGGAGCAGGCGCCCTCGGTCATCGCATCATTGCGATGTGCCACGAGACGGTGAGGGCGCCAGAGGCCGCTCCACCTCCCGGCCGACGCTGAGTGTCTTTCGCACATTCGGCTCCAGCCGCTCGATATAGGCGTGGTCGGGTGCAGCGCCCAGCGCATCCAGCATTTTCGAGAAGAAACACCGGGCCGCGGCCGCAGCCGTGACGTCGAAGACATCGGCATCGCTCAGTCCGTGTTTTTTCAGCCCGTCTATATCCTGCTGGGTGACCGACGTCGCATCGCGCGCCACTTTGGCGGCAAAGGCCATGATCGCGCGTTCGCCGGCATCGATCGGCGCCTTCTCCGTCTCGTTGACAACTGCCGTGAGCCCGTCGCTGGTGAAACCCTCGCGCAGCAGCACCGAGCCGTGCGCCAGCATGCAATAGGAGGATTTCAGCTCCTTGGCTGCCGCCAGCGTCACCAGTTCATAGCGCCTGAGGCTCATATGGCTGCGAATGCTCGAAAGCAGCGCCGCCCAGCTCTCCATCACCTCCGGCCGGTGGCCGAAGGCCCGGTACATGTTCGGCAGATATCCATAATTCGCCTCGGCCGACGCATACATCGACGTCGTCTTCTCGCTGGCGGATGCATTGGGGGTGTGAATGAAAGCCATGGCGTGATCCTCCTCTATTGCGAGAAGGATAGGGTAGATATGGCGGACAGCAATCCTGAAACGTCAGGCCGCGTCATTGGTCGCGGAAGCGTTACCGCTTCTCTTGATGGGAAGGGTTACGGTGAATGTCGACCCGCATCCTTTTGCGCTTCGAACCTCTATCGAGCCGTTATGCAGCTCGACGATCTGCTTCACCAGATTGAGGCCGATACCCGTTCCGGCAATCCCGATCGACGTCCGGGCACGAAAATAGCGCTGGAACAGCCGGGGCACGTCTTCCGGATCGATCCCCACACCGTCATCGCTGACCGAAACTTTGACGTTTCCTGTCTCTGCCCATGCCGTGACGCGAATTTCGGAGGTTCCAGGCGCGTATTTGACGGCATTGGAAAGCAGGTTGGTAAAGACCTGTGCCAAAGTGCGGGGATCGCCATCGATGAACTCGGGAAGCCCATCTATGTCCAAAACAAAGCTGTGCGTCTTTGCGATCGTCGACTGCCGCTCGCAGCAGGTTCTTATCAATGATCTTAATGCGCAAGCGGTGTAGCTGATATCGATCTTGCCGGTATCGAGGCGTCCGGCCGACAGGATGCTCTCCATGAGATCGACAATCCGGTTCACCGATGCGCGGATCTGATCGACCTTGTCGCTGAGAAATTCGGGTTCGACCGCCCCTCGTTTACGCAGCAGCCGCTGGGCAGCGGCGTCGATGATGGCAAGCGGGGTCCTGAATTCATGCGATGCCATCGCCACGAACTGCCGCTGCAATTCGTTGATGTTCCGCTCCTGCGTGAGCATGCGTTCTAGTTCCCGCGCTTGCCGCTCGACTTCCGCCGTACGACTCTTCACCGTCGCTTCGAGCTGATCGTGATGCCGGCGCAGCTCTTCGGCAAGGCGCACGGTCTTGGTGACGTCTTCATGGGTGGCGACGTATCCACCGTTTTGCATCGGATTGTGGGTGATCTTGATAACCCGCCCATCGGTGAGCACGATGTTCTGGCTGGCTACCGCACCGCGGGCCGTCGCTTCGAAAACGACATCAAAATAGGTAGCGGTATCGGCCGGGCCATTTCCCTCCCGGCTGCGATAGGCCAGGATATCCACGAGTGGCGTCCCCGGTTGCGTCAGCAGGTCCGGCAGATTGTACATCCGCGCATAGGAGGGGTTGCACAATATCAGGTTCTTGACGGAATCGAACATGCACAGCCCATGCGGCATGTTGCTGAGGGCTGCGTCGAACCGGCGATGTTGTTCGGCCAGGCTGTCTTCGACGCGAATGAGCGTCGAGATGTCTTCATAGCTGAGGATCCAGCCTCCATCCTTCGATGGCGCGCAGGTCAATGAGATCATCCGTCCGTCGGAAAGTACGAACTGAGACGTATGCGGTTTGCCGATCGCCGATCGCCGGGATGCCACCGCACGGCAGTCGGCGCCCAACAATCCGTCGATAGCCATTCCCTTGCGGATGGCGCCTTCCGGAAGGCCGAGAATATCAAGCGTGCGGGAATTGAACGCCGTTACCGCACTGGCAGGATCGAGCAGGACAATGCCCTGAGGCAGGCTCTCCAGAATGGATTCAAACGAGTGTGGCATCATCCGGTCCTGCTTCAGATCTGGTGCGTTGCACGTCTGCGTAGCATTGGTCAGAAACGATAAAGTTTCGCTAATGTCTGTCGGTGGGAACTGCTCGACGGAAAGCTGGGGGAATACGGCTCTCCGGCATTCTTCTATCTTTCTCAGATAGGCGAACCAGCGTTCAGGGGGAAGTTGCTTTGCGTCTGCCTGCAGGCCGCGGCGAACCGTAGGTCGACTTCAGGTGGAACGCCAGGCTGAGCAACAGATAGTCATCCTTGTTGTCGATGTCCTTGCCCATCAACAACTGCGCCCGCTGCAGCCTTTGATAGAGGGTGTTGGTGTGTATGCCGAGGCAGGCCGCTGCCTTGGACGCTGATTTTCCGCTCTCGATGTAGGTTTCCAGGGTCCTGAGAAGGGCGTCGCCGTTTGCTTCCTTCTCGAAGGGAGCGAGTATCTGATCGGCGAATTCGAGGATATCAGCCGCGGATTGTTTGCGCAGCAGTCTGTCGATGCCGGTCTCGCTGTGCATGAGGATGCCCGCCCGATGCCGCATGCTCATGAGATGCGCGGCCTCGACAGCCTGTGCGGCGCCTTCCGGATAAGGATGGGGTGCGCTTTGAATGAGGCTCGCCCCGCAGCACCATCCCTCAGCTACCGCCTGGTCTCCGATGGATGCCAGATTCGTCCGCAGGGCCTCCTCGGTGGCAGCGCAAAACAGCAGGAAGACGCCTTCATCGGTATAGAATGACAGCTGGTTGCGGATCGTCGCCGCCTTCAACGCCTGCTGCAGCGTTCTCTGCAGGAACAGGCTCTGGTTCTGGGCGCTCCCTTGCTCATGCCTGATAAAGATGATCTGGCAGTACTTCCTGATCTGGAAGCCGAACCGGACGGCGCCACCCGATGTGGCCTGATCATCCTTTCCTAAAACCTCGAAGTGCTTCCGTTTCCTGCTGTTGAGGATATCGTCGTGTGAGGCGCTGCGGACAATTTCGAGCGCGACGAAAGCGGAAACCACGCCGAGGATCGCCGCGCAATAGCCTGCATTGTCGCCGCGCTCGGAACGAAAGGTTCCGACGACGTCGTCGGCGACACGGACGGGATGCACGAATATGCTTTCTCGCTGGCGCAGGCCACCGTCGAGGAGTGCGGCCGGCACGTCCTTCGTCGTCTTCGGCTCCTTCCATCCCTTGGAGCCGAACGTCGTTCCAAAAATATCGGCATAGTGGAAATCGATGCCGTAATGGGTCGCGATCTCGTCCAGATGTTCGCCGAGCGGCCGGTGGTGCGTGAAGATGGACAGGATGTCGTCATGGGCCGAGAGCGAGCGCGCCAGCTCTGCGTTGCGCCTTTCGATCTCCAGCCGCATCCGGTTGATGCTTTCATTCGACCGAACGGCCTGCTCGTAGGCCTGCGACTTCTTGTAGGCGATGGCAAGCTGCGTCGCCACGGCCGCAAGCAGGCCTACGCTGAATGCGCCATAGGCGGAGCCCTGCCGAAACGACATGACGGTCAGCGTTCCCAGCGTCGTCGTGTCGGTCCTGATGGGAACGCAGATGAGGCTGTGAGAGAGACGCTGTTCGGATAGGAAGCGAACGTTTGGCGCACGCAGATTCGCATGGGCATCTCTGATATCGGCGGCCGAGTTCAGCAGGACGGGTGTTCCGGTCGAGAAGACGCTGCCGGAGATCGATTCCTGAGGCGTGATGCGATAATTGTAATAATCGTCGTCGAAGCCGACTTGTGACACCGGAATGAGGAGACCTGAGGCCTCGTCGTAAAGTCTCAGGACGCCCGCGTCGCTCTCGGCTATCACGCTCAGCGTCTGCTCGAGCGCGTTTACGTTGATCTCGTTCGGATCGAGGGAGTCGAGGACATTGCGATTGATGGCGTTCATGGCCTGGACGGCGCGGTTCTGAAAGCGGATGACTGTGCTGAGTACGATCTCCTGCAGGTGCGCAAGGGCGATTTCAGCGTGGGCACCGGGTATTCGCACCTCGCAGATGGCCCCGGCAAAATAGGAAATATCGGCGATCAATATGGCGTCGTCGCCGTCGCGGTGATGGCTGAATCCGATCGCAGGTTCCGGCGCGTCGGTCTCCGAAACCATGGGCCGGCCCGTAACCCGCCGCCAGCTGATGCGAGGTCGATCCGGCAGGCGCAAAAGCGAAGCCTCGATTTCGTCCATGATCGTCATGTTGGCAACCTTGTGTCTTTTCACATAAATAAACCGAGCATGATGTGTGTTTCAACATCCAAAAGCGACTGCTCACATATTAAGCATGTTTTATAAACGCTCAAAAAAGGGGAGCATTCCATGCTTAGTCAAATCAAGCGAAGGCACGTCATTGTTGCGATGCTGTTTGTCTGCTGGGTCGTCGGTTTCCTCGACAAGACCGCGATCAACATCGCCATCATTCCGATCGTCGACGAGTTCCACCTGACTTCCGAACAGTCCGGGATGATCATCAGCGCATTCTTTCTCGCCTATTCTCTGACGCAGCTCGTCGGAGGATACCTTGTCGATCGGCTGGGAACCCGATCGGTCTTGACCTCCGCAGTCGGTATCTGGTCGCTCGGCACGGTCGCATGCGGCGCTGTCAGCTCCGCCATGGGGCTCGCCGTGTCGCGCGTCCTGGTCGGAATGGGCGAGGCTGTCTTTCCGGCGGGAAGCTCGGTCGCCATAACCGAGAACTTCAAAAAGGAGAGCATGGCCAGGCCGAAATCGGTCATTCAGTCGGGAGCCTCTGTCGGCTTTGCCGTAGGCTCGCTGGTAACCACGGCCTTGATTGCCTACTTCAACTGGCGCGTCATGTTCGTCACCCTCGGCTTGGTCGGACTGGTTCTTGCGATCGCGCTCTATCTGGTCATGAAGCCAGTCGCCGGCGCGGCTTCGATCTCCGCCGGCCCGAAAACGGCAAAGTCGGAAAAAGCTCGGATCACGGCGTTGCTCAAGAATGCACTGACCTGGAAGATCGCCCTCTGCTACTTCTTCACCAACATCGTCTTTTGGGGTCTCCAGTCCTGGCTCCCGTCCTATTGGGTGAAGGTCAAGGGCATGAGCATGATGTCGATGGGCGCCTATTCGGCAATCCCGCCGACGCTCGGCTTCCTGTCCTTCCTGTTCTGCGGCTGGCTGCTCGACCGCTATTTCCACAAGAAGGAAAAGTATCTCATCTGCATCGGCGCCCTGGTGTCGGCGGCGTTCATCTATCTGATGGCCAACGCTTCCTCCATCCCGCTGGCCTTCTTCTATCTCACGGTTTCAAACGTCTTCCTGAACGCGATCTCGATCAGCGTGTTCGTGACGATCATGAAACATTACCCCAGCCACTCGGTGGGGACAGCGACGGGCCTGATCAACTCCCTGGCCCAGATCGGATCCTTCGTCTCGCCGACAGCGATCGGGGCCATCCTGCACGCCACAGACCAGAATTATCAGACAGCCTTCCTGGCGATCATCGGCTGCGCTGTCGTGACCTTCGCCGTGGCGGCGACGCTTCCGACCGGAAGCAAGGACGAACTGGTCGCCGATCAAGCAATTCCAGGACTGGTGAAATGACATATATCGACATCATCGAGCGCGTGCTCACCGACAAGGCGGAAGGGCTGCAGTCGGCAGCCAATGAAATCTGGTCTTTCGCCGAAATCCGCTATGAAGAGTACAAGTCGGCCGCATTGCTCGCCGACCTTCTCGAAGCGGAGGGGTTTGCCGTCGAGCGCCGGGCCGGCGGCATCGAGACGGCTTTCGTCGCAAGCTACGGCGAGGGACAGCCGGTCGTGGCGATCCTGGGCGAGTTCGATGCGCTTCCCAATCTCAGCCAGGAGGGCGAGGTCGTCGGATATAAGCCCATCATCCCCGGCGGCAACGGCCATGGATGCGGGCATAATCTGCTGGGTGTCGGTTCGCTGGCCGCCGCCTTGGCGCTCAAGGCCTGCAAGGAAGAACTCGGGCTTGCCGGTACGGTCCGCTTCTACGGCTGCCCTGCCGAAGAGGGCGGTGGCGGCAAGGCCTTCATGGCCCGTGAGGGACTGTTCGATGGCGTCGACGTTGCCTTCACCTGGCACCCGTGGGATGAAAACCTCGCCTATCATGCAAGAATGCTGGCGACGAACCAGGTCTATTTCACCTTCCGTGGCGTCAGCGCGCATGCCGGCTTCGAACCTCATCTCGGACGAAGCGCGCTCGATGCCGTCGAGCTGATGAATGTCGGGGCGAACTTCCTGCGCGAGCACATCGTTCAGGACGGCAGGATTCACTATGCGATAACCGATACCGGCGGAAAGGCGCCTAATGTCGTGCAGTCGCAAGCCGAAGTGCTCTACAAGGTCCGCGCGCCGCTGATGGATCAGGTGCGCGACATTACCGAACGGGTCAAGGACGTGGCGCGCGGAGCGGCGCTGATGACGGGAACGGAGGTCGAGATCACCTTCGATGCAGCCTCTGCTGACCTGATCCCGAACGCCACGCTGGCAGGCGTCATTCACCAGGAACTCGGCAAGATCGGCGGAGCGTCTTTCTCAAACAGCGAGAAGGCGTTCGCGGCGGAGATCCAGAAGACTTTTCCCAAGGACGTTCAAGCGCGCATCGAGAAGCGCGGAACGATCCTCTCCGCGCATGTCAACGAGTTTCAGGAAAAGCCGACGTTCCTGCACGGTTCGACCGATGTCGGCGACGTCAGCTGGATCGTTCCCACCGGACAGGTCTACATGGCGACATCAGCCTACGGAACGCCTCCGCATAGCTGGCAGATGGTTGCGCAAGGCAAGACCTCCTACGCGCATAAGGGAATGCTTCAGGCCGGCAAGGTCATGGCCGCCGCCGCCGCCAGATGTCTCCAGGACAGCGAGTTGATCGTCCAGGCGAAGCAGGAACACGTCAGGGAGCTCGGAGGCGCTTCCTACAAGCCTCTCACCCCGCTCGAGACGAAGCCGATGAAGGTCCGCTAGGCAAATGCGGACGGTTATGTGAGCCATGGAATAGTTACGAGCAACAGCGAGCGGCGAGGGGACTTCAGCCGAGTTTGGGTAGTTGCTCCTCCAGCAGATCAAGGCTGTCCTCTCCGACCTCGTTGACATCATTCGGCATGGGATCGCCGGTCTCCTGGTAAACAAGCCCGGCGACGTACATGGCCGCCGTCGTCAGCGCGTTCCAGCCGTCTTCGCTGGGCTTTCCCACGGCCTCGGAGAGCCGACGGAGTGTCCCGCGCTCATCGTCGCTGTAAATGAGGTCGGAGAAATATCGGCCGGTCAGGCGTCCATCGCCACTCCCAATACGGATTGCCGCCAGGGCGGCCCTGGCTTCGGACGCGTCGGGTTCGATGCGCTCGATGTGTGCGACCAAAGCCGCGGCAACGGTTGCCAAGCGCCGTGCTTGTTCGCGTTGCGGCAGGCCGGTCAACTCGGCGCGCAGTTTCATGTCTCCATGCTCTCCACTGAGTTTGTCGCAAAGTTTTTAACACAGATAGAAGCCCTTCCGGCTTGTCCCAGAAGGTCTGCCGATTGCGGCGCATTGCTCGTGTTTAGATCGGTCGAAAAAATCGAACGATGGCGCGTAACGGGTCGTCCTTTTAGAACGTTCCAATTCTAGAATGAAGGGTTCTGCGACAATTAGAAAATCATTACGCCGAAAATAGCCAATAAATGGCATCAGATTAAGATTTCTCTTGACAGAATTGGAACGTTCCAAATATTTAACGATCAATCAACGTTTGGTGTTCGGAGGAAGAGGTGACGAAGGCGCGGGTGACCGTCATCGATATCGCAAAGGCGGCTGGCGTCTCCAAATCGACGGTTTCGCTCGTGCTTCAGGGCTCTTCCCTGGTCAATGAGGGGACGCGGTCCAAGGTCAATGCGGTGATGCGCGAGCTGGGCTATGTCTACAATCGCGGCGCAGCCAATCTTCGCCAAGCCGGCGCCAAATCGCGGATCATCGGGGTCGTCGTGAACGATCTGACGAACAGCTTCTTTGCGGAGCTGGCAGTCGGCGTCGACATGGTCGTTCAGTCGGCCGGATTCGTGCAGTTCCTGTCGAACACCAGTGAGAGCATCGACAGGCAGCGCGAGGTCGTCGCATCGATGCGGGAACATGGCATTTCCGGGCTCATCGTGTCGCCGGCGCGCGCCACCGATGCTGCAGACTTCAAGCCGCTCGTCGCGGCAGGCATACCGGTGGTGGTCGTCGTGCGAAACCTGCCCGGCGCCAAAGTCTCGTCGATCGTCTCCGACAACCGGGCCGGCATGATGTCGGCGGTCAAGCACCTGGCGGGGCTCGGCCACAAGCGCATCGCTTTCCTCGGCGGTTTTCCCGACACCGCCGTCTTCGACGACCGCCTGGCCGGTTACCGAAGCGGCATGGAAGCAGCCGGGCTCGACTATCACCAAGAACTTGTCGTCTCGTCGGCGCCATCGCGCGCCGGCGGGGTCGAGGCGATCGGAAAAGCGCTCGTTCTTGCCGACAGACCGACGGCGGCCGTCTGCTTCAACGATGCTGTCGCCTTCGGTGTTTGCGACGGGTTGCGCGCGCGCCGTCTGGAGCCCGGCTCCGACTTCGCGGTCGTGGGTTTCGACGACGTCATAGAGGCTCAGGCGGCGGTTCCGGCGCTGACAACGGTCTCGGTCGATCCGCAAGGCATTGGGCGCCGCGGCGCGCAGATGCTTCTCAAGCAGATCAATGCGGGCAAGGCCGAGGCGGAGACGGTGACAACAGCCGTTCGGCTGGTCGTCCGCGAGAGCTGTGGAGCCGGCATGAGCGTCAAAATCAAACAGGACTCTGTCTAATGCCAACGAAGAAGCATCTCACCCCAACCGAAGCGGCCGCGCTGATCCCGGATGGCGCTGTTGTCACGGTGTCGTCTTCGAGCGGTCTCGGCTGCCCGGATCTGATGCTGAAGGCGATCGGCGAACGTTTCGATGCGACCGGCCATCCCAAGGATATTACCACCCTTCACCCGATCGCTGCCGGCGATATGAGCGGCATCAAGGGCGTCGACTATATCGCCAAGAAGGGACTGCTCAAACGCATCATCGGCGGCTCCTATCCCTCCGGTCCGTCGTCATCAGAGCCGCCACTGATCTGGCAGATGATCACCAGCAACGAGATCCCGGCCTACAACATTCCCTCCGGCATTCTTTTCGACATTCATCGTGAAGCCGCCGCCAAGCGACCAGGCGTCCTGACCAAGATCGGCATCGATACATTCGTCGATCCAGAGCGGCAGGGTTGCGCGATGAACGGCCTGGCGTCGGAACATCCGGTGGTCAAGCGTGTCAGCTTCGAAGGCGACGACTGGCTGTTTTTTCCCGCGATCGTCCCCAAGGTCGCCATAATCCGCGCCACCACGGCCGACGAGCGCGGCAACCTCACCTACGAACATGAAGGCGCCTATCTCGGCGGACTTGATCAGGCCCTGGCCGCCCGCAACAATGGCGGCATCGTCATCGCCCAGGTCAAGCGGATCACCAAGGAAGGCTCGCTGAAGCCGCATGACGTCCGTGTGCCCGGAATGCTGGTCGATTATGTGGTCGTCGATCCGGAGCAGAAGCAGACGACGCAGACGCAGTACGATCCGGCGATTTCGGGGGAGATCTTCCGCCCGCTCGATAGTTTCAGCGTCCCGGAGTTCAATGTTCAGAAAGTCATCGCGCGCCGTGTCGCGCAGGAACTTCAGACGGGAAGCTGCGTCAATCTCGGATTCGGCATCTCGGCCAACGTGCCGCGCATTCTGCTGGAGGAGGGGCTCCACGGCGCAGTCACCTGGGTGATCGAGCAGGGTGCCGTCGGCGGCGTGCCGCTGCTCGACTTCGCCTTTGGCTGCGCCTCCAACGCCGACGCCTACATGCCGTCTCCCTATCAGTTCACCTATTTCCAGGGCGCAGGCTTCGATGCCTCGCTGCTGTCCTTCCTTGAGATCGGCAAAGACGGTTCGGTCAATGTCTCCAAGCTCTCCTTCCGGCCGCATGTGACGGCTGGCGCCGGAGGCTTCGTCGACATCACCGCGCGGGCGAAGAAGATCGTCTTCTCCGGCATGTTCAACGCCGGAGCGAAGCTTTCGATCGCCGATGGCGCGCTACTAATCGAGAAGGAAGGCAAGTTGAAGAAACTCGTCAACGAGGTCGAACATGTCACCTTCAGCGGTAGGCGCGCGATCGAGCAAGGGCAGGATATCACCTATGTCACCGAGCGGTGCGTGATGAAGCTGACGCGCGATGGCATCGTCCTCACCGAGATTGCCCCTGGCGTCGATCTCCAGTCCCACATCCTCGATCAATCGGAGTTTCCATTGATCGTCGCGCCTGATCTGAAGGTCATGGACGCGGCGCTCTTCGCGGAGGCAGCGATCGGCCTGTCGCTTCCAGAAAAAAAGGCACGCACGCTGGAGGGCAGCTTCCATGGCTAGCGGATCCGTCAGAATTGACGTCGATGGACATGTTGCGACGCTGACGATTTCTCGTCCGGAGAAGCTGAACGCGCTCGACCTGGACATGCTGAAAGCGCTGGCGGATGCGGCTGACGAGGTGGAGGCGAACGCCAATGTGCGCGCTGCCATTCTCACGGGCGAAGGAAAGGGCTTTTCCGCCGGTGGCGATATCAAGGCCTGGGGCGGAATGTTGCCTCAGGAGTTCGGTCATCTCTGGGTTCGCCACGGCCACCGTATTTTCGAAAGACTGGCGACACTCAGGGTGCCGTTGGTCGCGGCTCTGAACGGCCACGCTCTCGGAGGAGGGCTTGAGCTTGCGGGCGTCGCGGACATTCGCCTCGCCGAGCAGCACATCAAGATCGGCCTGCCGGAGACCGGCCTTGGCATGGTGCCGGGCTGGTCCGGGACGCAGCGTCTTGTGCGCCGGTTCGGGGCGCAGGCCGTCCGGCGTATGGCCCTGGGTGGCGAGATATTCACCGCCGAGGAGGCACGCCTTCTCGGGATCGTGGACGCGGTTGTTCCCACAGGAAACGCGCTGGCCGCTGCCAAGGAATATGCGCAGCGGATTGCTGCAAGGGGGCCGGCTGCGACCGAGATCGCGAAGTTGATGATCGCATCGGCGAACGGCGAAGACAACGGAACCGCGGTCGAAGCCCTGGGCTCGATCCTCGCTGCGAAGACCGGCGATCTGAAGGAGGGCGTCGCATCATTCAGCGAGAAGCGCCCGGCAACGTTCAAGGGAGAATGGTAATGACGGTCCTCGTCAACCCCACGGCACTGAGCAACCACAGAGCGCGTGATTTCAAGATGCTCATCGACGGCAAATGGGAGGCAGGCTCCTCCGGTCCGATCGAGCGTGTCGCGCCAAGCCATGGTGTCGTGGTCAGCCGCTTCCCGACGGGCAGCAGCACGGACGCCGAGCGGGCGATCGCCGCGGCACGCAGGGCCTTCGACCTTGGGCCGTGGCCGCGGATGACCGCTTCCGAACGTTCTGCCATCCTGCTCAAGGCGGCCGATCTGATTGCGGCTCGTGCGGAGGAGCTGGCATTTCTCGATGCGATCGAGGCGGGAAAGCCGATCACGCAGGTGCGGGGAGAAATTGCCGGATCCGTTGACATATGGCGCTACGCGGCGGCGCTCGCACGTGACCTCCACGGCGAAAGCTACAACACGCTCGGCGATGGCACATTGGGGGTCGTGCTGCGCGAAGCGATCGGCGTGGTGTCGATCATCACGCCCTGGAACTTCCCGTTCCTGATCGTCGGCCAGAAGCTGCCGTTTGCCTTGGCCGCCGGCTGCACCACCGTCGTCAAGCCCTCGGAACTGACCTCGGGATCGACGCTCGTGCTGGGAGAAATCCTGCAGCAGGCCGGCATTCCCGATGGTGTTGTCAATATTGTCACCGGCCGAGGACCTGAGGTCGGCGCGGTCATGACGTCGCATCCTGACGTCGATATGGTGTCCTTCACCGGCTCGACCGGCGTCGGCAAGCTGACCATGGCGAATGCCGCCCAGACGTTGAAGAAGGTCTCGCTGGAACTGGGTGGGAAGAACCCGCAGATCGTATTCCCGGATGCCGATCTTGATGCCTTCATCGATGCCGCGGTCTTCGGCGCATATTTCAATGCCGGCGAGTGCTGCAATGCCGGCTCACGGCTGGTCCTTCATAAATCAATCGCTGCCGATGTCGTCAGGCGGATTGCCGAATTGTCGAAGGCGGTGAAGGTCGGCGATCCCCTCGACCCTTCGACGCAGGTCGGCGCCATCATCACGCCGCAGCATCTGGAGAAGATATCGGGATATGTCGCCGGCGCCAGAAGCAGCGGCGCCCGCGTCGCTTATGGCGGCGAGACGCTCGATCTCGGCATGGGGCAGTTCATGTCGCCGACGATCCTCGAAGAGGTCACCCCTGATATGGCCGTGGCGCGTGAGGAAGTCTTCGGGCCGGTCCTGTCGGTCCTGACATTCGAGACATCAGCCGAGGCCATCAGGATCGCCAATTCCATCGACTACGGCCTGTCGGCCGGTGTCTGGAGCCGCGATTTCGACACCTGCCTGAAGATCGGCCGGTCGGTGCGGGCGGGCACGATTTGGATGAACACCTTCATGGACGGCGCCTCGGAGCTTCCCTTTGGCGGTTACAAGCAAAGCGGCCTCGGCCGCGAGCTCGGCCGTCATGCGGTCGAGGACTACACGGAGACCAAGACGCTGAACATGCATATCGGCAAACGCACCAATTGGTGGATGCCGCAGACGGAAAAGCCGGCTTAGCCGGCGGCCGAACTACGCTCGAGGAGGGCGGGTGATTGGTGCGGGAATGGGTCCCGCATCTTCCAAACTGGAACTGGGAGGTTCTTCGATGAACAGGTTTTTGACCACGACCGCAATGATCGCATTGGCTCTGGCCAGCGCTAGCGTGTCCGTACGCGCAGCCGACGTGAAGGAAGTGCAGATGCTGCACTGGTGGACGTCGGGCGGCGAGGCAGCGGCGCTGAACGTTCTGAAGCAGGATCTGTCCAAGGAAGGTTTTGCCTGGAAGGATGTTCCGGTGGCCGGCGGTGGCGGTGACGCGGCGATGACGGCGCTGAAGGCGATGGTGGCGGCCGGCACCTATCCGACAGCCTCGCAGATGCTGGGGTATACCGTGCTCGATTATGCCCAGGCCGGCGTCATGG
>Ga0102591_1000996_pt1 | contig 43377 bp, 40 predicted proteins | sample AraplaCol_mCL_r2_2_FD_76860 | JGI IMG/M metagenome (GOLD analysis project Ga0102591, IMG submission 76860) | Arabidopsis root microbial communities from North Carolina, USA - plate scrape MF_Col_mCL_r2 (SPADES assembly) (version 2) | ecosystem: Host-associated > Plants > Roots > Endosphere...
GCCGCAGCGCCTCTTCCACCGAGATCTCGTCGAACGGGTTCATCGACATCTTCACATTGGCAAGCTCGACACCCGTGCCATCCGGACGAACCCGGATCTTCACGTTGTAGTCGACAACCCGTTTGACTGGCACGAGTATCTTCATGGGGTCCTTCCTTCAGGAGAAACTGGCTTCAGAGGCTTTTTTAGAAAATGCGCGCTTGGGCGCCGCTCCGATTGTCGAATGGCGACATGGATACGCGTTTTTCCTCCAAATTCAACGCTTCCATGACGCCGGCAGGCAATTTGCCTTGGCAATATATGGACGTTTACGTTCACGTCAATATAGCTATCAGCGTCGGCCCCAGGGAAAGCGCTGCGCCGTTTGCCCGTCCGTACCGGCCGTGATGGCCGGACCGGCACTGCGGTCGTTTCTCACGGCGAGGGGCGTGACGATCTGCCGGTCGAAGAGCGGTACACCCGGCCGGCGCAACACCAGGATCAGAAGAGCGCCGGCAAGGATGCCGCCGACATGCGCTCCCCAGGACACGTCGCCGTCAGGGGCGATCGCCAGCATGAAGAACTGCTGCCCGATCCACAAAAGCAGCGGAATGAAGGCCGGCAGGGGCAATGGCACACGGAAGAACACCAGCACCCAGACCCTGACGCGCGGATGCAGCATGACATAGGCGGCAACGACGCCGGAGATCGCCCCCGAGGCGCCGACCAGCGGCGCTTGCGAGGTCATGGTCAGCAGGCCGTGGCAGAGCGCGCCGGCGGCCGCGCAGAGGAGGTAGAAAATCAGGAAACGCAGATGCCCCATGGCATCCTCGACATTGTCGCCGAAGACCCAGAGGAAGATCATGTTGGAGGCCAGATGCCAGAAGCCGGCATGGACGAAGGCATAGGTGAGATAGGTCAGCGGTTCCGGCACGATTTCCAAGCCCGGCGCCAGCACAGCGTCGCCGAAGGCGATCGCCGGGATATAGCCGAGCCCGACAGTTGTCGCCTGGGCTGCCTGTTCGCTCTCTAGGCTGGTCAAAAGCCAGACCGCGATATTCAGTGCGATCAGTGAGAGTGTCACCCACTGGACCTTGATATGTTTCAGCGTATTGGCGTCGTGAAGTGGTATGAACATAAGGCCCCCCGGCGATCGTGCGGCAAGCCTATCTGTTTTTTCCCGGAACCCAAAGCACATCCGCATGGCCGCGGGCATTGGCATGGCGTGCGGCGACGAAGAGAAAATCGGAGAGCCGGTTGACATATTTCATCGCCGCCTCGCTGACGATTTCGCCATCGGTGCGGGCAAGCGCCACCATCAGACGTTCCGCGCGCCGTGCAATCGTCCGGGCAAGATGCAGATGTGCGGCGGCCGGGCTGCCGCCCGGCAGGATGAAGGATTTCAGCGGCTCGAGAGCGGCATTCAGCTGGTCGATATCGCGCTCGACGCGGTCGACCTGCGTCTCGACGATCCGCAGCGGCTCATAGGCCGGCGGCTCACCGGTGTCAGGGGTGGCGAGATCGGCGCCGAGATCGAAGAGATCATTCTGGATCGACATCAGCATGGCGTCGAGTTCGGGCAGGCCTGAAGTGTGCAGCCGCGCCAGGCCGATCGCGGAATTGGCCTCGTCGATCGTGCCATAGGCCTCGACGCGCAGATCGTCCTTTGTCCGGCGCGGGCCGGAAACCAGCCCGGTCGTGCCGTCGTCACCTGTCTTGGTGTAGATCTTGTTGAGTTTGACCACGGTTCCCCCTCAAAGCGCCGTCAGGTCGGGCGGCCGCCGCCGGTCAGCCAGAGCGTTATCATGATCAGGACGACGGCGATCGCCTGCAACAGGACGCGAAGCTGCATCAGCTTGTTGGAGCGGTTGGCATCGCCGCCCTTCATCATGTTGAAGAGACCGCGAATCAGCACCAGGGCGACGGCGCCCATAACGATGATCGCGAGGACATAGGTGAACGTGGACATGGCACTCAGCTTTCTCAGTCAGTCCGTCCAGCGCATCAGGCGGTAGAAGAGGTCTGCCGGAAGCAGCCGCTTCAGGAACATGCCCTGCTTAGCCGGAGTCGTTACGGGATAATGTGGTCTTGGATTTTTCGAGTTCAATGCGTGTTTCAATACGGAATAGACCGCCTCCGGGCCGAGTTTATGGCGGTTGACCGGCCCCGATCCGTCGAGCCTTGCCAGTTGTCTGCTGTAATCGACCGCGTGCGGCGAATTGTCGAGGTCGATATTCTCCTTGATCTTTGCAAGCGCGTTGGCGGTGAAACGGGTGGCGATCGGTCCCGGCTCGATCAGGCTCACATGGATTCCGCTGCCCTGCAACTCCATGCGCAGTGTGATGCTGAGGCCTTCGAGCGCGAATTTGGACGCGGTGTAGGCGCCGCGATAGCGATAGGGCACGACGCCGAGGATCGACGAGCATTGGACGATCCGCCCCTCTCCGCGTTTGCGCATCGGCGGAATGACCTGCCGCGTCAGTTCGTGCCAGCCGAAGAAGTTCGCCTCGAACTGGGCGCGCAGCACTGCCGTCGAAAGATCCTCGACGGCGCCCGGCTGGCCGTAGGCGCCGTTGTTGAAGAGCGCGTCGATGCGGCCGCCGCTGCGTTCGAGAACCGCGCCGACCAGGTCGGAAATCGTCTCGGGCCTGGTATAGTCCATCAGGAAGGTCTCTATGCCGTCTGCTTCCAACCCCTTGAGGTCGTCCGGCTTGCGCACCGTCGCGAAGACACGCCAGCCATCGGCTTTCAGCGCCCGCGCGCAATGAGCGCCGATCCCGGACGAACATCCGGTGACGACGATGATGCGCTCTCCCGCCATGGAATGATTCCTGTACAAAATGGGACTCGTTTCCCATATTCGGCCAGAGGATACAATCTGGAAAGCCGGAGACGGAATGCCGAAGGTGCTGCGCACGATCTACGACGTGGTCTATGACGCGATCTGTCACATGATCGAGGATGACGGCTTCGCCATGGCAAGTCACGTGGCACTGTCGAGCCTGCTTGCGGTTTTCCCGTTCCTGATCTTCGGCACCGCGCTTGCAAGCTTCCTCGGCGCCGATCAGTTCTCCTCGACCGCCATCCACCTGATCTTCGACACCTGGCCCGAGGCGATCGCCAAGCCGCTGGCCGACCAGGTGCTGCAGGTGCTGACCATTCCGCGCGGCGGGCTGCTGACGATCTCCGTGCTGGCGGCCGCCTATTTCGCTTCGAACGGCGTCGAGGCGCTGCGCATCTCGCTCAACCGCGCCTACCGGGTGCAGGAGACGCGGCCCTGGTATTTCACCCGTCTCTTCAGCCTCGGCTACGTGTTGATCGCGGTCATCATCTTTGCGGCGATCAGCATTCTGCTCGTCGCCCTGCCGCTGGCGCTCGACTATTCCAGGAAATGGTTCCCTCTGTTTGCCGATACGCTCGACATCGTCTTCAGCTGGCGCATCTACGGCACGCTGGTGGTTCTGACGGTTGGACTGCTGGTCATGCATCTCTGGCTGCCGGCCGGCAAACGACGGGTCTTCGACGTTATTCCGGGCGTTTTGCTGACACTGCTTCTGTGGCTCGCCGGCGCACTGATCTTTGCCTACTACCTGGCGACCTTCGCCAATTATACGGCAACTTATGCCGGTCTGGCCTCCGTCATGATCGTGTTGATCTTCCTCTACATGGTCGGCGTCATCTTCATCATCGGGGCGGAGATCAATGCGGCGCTGATCAAGTTCCGCGTCTTCCGAATGTTTTCCCATACGCTTTCGATCGTCGGCAGAGAGCGTGTCGAAAGGCCATCAGAGCCCGACAAGACGGCGAATATCCGCTCCTGACATGCCTTGGGCGCGCAATTCGCCAAGCCCGGTGTCGCCTTCGCTTTTCGAAAGTTTGCGGCCGTCGGCGCCGAGAATGAGGCGATGATGGTGATAGACCGGCTGCGGTAGCCCGAGCAGCACCTGCAGCAGCCTGTGCACCGATGTCGCATGGAAGAGGTCGAGCCCCCGCACGACATGGGTGACGCCCTGCAGCGCATCGTCAACGACCACGGAAAGATGATAGCTCGATGGCGCATCCGAGCGCGACAGGATGACGTCGCCCCAGACGCCGGGCTCGGCGGCGATTTCGCCAGTCCTACCGTCGCCGGTTTCAGTCCAGAACAGCAGCTGACCGATCAGGTCGAGCGCCTTGCGCATATCGAGCCGCCAGGCATGTTTCCTCCCCGCGGTCAGCATCTCCTGCCATTCGTCTTTCGGCCGGTCGCGATCACCTGCCGGATAATGCGGAGTACCGTCTGGATCGCGTGGCCAGGATTCTCCCGCCGCCTCGTAGGCCGCGACGCGCGCCTTCACCTCGCTGCGCGTCAGGAAGGCCGGGTAGACCAGACCGCGCTCGATCAGCGCATGCAATGCTGCCTGATATTCGGGCAAATGTTCCGACTGGCGCCGCACCGGGCTTTCCCAGCGGATATCAAGCCAGTCGAGATCTCTGTGGATGCCGGCCTCGAACTCGGGCGTACAGCGTGTCTGGTCGATATCCTCGATGCGGAGCAGCAGGCGGCCTTGTTCAGCCCGCGCCATGTCGTGGTTCAGAAGCGCCGAGAGGGCATGGCCGAGATGCAACGCCCCGTTGGGACTCGGCGCAAAGCGAAAGACGGGTTTTTGACGCTCACTCGTGGTCATGCTTTCTTCTGCCATGGATTCGGCTTTTGAACCACTGCGAGGCAATGTGCAGATCATCCGCAACGAAGACGACGTCAGGCAGGGGCTCGAAGCATTGCTTCGCCTCGATCCGCGCCTTGCGCCGATCGCAGCGGACGCCGGACCCGTTCCGCTGCGATTGCGCGAACCCGGCTTTGCCGGGCTTGCCCATATCATCGTCTCGCAGATGGTGTCGCGCGCCAGCGCCGACGCGATCTGGCGGCGCATGCTGCCAGCGGATGGTCTTTTGACTGCCGAAGGCTACATGCTTCTTCACGCAGAGGCATGGCGCGAATTCGGCCTGTCGCGCGCCAAGGCCGAGACTCTGTCGCGGATCGCCGAAGCGGTTGCCTCCGGCCGCCTCGATCTCTCCGGCCTCTGCCTGAAGCCGCCGGGCGAGGCGCTTGGCGAACTCACCGCGCTGAAGGGTATCGGCCCGTGGACGGCGGAGGTCTATCTGATGTTTTGCGGCGGCCATGCCGATGTTTTCCCGGCCGGCGATGTCGCACTGCAGAATGCGGTCGGGACGGCATTCGGCCTTGCGGCACGGCCGCAGGCGAAGGCGCTTGCCGAGCTTTCGGAAGTCTGGTCGCCGTGGCGCTCGGTGGCGGCACGGCTTTTCTGGGCCTATTACGCCACGAAAATGCGCCGCGACATGGTGCCGATCGGCTGATCGGCAACACTCTTCATTTTGCCTTTATCCTCTGAATTTATTGGACTTCACAATCCTGTAACAACCGGCCTAATATACAGGTGCAGATGCCGAATCGATCAGGAGAGTCCCTTGACGATTGCAGTCTCCCCGCAGGCCCTGCCGGCGCTCGTCCTGAACGCTGACTACCGGCCGCTGAGTTATTATCCCTTGTCGCTATGGTCCTGGCAGGACGCGATCAAGGCGGTATTTCTCGACCGTGTGAATATCATCGCGGAGTATGAACATTCGGTTTCCTCACCGAGCTTCTCGATGCGGCTTCCGAGTGTCGTGTGCCTCAAGACTTACGTTCAGCCGTCCCGCAATCCCGCTTTCACCCGGTTCAACGTCTTCCTGCGCGACCGGTTCGAATGCCAGTATTGCGGCGCCCATGACGACCTGACCTTCGATCACGTCATCCCGCGCGCCCATGGCGGCGAGACGACCTGGGAGAATGTCGTGGCTGCCTGTTCGCCGTGCAATCTGCGCAAGGGCAGCAAGCTTCCCAAGCAGGCAGGCATGTTCCCGGCGCAGAAGCCCTACCAGCCGACGGTGCAGGATCTGCACAATAACGGCCGGCTGTTCCCGCCGAACTATCTGCATGACAGCTGGCTCGATTATCTCTACTGGGATACCGAACTGCAGCCGTGATCGAGTTGCTTACAGCACGGCGTCCTTCGGAGGCACAGAGAACGGCCGACTTAAGGGATTATGCAGAGGCAGCCCTGCGAACGCCTGCAAAGGCGAAGGCTGCGAGCAGAATTCCGGCAATCACGTTCCAGCCTGCAAAAGACAGGCCGAGCACCCGCAGCGCCGCATCGGTGCAGGACGGGCCTTTGATGGTGTTGAGTTCGCCGAGCAGATCGCCGGCATTGGTCGTCATGCTGCTTGCCGTGGTCGAGCAGGTGGCCGGCCCCGGCCAGAAATGCCATTCGACGCCAGCGTGATAGACACCCATGCCTGCCGTGACCAGCATCAGGATGCCGGCCGCCAGGATGAGCGCGCGGGTGATCCAGTTCGGCAGGCCGACGAGCTCGGAGATTGCGGCGAGAATCGCGATCGGGACGGCGTAATAATAAGGCTGGCGCTGCAGCAGGCAGAGCGCGCAGGGAATATAGCCGCCGATATATTGGAAGCCCAGCGCCGTGCCGACGACGGCCGCCATGCCGATCGCGAGCAGCAGGGAATAGGTAAAGCCGGGGCGGGTGAGCGGCGAGGAAGTGGCAGTCATGGCGGAACTCCGCAAAGTTGGTAAAGCCTGAGATGCGGATTCAGATTTTAGGCCTGTTCGGCCGAAAATCATCCTGTTCTAGTGAGCGAGATAGCGGTAGGCGGGATATAACACGATCACGGCGGCGGCACCGACGCTGACGATCTGGCCGAGGCGCTTCTCGATGAAATGGCGGATCGGCTCGCCGTAACGGCGCAGCAGCCAGGCGAGGAAGAGGAAACGCGCGCCGCGCGCGACGATCGCCGAGACGACGAAAAGCCCCAGATTGACGTGGATGACGCCGGACAAAATCGTGACGATCTTGATTGGCGGCAGATGCGCGAGACCCGAAGTGACGAGCAGCAGCAGGATCCACTCGTAGGTGACATAGGCCTTCATCTGCTCGAAGGCGTCGAGTTTGCCGTAGAATTCGAGAACCGGCCGCGCAACCGTTTCATAGGCGTAAAAGCCGAGCGCCCAGCCGGCGATGCCGCCGAGCACGGAGGCGACGGTTGCAATCAGCGCATAGCGGTAGGAGCGTTCCGGCCTCGAAAGCGCCATCGGCAGGAAGAGCACATCGGCGGGGACGAGAAAGACGGAGCTTTCGACGAAGGCGATGACGGCGAGCCAGACTTCGGCCGATTTGCGCGAGGCCAAAGACATGGTCCAGTCGTAAAGTCTGCGGAGCATTCCGTTTCCTTCCTGTTGCGGTGCAAAAGCTTTAGGGGCCGTGCGCGGTGCTGTAAATGCTCGCCCGTGTCCTTCCTGCCACCGCCGTCCAAAAATTTTCGTGATGCGGCGCATCCGCGCCTCTCTCGAGATTTCATGGGATTGCGAATCGGCCATTCTGCGGCAAGCTGTATTAGAGCATAGGGTCGACGTGCAGGGTGGCATGAGAATGTTCGAAGTGATCGAAGGCGGCCGTGGGCAGGCCGTGCAAATGGATGACCGGTCCGAAAAGGGGCGCGGACCGAGCAGAGACGATGTACGCCAGGAGGCTGCGCGGCGGCTGAGCGCCAGCGGCTGTCATCTGTCCCGCATCCGGGAGTTTGCGACCGGCGCGCCGATGCTGGCGTCTCTCAAATACTTGTCGCTACAGATCGATTTCGCGGCCGAGACATTGTCGCGCCTCGATCCGATCCCGGAGGATTTCCGTGCCGATGGCTATTGGCCGGCGGTCTAAAGCGCGTCGCAATCCTCAGATTCGCTTGCGATTTAGATGTTTGCTTTTACGCATGTCGGAATCGCAAAACCGCTGCTCAGTTTTGCGCGACCTACTCTAGGCAATCACGCTATCGCGCTCCCGCGAGAAATGCGGCGGTGTTTGCTCAGGACAGGTCCATCGACTTTTCCCATTGCTGGCGCAGGACGTTCATCTCCGTGCGCTTCTGGGCCATTTCGCTGACGGCGGCGCGCAGATTGGGATGGTGTGACATGAACATGTTAAAGTCTCGCCGCTCGAGCACCTCGAACTGGCAGAAATCGACGGCAATGACGTCGGCGGTGCGTCGTCCGCCGGTGAGAAGCGCCATTTCGCCAAAAAAGGCGCCCGGTTCCAGGCGGATCGCACCGCTGGCGAGCCGCACCTCCACCGCTCCCGAAGAGATGAAATACATGCTGTCGCCGCGGTCGCCGCGGCGAATGACGCGTTCGCCGGGAGGGGCGGACTTTGCCTTGAAGAGCAGCAGCAGCTCCTCTTGCGCGTCCTCGCTGACCTCGGAGAACAACGGGAAAGTTTCGATCAACTGCTGCATCTTCAACTGATGCTGACGCTCGCGCTCCTCGCTGAGCGCCCTGATCTTTTCCAGTTCCTTGCCGAGCGCTTTCTGCCTCTTTCTGCCGTAATTTTCCCAAAGGGAGGGCCATGTCGAATGGATATATTTCTTCAGTCCGTCGGTCGCCAGGATCACGATCGGGTTCAGCGTAATCGACAGGATTGCGGCGGCAAGGATCAGATCCTGGCCCTCATGCGGCAGAAGCCCGAGCGACACGCCGAGACCGGCGAGGATGAAGGAGAATTCGCCGATCTGGGCGAGGCCGCCGGCCAATGTCAGCCCCAGGCCGATCGGATATCTGAGCAGGATAACGATGAGGAAGGTGATGATGCCCTTGCCGAGGATGACCAGCGCCAGCGCGCCGATCACGGCCAGCGGCTGGCGCACCAGGATCGAGGGGTCGAAGAGCATGCCGACGGAGACGAAGAACAGCACGGAGAAGGCATTCTGCAGCGGCAGCGAATCGGCGGCCGCCCTGTGGCTGAGCTGGGATTCGCTCATGACGACACCGGCAAAAAATGCGCCGAGTGCAAATGAGACGCCGAAGATCGCCGCCGAGCCGAAGGCGATGCCGAGCGCGATCGCCAGGACTGTCAGCGTGAACAGCTCACGCGAGCCGGTGCGGGCGATCATCGTCAGCAGCCAGGGCACGATGCGAGGGCCGAGGAAGATCGCCATGGCGGCGAAGGCCGCCACCTTCAACAGCGTCAGGCCGATCGTCAGCACCAGCGGCAGGTCGCCGAGGCCGTGGTTGGTCGTATCGGCGGCGTTGCCACCCAGAAGCTCTGCGAGCGCCGGCAGCAGCACCAGCGCCAGCACCATCACCAGATCCTCGACGATCAGCCAGCCGACGGCGACGCGTCCGCTTGGCGCGTTGACGAGATTGCGCTCCTCCAGCGCCTTCAAGAGAACGACGGTGCTCGCCACCGACAGGCTGAGGCCGAGGACGATGCCGGCGCCGAGGCTCCAGCCCCAGAGTTGGCAAAGGCCGACGCCGAGCAGGGTGGCGAGAATGATCCGTCCGATCGCCCCCGGCACGGCGATGCCGCGCACGGCGAGCAAGTCGGAGGCGGAAAAATGCAGGCCGACGCCGAACATCAAAAGGATGACGCCCATTTCGGCGAGCTGACCGGCAAGGGCGGTGTCGGCGACGAAGCCCGGGGTGAACGGCCCCATCAGGATGCCGGCCATCAGGTAGCCGACGAGCGGCGGCAGCCGGAGCCGATCGGCGCCGTAGCCCAGGATCGCGGCGAAAACAAAACTGACGGCAACCGTCGCGATGAGTCCTACTTCCTGATGCACGTCCGCCCTCTCTATTTGTAGCGGCGGCCACTTTGGACGAAGCGCAAGCAAAATTAAACAAGTGATTTGAGCGGTGAGGCCCCCTCACTCATAGTTCTGGCCCGCCAGATGCAGACGTTGTCTGCGGCACGGCCGGGCCGTCACAATGTTGGAACCACTTGCGGCTTGCCTCGTTGCCCTTTCATCAAGAAAGGAGAACGACATGCGGAAGATTATCCTGAACTGTACTGTGGCGGCCCTTGCCGCCTGCTCGTTTGCAGCGCCTGTTCTTGCCGATAACGTCTATGTCAGGGAGCGTTCCTATGATGACGGCTATCGTCACGAGCGGGTACGACCTGGAATTACCATCAGCGAGCGAGGCGTCACTTTTGGTGCCGTGCGCGAACGTGAGCACCGCCGCTACCGCGATAGTGGCTGCGAAACCAGGAGCGTCACGCGCCAGACCGATGAAGGCGAGGTCACCAAGACGGTCCGACGCTGCAATTAACGAGACATACGCTACAAGGGCGAAGCCCGGTTCCCACGAGCCGGGTTTTCGCCTTTTGTGGCGCGACTGTCTGAATGGGTGGTGGAAGTGGTCCGTCGGTGTTATGAGCACGCCTTTGGTAAAAGCGCGTTCCCAGCGCAAATACCTCCCGCACAGGATTTTTACTATGATTGAGCTTACCCCGTCCCAGATCGCCGCACTCAAACTCGCCAGGGATGGAGATCTCTATCCTCAGCCAGCCAACAAATGGACGCACCAGAACGCGCAGGTGACTTACGCAAAAACCGACCGTTGGAAAGAGCGGCCGCAGAAAATCAAATCAGTCACTGCCAAGACGCTGGGTGAATTGAAGGAGCCGGGTTTCCTCGAGCGGCGGCATCTGGACGACGACGTCTCAAAAGACGTCTACGGCATCACCATGGCCGGCAAAATGTGGCTGTTGAAGAACAAGTAGGCTTCACCCGCAGGCGAATTTTGCTCCGTAGTCCCGTATCAGGTCTCCTGAGGCAGGGCTACGCGAAGCGATTTGAGATGATGGTGCAGCTAGCCGGAGCATTGTCGAACCAGTCCGCCTTCGTTCCTGACGGAACTACGGCGCGACAACCCTTCGCTTAGCTGCTCTTCGGCCTGCCGAGCCGAAGTTCGCAGAGCGTAGGTGGTGCCCCATGCCGGGGTCGAACCAGCACTTCTTTCGAAACTCGATTTTGAGTCGAGCGCGTCTACCAATTCCGCCAATGGGGCAACGGATACGAACGGGCGGCTGTCTAACATGCGAGCGCCTGCGCGCGCAAGACGGGCAAGCGAAGTTATCAGACCGATCCGGTGGAGAGACCCGGCCTCGTTTCGAGGCCGGGTCCGGTCGATATCAATGGGCTGCAGCGGGGGCCGGGCTGCTGAGGCCGGACTTCTTCAATGTGATCGCCAGGATCGAGGCCAGCAGGCAGAAGGCGCCGGCGACGAAGAAGGCGGGCAGATAGCTCGAAAGCTCCGTGCGCGAGAGGCCGGCGCCATAGGCGGCGGTGGCGGCTCCCAGCTGATGGCCGGCAAAGACCCAGCCGAAAACGAGGCCGACCTTTTCGCGGCCGAAGCGGTCGGCGGCGATCTTGACGGTCGGCGGCACGGTGGCGATCCAGTCAAGGCCGTAGAAAATGGCGAAGATGGAAAGGCCGTAAAAGCTGAAATCACTGAAGGGCAGGTAGAGCAGCGAGAGGCCGCGCAGGCCGTAATACCAGAACAGCAGCCAGCGATTGTCGAACCGATCGGAGAGCCATCCGGAGCCGATCGTGCCGAAGAAATCGAAGATGCCCATGACGGCGAGCACGCTGGCGGCGGCCACGGGCACGATGCCGAAATCGCCGCAGAGGGTGACGAAATGGGTCTGGATCAGGCCGTTGGTGCTGAGGCCGCAGATGAAGAAGGTGGCGAAGAGGATCCAGAAGGTCGAGGTCTTCGAGATTTCCCTGAGGACGGTGATCGGCGTCATCAGCGCGACGCCGAGCGAGGTGGCTGCCGGCGGCGGCGTCACCTGCGTTTCGCCGAGAGCCGGCAGGTTGAGGTCGGCCGGGCGGTCGCGCATGAAGGCGAGCACCGCAAGGGCTGCGACCATGATCATGGCGCAGACGAAAAACACCGTCGAGCGCCAGCCGTAGCGTTCCGTCAGCTCGGCCATCAGCGGCAGAAAGACGAGCTGGCCGGTGGCCGAGCTTGCCGAAAGCATGCCGACGACGAGGCCGCGATGCCTGGTGAACCAGCGGGAGGAGATCGTCGCGGCGAGCACCATGGCTGTCAGACCGGTGCCGAAGCCGACGACGATGCCCCAGAGCAGCAGCAACTGCCACAGCGTGGTCATGAACAGCGAACCGATGAAGCCGGCGCCGATCAGGGCGAGCGCGAAGACGATGACCTTGCGCACGCCGAAATAATTCATGAAGGCGGCGGCGAACGGACCCATGAAACCGAACAGGATCAGACGGATCGCCAGCGCCGAGGAAATCTGCGAGGTCTCCCAGCCGAACTCGTCCTGCAGTGGCTTGATGAGAACGCCGGGTGCGCCCATGGCGCCGGCGGTGACCAGCATGGTGAGGAAGGTCGCGGCAACGACGACCCAGCCGTAATGGATGTTGCGCCGGGCAAGGGTGGAGGCGAGGGCTGTGGAAACCATGGGCAAGATTCCGTTCGAATTCAGGTTCGCGAAAGTACAGGACCGATTTACATGATGGTCATCATATTTCTTGCGTATTGATGATGGACGTCATATATTTTGTCAAGCGACTATTTCTGGAGACGAAAAATGCGGGTCAGCCGCGAGAAATTTGCCGAAAACCGCGAAAAGATCCTGAGCGTTGCGGGCGTGCTTTTCCGCGAGAACGGTTTCGACGGGGTCGGCGTTGCTGACATCATGAAGGCGGCGGGGCTGACGCATGGCGGCTTCTACGGTCATTTCAGTTCGAAGGACGATCTGGCGCTCGAGGTCAGCCGCAAGCTGATCGACAGAGTGGAAACGCGGTGGAAGGAGCACATCGCCGAATCGCCGGACCGGCCGCTGGCAGCACTTCTCGACCATTATATTCACTGGCGCACGGTCGACGATCCGGGTGGCAGCTGCGTCTTCGCAACGCTGATCCAGGAGGTGAGCCGCAGCCGGGGGGCTGTCCGCGCGGTCTTCAGCGACGGGCTGTCCGTGCTGGTCGACACGCTCGCCGATATCGTTCCCGGCGAGACTGAAGAAGAACGCCGGGCCAATGCCGCGACGACGCTCTCGTCGATGATGGGCGCCGTCATTCTTGCCCGCGCGGTCGAGGATAGGGCGCTTGCCGAGCAATTTCTGGTGACGATGCGCCGGCAGCTCGACCCCGGCAGCCGGATGTAAGATCGGTCGTGGAATAGTCATAATGCCGATCTCCCTCTCCGCGCGGGCGCGTAGAGGGATCTGCCTCGCTCATGCCTGCTGAGAAGTCGGCCGGCTGACTACTTGAAGCCGGCGACGGCGTGCGGGATGTAGGGTGCTTCCAGTGTCGCGATTTCCTCGGGGGTAAGCTTGACCAAGAGCGAGGCAACGGCGTCCTGCAAATGGTTCGGTTTCGAGGCACCGATGATCGGCGCGGTCACCGCGCTCTTCTGCAGGATCCAGGCGGTTGCGACCTGGGCGCGGGAGATGTTGCGGGTCCTGGCGATCTCGGCCACCGCCTCGACGATTCTGCGGTCGGCATCGATGGACTGGGTGTAGAGCGTCTTGCCGAATTCGTCGGTTTCGCTGCGTGCCGTCGTCTCGTCCCAGTCGCGGGTCAGGCGGCCGCGGGCCAGCGGGCTCCAGGGGATGACGGCGATCTTCTGATCCTCGCAGAGCGGCAGCATTTCGCGCTCTTCCTCGCGGTAGAGCAGGTTCAGGTGGTCCTGCATGCTGACGAATTCGGTCCAGCCGTTCAGCCTGGAGACGTAGAGCGCCTTGGCGAACTGCCAGGCATACATGGAGGAAGCGCCGATATAACGCGCCTTGCCCGATTTGACCACGTCGTGCAGCGCTTCCAGCGTTTCCTCGATCGGCGTCGTATAGTCGAACCGGTGGATCTGGTAGAGATCGACATAGTCGGTGCCGAGGCGACGCAGACTGTTGTCGATCTCGTCGAAGATCGCCTTGCGTGACAGGCCGGCGCCGTTCGGGCCCGGCCGCATGCGATTGAACACCTTGGTCGCCAGCACGATATCCTCGCGTTTGGCGAAATCTTTGATGGCGCGGCCGACGATCTCCTCCGAGGAACCGTTGGAATAGGTGTTGGCGGTGTCGAGGAAATTGATGCCGAGGTCGATTGCCTGCCTGATCATCGTCCGGCTTTCGTCTTCCCTGAGGCTCCAGGCATGATTGCCGCGGCCGGGATCGCCGAAGGTCATGCAGCCCAGGCAGATTTTCGACACTTCCAGTCCGGTCTTCCCAAATTTTGCGTATTCCATGAAACGGCTCCGTGATGAATTGGTGGCCCCCGGCGGCTTCCATGATCTAGTGCGAAAGCCGGCAAAGTCGCAGGGCACCTGGCGAAGAATCCGTTCTGCCATGCGTGCAACTATGCGTGATGGCTTTGAAGCCGGGCAGTCATCGCCGCCCGGACCGGCCGCTTGCGCAATTGCAGCACAAGGTGTTAGCTGGTGCAACATTCACCGGATTTTGCCTATGAAACTGCCGCCCCATGATCGCTACGACGATCTCTATCGCGATTTTTCGTGGCGGATTCCCGAAGATTTCAATATCGGCCGCGCCGTCAGCGACGACTGGGCCACGAGAGATCCGGAGCGCGTCTGTCTCGAGCATTTCAGCCCGGATGGCCATCACCGCGTGATGACCTATCGCGCCCTTGCAGACCAGTCCTCGGCCTTCGCCAATGCGCTCGTTTCGCTTGGGGTGGAGCGCGGCGATCGTGTCGCGCTGCTCTTGCCGCAATCCTTCGAGACGGTGATCGCACATGTGGCGATCTACAAGACCGGCGCGGTCGCGCTGCCGCTGGCGCTGCTCTTCGGCGTCGAGGCGCTGGAATACCGGCTGAAGGCAGCAGGTGTTGCAGCAATTGTCACCAATGGTTTCGGTCTCGAGCGCATCCGGCAGATCCGCGATTGCCTGCCGATGCTGAAACATGTCGTCAGCATCGACCGGGCGGATGTCGATGCGGTTGCCTTTGGCGATCTGGTGAACGGCCATCCCTCTGTCTTCGACGTTGCCAGGACCGGTCCCGACGATCCGGCGCTGATGATTTTCACCTCGGGAACAACGGGGCCGCCCAAGGGCGCGCTGCATGGCCATCGCGTTCTGCCCGGCCATATTCCGGGTATGCAGTTTGCCCATGAGGGCTTTCCGAGAGTGGGCGACAAGGTCTGGACGCCGTCCGACTGGGCCTGGGCGGGCGGTCTGCTCAATGCGCTGCTGCCGAGCCTGCTGCTCGGCGTTCCCGTCGTCTCGTCGCCGGCGCAGAAATTCGATGCCGACATGGCCTATCGCATCATGGCGGAGATGAACGTGCGCAATGCCTTCATTCCGCCGACGGCGCTGCGGCTGATGCGATCCGTTGCCGATCCGCGTTCGAAATATGATCTGGTGCTGCGCACCATCGGCTCGGCCGGCGAGGCGCTCGGCCGTGAGACTTACGAATGGGCGCGGCGTACGCTCGGCATCACTATCAACGAATTTTACGGCCAGACGGAGTGCAATTTCGTACTCTCGTCGAGTGCTGCCCATGACGTCACCAAGGCTGGCGCCATCGGACGGGCGGTCCCGGGGCATCGCGTTGCCATCGTCAGCGAAGCGGGCGATGAATTGCCGGCCGGCGAACCGGGCCAGATCGCCATTGCCAGTCCCGACCCCGTCATGTTCCTCGGCTACTGGAACGATGCGGCGGCGACCGAGCGGAAGTTCGCCAAAGGCTGGCTGCTCACCGGCGATATCGGCCGGCAGGACGCCGAGGGTTACATCACCTTCGAGGGCCGCGACGACGACGTCATCACCTCGTCGGGATATCGCATCGGCCCGGCCGAGATCGAGGATTGTCTGATCGGCCATCCCGCCGTGCAGCTCGCCGCCGCCGTCGGCAAACCCGATGCCGTGCGCACCGAGATCGTCAAGGCCTATATCGTGCTGTCACCAGGCCATCATCCAAGCGAGGCGCTGGCCGCCGATATCAGGGAATGGGTGAAGACGCGGCTTTCGATGCACGAATATCCGCGCGAGGTGGAATTCATCGACGCCTTGCCGCTGACGACCACCGGCAAGGTGATCCGCCGGCTGCTGCGCGAAAGAGCGGCGGCCGAAAATTAGCCCCGGCCGGCAAGCGACATGATCTTCTCGCGCAGCATCTTCGCCATATTGCGGGTGCTGCGGTACATATGGAGTTGGGCCGAGACCTGGCGCATGTCGCGGTCGCCGTTCTGCGTCAGGCCGATCACCAGCGTTCCCATCTCCTCGCGCTCCTGCCAGAAGCGGCTCATGATCGGATGATCGGAGACGGCACAGGAATCGGAACGCACGATATTGGCGTCGTCGAGATGCCATTCGGTGAGCTCGCTCATCAAGAGCTTGCCCGGCGAATAGCGGGCATAGTTCTCGTCATAGGCGGTCTTCCAGGTATAGGCTTCGCCGCCCATCATCAGGACGACGATGGCGGCGATCGCCTTGCCATTGAGATCGATCGTGTGAATACGCACGGCATCGACGGCGGCAAGGTTCGACACCGCCTCGCGGGCAAAGGCCGTGTGATAGCGATCGGTGACGAGAGCGCTTCGCCGCTTGCCCTTCCAGCCACCGGCTTCCATCGCCAGGAATTCCTCGAAGCGGATATGGATTTCGCGCGGCTGGCGGGCGACGGCATAGACCGCCGTTCCCTGTTCCTCCAGCAGGCGCCACTGACGGCGCATTTCGCGCATATGCGAGGAGGAAATGGTTTTGCCGAGATAGGCCGGCGCCTCTTCGTCGCTCTGCAGCATCGGGCGCTGGTAAGGATTGGTGACGGTGACGGGAAGGTTGCGGCTGAGCGCCACAGCCTTGAGCATGCGCACGAAGATGCCGTTCAGCCGCAGATCCGGCAGAACCAGAATGCCGGGCAGATTGAGATCGCGCACGGTCAGGGCCTCGAAGAGATTGTCGAGGGTCTCGGCAGCATCCTCGGCATCGACGAGCGGCGTGCCGAGCGGGCCGAAACTGTTCGACCAGCCGCGGATGATCGACGGGCCGACGGCAAAACCGGGCCGGTCGACCGAAAACGGCATCAGGAAGCGCATGCGGCTGCGGCCGGCATTGTGGTCGCGGATCAGGGCGAAGTTCACCTGCCGGTCCTCAAGCCGCGGCATAGCGGGGGCGAGAAAGCGGCCGGAGAAGAAGACGTTCGGTTCCATCGCCCGGTTGGAGAGGAAATCGAGCTCATCCTGAAGTTCATAGCCGAGTTTGCCGGGATAGAGGCAGAGCTCGCGCCCCGGCCGGCCGATCTCGGCGCGGGCCTCGGCCTGCGGCGCTTCGAAATGCAGCGCGGCGAGATCATGCACCATGCGGTTGGCGGCGCTGTTGGTGCTTTCGGTAACGGGGGGAACACGCACCATCTATCGAACTCTCATTTCTGGCGTTGCGGCGGAGGGGCTGGCGAAGGCGAACAGGACGATACCGAGCGTGCGGCGCACGGCGAGATGCAGCAGGATCGCCTCGACCGCCATGGCCGAGGCCGTGGCAATCGCCGTGCCCTCGATGCCGTAATGCGGGATCAAAGCGAGGTTGAGGCCGACATTGGCCGTCAGTGCGCCGGCATAGAGTGCGACGCAGAGGTTCTGCTTGCCTGCCATCATCAACAACGTTTCGGCGGGGCCGACCAGCGACTTGGCGAGGATGCCGGCGAGCAGGATCGCCATGACCAGATAGCCTGATGTGAAGGCGCCGCCGAAGAGCGATAGCAGCAGATGGCCGGCCGCAAGCACGGCAAGGCCGACACCGAGCGCCGGCCAGAAGGTCCAGCGGGCGGCGTCGATGGCAGCGGTCGCCAGCTGTCCGTGGTCGCCTTCGGCGATGATCGAGGAGAAGCGCGGGCCGGAGGCTGCCTTGACCGAGAAATTGATGAAATGCACCAGCGCCATCGTCTTGGCGGCGGCGAAATAGATGGCGACATCGTGCGGTTCGAGGAAGATGCCGACGACGACGACATCGGAATTGGTGAGCAGGAAGCTCACGCCCTCGATCAGGAAAATCGGAAAGGCGACGCTGAACCAGGCGAGGAAATCGACCTTGCGCGGGCCTTCATCATAATGCCGGCGAAGGCGATAGAGCGTTGCGGCATACTGGCCGAGCGCGGTGACAAAGGTGGCGACGAGTGCTGCCTGCATCGCAGTGACGGCGGTGTGCTCGGCGCCGATGGCAATGGCGATGAGCATGAAGAGGATGATGAGGATCGGGCGGACGATATAGACCGGGCTCAGCGCCATCACCGGCCAGTGGTTGGCCCGCGACGTGCCTTCCAGAATGTCGCCGAGCGCGATCATCGGCATGGCGAGCAGGCCGATGAAGATCGGGACGAGATAATAGACCTGGATCATGTCGCCGAAGAAATGCAGACCGAGCGTGCCGGCGGCGAGCACCGCCGTGCCGGAAAGCAGCGCAAAGATGCGCGCCGTCCCGGTCAGGCCGCGGATTTCCTCGAAAGCGCCCGCTGCCCTGTATTGCGGCAGGAAGCGGATGATCGCCGTGTGGAACCCGAGGCATGAGAGATCGCCGAAGACGACGACCAGCACCCAGACGAAAACGAAGATGCCGTATTCATATTCGCCCATCAGCCGGGCGAGCACGATCTGGGAGACGAAGGCGAGAGCCGCGCTGAGGATACGGATCGAAAAGGCCGTCAGCGCCATGCGCTGGGCGGCCGCCTTCTCGCCGCGTTCCGTGAGCACGGCCGCAAGCATGCGCAGCGTACGGCCGCCGATCGGGCGCAGGCCCGCGGGCAGCATCTTCTCCGCTGTTTCTATGACCGCCATGATGAACACGCAAAACTCTAAGGTCAGGCAAATCGCGCCTGAAGTCTTGACAGAACAGGGTTAAGAAACGGTTCCGGATCGGGCTTGCTGCCCGACGCTGAGTTACGATCGTGAGGCGTTGCCGGAGAAAAGAAAATGCCGCCCGAAGGCGGCATTTTCAGGATCGTTGCGGCTTGCCTCAGACCTGCTCGAAGGCGCCGTGGCAATGCTTGTATTTCTTGCCGGAACCACAGGGGCAGGTCTCGTTACGGCCGACCTTGCCCCAGGTGGCCGGGTCATCCGGGTTGCGGTTTTCGGGAGAAACGATGACTTCCGATGCCTGGTAGATCGCTGGGGCGAAATCGTCTTCGCCGGTCGTCGGATCCAGGTGATGGGCCTGCATCAACGGCGGTTCGGGCTCGGCGGGCGCCTGCTGCACCAGCTCGACGCGCATCAGCTGGGCGGTGACGGCCTCGCGCAGATTGTTGAGCAGCGCCGTGAAGAGCTCGAAGGCTTCCGACTTGTATTCCTGCAGCGGATCGCGTTGGGCATAGCCGCGGAAGCCGATGACGGAGCGCAGATGGTCGAGATTGACGATATGCTCGCGCCAGAGATGATCGAGCGTCTGCATGACGATCGAGCGCTCGACATAATGCATGATGTCGTCGCCGAAACGCTCGGCTTTTTCCGTGAAGGCGGCATTGGTGGCTTGCGTCAGCCGCTCGCGGATATCGTCTTCGCCGATACCTTCTTCCTTCACCCAGTCCTCGATCGGCAGATCGAGATTGAGGATGTTCAAAGCACCGGTCTTCAGGCCGGCAGCATCCCATTGTTCGGCATAGGCGCGCTCGGGGATATGCTTTTCGACCATGTCCTCGATTACCTCGCGGCGCATGTCGGAGACCATTTCGGAAATATTGGCCGCTTCCATCAGCTCGAGGCGCTGTTCGAAAATTACCTTGCGCTGGTCGTTGAGAACGTCGTCATATTTCAGAAGGTTCTTGCGGATATCGAAGTTGCGGGCTTCGACCTTCTTCTGGGCGCGCTCCAGGGCCTTGTTGATCCAGGGATGGACAATCGCCTCGCCCTCCTTGAGGCCGAGCTTGGTCAGCATGCTGTCCATGCGGTCGGAGCCGAAGATGCGCATCAGATCGTCCTGAAGCGACAGGTAGAACTTCGAGCGGCCGGGGTCGCCCTGACGGCCGGAACGGCCGCGCAGCTGGTTGTCGATGCGACGGCTTTCATGGCGTTCGGTGGCGATGACGTAGAGACCGCCGGCGGCGAGCGCCTTCTGCTTGAGTTCCTTGATCTCCTCGACGATCGCCTGGATCCGGGCGTCACGCTCCGGACCGGCTTCGACATCGCCGAGTTCGCGCTCGATGCGCATGTCGAGGTTGCCGCCGAGCTGGATGTCGGTGCCGCGGCCGGCCATGTTGGTGGCGATGGTGACGGCACCCGGCACGCCGGCCTGGGCGACGATATAGGCTTCCTGCTCGTGGTAGCGGGCGTTCAGCACCTGGAAGTCGTTGAAGCCTTGCTTGCGCAAGCGCTCGGCAAGCAGCTCCGACTTCTCGATCGAGGTGGTGCCGACCAGCACCGGCTGGCCACGCTTATGGGCATCGAGGATTTCCTCGATGATCGCCTTGAACTTCTCGTCGAAGGTCCGGTAGACCTCGTCGTCCTCGTCGATGCGCTTGATCGGCAGGTTGGTCGGAACCTCGATGACATCGAGATTGTAGATATTCCCAAATTCTTCCGCTTCCGTCTGCGCCGTACCGGTCATGCCGGCGAGCTTGCCGTACATGCGGAAGTAGTTCTGGAAGGTGATCGAGGCCAGCGTCTGGTTTTCCGGCTGGATCTGCACCTTTTCCTTGGCTTCCAGCGCCTGGTGCTGGCCTTCCGAATAACGGCGGCCCGGCATCATGCGGCCGGTGAACTCGTCGATGATGACGACTTCGTCGTTGCGGACGATATAGTCCTTGTCGCGCTGGAAGAGCTTGTGGGCCTTCAGCGCATTGTTGATGTGGTGGACGATCGCGACATTCTCGATGTCGTAGAGCGCGTTGCCCTTCAGGAGGCCGGCCTGGCGGAGCAGGTTTTCCAGCTTCTCAGTGCCTTCTTCGGAGAAGTTGGCGGAGCGCTGCTTCTCGTCGATCTCGTAGTCGCTGGGCGCCAGCAGCGGAATGAAGGCGTCGATCGTATTATAGAGTTCGGAGCGGTCGTCGAGCGGACCGGAGATGATCAGCGGCGTGCGCGCCTCGTCGACCAGGATCGAGTCCACTTCGTCGACGATCGCGAAGTTATGGCCGCGCTGGACCATCTGGTTCTTCTCGTACTTCATGTTATCGCGCAGATAATCGAAGCCGAGTTCGTTGTTGGTGGCATAGGTGATGTCGCAGGCATAGGCCGCGCGACGCTCCTCGTCGGAGAGGCCGTGGACAATGACGCCGGTGGTCATGCCGAGGAAGCCGTAGACTCGGCCCATGGTGGCGGCGTCGCGCTGGGCGAGGTAATCGTTGACGGTGACGACGTGCACGCCCTTGCCGGAAAGCGCGTTCAGATAGACCGGCAGGGTGGCGACGAGGGTTTTGCCTTCGCCGGTCTTCATCTCGGCGATCGCATTCGAATGCAGGATCATGCCGCCGACCAGCTGTACGTCAAAAGGTCGCAGGCCGAGAACGCGGCGCGAGGCTTCGCGCACGACGGCAAAGGCCGGGATCAGAATGTCGTCGAGGGTCTTGCCCTCGGCGAGCAGGGCGCGAAACTCCACGGTCTTTGCCGCGAGCTGCTCGTCCGTCAGGGCCTTCGTCTTCTCTTCGATAGAGTTGATGGCAGTGACGTTCGGCTGGAAGGACCGCACGCGGCGGTCATTGGAAGAACCAAATAACTTGCGGGCTATACCGCCAAAGCTGACCATATGACTGGTCCTTTCTCAATATTCATCCCCGACGTTTCTTATTCGCGGCCCAGCCGAAAATCAGGCGCGCGCCTTAAAACGCCCGGAAACTGTTCTGGACGCGAGGTTGCGTGACAGATAAGAGGGGGGTCGAATGATGTCAACGGATTTGGCGGATACAGAAAGGCCACAATCCGGTGTTGATGGCTATTTTGGGCTGGATTCAGGCGATGCTGAAACCGGCGATGTAACTGTGAAGGGTATTTCATGTTGAGCACCAACAAACTTGCCGTTCTGGCGTTCGCAACTTTTGTTGCGCTCCAGGCCCCGGCCTATGCCGATGACGCCGTCATCGCCAAGGTCGGCAATCTGGAGATCCACCAGTCGGAACTCGACCTTGCCGTCGCCAATCTCGACCCGCAGCTGGCGCAGCTCCCCGATGACCAGAAGAAGGTCGCAGCCCTTTCCGCCGCCATCGACGTGAAGCTGCTCGCCGCCGACGCTGCGGCCGAGAAGCTCGATCAGACCGACGAATTCAAGAGGCGCATGCAGTATCTCACCGATCGCGAGCTGCACAACGCCTATTTCAAGAAGCATGTCGTCGACATCGTGACGCCTGAGGAAGTCAAGGCCCGCTACGACAAGGAAGTCGCTGCCCTGCCGAAGCAGGAGGAAGTCCACGCCCGTCACATCCTCGTCAAGACCGAGGACGAAGCCAAGGACATCATCAAGCAGCTCGACGCCGGCAAGGATTTTGCCGAACTCGCCAAGGAAAAGTCCACCGATCCGAACAAGTCGGAAGGCGGCGATCTCGGCTATTTCTCGCGCGGCCGCATGGTCAAGGAATTCGAGGACGCAGCCTTCGCGTTGGAGAAGGGCACCTATTCCAAGACACCCGTCAAGACCGATTTCGGCTTCCACGTCATCAAGGTCGAGGACAAGCGCGACGCTCCGCCGCCGCCCTTCGAGCAGGTGCAGGATCAGGTTCGTCAGCTCGTCATGCGCGACAAGTATCTTGAGCTTCTGAACAAGGCGAAGGCCTCCGCCAAGATCGAGATCTCGGACGAGACGCTGCGCAAGGGTTACGACCAGGCCAACAAGCAGCCGGAGCCGGGCAGCGAGCCCGTCGCGCCGGCGCCGCAGCAGTAATCATCGCATCGGGGCCCGGTTCTTCCGGGCCCTTCCAAATCAAAAAGCAGAGCATGATGTCGTCGAAAAACGCCGACACTTTCGGCATCATGCTCCGGCATCGTTTGTTGTCGCATTTCCGGACGGCGAACCGGTTTCCAATTCGCCTGGAAATGCTCATTGGCAGGTCTTATCATGTCCGGTTCCGTCTCTCCGCTCGCTCCGAAATCCTTCGTCTCGATGCCGCCGTTGCGCGGCGTGCGCATGGCGACGGCGTCCGCCGGCATCAAGTACAAGAACCGCACCGACGTGCTGATGATGGTCTTCGACAGGCCGGCGGCCGTTGCGGGCGTCTTCACCCGCTCGAAGTGCCCGTCGGCGCCGGTCGATTTCTGCCGGGCCAATCTTCCCCATGGCAGCGCCCGCGCCGTCGTCGTCAATTCCGGCAATGCCAATGCGTTTACCGGGCTGAAGGGCCGCCAGGCGACCGCGCTGACGGCGCAGTCGGCTGCCGCTGCCGTTGGCTGCGCTGAAAACGAGATCTATCTGGCCTCGACCGGCGTCATCGGCGAGCCGCTCGATGCCACCAAATTCGCAGGCGTTCTGGATCGGATGCAGGTCGAAGCGACCGGCGATTTCTGGTTCGAGGCCGCCAAGGCGATCATGACGACCGACACCTACCCGAAGGTTTCGACCCGCAGCGCCGAGATCGGCGGCGTGGCCGTGACGATCAACGGCATCGCCAAGGGCGCCGGCATGATCGCGCCTGATATGGCGACCATGCTCTCCTTCGTCGTCACCGATGCCGACATTGCACCGGCCGCGCTGCAGGCGCTTCTGTCCGACGGTGTCGGCCCGACCTTCAATTCCATGACTGTCGACAGCGACACTTCCACCTCCGATACGCTGATGCTGTTTGCGACGGGTGCGGCGGCCGAGGACGGCCAGGCCCGTATCGAACGCGCCGATGATCCGCGCCTTGCCACCTTCCGCGCTGCACTCAACGAAGTGCTGAAGGATCTGTCGCTGCAGGTGGTGCGTGATGGCGAAGGTGCCACCAAGATGCTCGAGATCACAGTGACGGGCGCCGAGAGCGATACCGCCGCCAAGCGCATCGCACTGTCGATCGCCAATTCGCCGCTGGTCAAGACGGCGGCCGCCGGCGAAGACGCCAATTGGGGCCGTATCGTCATGGCGGTCGGCAAATCCGGCGAGATGGCCGATCGCGACCGGCTCGCCATCTGGTTCGGCGACATCAGGGTCGCCGTCAATGGCGAGCGTGACCCGGATTATTCCGAGGAGGCCGCCTCTGATGTCATGAAGGCGCAGGATATCCCCGTCAAAGTCGATATCGGGCTCGGTGCCGGCACGGCTACGGTCTGGACCTGCGACCTCACCAAGGAATATGTTGCGATCAATGGCGACTATCGGAGCTGATCGGTCATTGGCGCAGGCATCCATTTCCTCACAAAATCTGCCGCTGGTCCGCAGGCTGGAGGCTGTCGGCTTCCGCGCCTGGCCGGCGGCGTCCGTGCAATATGACGGCAGCTGGCAGGTGCGGCTGACGGCCGGCCACCCGTCCAACCGGTTGAATTCGATCGTGCCGCTCGATCCTTCGGATCATCGCGACGTCGAAATCCGCCTGGAAAAGGCGAGCCGAAAGTTCGAGGCCTATGGCCGCGCCGTCGTGGTCCGCCAGACGCCGCTTGCCTCGCCGGTGCTGATCGAACTTCTGCGCCAGCAGAACTGGATGCAGTTCGACGAGACTGTCGTGATGACCTGCGATCTGGCCGAGGCGGAATTGCCGGACACGCTCGATCACCTGCCGACCCATGATGTCGGCCGTTTCGTCGATGCCAATCTCGCCGTCGAGCGGGCGCCACTGAGCTTGAAGCCGGCGCTTGCCGAAATCATTACGGCGATCAAGCCGCCATCCGGCCTGTTCATGATCGAGAATGCGACGGATGGCCCGCTTGCGACCGTGCTCTGCGTTCAGGACAACGATCTTGCCGGCATCATGTCGCTTTCGGTCTCCGAGGCGCGGCGGCGCGAGGGGCTTGGCACCGAGATCCTGACCTCGGCGCTGCGCTGGGCACGCATGCGCAGCGCTCGTTCGGCCTGGCTGCAGGTGAAGCTTTCCAACCGTCCGGCGATCGCCCTCTATGAGCGCCTCGGTTTTCGCGACGCCTATCATTATTGCTATTGGCAGCGGGAGCCGAAATGATCGAGGCAGGCCGGAAGATATTGCTGGTCGCCGCCTGCGCGCTGATCGATACCGACGGGCGTATCCTATTGGCACAGCGTCCCGAGGGGAAGTCGCTTGCGGGGCTCTGGGAGTTTCCCGGCGGCAAGGTCGAACCTGGCGAGACGCCGGAAGAAACGCTGGTGCGCGAGCTCGAGGAAGAGCTCGGCATCAAGACCAAGATCGCCTGCCTGGCGCCGCTCACCTTCGCCAGCCATTCCTACGAGACCTTCCACCTTTTGATGCCGCTTTATATCTGCCGGCGCTATGAGGGCATTCCCCAGGGCCGCGAGGGCCAGGCGCTGAAATGGGTGCGGCCGCAGGCGTTGCGCGATTATCCGATGCCGCCGGCCGACGAGCCGCTCATCCCGATGCTGCAGGATTTACTTTAGCGTTACCTGATTATTATCGCGCCGTGTCGTTTTCGGCTGTGGATATTAATGGATCGTTTAACACCTTCTGCCAAAGATCGGCCTCAATCAAGCATCTGGCGTGCGTGTATTAAAAGGCTTGACGTCATGGACGATGATTTCTGGAAAGCTGTCCGGGAAAAGGAACGGGCTTCGTCTGCCTCGCGCAGGACGGGTGCGCTCAATATCGCCCTTCTGTTCGGTACGGCGGTGGTTGCGCTGACGCTCATCCTGACGCCGATGCTTGCGGATTCCTCGAAAAAGAGTGTCTTTGCCAGCGCTCCCCTTGAATTTGATACGATGACAACAGGATCGATTCCGAAGGCCGAAAGCGGCAAGCGTTATACGATTCGCCGCAGCGTCCTCCAGGATACACCCGGCTCGGTCTGCGTCGTCCAGGGCTATGGCGTCGGCGCCGGTTGCTGAAAAATGTCGGCCATCACCTGATGGTCGTGGAATTGGTCGTTTGCTGTCCGTTCGCGCTAAGGGTTGGGTGATGCATTTTTTGAAGGCATTTCTTGCAGATAATAGAGGTGCGACGGCGGTCGAGTATGGGCTGATCGCCGCCGTCATCGGCGGCGCAATTGTCTCTGCTCTCGGTATCTTCTCCGGCAGACTGCAGGATATTTTCAACGCGATCGGCAACAATCTGCCTGGGAATTGAAGAGGCAGCCGGCCATTACTGCCTGAGCTTGTGCTCGTCCACTTTCAGCGCATCGGCGAGGCGAGCCTTGGCCGAACCGGGCTTCAGCGGCTTTTGCTGGCTCTCGTGCGCAGCCCATCCCGAGACATAGACGATCGAGAAGGTGGCGCGGATGCGCCCGTCGGGATCGGAATAGCGTTCGGCGTAGATCTCCGCTGCGCGCAGGAAGAAGGCGCGTGTCAGCGGCATCCGGCCGCGGGCTGCAAGCGGATTGCTCATGCCCATCGCTCGCAGATCCCGCATCAGCGGGAAGAGCGAATCATAACGCACCGTGTAGTTCTCCGTGTCGATCACCGGCAGCGTGAAGCCGGCGCGCTGCATGAGGCCGCCAACATCGCGCACATCGGCGAAGGGAATGACACGCGGGCTTGCGCCGCCGGTCATCTCGACCTCGGCGGCCAGCAGCACCTCGCGCAGTTCCTGCAGGGTCCCGGCGCCGGGGATCGCAGCGAGAAACAGCCCGTCCGGCTTCAGGGCTCGGCGAATCTGGATGAAAACGCCAGGCGTATCGTTGGTCAGATGCAGACTGAGCGGCGCAAGGATGAGATTGGCCGATTGCGGTTCGAGCGGCACATCTTCGAGCGGCGCCTCGATCAAGGTTTCGCCCGGCCCGGCATAGGCCTTCTCGCTTTCGACGCGGATCATCGTGCCGATCTTGCCCGTCGCCAGCGCCGCACGGGCGGCAGCCCCGGTTGCGCCGTGCAGCTCGACGGCGGTCTCGAAGGTCCGCTCGACGACGGCAAGCCTCTCGGCCATTTCCTCAGCGGCGATGTCGAGCAGGAAGGCGGCTTTCGGGTCGTTGCTGGCAAGCGCACGATGGCGGTGTGCGGCGATCAGGGCCTTGTCGAAGATCGTTTCCATGGCGATGTCCTTAGTCCCGCGCCGTTTATGCGGCAAGACGATTTTCGTTTCGCGCAGAACGCGCCAGAGCCTTTCCTGGCCAGATTGAAGCATTCTGCCGGAGCAGGTTTTCGTCAGGGCAGAGGCGATTGGCGAAGGGCATACCCCTTGGTACGTCCGACCGAGCTTATCGCCTCTGCCCTGGCGTAGAGATGCCCGGCCCACCGGCCGCACTGCTTCGCCATGCGAAGCAATAGGTGCGTCCGGCGGTTCTAAAGTCTTGCAGATTTGCCAGGCAAATCTGCGGGAGGGTTGGCTGAAACGGCTGGCTGATCGACCGGCCGGCTTGGCCGTAGAGCCGGGCTACGACGCGCGCCGGCCGGTCGACCATCCGACTCCGTTTGAGCCAACAGAATGCTTCAATCTGACCAGGAAAGGCTCTAGTCTTAGCCGCATGGGCTCGATCGATTTCGAAAGACCGGCAGAGTTTTTGCGGGCGCATCTCGTGCGGCCGTTGTCGGCGCTTGCCGATTTCTTCTATCCGCCCGCCTGCTCCGTCTGCGGTATTTCCACAGGCGGCCATCGCGGGCTCTGCGCAAAATGCTGGTCCGGCATCCGCTTCATCGAACGGCCCTATTGCGAGGTGCTCGGCATTCCCTTTTCGCACGATCTCGGTGCCGGCATCCTCAGTGCCGAGGCGATTGCTGACCCGCCGCCCTTCGACCGGCTGCGGTCGGCTGCGACCCACGACCATGCGGTCCGCGATCTCGTGCATGGGCTGAAATATCGCGACCGTACCGATCTGGCGCCGATGATGGCCGCCTGGATGCTGCGCGCTTCCGACGGGGCGGTCGAAAGCTGCGATGCGCTGATCCCGGTGCCGCTGCATCGCACCCGCATGCTGGCGCGCAAGTTCAACCAGGCAGCCGAGCTTGCCCGCCATATGGCAAGGCTTTCGGGCAAGCCGCTGCTTGCAGCCACGCTTATTCGCGTCAAGCGCACCAGCCAGCAGGTCGGCCTTGGCGCGAAGGCGCGCGAGGACAATGTCAGGGGCGCTTTCGCGATTGCCAAGGGTTGCGAAAACGACATTTTCGGCAAGCGCATCGTCCTCGTCGACGACGTCTATACAACGGGGGCGACGGTTGCTGCGGCAAGCCGGACATTGCGCAAGGCAGGTGCGGCCGAGATAACGGTTTTGACCTTTGCAAGGGCTCTCTCCGAGCCTATATGACAGAAATACCCGGCATCGGTCTGGAGAGATTATGGTACCCGTCACGATCTATACACGGCAGTTCTGCGGCTATTGCAGCCGCGCCAAGTCCCTTCTCGAAGAAAAGGGCGTCGACTACGTCGAACACGACGCAACCTTTTCGCCGGATCTTCGCCAGGAGATGATCGGCAAGTCGAACGGCCGCACCACCTTTCCGCAGATCTTCATCGGCGCCGATCATGTCGGCGGTTGCGACGATCTCTTCGCGCTCGATCGGGCCGGCAAGCTCGATCCGATGCTGGCGGCCTGAGGACAAATCGATGAGCTTCAAGGCCGCCGCCATCCAGATGTGTTCCGGGGTCGATCCGGTGAAGAACGCCGCCGCCATGGCGCGGCTGGTGCGCGAGGCCGCCGCAGAGGGCGCGATCTATGTGCAGACGCCGGAGATGACCGGCATGTTGCAGCGCGATCGCGCGGCGGCGCGCGCCGTGCTTGCCGACGAGGCGCATGACATCATCGTCAAGACCGGCTCGGAGCTCGCCGCCGAACTCGGCATCCACGTGCATGTCGGCTCGACGGCAATCGCCCTTGCCGACGGCAAAATCGCCAATCGCGGTTTCCTCTTCGGTCCCGACGGCCGAATCCTCAATCGCTACGACAAGATCCATATGTTCGACGTCGACCTCGACAATGGCGAGAGCTGGCGTGAAAGTGCCGCCTATACGGCCGGCTCGGAGGCCCGTGTTCTGTCGCTGCCCTTTGCCGAAATGGGTTTTACGATCTGCTACGACGTGCGGTTTCCCACGCTCTTCCGCGCCCAGGCGATTGCCGGCGCCGAGGTGATGACGGTTCCCGCAGCCTTCACCAAACAGACCGGCGAGGCGCATTGGGAGATTCTGCTCAGGGCACGCGCGATCGAGAACGGTGTCTTCGTCATCGCCGCCGCACAGGCCGGCCGGCATGAGGACGGCCGCGAGACTTTTGGCCATTCGATGATCATCGATCCCTGGGGCACGGTGCTGGCGTCGGCCGGCGCCACCGGCGAGGCCATTATCGTTGCCGAGATCGATCCCAGTGCGGTCAAAACCGCGCATGACAAGATCCCGAACCTGAGGAATGGCCGGGAATTCTCGGTCGAGAAGATTGCGGGGGCAGTCGCAGGAGGCGTCGCCGCTTGATCCGCTATTCTCTCACCTGTGACAATGCCCATGAATTCGAAGGCTGGTTTTCCGAAAGCGCCGATTTCGACCGTCAGGTCGCGACCGGCTTCCTGACCTGCCCCGTCTGTCATTCCGCTGCTATTTCCAAGCTGTTGATGGCGCCTTCGGTGTCGACGGCGCGGAAGAAGGACGAGATCCAGACACTGGCGATGGATGCCATGCGCCAGGAGGCCCTGCAGAAGCTGAAAGAGGCGGTCGCGGCCGTCAAGGCCAATTCCGAGGATGTCGGCACGCAGTTTCCCGAGGAAGCCCGCAAGATCCATTATGGCGAGGCGGATGCCCGCGGCATCATCGGCCAGGCGACTTTCGACGAGGCGCAGGCACTCCTCGAAGAGGGCATCGAGATCGCAGCCATTCCGGTTTTGCCGGAAGACGTGAACTGACGCAGTCCGCGCGGGCTGCTGCAATGGCTACCTGCATGTGGCGCCTGCCCTGGACTTACGCCGGCCGCTTTGCCAGCAGCATATAATTGACGTCCATATCCTTGGACAGGTTCCATTGGTTCGACAGTGGGTTGAAGAAGACGCCGGTGCGGTCGGTGATCTCGAGGCCGCTTGCCGCCAGCGGCTTTTCCAGCTCTTCCGGGCGCACCAGCTTTTCATATTGATGCGTGCCGCGCGGCAGCCAGCGTAGAATGTTTTCGGCGGCGAAGATGGCGAGCGCGGCCGCCTTCATCGTGCGGTTGATGGTGGCAACGAAAATCAGACCGCCGGGGCGGACCATTTTCGCGCAGGTCGTCATGAAAAATTCGACGTCGGCGACGTGTTCGACCACTTCCATGTTCAAGACGATATCGAAGGTCTCGCCGGCGTCGGCGAGCTCCTCGGCAGTGACAGCGCGATAATCGACCGAAACGCCTGATGCCTTGGCATGGGTAGAGGCGATGCCGATATTCTTCTCGGACGGATCGGCGCCGGTGACGGAGGCGCCCATGCGGGCGACAGGTTCGGACAGGAGGCCGCCGCCGCAGCCGATATCGAGCACCCGCAGGCCTTCGAGCGGGCGGGCGCTTTTCGGATCACGGCCGAAATTCTCGCAGGCCTTGTCTCTTATATAGGTAAGCCGGACGGGATTGAACTTGTGTAGCGGCCTGAACTTGCCGGTCGGGCTCCACCATTCCGCCGCCATCGCCGAGAAGCGGTCCACTTCGCCCTGGTCGATCGTGCTTCTGGCGCCTTCCGTCATCGTCCACTCCTTCATTCGCTCAATGTGAAGTCGGACGATCGACGGCATAAGTCAAGGGGCGTGGATCAGCGGACTGACGAGCGCGGAGCCGCTCGCCAACAGCTTTTATCGCGTGCGCTTGCCTACCCCCGCCAAACTCGCTAAGAGACGCCGCAACTTGGGGCCTTTTGGGGCCTGGGCTTTTAGAGCGGTTCCAGAAGTTGGGAATCCGGCTCTTTGGCCAGGCGGTCCGCCCCAGAGCTTTCGTGATGCCGGGTTCGGTTTTCCGCTGTTCCGGCGCCAGTCGTGGTAGAGGCATATGGCACGCATCGTAATGAAATTCGGCGGCACATCCGTCGCTGACCTGGACCGCATCAAGAACGTTGCCCGCCACGTAAAACGCGAAGTCGATGCCGGGCACGAGGTGGCGGTGGTCGTCTCGGCCATGTCCGGCAAGACCAATGAACTGGTCGGCTGGGTGCAAGGCACGCCGAAGGTGATCGGTGCCAATTCTCCGTTTTACGATGCGCGGGAATATGATGCGGTGGTCGCATCCGGCGAGCAGGTGACCTCCGGACTGCTGGCGATCGCATTGCAGGCGATGGATATCAATGCGCGGTCCTGGCAGGGATGGCAGATCCCGATCCACACCGACAACGCTCATGGCGCGGCGCGGATCATGGAGATTGACGGCTCCGACATCGTCAAGCGGATGGGCGAGGGGCAGGTTGCCGTCATCGCCGGTTTCCAGGGTTTGGGACCCGACAACCGTATCGCGACGCTCGGGCGCGGCGGATCGGACACGTCCGCCGTCGCGATCGCGGCAGCTGTCAAAGCGGATCGCTGCGATATCTATACCGATGTCGACGGCGTCTACACCACCGACCCGCGCATCGTGCCGAAGGCGCGCAGGCTGAAGAAGATCGCCTTCGAGGAAATGCTGGAAATGGCCTCGCTCGGCGCCAAGGTGCTGCAGGTGCGCTCGGTCGAGCTTGCCATGGTGCACAAGGTGCGCACCTTCGTGCGCTCGTCATTCGAAGATCCCGATGCTCCGGGCATGGGCGATCTGTTGAACCCGCCCGGAACGCTGATTTGTGACGAGGATGAAATCGTGGAACAGGAAGTAGTCACCGGCATCGCCTATGCCAAGGATGAGGCTCAGATCTCGCTTCGCCGTCTTGCCGACCGGCCGGGCGTTTCCGCAGCGATCTTCGGACCGCTCGCCGAATCCCATATCAATGTCGACATGATCGTCCAGAATATCTCCGAGGACGGGTCGAAGACCGACATGACCTTCACCGTCCCTTCAGGCGACGTCGAGAAGGCGATCAAGGTGCTCGGCGACCATAAGGAGAAGATCGGCTACGATGTCGTGCAGAACGAATCGGGGCTGGTGAAAGTATCGGTCATCGGCATCGGCATGCGCAGCCACGCGGGCGTTGCCGCGACCGCATTTCGTGCACTTGCCGAAAAAGGCATCAACATCAAGGCGATCACGACCTCCGAGATCAAGATTTCCATCCTGATCGACGGTCCCTATGCAGAACTCGCTGTCAGGACTTTGCATTCCTGCTACGGTCTGGATAAGAATTGATTCCCAGTGGGCGGCCTGCCCCTTCAGGTTGAGGAGACGAGGGCCGGCCCGCCGGGACTGAGTGCGTTGTTTCGGGAGCTTGAGACGCCATGAGAGACCTTTCCGGCGGTCCACGCGTGCTGCTCAGGCGGCTGCGCGAGTTGATGGCGGAGCCGCTGGAGCCGCAGGATCGTCTTGACCGGATCGTCCGCCAGATCGCCGGCAACATGGTGGCGGAAGTCTGCTCTGTCTACGTGCTGCGCGCCGACGGCGTCCTCGAACTCTATGCAACCGAAGGTCTCAACCGCGAGGCCGTGCATCTGGCGCAACTGAAGATGGGGCAGGGCCTCGTCGGCACGATCGCAGCCTCGGCCCAGCCGCTGAACCTTTCCGACGCGCAGTCACACCCTGCTTTCCGTTACCTGCCGGAAACGGGCGAAGAGATCTACCATTCCTTCCTTGGTGTGCCGATTCTCCGAACCGGGCGCTCGCTCGGCGTTCTCGTCGTCCAGAACAAGGCGAGCCGCAACTATCGCGAGGAAGAGCTGGAAGCGCTCGAGACGACGGCGATGGTGCTGGCCGAGATGATCGCCACCGGCGAGCTCAAGAAGATCACCAAGCCGGGCCTCGAACTCGACCTGACGCGTTCGGTGACCGTCGACGGCGACACCTATAATGACGGCATCGGCCTCGGTTACGTCGTGCTGCACGAGCCGCGCATCGTCGTCACCAACCTGCTCAACGAGGATGCCGAGAAGGAAATCCGACGGCTGGCCGAAGCCATGGGCTCGCTCCGGATCTCGATCGACGACATGCTGTCGCGTCGCGACGTGTCGATGGAAGGCGAACACCGCGAGGTGCTCGAAACCTATCGTATGTTCGCGCATGATCAGGGCTGGGTGCGCAAGCTCGAGGAGGCGATCCGCAACGGCCTGACGGCGGAAGCGGCGGTCGAGAAGGTGCAGAGCGATACCAAGGCGCGGATGATGCGCCTGACGGATCCGTATCTGCGCGAACGCATGCACGATTTCGAGGATCTGGCGAACCGGCTGCTCAGACAGTTGACGGGTTATACCGGGCGGACGACGGCCGAGGGTTTCCCCAGCGACGCGGTTATTCTGGCGCGCGCCATGGGGGCGGCAGAACTGCTCGATTATCCACGTGCCAATGTGCGCGGGCTGGTGCTGGAAGAAGGCGCGGTGACGAGCCATGTGGTGATCGTCGCGCGCGCCATGGGCATTCCGGTCATCGGCCAGGCAGCCGGCGTCGTGGCGCTCGCCGAGAACGGCGATGCCGTGATCATCGATGCCGACGAGGGGCATGTGCATCTGCGGCCGATGGCCGATCATCGGCGTTCCTACGAGGAAAAGGTCCGCTTCCGTGCCAGACGGCAGGAGCAGTTCCGGGCGCTGCGCGCCGTCGAGCCGGTGACGAAGGATGGGCAGCGGATCGCGCTGATGATGAATGCGGGGCTGCTGGTCGACCTGCCGCAGCTTTCGGAATCGGGCGCCGAGGGCATCGGCCTCTTCCGCACCGAACTGCAGTTCATGATCGCCTCCACCATGCCGAAGGCGGATGAGCAGGAGCAGTTCTATCGCAATGTGATAAAACAGGCGGCGGGCCGCCCCGTCACCTTCCGCACGCTGGATATCGGCGGCGACAAGGTCGTGCCCTATTTCCGCGGCCATGAGGAAGAAAATCCCGCCCTTGGCTGGCGCGCCATCCGGCTATCGCTCGATCGGCCGGGACTATTGCGCACCCAGCTGCGCGCCCTATTGAAGGCGTCGGCCGACACCGAACTGAAGCTGATGGTGCCGATGGTGACCGAGGTTTCGGAGCTGAAGATCGTGCGCGAGCTGTTGCAGAAGGAAGTGCAGCACCTCTCGCGCTTCGGTCACGGGTTGCCGCGCAAGCTGCAATTCGGAGCGATGCTGGAGGTGCCTGCACTGCTCTGGCAGCTTGACGAACTGATGGAGGCGGTGGATTTCGTTTCGGTCGGTTCGAACGACCTCTTCCAGTTCTCGATGGCGGTCGATCGCGGCAATGCGCGGGTCTCGGATCGCTTCGATCCGCTCGGCAAACCATTCTTGCGCATCCTGCGCGATATCGTGCGCGGGGCGGATCGGAACAAGACGCCGGTGACGCTCTGCGGCGAACTCGCCAGCAAACCGATCTCGGCGATGGCGCTGCTCGGCATCGGCTTCCGCTCGATCTCGATGTCGCCGGCCTCGATCGGACCGGTGAAGGCGATGCTGCTCGGGCTCGATGTCGGGGCGCTGGCCAAGGTGATGGACGAGGTGCTGGACGATCACCACGCCGTGATGCCGATGCGCGAGGTGCTTGCCCGCTTCGCCGAGAGCCACAATATTCCCCTTTAGACAGAGATTAAGAAGAATCGGAGTGAAGGGTGGCGAAGCTTCCCGTTGAAAAAATGCGCGAGCTGGAGCGCCGTTTCGGCGAGATCGAGGCGCGCATGTCGGCTGGCCCGGCTGCCGATGTCTATGTGAAGCTCGCATCCGAATATTCCGAGCTGCAGCCCGTCGTGACGCAGATCCGTGCCTATGAGAAGGCGGTCGCCGAGCTTGCCGATCTCGAAACGCTGCTGGCGGATAAATCGGTCGACCGCGAGATGCGCGACCTCGCCGAGCTGGAACTGCCGGAGGTGAAAGAGCAGATCGAGGCGCTCGAACAGGACATGCAGATCCTGCTTTTGCCGAAGGATGCAGCGGACGAAAAGAGTGCGATCCTCGAAATCCGCGCCGGCACCGGCGGCTCGGAAGCGGCCCTTTTTGCCGGCGATCTCTTTCGCATGTACGAGCGTTTCGCGGCGGAAAAGGGCTGGAAGGTGGAAGTTCTCTCGGCAAGCGAGGGCGAAGCCGGCGGCTATAAGGAAATCATCGCGACGATCACCGGCAGGGGCGTTTTCGCCAAACTGAAATTCGAATCCGGCGTACATCGCGTGCAGCGCGTGCCGGAAACCGAGGCGGGCGGACGCATCCATACGTCGGCTGCAACCGTTGCAGTGTTGCCGGAGGCAGAGGAGATCGACATCGAGATCCGGCCGGAGGATATCCGCATCGATACGATGCGCTCTTCGGGTGCGGGCGGCCAGCACGTCAATACGACGGACTCGGCGGTGCGCATCACCCACCTGCCGAGCGGCATCGTCGTCACCAGCTCGGAAAAGTCGCAACACCAGAACCGCGCCAAGGCGATGCAGGTGCTGCGCTCCAGGCTCTACGATGCCGAGCGACAGCGGGCCGACAGCGAGCGCTCTGCCGATCGCAAGAGCCAGGTCGGCTCCGGCGACCGCTCGGAACGCATCCGCACCTATAATTTCCCGCAGGGTCGGGTGACGGACCATCGCATCAATCTGACGCTTTACAAGCTCGACCGGATGATGGAAGGCGAGATCGAGGAGGTCGTCGATGCGCTGATGGCCGATTACCAGGCAAGCCAGCTGGCACAGCTCGGCGAACAGCAATGAGCTCGACGGTCGCCGATATGCTTGCTGACGCGCGCCGACGCTTCACTGAAGCAGGTATCGTCGATCCGGCGACCGATGCGCGGCTGCTGGTCGCGGGCCTTCTGAAATTGTCGCCGACCGAGCTGTTGACGCGATCGGCCGAGAGACTTTCTCCCGAGCGGTCCGAGCTGATCTTCAAGGCGATGGAGCGGCGGCTCGGCCATGAGCCGGTGCATCGCATTCTCGGCGAGCGTGAGTTCTACGGCTTGCCGCTTCGGCTCTCGGCGGAAACGCTGGAGCCTCGGCCGGATACAGAAATCCTGGTCGATACGGTGCTCGCCTATCTCAGCAACCTTGCAAAAGCTGAAGGCGATCTCCATATCCTTGATCTAGGAACCGGGACTGGGGCGATATGCCTTGCGCTTTTGAGCGAGTGTCCTGATGCGTCAGGTGTCGGCAGCGACATATCGGCGGATGCGCTTTTGACGGCAAGATCGAATGCAGAAAGAAACGGATTGCTGGATCGGTTTCAGGCCATACAGTCGAGATGGTTCGAGAGCATCGAAGGGTCCTTTCACGCGATTGTCTCAAATCCGCCCTATATTGCTTCCAATGTCATTCACGATCTCGCTCCCGAAGTGACGAAATTTGATCCGCTTGCGGCCCTGGATGGCGGCCCGGATGGGCTTGACGCCTACAAAGCCATAGCCAAGGATGCGGCAAGGTTCATGAGACCCGATGGGTTCGTCGGACTGGAGATCGGCTACGATCAGCGAAACGATGTGACGGCGATCTTTGAAGCGAAAGGCTTCAAGTGCCTCAAATCCGTGAAAGATTATGGTCAGAACGACAGGGTGCTCGTGTTCGCGCTCGCGTGACAGGCGATAATTGCTGCACTGGACAGGACATTATTGTTATTGCGAAGAAAAGGCTTGGATTTCCCAGGGAAGCAATATAGGTTGCGGTTACGTGTTGGGCAGATAGGAATGAACGAGATTCGTTCGGTACTTGGTTTGCCTCGGGGGTCCGCTCTTTTAAACGAGAGTTTCAACGGTTGAACACGACCCAATGCGTGAATCAGTCAAACTGACTTGAGAACCAAGCGGCAGGTCGGCGCAAAGGCGCAGTATGCTCGCGGCACAAAGGTCCTGACCCGGTTTTCCGGTCATGGCGGTTGGTGCCATGTATCCATCACAAACAGAGAATTCAGGTGAACGATCTATGAGGCCAGGACAGCAGAACAAGCGCGGTCGAGGGCGTGGTAACAACAATAATAACAACGGCGGCGGTGGAAATAACAATAACAACAATTTCAACCGCAAGGGCGGCAATCCGCTGACCCGGACCTATGACAGCTCCGGCCCCGATGTGAAGATTCGCGGTACTGCGCAGCATATCGCCGAAAAATACGCACAACTCGCCCGCGACGCCCAAAGCTCCGGCGACCGCGTGATTGCCGAGAACTATCTCCAGCACGCCGAACATTACAATCGTATCATCGCCAGCGCCCAGGCGCAGATGCAGGAGCGCTTCCAGCGCGACGATCGCGGCGATTACAATGATCGCGACGGTGCGGACCGCGACGGCGACGATATGGATAGCAACGACAATGACGGTGACGACGTCGTTATCGTCCAGCCGCCGCAGAGCAGGCAGCATCAGCCGCGGCCGCAGCCTGAGTCCCAGCCCCAGCCGACTCCTGCTCCGGCGCCGGTAGTGTCCCAGGCCGAGGTCATCGATGGAACCGGCCCGCAGCCGGAGATCGAAGGTATCCCGGCCGAAGTCGCCATGGACGAGGAAGGTTCGGGCGGCCAGCCGCGCGAACGCCAGCCTCGCCGTCGCAGCACCGGCAACCGTCCCCGTCGCCCGCGTCGCGGCGCAGAAGGGGAAGCTGCTGCTGAAGGCGAGGGTGCCTCTGCCGAGGCGCCGGTGCTGGCTGACGTCGCATCGGAATGAGGATTTCGCTTCTCCTTCAGGGGAGAGCGTGAGGTTCATGCCATCTGCTCAAATTGCCTTTAAAATCCCCGGTCTCGCGCCGGGGATTTTCGTTTTATGGGCTTTAAACTCGCAGAACAGGCTACCATATTCTCCTCGAACTGCTTCGCCCGAAATCCCAGACGGGCAACGCGCGGCCTGCCTTTTCAGGGGGTCGATCTCAATCATCGGTCTGCGCCTCGTCAGGGCAGGGCGATCCATGGAGGTAGAATATGAATATCGAGAAATATTCCGAGCGGGTGCGCGGTTTCATCCAGTCCGCCCAGACTTATGCGCTGGCGCAAGGTCACCAGCAATTCACGCCCGAACATGTGCTGAAAGTCCTGCTCGACGACGATCAGGGCATGGCGGCCTCGCTGATCGAGCGCGCCGGCGGCGATGCCAAGGCGGCCCGCCTTGCCAACGACGCGGCTTTGGCCAAGCTGCCGAAAATTTCCGGCGGCAACGGCAACATCTATCTTGCGCAACCGCTTGCCAAGGTACTTTCAACAGCTGAAGAGGCGGCGAAGAAGGCCGGCGACAGTTTCGTCACCGTCGAGCGCCTGCTGCAGGCGCTGGCGATCGAATCCTCGGCCTCGACCTTTTCGACGCTGAAGAATTCAGGCGTGACGGCTCAGGGCCTCAACCAGGTCATCAACGACATCCGCAAGGGCCGGACGGCGGATTCCTCCAATGCGGAGCAGGGTTTCGATTCGCTGAAGAAGTTCGCACGCGATCTCACCGCCGAAGCCCGCGAGGGCAAGCTCGACCCGGTGATCGGCCGCGACGACGAAATCCGCCGCACCATCCAGGTGCTTTCGCGCCGCACCAAGAACAATCCTGTGCTGATCGGCGAACCCGGTGTCGGCAAGACGGCGATCGTCGAAGGCCTGGCGCTGCGCATCGTCAACGGCGACGTGCCGGAATCGCTCAAGGACAAGAAGCTGATGGCGCTCGACATGGGCGCGCTGATTGCCGGTGCGAAATACCGCGGCGAATTCGAGGAGCGGCTGAAGGCCGTACTCAACGAAGTGCAGGCGGAGAACGGCGAGATCATCCTGTTCATCGACGAGATGCACACGCTGGTCGGCGCCGGCAAGGCGGATGGGGCGATGGACGCCTCCAACCTCTTGAAGCCCGCCCTTGCCCGCGGTGAGCTGCATTGCGTCGGCGCGACCACGCTTGATGAATATCGCAAACATGTCGAGAAGGATCCGGCCCTTGCCCGCCGCTTCCAACCCGTCGTCGTTGACGAACCGACGGTCGAAGACACGATCTCGATCCTGCGCGGCCTGAAGGAAAAATACGAGCAGCATCACAAGGTGCGCATCGCCGATGCGGCGCTGGTGGCCGCGGCGACACTTTCCAACCGCTATATCACCGACCGTTTCCTGCCCGACAAGGCGATCGACCTGATGGACGAAGCGGCAGCGCGGCTGCGCATGCAGGTGGATTCCAAGCCGGAAGAGCTCGATGAACTCGACCGCCGCATCATCCAGCTGAAGATCGAACGCGAGGCCCTGAAGAAGGAAACCGACATTGCCTCGGCCGACCGGCTGAAGCGGCTGGAGACCGAACTCACCGACCTCGAAGAAGAGGCCGATGCGCTGACGGCCCGCTGGCAGGCGGAAAAGCAGAAGCTCGGCCTTGCCGCCGATCTCAAGAAGCAGCTCGACGATGCCCGTAACGAACTGGCGATCGCCCAGCGCAAAGGCGAGTTCCAGCGTGCCGGCGAGCTGACTTACGGCGTCATTCCGGATCTCGAAAAGCAGCTCGTCGATGCCGAGAAGCAGGATGGCGATCGCGGCGCGATGGTGCAGGAGGTGGTAAGCCCCGACAATATCGCTCACGTCGTTTCCCGCTGGACCGGCATTCCGGTCGACAGGATGCTGGAGGGCGAACGCGACAAGCTGCTGCGGATGGAAGACGAATTGGCGAAATCGGTGATCGGCCAGGGTGATGCGGTTCAGGCCGTGTCGCGCGCCGTCCGCCGCGCGCGCGCCGGCCTGCAGGATCCGAACCGGCCGATCGGCTCGTTCATCTTCCTCGGTCCGACCGGCGTCGGCAAGACGGAGCTAACCAAGGCGCTCGCCCGCTTCCTCTTCGACGACGAAACGGCGATGGTGCGCATGGATATGTCGGAATATATGGAGAAACACTCCGTTGCCCGTCTGATCGGCGCGCCTCCCGGCTATGTCGGTTATGACGAAGGCGGAGCGCTGACGGAAGCCGTGCGCCGCAGGCCCTATCAGGTCGTGCTGTTCGACGAGATCGAAAAGGCGCATCCCGACGTCTTCAACATCCTGCTGCAGGTGCTGGACGACGGACGCCTGACGGACGGCCAGGGCCGGACCGTCGATTTCCGCAACACGATGATCATCATGACCTCGAACCTCGGTGCCGAATATCTGACGCAGCTGAGGGACGGCGACGACAGCGATACGGTTCGCGAGCAGGTGATGGAGGTCGTGCGCGGGCATTTCCGGCCGGAATTCCTGAACCGCATCGACGAGATCATCCTCTTCCATCGCCTGAAACGTGAGGAGATGGGCGCGATCGTCGATATCCAGCTGAAACGGCTGGTGGCTCTGCTTTCCGAGCGCAAGATCGTCATCGATCTCGACGAAGACGCCCGCCATTGGCTGGCGAACAAGGGTTATGATCCGGTCTACGGCGCAAGGCCGCTGAAGCGAGTGATCCAGAAGTTCGTGCAGGATCCGCTCGCCGAGCAGATCCTGTCCGGCCAGGTGCCGGACGGATCGACGGTGAAGGTGACGAGCGGTTCGGACCGGCTGCAGTTCAAGACGCAGCAGACGGTGAGCGAAGCGGCGTAAACCGGTTTGCGGATGAATGAGGAATGGCGGCTTCGGCCGCCATTTTTCGTCTGGGGTGCGATCGGCGACCGGGATGACCAGCGTGTAGGCAGTTCAAAGGACGCTGTCGGAGATTATTTGCTGGCCACCTGGTCTGACGTCTGGTTGTTCAGCAGCGTATCGATGCGCTTGCGCTCATCCTCGAATTTCGCCAGCGCCTCGCCCTGCAGCGATTTGCCGCCCGGCAGACGGATGCGCAGCGGGTCGACCTTCGTGCCGTTGACGATCAATTCGTAATGCAGGTGCGGGCCGGTGGATTCGCCTGTGGTGCCGACCCAGCCGATCACCTGGCCCTGGCGGATCTTGGCGCCGGGGACGACGCCCTTGGCGATGGCGCTCTGGTGGTTGTAGGAGGATTCATAGCCGTTGGCATGGCGAATAATCGTCTGGTTGCCGTAACCGCCGGAATCCCAGCCGGCTTTCTCGACCGTGCCGTTGCCGGCGGCGATGATCGCCGTGCCGCGCGGCGCTGCCCAATCGACACCTGTGTGCATGCGGGCGAAACCGAGGATCGGGTGACGGCGCATGCCGAAGCCCGATTTGAAGATGCCGTTCGGAACCGGGTTGCGCAGCAGGAACTGGCGGATGCTCTTGCCGTTCTCGTCGAAATAATCGACCGTGCCGTCATCGGGATCCTGGAAGCGATAGAAGCGCGTCTGCGTATCGCCGAAACGGGCGTTGACGTAGAGCAGTTCGGAATCCTCGGTCGCCTGGCCGGCGCTGTCGGCGACGGAGAAGAAGGCCTCGAGACTGTCGGTCGTCCTCAGTTGCGCCTGGAAATCGACGTTGCTGGCGAGCAGCTTGATGATCAGCGCCGTCATATCCTTGGTCATGCCGTAGGAAAGGGCAGCGCGATAGATGCCGTCATAGACGCGCGGCAGGTTCTGGCCGGGAGGCGGCGCGAAGGAATTATCATCGAAAGCGGTGGCGATGGCATCCAGCATCGGCGGCTCGCTGCCGGGTACGTATCTGCCCTTGTCGTCGACGGCCACGGTGACGAGATGGCGCGTGCCGCGATAGACGCTGGCGCGGATGATCTTGGCCTGTTCGCCCTTCTGAATGATGCCGATGCGCAGCACGTCGCCCTTATCGAGATCGGTGGACCCCAGTTGCTGCGAGATAAAGCCGGCAATGCCATCGGCATATTGCTGTGGATAGCCTGAATCCGTCAGCGCCTTGGCGATCGGCGTGTCGATGCGCACCGGCAGGATGTCGTCGGCGAACTCTTCGGTCTGCGGTGTGATCGATTCCGATGCGGAGACCGTCATGTTCTGTTCGAGCACACGGGCGGACAGGCCGGCGGTCAGATCGACATCGGCATCCTCGTTGGAGAAACGGCGCGGATCGACGTAATAGAGCGCTGCGAGCTGCGTGTTGCCGTCGGTCAGCACCGAGCCGTTGGATCGTACGTTCTCTTCGACCTCTTCGAGCGACAGGCCGGACGCCATCTGCATGTTGGTCTTGCCGGTGGGGAAGGGAATGGTCTTGAGGCTGACTTCGGATTCAACGTCGGAGCCGTAAAGCGCACCGGTGCGGCTTTGCGGGGCGGGCTGAGGCTCGTCGGCGGAAAAGATCGCCAGGGGATCGAAGTCCGGATAGTCCTCGGTCGCCACGTGGTTGGCGGCCAGTGTCATCTTCACATGCGCGAAGGGCTGGCGGCGCACGACTTCCTTTTCGCCGTCATGGACGACGGTCGAAACTTCCATGATGGCACGGTCGGACGGTTTTGCGGCGATGGCGGGCGCGATCAGCCGACCGCCGCGGACCACTGTCGTATCCTCATGCGCGTCTGTCGCGGCACTTGCATAGGCTTCGGCGGGGATCGCCAGCTGCTGGCGCCCGTCAAGGGCGGCAAAAAGGGCGACACCCATGAGCACGGACGAGGTGATGCCGGTGAGGAACGTGCCCGAGAGCCAACGCAGGGAAACTTCGCGCCGGTCGGGCGCGCGTCTGCCGTCGGCCAGAAGCGGAGGCTCGTTGCCCAACGAGCGGATCATCATTTTCTCCGTCATCATGGCAGTCGGGTCCGCGTCCTTACATCAGGCGTCTCAGAGAGCATTTCTTAGCCATCCTGGCTGGGGCGAAAGATGTGCATATTTTAAGCATGGAAGTCAAATCACCCGGGAAAAGGCAGTCTGCCTGCATTTGCCTGTGTGAATCGTGTGTCTCTTAAGACCAGCAGATTGTGATGATGTCGGGGCGCAGGAGACAAAAGAGCGTGCTTTCCACGAAAAGTCGAAAGACGTTCATCTTTTCCTGAGGGTTTAAGGCCGATCGGAATCCGGGAAATGACCGCATCTGGGTGTCTCCCGGAATTTGATCTGAAAAAACAATGACATGAAAGAAATATCATTTTTTTCGAAATGGCCTGTTGACTGCTTGGGAGGGTTAGTTCTATAAGCCCCCTCACTGAACGAGGGCGGCGGCGCTGCTGGCGACGAAGTCTTTCGTTCTAAAGAACCTCAAGCGGATTGGCGGATTGCTGGTTTGTGTTCTGGGCGCGAGTTTGGAACGGGTTTTGTCGACGGCTTTAGGGTTCGTCTGTTATTTGACAATTGAAGATTGGAAGAAAGAGAAACGTGGGCGGCGGAGCTTGCGGGATCGGAAGAGATTTCGGTTCTTTGAAAGAGACTTTGACGGTCACGTTTATCAAGAGAAGTTACACTGGTTTTCGGATATTTGTTTCGGCTTATGTCCTGGAAAACAGGTGTGAAGTTCTCGTCGATTCAAAGAACGTGATTTAGTCGAGATTGAATTCTCAACATGAGAGTTTGATCCTGGCTCAGAACGAACGCTGGCGGCAGGCTTAACACATGCAAGTCGAGCGCCCCGCAAGGGGAGCGGCAGACGGGTGAGTAACGCGTGGGAATCTACCCTTGACTACGGAATAACGCAGGGAAACTTGTGCTAATACCGTATGTGTCCTTCGGGAGAAAGATTTATCGGTCAAGGATGAGCCCGCGTTGGATTAGCTAGTTGGTGGGGTAAAGGCCTACCAAGGCGACGATCCATAGCTGGTCTGAGAGGATGATCAGCCACATTGGGACTGAGACACGGCCCAAACTCCTACGGGAGGCAGCAGT
>Ga0102591_1000997_pt1 | contig 43376 bp, 36 predicted proteins | sample AraplaCol_mCL_r2_2_FD_76860 | JGI IMG/M metagenome (GOLD analysis project Ga0102591, IMG submission 76860) | Arabidopsis root microbial communities from North Carolina, USA - plate scrape MF_Col_mCL_r2 (SPADES assembly) (version 2) | ecosystem: Host-associated > Plants > Roots > Endosphere...
GCACGATCCGCAAGCTGTTCGCCCTGTCGATCGGCGAGAACTCGGTCCACGGTTCGGACAGCCTGGAAAACGCGGGCATCGAAATCGCCCAGTTCTTCAAGGACGAAGAGATCGTCGGCTAAGGCTCTTCGCCTTATCGACACCGAAGAGGCCGGCGGAGCGATCCGCCGGCCTTTTTGTTTGGCCGCTGGACATCCGCCCCCGGCTTGTCCTCCAATCCGCATCAGGGAGCAGCGTGGGGCGACGAGATTGCTGGGGCGGGCGATGATCATGCGGGGCGTGCTGGCCGCCGCGTTGCTGGCCGCGCCCGGCGCTGCCCTGGCCCAGGCCCCGGCCCCGCCCAAGGCCACGCCCGTCGAGGCGGTGGCCGTCTCGCCCCAGGGCTTCGGCCGCTGGCTGCGGGCCGAGGGCGACCACGTCATCGTCTATTCCGACGAGAGCGCCGAGGTCGCGCGGCGCACGGTCGAGGACCTGGAGGCGCTGGACCAGACCCTGCGGTCGATCTACGGCAAGCCCCGCGATCCGACGGCGCGCAAGTTCCCCATCTATCTGATCCGGCCGGTCGGGCGCGGCGCGGCGGTCAACGAGACCTACCAGCGCTTCCTGCCCGGGGCGACGACCGGCTCGCTGTCGATGGACGTGGCCACGACCGACGACATCTTCGCGGTCGTGGTGCGCGACAATTTCCGCTTCTTCGGCGTGACCGACCGGACGGCCGGCGACGACAGCGTGCTGTGCGCCTACGCCTTCCACTTCTTCAGCGAGAACTTCGCCTTTCGCCAGCCGCGCTGGCTGAGCAAGGGCGCGGCCATCTACTACAGCGCCATCGACATCCGGCCCGACAGCGTGGTGGTCGGCGCGACGCCCGCGTTGTTCGGCGACGATCGGATCGCGCGCGACCTGGACAGCATGCCGAGCCTGATCGCCGAGGCCGGCGACGACCGCACCGATCCGGGCCGCTACGACGCGCGTTCGGCCCTGCTGGTGCGCTACCTGTGGGCCGATCCCGACCGCAAGGCCCGGCTGGCGACCTATCTGGATCGTCTCGAGGCCGGCGCGCGCGACCCGAAGGCCACCTGGGCCGAGGTCTTCGGGCGGCCGGTCGGGAAGCTGGAGCCGGACCTGCGGGCCTTCCTGCGCGGACAGCCGGTCATGACGACCCTGGCCCGCCCGCAGGGGCCGCCGCCCGCCGTCGCGATCCGCCGGATGCCGGCGGGCGCCGACGACCTGATCCTGGAGCTCCAGCGGCTGAAGGCCGATCCCTATCGGGGCCGAACCGACCTGCTGCGGCGGATCCGCAAGGCGGCGGCCAAGCGGCCGGACGAGCGCTACAGCCGCCAGGCCCTGGCCCGGGCCGAGATCACGCTGGGCGACCGCGACAAGGGCGAGCGCCTGCTCGAGACGCTGCTCCACGAGGACGAGGGCAATCTGGAGGCCCTGCGGCTGATGGGGACCAGCAAGCTCTATCGCGCCGCCGCCGACAAGGCGCGCTCCGCCCCGCTGCTGGCCGAGGCCCGCGCCTACCTGACCCGCGCCGACGCGGCCGAGCCGAACGACTACCAGACCCTGTTCCTGCTGGCCCAGACGATGTCGCCCGACGAGACGCCGTCGCCGGAACGGCTGGCCCTGCTGCGGCGGGCCGTGACCCTGGCGCCGGACGTGGCCGAGATCCGGATCGTGGCGGCGGTCGCCTTCCTGCGGGCCGACGACAGCGAGACCGCCTTCTCGCTGCTCAAGCCGATGTCGGCCGCCCCCAACGGCGGGCTCGCCTCGGTCCAGGCCCGCAAGGTGCTGGAGCTGATGGCCAAGGCGGGCGAGGGCTCATGAAGGACTATCGCCGTCGCGAGATCGCCCTGGCGGCCGGACTTTCGGCCGTGGCGGGCTATGTCGACGCCATCGGCTTCCTGAAGCTGGGCGGGTTCTTCGTCTCGTTCATGAGCGGCAATTCCACGCGGCTGGGCGTGGGGATCGCCACCGGCGACTGGGCGATGGCGCGCACCGCCCTGATGCTGATCGGCCTGTTCGTGGTCGGAGCCACGCTGGGGGCCCTGGTCGCGCGGGCGGCGGGCGAGGGGCGGCGGTCCTGGGTCCTGGCCCTGGAGGCCGCCCTGCTGGCGACCGGCGCCGGCCTGATCGGCCTGGGCTTCGGCCCGGCGGGCGCGGGGGCCGTGGTCCTGGCCATGGGGGCCGAGAACGCGGTGTTCCAGCGCAACGGCGACGTCGGCCTGGGCCTGACCTACATGACCGGGACCCTGGTGAAGATCGGCCAACGCATCGCCGCGGCCCTGACCGGCGGCGACCGCTGGGCCTGGGTCCCGTTCGCGTGCCTGTGGCTGGGCCTGGCCTGCGGCGGAGCCCTGGGGGCGTTCGCCTATCTGCGCTGGGGCGTGCTGGCGCTGTGGGCGGCGGCCGCGCTGATCGCGGTCCTGGCCGCCGCCACGGCCTGGCGGGAGCGCGCCGCCGAACCCTAGGCCGCCGGCGCCTTGGCCGCCTCGGCCGCGCGCAGCAGGCGCAGGACGTTGCCGCTCCAGATCTTCTCCAGGTCGGCCTTGGTGTAGCCCTCGGCCAGCAGCGCCTGGGAGATCTTCCAGTAGTCGGAAGCGTCGTTCAGGCCGGTCACGCCGCCGCCGCCGTCGAAATCGATGCCGATGCCCACGTGATCGACCCCGGCCACTTTCAGGGCGTGGTTGAGGTGGTTCATGAAGTCCTGGAAGGTCGCCTTGGTCACCGGCCACTTGGCGTCGATGGCGTTGCGCTCGGCCATGAAGGCGGCGCGCTGTTCCTCGGTCATCTTGTTGCGCGCACCGACCTTGGCCATCAGGGCGGCCATGGCGGCTTCGCGCTCGGGGTTCTTGGGCGTGTCGATCAGGTAGCTGGAATAGGCGTCGACCTGGATCACGCCGCCGCTGTCGGCCAGGGCCTTGATGCGGGCGTCGTCGACGTTGCGCGGATGGTCGAACACCGCCTTGCAGCCCGAATGGGTCAGGATCACCGGGGTCTTGGACAGGGCGATCAGCTGGTCCAGCACCTCGTCGGACGAGTGCGAGCCGTCCAGCACCACGCCCAGCCGGTTGGCCTCGGCCACGAACGACTTCCCCAGCGGCGACAGGCCATGCCATTCGGGCTTGTCGGTGGCGCTGTCGGCCATGTCGTTGTTCTTGAAGTGCGCCAGGCCCGAGATCCGCACGCCCATCGCATAGAAGCTGGACAGCAGGGTGACGTCGCCGTCCATCGGATAGCTGTTCTCGACGCTCATGAAGACCACGCGCTTGCCCTGGGCGGCGATTCTGGCGGCGTCGTCGGCCTTCAGGGCCAGGCCGAACTTGTCGCCGTGCTTGGCGACCATCTCGCGGATCTCGACGCCGCGGATCAGGGCGCCGTCGCGGGCGGCCCGGGTGGCCTCGGGCGTGCGCGGCCCCTGGGGCGTGTAGATGGCGAAGAAGCCGCCGTCGAGGCCGCCCTCGACCATGCGCGGATAGTCGATCTGCGAGCCGTCCTTGGCCGCGTCGTGGCGGTCGAGGATGTCCCAGCCGGGCCGGCCGAAATTGGCCGGGGTGTCCAGGTGGGTGTCGAGGGTCAGCAGGCCCTCGTGGATCTTGCGGGCCGAAGCGGCGGTCTCGGCCGCTTGCGAGGCGGTGGCGAAGGCAAGGGCCGAAACGGCGGCCAGGAGCAGGGGACGGGTCATGCGAGCACTCGAAAACTGTCCGGCCAGCCTCTCGCGAGGCTGGCCGGAGCGTGGACCTAGAAGTCGGCGGAGAGGGTGAACTGGATCGTGCGGTGCGAGCCGGGCCGGAAGCTGGCCGGGGTGTTCACCGTGGTGCTGATCGTGCCCAGATAGTCCTTGTCGAAGATGTTATCGACATTGACCCGCGCCTTGACCTGCTCGAACGGCCCGGCCGCGAAGCCGTCGCCGAGGTCCAGATAGGCGTTCCAGATCGTGTAGCCCTTGGTGGTCTCGTTGTTGACGAAGTTGGTGAAGCGGTCGTCGATGTGGCGGGCCGAGAGGTTGAACACCACGCCGTCGGTCGGCTGGACCGTCACCCCGCCCTGGAACAGCCATTCGGGGAAGTCGGGCACCGACTTGCCCTTGGTCAGCAGCGTGATCGGCGCGGCCGTGGCGCTGGCGCGGTAGCCCGGGACGTCGTCCTGGAACTCCGACTTGTTGTACGAGAGGTTGGCGTTGAAGAAGATCTTGCCGTCCAGCAGCGCCGGCTTCCATTGGCCGCTGAACTCCACGCCCTGCGCTTCGACCGCGCCGACGTTCTGGTAGAAGCTCTCGATCGTGCCGCCGCCGCCCGGCACCTCGGTGTTGAACTGCTGCAGGCGGTTCTTGAACTCCGTCTTGTAGGCTACGATCGAGGCGTTGAAGGTCTGGCGGTTGGCGCGATAGCCCAGTTCCAGGTTCTTGGAGGTCTCGGGCTTGGGCGCGACCACCGTCGGGCTGGCGGCCGAGAACACGTCGTCGGCGCCGCGGGGCAGGGCCATGTTCTCCGAATAGGACGAGAAGATCTGGTCGCGGCTGTTGATGTCGTAGACGAAGCCCACCTGCGGCAGGAAATCGTCCTTCCACTTGGCCGTCAGGGTCGGCTTGCGCTGGGCGATGTAGTCGCCCGGATTGCGGTAGCCGGTGATCTTGTAGTCGATGTCGGTGGCCTTGAAGCCCAGCTCGACCTTCAGCTTGTCGTCGACCAGGCTCAGCGTGTCCTTCAGGAACAGCTGGGTGGTCTCGCGGGTCGAGACGTAGTTGCGCTGCAGGTGGACGGGCTCGTTGAACAGCGGCGCGCCGTCCGGGTTGCCGTCCTGCACGTTGTAGCGCGCCTGGGTGCGGTGATAGTCGTCGTCCTCGAGCCAGACGCCCACCTCGAACTTGTTGAAGCCGGCGCGCCAGGCGACCTTGCCGGTCACGCCCTTGCGGGTGCCGTCGATGCCCGACAGGCCGTATTGCAGGCCCTTGGGCGCGGTCAGGCCGGCCACGATCAGCCGCTCGGCGTTGTAGCTGGCCAGCGAGGTGGCGTAGGCCTCGGGCGAGACGCCGTAGCCTTCCTTGTCCTCGTAGTAGCCGGTGGCGGTGACGTCGATCGCGTCGGTGATCGGCGTGTTCAGGGTCAGGCCGTAGAGGTGGTCCTGCCGGCTGTTGACCGCGAACTTGTAGTACTGGGCGTAGTTGGCGTTGGAGTAGGGCACCCCGGCCGTGGTCTGGGGCAGGCTGGAATCCGTGGCCGCCGTGCCGAACGGCGTCGAGAGCGGCACATTGCCCAGATAGGCGAAGCTGCGTCCCTTGCGGCCGAACACGTCGCCCGCCGTGCCGGCGTCCTGGGCCTTGGTGATCGACGGGCTATCGTAGTCGAAATAGTCGTTGTGCACGGTCTGGAAGCTGATGTTCCCGCCGTTGGGCAGGGCGTAGTTGATCTTGCCCTCGTAGTGCTTGCGATCGATCGTGCCCGGGCCGCGCCACAGGTCGCCCTTGATGATCGAGCCCGAGACATAGGCCGAGAAGCCGGCGTGCTCGCCGGTCTCCAGGCGCAGGAAGGTGCGGCGCAGGCTGTCGCTGCCCAGGGTCTGGCTGAGCGAACCGCCGGCGGTCTCGGACGGCTTCTGGGTGAAGTAGTCGACGATCGGGCCCAGCGAGGCGTAGCTGGGCAGGGAGACGTCGCCGGCCCCGGCCGAGGCGGTGACGCGCAGCAGGTTCTCGTTGTCGACATAGCGATAGATCGGGCTGCCGCCGAACTGGTCGCTGCGGCCCATCGGGATGTTGTCGAGCAGGAAGCCGATCTGCTGGAAGTTGAAGGCCCGCACCGAGACCGAATTGCCGAACTCGTACATGCCCAGGGCGTCGTTGGCCTGGACGTTGAAGCCCGGCAGGCTCTCCAGCATCTTCAGGCCGGTGATGCCGGCCGGGGCCGACAGCAGCGCCTCGCGGGTGATCGAAACCGTGGCGGTGGCGTGGTCGGTGCCGATGGCGACGCTGGCTTCGGAAACGCGGGCCCCGGTGACCACCAGTTCATCGACGGTCGAGGCCTTGTCGGCCTCCTGGGCCAGGGCGGGCGTCGCGCCCCCCAGGATCGAAGCGGCGAGCAGCAGGGCTCGGAACCGGCCCGAGGCCGGCGAAAGGCGCGTGTTCGTCATGACTATCCCCAATCATTTTTGACTAGGGACAAGCTCGACGGTTGGTCTATCGCGGTAAATTCAGAAAAGCTGCTTTCGACGACAAAATATACTTAAGTTCAGAGGATGCGCATTGATGTATAAATTATAAACATTGAAAATGTCGAGTATTTATAGATCAAATGGGTATCTCACGAAAACCGCATAGGTCTTCGTGTGACGGTCGAGCGAAGCTTTCTGAACGGGGTCGTAGGGACTGGGTTTTCAGATCATCGGCAGCCAAGAGGTGTCGTGGCGGACCGCCATGGCCCGCCTTCCGCACCCCCGCTGTCCTTGGCGCCTGAGAGATTCAGCGACCACCCCATGGACGGGGATCGCCTTGCTCCTTCGGCGAGGGCGCACGCAGACACGCCCTGCTTTCCAGCGTTTCGAGGCCGTCGCGGTCCTTCTGCTTGAGCGTTTCCGGGGTGGTTTCGCCTTCAGCGCCGGGCCGGGCCCGATCTCTCCCGCGAGAGCCCCGACAGGAGGATCCGCAACAGGCTTTGCGTCAATTGTGGGAAGCGCCGACGCCTCGGCTTGCCGCGGGGCGCCGCCGCGGGACGCAGCCCACGCTGCTTTTCCCGGCGTCCCATGGGGCGAAAGTTCGCCCTGGTGCAAGTCGGGGCGTCAGAGCCCGCGGACGAACTCGGCCAGGGTGGCCGGATAGAGCTGGTGCTCCTGCTCCAGCACGCGGTCGCTCAGCATGTGCTCGGTGTCGCCCGGCAGGATCGGCACGCGGGCCTGGCCCAGGACCGGGCCTTCGTCGACGCCGGCGGTGACCAGGTGGACCGTGCAGCCGGCCTCGACCTCGCCGGCGGCCAGGGCGCGACCGTGGGTGTCCAGGCCCGGATAGGCGGGCAGCAGGGAAGGGTGGATGTTCAGCATCCGGCCTTCCCAGGCCTCGACCAGGAACGGCGTCAGGATGCGCATGTAGCCGGCCAGGGCCACGACCTGGATCCCGCGGTCGCGCAGGGCCGCGTCGATGGCGCGCTCGTGGGCCTCGCGGTCCTTGCCGAAGTCGCGCTGGTCGACGGCCAGGGCCTCGATCCCGGCGGCGGCGGCGGTGACCAGGCCGCCGGCTTCCGGCTTGTTGGAGAGCACCAGGGCGATCTCGAACGGGCAGGCGGGGTCCTGGGCGGCCCGGACCAGGGCCTCCATGTTGGAGCCCCGGCCCGAGATCAGGACGGCGACCTTGGTCTTCATGACGCTAGACCTGGACCAGCTGCCCGCAGATGAAGGCGTCCTCGCCCGCGTTCAGCAGGGCGGCCAGCACCGGCTCGGCGTCCGAAGCGGCGACCACCAGGATGAAGCCGACGCCGCAGTTGAAGGTCCGGCGCAGTTCGTGGTCGCTGATGCCGCCCTCGCGCTGCAGCCAGTCGAAGACCGGGGGCAGGGGCCAGGCGTTCCAGTCGAACTCGGCCTTCAGGCCCTCGGCGATGCAGCGCGGCGGGTTCTCGATCAGGCCGCCGCCGGTGATGTGCGCGCCGCCCTTGACCCGGCCCGACTGCAGCAGGGGCAGGATCGACTTCACATAGATGCGGGTCGGCGCCATCAGGGCCTCGGCCAGGGTCTTGCCTTCCGCGAACGGGGCCGGGGCGTCCCAGGCCAGGCCCGAGCGCTCGACCACGCGGCGCACCAGCGAATAGCCGTTGGAGTGCGGACCCGACGAGCCGATGCCGATGACCAGGTCGCCGGCCCGCTGCTTGTCCAGCTTGGGCAGGACGCCGTCGCGCTCGACCGCGCCGACCGAGAAGCCGGCCAGATCGTATTCGCCGTCGGAATACATGCCCGGCATCTCGGCGGTCTCGCCGCCCACCAGGGCCGAGCCGGCCAGCTTGCAGCCCTCGGCGATGCCGGCCACGACGCTGGTGGCGGTGGCCACGTCCAGCTTGCCGGTGGCGAAGTAGTCGAGGAACAGCAGCGGCTCGGCGCCCTGGGCCAAGAGGTCGTTGACGCACATGGCCACCAGGTCGATGCCGACCGTGGCGTGCATGCCGGTGTCGATGGCGATGCGCAGCTTGGTGCCGACGCCGTCGGTGGTGGAGACCAGCAGCGGGTCCTCGTAGCCGGCGGCCTTGAGGTCGAACAGGGCGCCGAAACCGCCCAGTCCGGCCTCCGCGCCGGGGCGCCGGGTGGCCTTGGCCAGGGGCTTGATCGCCTCGACCAGGGCGTTGCCCGCATCGATATCGACGCCGGCCTGGGCGTAGGTGAGGCCGTTCTGGGGGTCGCTCATGCGTTCGCTCTGGCTCGAAAACGGCCCAAGGGACCGTTTAGACAAGGAAAAGTTGACGCCCAACTCATGCTTTAGCTTGCAGACTCGGGGGTGCGCGAGGCTATTAGCAGCCGATGACGACGATCACCACTACCGCTGAGCTGGCGGCGTTCTGTAATGAGCTGAAGGGACAGCCCTTCATCGCCGTGGACACCGAGTTCATGCGCGAGACCACCTACTGGCCCAAGCTGTGCCTTATCCAGGTGGCCTCGCCGGACACCGAGGCCTGTATCGATCCGTTGGCTGACGGCATCGACCTGACGCCGCTGCTCGACGTGCTGCGCGATCCCTCGATCCTGAAGGTCTTCCACGCCGCCCGTCAGGACGTCGAGATCTTCAACAACCTCAACGCCATGCCCACGCCGCTGTTCGACACCCAGGTGGCCGGCATGGCCGCCGGGTTCGGCGAGCAGATCGCCTACGACGCCCTGGTCCGCCAGATGCTGAAGGTCGAGCTGGACAAGTCCAGCCGCTTCACCGACTGGGCCCGCCGTCCGCTGAGCGAGAACCAGCTGACCTACGCCATCGCCGACGTGACCCACCTGGCGACCCTGTTCCCCATCCTGCGCGACCGCCTGGAAAAGGCCGGCCGCCTGGCCTGGGTGGAAGAGGAGATGAAGGCGCTCAACGATCCGGCCGCCTACGACGTCGATCCCGAGAAGGCCTGGCGTCGCCTGCGTCCGCGCAAGACCGCCGCCAAGTACCTGGCGGTGTTCAAGGCCGTGGCCGCCTGGCGCGAGCGCACCGCCCAGACCCGCGATCAGCCGCGCGGCCGCATCCTGAAGGACGAGGCCATCGACGAGCTGGCCACCCAGGCCCCGACCTCGCTGGAGGGCTTGAACACCCTGCGCAGCGTGCCCAAGGGCTTCGGCGGCTCCAAGTTCGGTCCCGACCTGCTGGCCGCGATCAAGACCGCCCTGGCCGATCCGGAGGGCTACGCCCCGGTGCTGGAGAAGTCCGGCCCGCCGCCGCCCGCCTCGGCCGGCGCCGTGGTCGAGCTGCTGAAGGTGCTGCTGAAGGCCCGCGCCGAGGAAGCCGGCGTGGCGTCCAAGCTGATCGCCACGGTCTCTGACCTGGAAAAGATCGCCGCCAATGACGAGGCCGACACGCCCGCCCTGCAGGGCTGGCGCCTGGAGGCCTTCGGTTCGGACGCCCTGAAGATCAAGCGCGGCGAGCTGGCCCTGGTGCTGGACGGCACGCGCGTGCGGGTGGTCGAGGTCCGCCGGGCGACTCCGAAAGCCTAGACGAGAAGGCCTGGGCGCAAGCCTAGGCCGTCCGTTCCATCGCCGCGGTGATCGCCTCGATCAGCTTGCCGGCGTCGACGGGCTTGGCGACCACGCCGTCCATGCCGGCCTGGGCGTATTCCGCCACCTGGTGGTTCATGACATTGGCCGACAGGGCCAGGATCGGGGTCGGCGACAGGCTGTGGGCGCTCTCGCGCTCGCGGATGGCCCGCGTGGCCTCGATGCCGTTCATCACCGGCATCTGCACGTCCATCAGGATCAGGTCGAAGTCGTCGGCGTGGAAGGCGTCCACGGCCTCGCGGCCGTTGGCCACGGTGTGCAGGTCCACGCCCGCCGGCTCGAGCAGGGCGCGCAGGATGAACTGGTTGGTGGCGTTGTCCTCGGCCGCCAGGATGCGCAGGGACCGGATGTCGCCGTCGGCCTGGGCGGAGGGCAGGCAGTCGTCGGCGTCGGCGCGCACGAACGGCAGGCGGAAGACGAAGGTCGAGCCCTTGCCCGGGGCGCTGTCCATTCGCAGGGTCCCGCCCATGCGCTCGACCAGCTCGCGCGAGATGGCCAGGCCCAGGCCCGTGCCGCCGAACCGTCGGGTGGTCGAGCTGTCGGCCTGGACGAACTTCTCGAACAGGGCGGCGATGCGCTCGGGCGCGATGCCGATGCCGGTGTCGGCCAGGGTGAAGGTCAGCCCCTCGGGCGTCGCCTCGACCGAGAGCCGGATCCGGCCCTCAGGGGTGAACTTCACGGCGTTGGACGCCAGGTTCGACAGCACCTGACGCAGCCGCACGCTGTCGCCGCACCAGGTCCCCTGGGCGTCGGGCGCGATCTCGGTGACGAAGGCCACGTCCTTCTGGTCGGCCAGCAGGGCGAAGGGCCGGCAGGCGGCGGCGACCGTCTGGCGCAGGTCGAACACGTGGTCGTCCAGCTCGAAACGGCCGGACTCGATCTTCGACAGGTCCAGCACGTCGTTGAGGATGGCCAGCAGGGTCTCGCCGCTGTCGCGGATGATCTTCAGGTGCTCGCGGTGCGGCGAGCCCAAGCCGCTCTGCTCCATCACCTGGGCCATGCCCAGCACCCCGTTCAGGGGCGTACGGATCTCGTGGCTCATATTGGCCAGGAACTGCGACTTGGCGAGGTTGGCGGCCTGGGCCCGGTCGCGGGCCTCGACCACCTCGGCCAGGGCCTTCTTCTCGCCGACCTCCGAGGCGTCCAGCTCGCGCAGGACGCGGCGGACCCGGAGCGCCAGGGCGGCGCCGGCCGCCACCAGCAGCAGGACGCCGGGCAGGACCAGGGGCGCGGCTTCGCGGACCGCGTCGAGGCCGGGCTGCTTGGGCGACCAGGTCAGCCAGCCCAGCGGCTCGCCGCTCGGACCGGTCAGGGCGATGGCCGCGCCCCGCGCCGGCTGGGCGCCAACCAGACCGGGACGGCGGATGCGCATCTCCTGGGCCAGGGCGGGCAGCAGATGGCGATCGGCCCGCTGGGCGCAGATCACGATCATCGCGGGCGTGTCGGCCCGAGGCCGCGCGGCCTTTTCCGGCGTGACCGTCGAAAGGGCGACCAGATACACACGGCCGTCCGCCCGGACGACGCCGTGGGCGGTCTCGGCGATCGTCGCGACCGTGGGATCGGTGGGGCGAGGGCGCTTGGCCGCGGCCTTCTCCTGGCGGCGGACCTCGGCGATCAGGGGCGCGACCGCGGCGACCAGCCCCGCCTGGCTTTCCGGCGCCGCCCGGCCCTGGTCCACCCAGGCGTAGAAGGGCCGGTTCGTGGAATCCAGCACGATCGACAGGTCGTCGCCGCGGTTGTTGGCGTAGTAGGAGCCCATCTCGGAATCCATCCACGTGGGATCGACGCCCGGGCGGATGGTCTCGAAGGCCTGGTCCCAGACCGCGGCGGCGGCCACGTCGCTGTCCAGGCGCAGCAGCGACCGCTCCAGGGTCTGCCGGACGACGACATGCTCCTCGCGCGCCTGCAGGCGGTCGACGGACACGGCGGCGAAGGCCAGCAGGGCGCAGCCGCCCAGGACGACGATCGTCACGACGATCGCCCCCAGGACCAGCAGGCTGCGCACCGCGCGACGTCCCGCCGGCATGCCGTCCAAGATGTCTATCCCCCTGCCCATGGCCCCAGATTGCATGCGCGCGTGTTCAAACAGTAAAGGTTGCGCGCTTGCGTAACGCTGTTCCGCCGCCGGTGTTCCGGAGGGTTAACGCACGATCTGCGGAAGGAGGCCGCCGGCCGCCAGGGCCAGCGAGCCCAGGACCGCCACGTGGAAGACCAGGCCGACGATCACCGTGCGCTTGACCGACCAGCGGGCGTCGGCGGCGAAGGCGTGGGCCAGGTCGTCCTGCAGGCGGCGGGCCGGTCCGATCACGGACACGTCGCTGTCGTCGGCCAGTCGCGGCGCGGGCCGCGCCCGCGGCGGCGGAAAGGCCAGGCTAGGGTCCTCGAGACGTTCGACTTCGAAAATCCGCTGCTTCTGCATGGATGCGCTCCCCGTTTCTGAGGTGGAGCTTGCGACGCCTGTGGATAACAAACCGTGCTCATCGACCGCAGTTCGGTGCGGCGGCGTGTCGCGGACCCGACGGAGCCGGGGCGAAGGGGCAAAAAGAAAGGGCCGGCTCCTTTCGGAACCGGCCCCCTTCAGGCGATGGCTTCGAGCCTAGTACTCGAAGCGGACGCCCACCTTGAACGTCCGGCCGACCAGACCCGGATAGTGGAAGGTCGTCAGGAAGTTCGGCGCGCTGGCGTAGGCGGCCGGAGCCACCGGCGCGCGGGCGTCGAACAGGTTGCCGACGTTGCCGTACACCGTGAAGCCTTCCTTCACGCGCGCGGAGGCGTTCAGGTCGACGTTCACGAAGCGCTTGATGTAGCAGAACTTGTTCCCGATCGTGGCGTTGCCCGGCGAGTACAGGTTGTTGGTCGCGCAGTCGGTGCCGGCCCGTTGGTCCTGGGCCACTTCGGCGATCTTGCCGACCCAATAGGTGGTGGCCGACACGGTGTAGCGGCCGAACTCGACCGAGTTCTGCCAGTTGCCGCGCCAGTCGGGCGTGCCGTTGCCCGACGACAGCTGGTACGGACCCAGGGTGCCCGCGTACTTCTGCACGCCCTTGCTGGTGTGCAGGTCGTACTGGAGCACGTGCGTCACCTCGATCCGGCTGGTGAACTTGCCGTCATAGGGCAGGTTCACCTTGGCCGTGGCCGAGAAGTCGACGCCCGAGGTCAGCGAGTAGTTCGCGTTGACGAACGGGGCGTTGATGATCAGCACGCGGGGCAGGGCGGTCGGGTACAGCGGGTCGATGGCGTCGACCAGGTTGCACGAATAGCCCGCACCCACCGCCGCGACGGCCGCGCAGGCGTCGGTGACGTTGGTCTTGGAGTAGTAGGCCGCGCGCGCGTCGGCCATCAGCGGGCCGGCGACGATCAGGTCCGACTTCTTCACGTTGTAGTAGTCGACCGTCATGCTGAGCCACGGGAAGGGCTCGGCGATCATGCCGACGGTGTAGCTGCGCGAGGTTTCCGGCTTCAGGTCCGGATTGCCCACGTAGCCGCCGCCCAGATTGTATTGCTGGGCGTAGGGGTTGGTGTTGCCGGCCGAGACCAGGCCGCCGTGGGCGTTCTGGAACGAGTTCGGCGGGGCGTAGGTCGAGAAGCCGGCGTACTGGCTGCGCGGACCGGATTCAGCGAAGGTCGGCGCGCGGAAGCCTTCCGAATAGGTGCCGCGGAACGCCACCTGCTTCACCGGCGTGTATTTCACGCCGATCTTCGGCGAGAAGTGGCTGAAGCCTTCCGAATAGTGGTCGTAACGGCCGCCCAGGTTGACTTCCAGGTTGTCGAGCACCGGCGCCAGCAGTTCGGCGTAGGCGGCCGACACCGTGTGCTCGCCGAAGGCCGACGAGGTGGTCAGGGTGTAGGTGTCCAGCTTTTCGTTCTGGTTGTTGTTGACCAGCTTTTCCTTGCGGACCTGGGCGCCGACGGCCAGCTGCATGTCGCCGCCAGGCAGGGCCCACAGGCGCTTGGTGACCGAGGCGTCCAGCGACACCATCGACGAGTGCGACGGGGTGGTGATGGTCGGCGAGATGAAGTTGCGGACCGCCGCGGTGTTCTGCGACGGGTTCACGAAGTTGTAGGCGCCCGTGTTGATCGCGTTCATCAGGTTCGCGATGTTCAGGAAGCCGAACTGGTCGATGCTCAGGTTGTCCTTGGCCCCGACCGCTTCAACGCGCCAGTTCCAGTCGCCGTCGATGTCGCCCTTCAGGCCCGCGGTGCCGCGGTACACTTCGTTGGTGCGGTCGCTGCCGGCCGGCAGGTCGCCGAACAGGTAGTAGATCCGCGCCGCGCCGTTGGCCGGGTCGTTGGCGAAAGCGGCGGCGTATGGGTTGTTCGGGTTCAGACGACGGCCGGCCGCGGTCGGGTCGGCGCAGTTGGCGCCCGAGGTGCAGATCCACACCGGCAGCACGATGCCCGGGTTGTTCGAGGCCAGGGCGGCGGCGCCGCCGAAGGGCTGCGTGTTCCGGATGGCGCGCGGCTGGTTGATGATGCTGACGAAGTCGTACGAGTAGCTGCCGGTGACGTAGCCCTCGACGTGATCGCTAAAGCGCTTGCTGATGCGGCCGTTGACCGCGTAGCGCTTCTGCTTGGGCGCGATCTGGTTGTACTGGTCGACCAGGTTGTACTTGCAGCCCGTGCCGCGCGCGCCGCCGCTGGTGACGGTGTAGCTGCCGTTGGCGCAGTTCGTGTTCAGCGAGGTGTAGTTGCTGTACGGCTGGGTCGCGCCCGAAGAGTCGACATAGGTGCCGTCCGGGAACGCCAGGACGCCGCCCGAGAGCGGGTTGTTCAGGTTGCTCTGGGTGGTGCGGACCACCACGGCGTTCGGGCTGGCGGTGTTGATCGAGTCATCGCCGCGGTTGTTGTCCAGGCCGCCGATCGAGGTCAGGTCCTGGGTGTTGTAGGGGAAACCCCGGTCGTGGCTGGCCACGCGGCCGTCCGTCTGGAATTCGCCGTTGATGTAGACGTTGAAGCCGCTGGCCGAATAGTCGCCATAGCCCAGCGTCAGGTCGAAGCGCTTGTGCTCGGCGTCGCCGCGGTCGGATTCACCGACTTCCGCGCTGCCGGCAATGCCTTGGAACTGCGGCTTGAGGATCAGGTTGACCACGCCGCCGATGGCGTCGGCGCCGTAGGTCGACGACGCGCCGTCCTTCAGCACTTCGACGCGGTCGATCAGGCTGAACGGGATGCTGTTGAGGTCGACATAGGCGTTGTGGCCGTCGTCGTTGATCGGGAAGTTGGTCGAACGCAGGCCGTCGATCAGGACCAGGGTCGAGGACACGCCCAGGCCGCGCAGCGAGACGGCCGAGCCGCCGGCGCTAAAGCCGCTCTGGAAGCCGGTGCCGATCGAACCGGCGCCGTCGGCCGAGACCGAGCGGATCGCGTCGGTCGCGGTCGTGAGGCCGGCGCGCTGCAGGTTCTCCGAGGTCAGCACGGTGACGGGCGAGGGGGTTTCGGTGTCCGTGCGACGGAACAGCGAACCGGTGACGACGATCTCTTCGACCTCGGTCTGGTCGGCGGCCGGAGCGGCGGTCTGGGCGGTCGCCGAGCTCGCGGCGAACAGGCCGGCGGCGACGCCGCAGATCATCGACGACGCAAGCAGGCGCTCACGCAAGAGTTTAGTTGTCAAGATACATCCCCAATGTAGTGACCACGCCGTTGGAGGCGCGAACGAGTCACCGACTCAGCTTTTCTGACCCCGGCTTTAGAACGGCTACAGATCAACGAGACGCACGGTCAACAATCATTGCATTAATGAAATGTAACGTGGTTCTTTTGTCACATAATCGAGACTTATCGTGTCACGATAGAAACATCCGACAAGTTATCGTTTGTCGATAGCCCAACGCGCGCGGACGTAGAGCGGGCCGTGGCCGGCCAGCCGGTACAGCCTATGCGCGTGACCAGGCTGGCCGGCTAGAGCGCGGTGATCTTGAGTTTCAGGCCCAGCAGGGCGGCCAGGGCGCCCGCTCTTTTGGCGGTCTGCTCGCCCAGAAGCAGGTCGGCGTAGCCCGGCTCGGCGGTCAGCAGCAGGTCGCCCTTGTCGATGGACAGGTGCGAGCGGGCCAGCAGGGGCGCGCTTCGGCCGGACAGGTCGCAGCCCAGGCGGATGGCCGCGCCCACGGCCCGGGCCCGCTTCAGCCGGGCCGGCGTGAGCAGGCGCTCCAGCACGTCCACCTCCGGCGGCGTGAAGGCCGTGGCGTGGCGCGCGAAGGCCGCGGCGGCCAGGAAGGCGCGTTCGGCGTGGGTCTGGCCGGCGATCGGGGCGCGCAGCACCTGCTCGAACACCAGGTCGGCGCGATGGTCCGGGTGCAGGCGCGCGCCCAGGTCGGCCAGGCGGCAGGCCGCCGAGACCAGGACCGCGTCGCGCTCGCCGAAACAGGGCGGCAGCTGGTCCAGGGCCGGCGTCAGCCATGTGTCGAGCGCCGCGCCCAGTTCGTCGGCGACGCCTTGTCGAGCCCCCAGCGACGCGCAGCCCTCGATCAGCGGATCCAGCCGGCGCACGCCGGGCGGCATGGCCTCGAACAGCAGGCCCTCGCGCACGCCGTAGGCCGAGATCTCGATGCGCTTGAGGTCCAGGCTCTCGATCAGCTGCTCCAGCACCACGGCGGCGTAGGGCAGGGTCTCCGAGCGCTTGCGGCTCATGCCCTCGATGCGCTCCAGCGAGCTCTTCGACTGGTGGGCGACCAGGCGGGCCGCCTCCAGGGCCTCGGCGCGGCCGATGCTGTACTGGTGGACGACGTGCAGCGGGTAGCCCGTCAGGCGCATGTGCAGCAGGGCCAGGTTGCGCCAGGCGCCGCCCACGGCGTGGAAGACGTCGGTCTTGAACGCCTCGGCCACCGGGGCTAGGCGCTGGGCGCACAGGCGGCGCACCTTCTCCAGGTCGAAGCCGTCCGAAACGCCCAGGCTGAACGGGCCCAGGGGCAGGGTGACGCCCAGGCCCGCGCCGGTGGCCTCCAGGCGGATCAGCTCCAGGCTGGCGCCGCCCAGGTCGCCGACCACGCCGGTGGCGTCCGGCGCGCCGGCCAGCACGCCCAGGGCGGCGTAGCGGGCCTCTTCCTCGCCCGACAGCACGCGGGTGGAGAAGCCGGTCTCGGCCAGGATCTGCTTGACGAAGGCCGCGCCGTCCTTGGCCTCGCGCACGGCGGCGGTGGCGGCGATGAAGGTCTCGGCCGGCTTGACGGCCTCCAGCACGGCGCGGAAGCGCTTGAGCGCCGCCAGGGTCTGGGCCACGCCCTCGGGGTTCAGCTTGCCGCCGTCGCCCAGGTCACGGCCCAGCCCCGCCAGGACCTTCTCGTTGAAGACGGTCCAGATGGCGCGGCCTTCCAGCCGGTACACCACCAGGCGGACCGAGTTGGAGCCGATATCGATAACGGCCGCGTCGCGCGGCGCCGCAAAAGGCATGGGGGTGGTTTAGCGCATTGGGCGGGGAGGGGAAGGCGCCGCACGGAAAAAGCTGTCGACCGTCGCGTGCGCCGCCTCCTCTAGGACAGCGGATGCGCCGTGACCAGCGGCAGGGGCTCGTTCAGGGTCTTGCGGCAGGCCCGCACGCGCCAGCCCGACGGGCCCTTCTCGTAATAGCAGGCGCCGAAGCTGACCGGCCGGCCGTGCTCGCGGCGCCCGCCCTTGGTCATGGCGTAGGTCGCGTCGGGGCTGACCAGCAGGTGCTCGATCGGCTTGGGGCGACCTGGTCCTTTGGCCGGACAGCGGCCCCACGGGCGGCCGTGCTCCATGACCTTCCAGCCGGAGCGGTAGATCACACCGGACTTGAACAGCGCCCGCTCGTGGACCTTGGCCCAGGCCAGGTCGGCGGCGTCGCCGGCCTGGGCGTCGCCGGGCGCGGCGGGCAGGGCGAAGATCGCGCAGATGTCGGCCTGCTCGGCCAGACGCGGTCCGCAGGCGGTGAGACCAAAGGCCGCCAGGACGGCTAGGAGGGACCGCCTCATCCCCGCTTGCGCGGGCCCACGTGGTCGAACGCCTGCGGCAGGTCCTTCACCTTGTGGCCCCGGCCCGACAGGCTGGGATTGGTCATGAAGTACTCGTGGGCCGAGAAGGCGCCCTTGCGGTCCCAGGCCGGGTCGCGGGCGTAGTGGCCTTCCGGGTCGAGGTTCCAGCTCTGGGCCTCGTCGTTGAGGTTGGCGACCATGATCTGGTTCAGCACCTGCTGGTGCACGGTGGGGTTCTCGACCGGCACCAGGCTCTCGACCCGGCGGTCCAGGTTGCGCGGCATCCAGTCGGCCGAGCTGATGAAGACCCGGGTCTGCGGGCTGGGCATGGCCCCGCCGTTGGCGAAGGCCACGATGCGGGCGTGCTCCAGGAACCGGCCGACGATCGACTTGACCCGGATGTTCTCCGACAGCCCCTTGATGCCCGGCCGCAGGCAGCAGATGCCGCGCACCACTAGGTCGATCTGCACGCCGTCCTGGCTGGCCGAATAGAGGGCGTCGATGATCTGCGGGTCGACCACGGCGTTCATCTTGGCCCAGATCGCCGCCGGCTTGCCCTCGCGGGCGTTGCGGGCCTCGGCCGCGATCATGGTCAGCAGGTCCGGCTTCAGCGTCTCGGGCGAGAAGCTCAGCTTCTCCAGCCGTCCGGGCTGGGCGTAGCCGGTGATGAAGTTGAACAGCTTGCCGCCGTCGCGCCCCAGGGCCGGGTCGCAGGTGAACAGCGACAAATCCGTATAAACGCGGGCCGTCTGGGGGTGATAATTCCCGGTGCCGAAGTGGCAGTAGGTGCGCAAGCTGCTGTCGCCCTCGCGCCGCACCACCACCGACAGCTTGGCGTGGGTCTTCCAGTCGACGAAGCCGAACACCACGTGCACGCCCGCCCGCTCCAGATCTCGAGCCCACTTCAAGTTATTTTCTTCGTCAAACCTAGCCTTGATCTCGACCAGGGCGGTGACGTTCTTGCCGTTGTCGGCCGCCTCGATCAGGGCCGCCACGATCGGGCTGTCCTTGGACGTGCGGTACAGGGTCTGCTTGATCGCCAGCACGTTGGGATCGCGCGCCGCCTGGCGGATGAACTGGACCACCACGTCGAAGCTCTCGAACGGGTGGTGGACCAGGATGTCCTTCTCGCGGATCGCCGCGAAGCAGTCGCCGCCGTGGTCGCGGATGCGCTCGGGGAAGCGGGCGTTGAACGGCTTGAACTTCAGGTCCGGACGGTCGGGCGGGATCAGCTCTGCCATCTGGGCCAGGCCCAGCTTGCCGTCGACCAGCACCACGTCCTCGGGCAGGGCGCGCAGGCCCTCGATGATGAAGGCGCGCAGGTCCTCGGGCATGGTGGTCTGGATCTTGACCCGCACCACGCGGCCCAGGCGGCGCTTCTTCAGCCGCGCCTCGAACTCGCGCACCAGGTCCTCGGCCTCTTCCTCGATCTCCAGGTCGCTGTCGCGGATCAGGCGGAACAGGCCGCGGCCCTCGACCTCGTAGCCGGGGAACAGGTGGTCCAGGAACAGGATGATGAAGCTTTCCAGCGCCACGATCCGCCGCTCGCGCTTGCGCGTGCTCTTGGCCGGGGTCTGGCTCAGCTCCCAGAACCGCTGCACCTGGCTGGGCACCGGCACCAGGGCGTACAGGTGCTTGTCGTCGGCGATGCGGCGCAGCTTCAGCGCCAGGCAGAACCCCAGGTTCGGGATGAACGGGAACGGGTGGGCCGGATCGATAGCCAGGGGCGTCAGCACCGGGAACATCCGGGTCAGGAAGATCTCCTCGGCCCGCTCGCGGTCGGCGCCGACGATGTCCTTGGCGTCCAGCAGCTTGAGGCCCTCGCCCCACAGCTCGGCCCGCACCTCGCGCCAGATCTTCTGCTGCTCGGCCATCAGCTCGGCGGCCGAGGCGTTGATCCGCGCCAGCTGCTCGCCCGGCGTCAGCCCGTCCTGGCTGACCACCCGCACGCCCTCGCGCACCTGGCCCTTCAGGCCGGCCACGCGGACCATGTAGAATTCGTCGAGGTTGTTGGCCGAGATCGACAGGAACCGCAGCCGCTCCAGCAGCGGGTGGCGCGGATTGCCGCTCTCCTCCAGCACCCGCCAGTTGAAGGCCAGCCACGAGGTCTCGCGGTTGAAGAACCGCTCCGGCGCGGCCAGCAGCTCGTCGTCCAGCCGCAGGCCCGCCAGGTCCGGCGCGGCCGGCGAGGGCGCGGCGGGCAGGTCGAGGGCTGTGGCGTCGTCGGGCATGGGGAACTCCGTTTACCGCGTACAGAGTGAAGGACGGTGGTGACAGGAGCAAGACAAACGCCCCTCACGCGCGCGGCGTCGCAAGCTTTGCCTGGAAGAAGTTCCCAAAGGTTTGCGTTCGGCCAAGTTCCCAAACCGCTGTCATCCCGGAAGCCTCGCAGAGGCTGTCCGGGACCCAGGGGACTGGGCAGATGCTTTGCGGTTCACCTGGGTCCCCGACAAGCGCTCCGCGCTTTCCGGGATGACAACCGAGGAGGAGGGCGATGAGGAAAGACGCGGCGGACCTCAGTCCTCGCCGTCGTCGTCCCCGCCGAAATCCAGCACCGACAGCGCCAGCGCCTTGTTCACCTCGCGCCCCTGCTCGATGGACGCCTCGTCCAGGGCCGCCACCGCCGCCAGGACCTCGGCCGCCGAGCGGGGCAACCTCGCCATCAGGTAGGGATAGAGGTCGCCCGCCGGCCGGATGCCCGCCGCCTCGAAGGCGCGGCGCAGCACGGCCTCCAGCACGATGTCGTCGGGCTCCATGACCCGGGCCACGGTCAGGGCGTTCAGCCGCGAGCGCAGGTCGGGCACCGCCGCCTCCCAGGCCACGGGGGCCAGGCGGCCGGTCAGCAGCAGGCTGCCGCCGTCGACCCCGGCCATGTTGATCAGGTGGAACAGGGTCTCGTCGTCGACCAGGTCGCCCTCGGACCGGCGGTCGGCGTCCTCGACCAGCAGCGGCCGGCCGCGCAGGGCGGCCAGGTCCAGCGGCGCGTTGCCCGTGGAGGCCGCCTCGATGGTCACGGCCCCGGTCCGCGCCGCCCAGTCGCGCGCCAGGTGCGACTTGCCCGTGCCCGCCGGCCCGACCAGGGCCATCCGCCCGTCGGGCCAGGCCGGCCAGGCGTCCAGCCCCTCCAGCGCCTCCAGATTGGTCGGCGACGACGCGAACGACTCCCGGTCCCAGCAGGGCGGGGCGGTCAGCGGCAGTCGGAACTGACGGGGCAAGGCGGCGTCCGGACGTGGTTACTCGGTGACCGGAGGTATAGGCCGCGTTGCGGGGGAGGGCGAGGTGGGCGGCAGGTTTGGCTGGGGATTAGGGATAGGGAGGTGTGGATGAGCTAAACCTCTTCCAGCCAGGGCCATGCGAAATCAATTTTCTCAACAAAGAGCGCCAAACTTGGTGAGTTTAGTTTGGCAGCGGCTGGCGAGCACGATTTGAGTAATCGGGCCTTTTCACCCGGTGCCTGATCACCTCCATGCAACGCCTTTAGGATCGCTTTTCCGTTGGTACCATCTCCGGGGTAATTGTAGCCAGCACCATACCTTTCCCGCATAAGATTGTTGTCGGACACAATCCAATTTTCGATCTCTCGATCAGAAACTCCGACATAAACTTTCCGTTTGCAGCCGGCATTCTTCAATTTGTCGATCACATATTCAGATATATATTTTGCAGATTCACATCTACCTTCTCTATCAAAGAGAACAATTACCCGAGATATATCCCCACCAAGAACCTCAAGGCGATCAAAAATCTCCTCGACGATCCTATCCACTGCGACGCTTGCGCCATTCGGGATACATCGCTGAATCACAGCCCTAGGATAAGTCGCCTTCATAAAATGAGTTTCGGTGTGCCCCTCCACCAAAACCGCTATCCTCTCCATACACGCCCCCCGTTCTGTAATAATATCCGAGACCAAATTTCGAATCTTTTATCTTCTCGGAAAGCTCTTTCCTGTTTGACACTCTACTGGCTCTACTTAGTCCGTCATCCAATTCAAATATTGTCAGTTCATAGGCAGAGCAACAATCCAAAACTGTGGGACTATGAGTTGTGACAATTAAAGCCCTATACGGATCACCTTCAACTATTTGCCTGCATAGAGATATGAACGATTCCTGCATAAACGGATGCAGGAAATTTTCAGGCTCTTCAATGATGGAAAGCGCTTCCTCGGTATGAAGCACAGTCACCAACCCCAACCACTTTACGGTGCCATCACTCACCCGGTTAAAAGGAAACGCTTCAGTTGTATCGCCAATATGAAAAGACATCGCAGGCTTGAATTGAGCTTCCTGGAAGTCGAGATCCACTCTAATTTCATCTATTGATGCATTTACCTCTCTGCACCAACTGACGATATTGCTATATATCGATTTTTGATCATCTGGTGAATATATTCTTTGCGAGTGTTTAAATGGATCAAACGAAAAATAATTTCCCTTTTCAAGGCTATACAAAGCGCCCGCCAGCCCTTCACCGACTGGAGATATTTGCGTCCTCGATCCGACCGGCGTTGGTCGTCTTGCTATAGTTGGATCTATATTAACTGATCTAAATCTTGATAAATCAAGAGAAATAGCCGCAATCTCCGCCCCCACAGAACGCAGTGATGAAAGAACACTCTTTTCAGGCCGAAGACTGGCGGCTATTTTTTCCAAAGCCGACACCTTGCCCCTTTTAACATCATCATCCCAGGGCATCATATTACGCGCTATCGGATGCCTTTCAGGGTCAATGCGGCAGGTTGTAACAAACTTCCCAGATACCCTCTCAGTCATTCGATAGAATGTATATTCGCTCTTTTGATTTGATTTTATATTTATAGATTCATACGATATAAATATCGCCGGGACCGCTTTAAGATATGTAATTGTGCATTTGTAAGTATAATCGATTTCACTATCATTAATGTTATTGTCGTTGTAAAAGTATACACGCCCCCTCAAAGCCTCTGTGGACATTTGACCAGTTATAGAAAATGTGAACTCAGCCTTTTCTTCATCAAATCTCTCTTTGCTAAAGACCGACCCAGCACCTTGAGCAATTGCAATTGCTGAATTCAAATCATGCTCAACCATTTCACCGAGAAAATCTAGAAAAGTGATAAAATTTGACTTCCCAGTGCCATTTGGACCCACAATAATATTTAAGCCCCTTTGCAAAAAGACATTGAATCCAATGAGGGATCTAAACCCATCTATGGCGATGTGATTGAGCATTTTTTCTTGGTCCTATGGCGGCTTTATCTTCCTCACTCATTTTGAGACGTCAAGGTGGAGTGGATCGTGCCTCGCAATCAGGATTTTACTTCCCTCTCCTCTAACGACCTCGCCGCCTGGCGCGCCCGCATCACCAAGCCCGCCGGGCCGTTGGGGAACGCCTCGCGGGCCGTGCAGCGGAAGATCAACACGATCATCCCCGAGAAGGTCCACGCCGCGATCACTGCCGCCATGTAGGCGATGACCCGGGCGATCCTGACCGGGGCCGATTTCGTCACGGCCTCGCCGTTGCGGGACGCCACCCTGGAGGAGCGCGAGGCCAAGGTCGCGGCCGCCATCCAGGGCTGGAAGACCGCCGCCGGGGCCGAGGGCGGGGTGGCGGGGGCGGGCGGGTTCCTGCTGGCGGCGGCCGACTTCCCGCTGCTGATGAGCTTCAAGCTGAAGCTGCTGTTCGAGATCGCCGCCCTCTACGGCCATGACGGGAGCGTGCTGAGCGAGCGGCTCTATATCCTGCACATCTTCGAGCTGGCCTTCTCCGACGTCGAGCACCGCGTGAAGGTGCTGGAGGCCATGGACGACTGGGACAGCCGGGAGCACCCGACCGACCTGAAGGCCTTCGACTGGCGGTCGTTCCAGCAGCAGTACCGCGACCACATCGACCTGGCCAAGCTGGCCCAGCTGCTGCCCGTGGTCGGCGCCCCGGTCGGGGCCGTGGTCAACTGGCGGCTGACGGCGCACCTGGGGAAGACGGCGATGATGGCGTACCGGATGCGGTGGCTGGCGAGGGAAGGGCAGGGCGCCTGACGACCTTTCCCTCCCCCTCGTGGGGAGGGTGGCCCTGGCGGAGCCAGGGTCGGGTGGGGTTTGATGCGCCAATCGGCCTGGACGCCGGAGGCCCCACCCACCAGCTTCGCTGCCCCCCCCTCCCCACGAGGGGAAGGGAAGGATTGAAAGACACATGCCGCTACCCACCACCCGCGCCAGCCGCCTGATCCCCGCCGCGCCAGACGCCGTCTGGAACGCCCTGATGGACCCCGAGATCCTGGTCCGATGGCTGCCGCCCGGCGACATGACCGGCCGGATGCACGCTTTCGACGGCCGGGTGGGCGGCGGGTTCGAGATGTCGCTCTACTATCCGGAAGGCGAGACCGGACACGTCGGCAAGACCGCCGAGCGCGAGGACCGCACCCGCGTGCGTTTCGCGGCCATCACGCCGGGCCGCCGGGTGGTCTGGGCGGTGCTGTTCGATACCGACGCCCCGGCGCTGAAGGGCGAGATGACCATCACCGTCTCGCTGGAGCCGGCCGAGGGCGGCACGCGGGTGACCTTCCTGTCGGAGAACCTGCCGCCGGGGCTGCGGCCGGCGGACAACAAGGAGGGCTCGAAGGAGAGCCTGAAGAAGCTGGCGGCGTGGTTCGGAGGGTAGCCGGGGACGCGCACTCACGGCATAGCGGCGGCCGGTTCGCAGGGCGCTTGGGGTGAGTGCGTGTCCCCCAAGTCGTCCGCTGAGTTGGGTGTATAATCCTGTGACGCCGCGGCCGAAGGAGGGGACACGCACTCACACCACGGCCGTTGATTGACTGGCAGAGGCCTTGCCGTGAGTGCGTGTCCCCGTCATTGCGGCGGCCAAGCCGCTGAAATCACGGCGCTAAATCTTTATTCCCCGCAGGGTTTCCCGGCGGCCGCATAATGGCTCCACCTCGTCGCAGGGAAAGGGCGCATGGCCAGCGACCGATGCGGCGGCGGGGGGCGATCGAGCGGGACTGGGCTGGAGGGGGTTACTCCAGCGTGTCCGGGGACTCCCATCGTTGGGGAGCCCGCCCGCCGTCGGCGTCGAACGGGGACAAAGCGCGTGTTTGCCCTTAGGCCCGCGCCCCCGGCGGCCGGGAAAGCTGGAAACAGCCGCCCCGGGTCCGGCTAAGCCTCAACAGGGCTGCCCACCGGACGCTGGCGGATAACGCATCGCGCGGAGCGACTGGCTTCGTCGAAACGGTACAACACACAGAACTCCGGACGTCGTCCGGCGCTCCGCGTCCCTTTCCATCAGCTCACAGCCATTGGCGTGGGATCACACTCCCTTGCCCCCACCTGGCGGCTTCGCCGCCTGTCCGCCCCCGTAGGGGGCGGAGCCGCCTGCGCGAGGCTCTTCCCCCTCCCGGGGACGACCGCGAAGCGGTCCGTAGGGGGCAAGGGGTCGCCGCCGCTAGTCCTCGAAGACCAGCACATGCTTGCCGCCCTCAGGCCGGAACGTCGCCCCTTCAAGCGCCTGGCGATGATCCTCGAGCGTCCAGCGGCCGGCGATGCGGACCTCGATCTCGGGATCGGCCAGCTCGGCCAGGACGCTGGCCAGATAGTCGGCGTCCCCCGGGGCCGGCGGATCGAAGAAGTAGCGGTAGACGTAGGAGCGGATTTCCTGCAGGTCCATCAACACCTTGAGCGCGCCGGCCTGGAAAGGCCGCAGATCGTAGGCGCCGACCACGACCGCCCGGCCCTTGAAGCCCAGGGCCTCAAGGAGTTGGGTCAGGACCTCGCCGCCCACGGCGTCGACGACGCCGCTCAGGCCCTGGCCGCCCGTCGCCGCCCGCACCGCCTCGGCCAGGGGGACCGCGAGGTCGGCCAGGGCGATCACGGCCTCCGCGCCCAGGGCCGTCAGGTCGCGGTCCTGGATCCGCCGGCGCACGATCGCCAGCACCCGCACACCGCGCCGCCGGGCCATCTGGATGACCAGGCTCGAGACCAGCGAATGGCCGGCCGTGACCGCCAGCCATTGTCCCGGCCCGACCTCGCTGGCCGTCAGGACGTCGCGGGCGGTGATCGCGGGCATCAGCTGGGCGGCGCGCTCGGCCGGATAGTCGGCGGGCAGGGGGATCAGGGCCCGTGCGTCGATCGCCGCGAACTCGGCCCAGACGCGGCCGGCGCTGAACGCCACCAGCATCCCCGGCGCCAGGTCGGCGCGGCCGCCGGTCTCGACCACCCGGCCCACGCCGTGGTTGCCGACCACCTGGCCGGGCAGGACCGGCCGCTTGGCCTCGGGATACTGACCCTGGGTGAAGAAGAAGTCGCCCGGGTGGATCCCGGCGGCGACCATCCGCACCAGGGCCTGCCCCGGACCGGGACGGGGCGCGGGGACCTCCCGCAGTTCGACCACGTCGAGAGGCGGACCGAGACGATCCTGGACCAGCGCTTTCATCGGACTTGCTCCTGTCGGACCCGCCATCTCGCGGGGTGGCCGTCAGATGCGGGCGACCGCCGATCGGGACAATCGACCCGGATGGAGCGCTGTTTTCCAGATGAGCAACAATGGCGCCTTGCGTCGCTGACCGACGATCCCGATCTGCGGACCGGGCTTCGAGGGAACGGCGATGCTGGGATTCGACGACGCGGCGATCTTCCTGAAGGTGGCGCGGGAGGGCAGTTTCGTCGCCGCCGCCCGGGCCCTGGGCCTGCCGACCAGCTCGGTCAGCCGCCGGGTCGCCGCCCTCGAGGCGCGGCTCAAGGTGCAGCTGCTGCGCCGGACCACCCGGGCGGTGGGCCTGACCGACGACGGCCGGGCCTTCGTCGACCGCTGCGCGGCCGCCATCGACGAGATCGAGGCCGCCGCCAAGGGTTTCGACACCAGCGAGGCGCGGCTCACGGGACGGCTGACCGTCACCGCCCCGCACCATGTCTGCAACGAGGAATTCGCGCCCAACCTGCTGGCCTTCGCCGCCGGCCATCCGGACCTGGTCATGGACCTGCGGCTGACCAACGGCGCGCCCGACCTGATCGAGGAGGGGATCGACGTGGCCTTCCAGCTGGCCCCGCTGCCCGAAGGTCGCCACGTGGCGCGCAAGCTGTGGTCGTCGCCCTACATGATCTGCGCCAGCCGCGACTTCGTCGACCGCCATCCCGAAACCCGGCGGCTGGACCATCCCCGGCGGCTCTGCCCGCTGCCGGCGATCCTCACCCCGCCGATCCGCAACTGGCGGTTCGTCCATGCGGGCGGCGAGACCTACGCCATGGCCCCGCGCACCCTGGGGGCGTCGGTGGACGATCTGTCGATGGGCGCCCTGGCCGCGCGCCAGGGCCTGGGGGTCGCCTATCTGCCCAGGGGCCTGGCCGGCCGCTTCCCGGACCTGGTCGAGCTGACGTTCGGGGATTGGCGCGTCGAGGACCGCGAGCTCTACGCCCTCTATCCGGCCACCCGGCAGCTGTCGCCCAAGGTCCGCGCGGTCATCGACCACGCCCTGTCGACCCGCGCCGCGCATCAGTCCAGGCCGGCGGCCTAGCCCTCGGCGGCCACGACGCCCACGCCGAACTGGATCCAGACGGCCTTGTCCTTGAGGTTCTTCTTCACGAAGGCGGCGTGGATCTCGCGCTCTTCCTCGGTCGAGCGCGGGGCCAGCGGCCGGGCCCGGGCGCCGTACGAACCGGCGCGGGCGACCGAGACGGCGTTGACGGCGACCGCGTGGGTCAGCTCCAGCGCCCGTTCCTTGCCGCCCTGCAGTTCGAGATAGACCTCGGCCAGCAGGTGGGCGTCGATCAGGGCCCCGTGCTTGTCGCGGCTGTCGAGGCTGATCTTGAACCGCTTACACAGCGCATCGAGCGAGTTGTACATGCCCGGGAAGCGCTTCTTGGCCATGGCCAGGGTGTCGACCCAGCTGCTTTCGTGGATCGGCGCCCGACCACACTTCTCCAGCTCGAAATTGACGAAGCTGCGGTCGAAGGCGGCGTTGTGGGCGATGACCGGGGCGTCGCCGACGAAGTCCAGGAACCGGTCGGCGATCTCCTCGAACTTCGGCTTGCCCTTCAGGAAGGCGCTGGACAGGCCGTGCACCTTCTCGGCCTCGGCCGGCATGTCGCGCAGCGGGTCGCAATATTCGTGGAACGACCGCCCGGTGGGCATGTAGTCGACCACCTCGATGCAGCCGATTTCGACCAGCCGGTCGCCGGTCTTGGGGTCGAAGCCGGTGGTTTCGGTATCGAGGATGATTTCCCGCGCCATCGGATTTCAATGGCCCTGTTCGCGGCCGCCTTCAAGCGGAGCGGCGGCGCGCAGGCGAGTCAGGATGTCGCGGACCTGTTGACGGGCGTGGTCCAGGCCCCGGCCGGTGTCGATCACGAAGTCAGCGCGGGCGCGCTTCTCGGCGTCGGGCGTCTGGCGGGCCAGGATCGCCTCGAACTTGGCGAGGTCCATGCCCGGCCGGGCCAGGACCCGCTGGCGCTGGACGTCGGCGGGTGCCGAGACCACTACCACCTTGTCGACCTTCTTCTCGCCGCCGGTCTCGAACAGCAGGGGGATGTCCAGCACGACGACGTCGGCGCCCTGGGCCTGGGCGTCCTCGAAGAAGCCGATCCGGTGGGCGCCGACCAGCGGGTGGACGATGGATTCCAGCACCGCCAGGGCCTCGGAGTTGCCCATCACCGCGGCGCTGAGCCTGGCGCGGTCGATGGCCCCGTCGACCACCACGCCCGGAAACGCCGCCTCGACCGGCCCGACCGCCGCGCCGCCGCTGGCGTAGAGCGCGTGGACGGCCGCGTCGGAATCGTAGACCGGCACGCCGGCCTCGACGAACATCTGCGACGTCGTCGACTTGCCCATGCCGATCGAACCGGTCAGGCCCAGGACGATCATTTCGCCGCGTCCCCCAGGTGGGCCAGGGCCAGGGCGCGCACGTCGACCTGGGCCGGCGGCGCGACGCCGAAGAAGGCCTCGAAGCTGGGGACGGCCTGGCGCAGCAGCATCTCCAGCCCGTCCACCGTGCGGCGGCCGGCGGCCTCGGCGCGGCGCAGGAACTCGGTGCGGAGGGGCTTGTAGACCATGTCGACCACGACCGCGTTCTTCGGCGTCAGCGCCAGGTCCGCCGCCGGGCCCGCGCCGCCGCCCAGGCCCAGGGAGGTGGCGTTGATCACCAGGCCGGCCTGGGCGAGCAGGGCGTCCAGCTCGGTCTCCGAGGCGGCCTCGACCACGCCGCCGATGGAGGTGGCGATCGCCTCGGCCCGGGCGAAGGTGCGGTTGACGATGCTGACCCGGGGCGCGCCGGCCAGGGCCAGGGCGGCTGCCGCGCCCCGCGCCGCGCCGCCGGCGCCCAGGATCACCACCGGCGAGACGGCGATGTCGAAGCCCGGCGCCTGGACGGCGATGGCGCCGATCAGGCCCGGACCGTCGGTGTTGTCGGCGGTGATCGTGCCGTCGGCTTCGAAGATCAGCAGGTTGGCCGCGCCGGCCAGCTTGGCCAAGTCGCTGCAACGGTCAGCGCAGGCCAGGGCCTGCTCCTTGAACGGTATGGTGACGTTCAGCCCCCGGATCGCCCCGCCGCGCAGGCCCTCGGCGAAGGTCTCGAAATTGTCCTCACCCGGTCCGAACGGGACATATGCGGCGTTCAACCCGGCTGCGGCGATCCAGGCGTTGTGGATCACCGGGCTCATCGAGTGGCGGATCGGCTGGCCACAGACGCCGGCGACGATGGCCGAACCCGTCACGCTCATGCCTCGAGAGCTCCATGCAAGCGAAGGAAATCAAGCAGGCCGGTGATCGGCAGGCCCAGGATGGTGAAATAGTCGCCGTCGATGCGGTCGAACAGCTGCACGCCCTCACCCTCGAGGAAGTAGCAGCCGACCGACGACAGGATGTCGGGAGCGTTGCGCGCCAGATAGCCGTCCAGCCAGGCGTCGCTGAAGGGCCGCACCGACAGCTTCGCGGTCTCGACCACGCGCCAGATCGGGCGGCCGTCGCGGGCCACGACCACGGCCGAGTGCAGCTTGTGGACCTTGCCGCGCAAGCGGAGCAGCTGGTCGCGGGCGGCCTCGACCGTATCGACCTTGTCGAACAGCACGCCGTCCAGGTCGAGCGTCTGGTCCGAGCCGATCACCAGGCCGGCGCGCTTGGTCGAGACCTTGAACGCCTTCAGTTCGGCCAGGGCGTCGGCCACTTCGCGCGGCGAGGCGCCCTCGGCCAGCAGCCCGGCCTTGGCGGCGTCCTCGTCGACGCCGGACCGGACGGCCTCGAAGGCGACGCCGGCGTTGCGCAGGATCGTCTGTCGGGCCGAGCTGGTGGACGCCAGGGTTACGGGGGTGCGGGACGATGACGTCATCCCAGGACCTCGACCTGGCCGCGGCCGCCCGACAACAGGTTGATGATCGCCGCCGCGGTCTCCTCGACCGACCGGCGGGTCACGTCGATGATCGGCCAGCCCTGGCGCTCGAACAGCCGGCGGGCGGCGATGATCTCCTGCCGCACGGCGTCGGTGTCGATATAGTCGCTCTCGCGGTTCTCCTTCAGCGACAGCAGGCGGTTGCGGCGGATCTGGATCAGCCGCTCGGGCGTGGTCATAAGGCCGACGATCAGGGTGTTCTTCAGGGTGAACAACTCGTCGGGCGGCGGGCGGCCCGGCACCAGCGGCACGTTGGCGGCGCGCACGCCGCGGTGGGCCAGATAGATGCAGGTCGGGGTCTTGGAGGTGCGCGACACGCCGACCAGGATCACGTCGGCCTGGGTCAGGTCCTGGCCGCCCTGGCCGTCGTCGTGGGCGATGGCGTAGTCCAGGGCCTCGATCCGGTCGAAATAGTCGTTGTTGAGCGCGTGCTGAGCGCCGACCCGGGTCGAGATCCGCGCGCCCAGATAGCGCGACATGGCGCTGACCACCGGGTCGAGGGCGGCGATGCACGGCATCTCCAGCCGTCGGCAGCCTTCCTCCAGCGCGGCCCGCAGGCCCGGGTCGATGATCGTGTGCATGACCACGCCCGGCGCGCCGGCGATCTCCTCCAGCGCCCGGTCGAGTTGGCGCGTGGAACGCACCAGGGCGTAGATGTGTTCAATCGGCAGGATGTCGGTGAAACGCGCGCAGACCGCCCGGGCCATGGCGTTCAGGGTCTCGCCCGTGGAGTCCGACACCAGGTGGATATGGAAGTAGGTCGCGAACCTTGGCGCGGCTCTTTCACCCTCAGGGGCGCCCGCTTCCTGTGGATCATCTGTTAAGGGTTGCTTAACCACTGGCTTGGCCCTTGGGGATGAGCGGGGGTGAATCCGGGACAGTCACGGCGCGTCGAACTGACCCTGTGTTAAACGGTCACATTGATGCCGGACAATCCCCAGTCTCGGATGAGCTCCACAGCCGGTGCGTTTCCGATTCCCCCAGAGCGGGGATGAGCGGACGCTCATGGTTACGGCGCTGTTCACCATCTTAACGTTTCATTAGGAATTACGAAGACCTAGCGGACTATCCCCATAGTTCACAGGCGCGAGCCCACATGTGGGTCACGTTGGGATGGTTTTCGGATCGGCAGGGGGCATGGTGCGCCGCACGCGGGTTTTCCCCGTTTGGCACTTGCCCACCATCTCCTACAATCTTCCTTAAAATCTTCTTAAAGAGAGAAGGAAGAAGGGAAGAAGGCCTCCGGGGAGATACGGGCTTGAGCCCACGGGCCTGAGGGGATTTAAGGCCTGCATGACCTCGCTTCCCAAGCCCAAGCTCCTTTCCGTCCTGGATGGCCAGAAGGCCGAACGTCCGCCCGTGTGGTTCATGCGGCAGGCGGGACGCTATCTGCCGGAGTACCGGGCCGTTCGCGCCACCGAGCCGACCTTCATCGATTTCTGCCTGAACCCGGAGAAGGCCGCCGAGGTCACCCTGCAGCCCCTGCGGCGGTTCCCGTTCGACGCGGCCATCGTCTTCGCCGACATCCTGCTGATCCCCCAGGCCCTGGGCCAGAAGGTGTGGTTCGAGGCAGGCGAGGGGCCCAAGCTGGGCGAGCTGCCGTCCATCGAGTCGATGCGCGACCTGACGGGCCAGGCCGGCCAGGCCTTGGGCGCGGTCGGCGAGACGTTGAGCCGTGTCCGGTCGGCCATGGATCCCGAGCGGACCCTGATCGGTTTCGCCGGCGCGCCCTGGACCGTGGCGACCTACATGATCGAAGGCGCCTCCAGCGACCGTTCCGGGGCCCGGACCTTCGCCTATCAGCACGCCGACAAGCTGGACGCCCTGATCCAGGTGCTGATCGACGCGACCATCGACTACCTGGCCATGCAGGCGGCTTCGGGCGCCCAGGTGCTGAAGCTGTTCGAGAGCTGGGCCGAGGGCCTCTCCGAGCCCTTGTTCGAGCGCCTGGTGACCAAGCCGCATGTCGCCATCATCGAAGGCCTCCGGGCCCGAGGCGTGACCACGCCGGTGATCGGCTTCCCGCGCGGGGCCGGGACCCTGGTCGAGACCTACGCCAAGGTCGCGCCGGTCCAGGGCGTGGCGCTGGACACCCAGGCCTCCGCGGCGCTGGGCCAGTCGATCCAGAAGACCAAGGCCATCCAGGGCGCGCTCGATCCGCTGCTGCTGCGGGCCGGCGGCGACGCCTTGATCGCGCGGGTCGACCAGCTGCTGGAACAGTGGGGGCAGGGTCCCTACATCTTCAATCTGGGTCACGGCATCCTGCCCGACACGCCGATCGCCCACGTCGAGGCGGTGCTGGCCCGGGTCACCGGGAAATGACCAACGCGATGGGGACGAAACGGAAGATCGCCGTCGTCCTGTTCAACCTGGGCGGACCCGACGGGCCGGACGCGGTGCGGCCGTTCCTGTTCAACCTGTTCCGGGATCCGGCGATCATCGGTCTGCCGGCGCCGCTGCGCTATCCGATCGCCGCCCTGATCGCCGCGACGCGCACGAAGCTGGCCAAGGAGAACTACGCCCTGATGGGTGGCGGCTCGCCCCTGTTGCCGGAAACCGAGAAGCAGGCGAGGGCGCTGGAGGCCGATCTGGCCGAGCGCTTCCCGGACGCCGAGACCCGTTGCTTCATCGCCATGCGCTACTGGAAGCCGCTGACCAACCAGACCGCCAAGGCCGTGAAGGCCTTCGCCCCAGCCGAGGTGGTGCTGCTGCCGCTCTATCCGCAGTATTCGACCACGACGACCGGTTCGTCGCTGAAGGCGTGGAAGCGCGCCTACCGCAAGGGCCCGGGCCGGGTGTCGACGGTCTGCTGCTATCCGACGGACGAGGCTCTGGTTCAGGCGCATGCCGACCTGATCAGGGCCGCCTACGACAAGGCCGGATGTCCCGGTCCGGCGCGCCTGCTGTTTTCCGCTCATGGCCTGCCTGAGAAGGTGATCCTGGCCGGCGATCCCTACCAGAGCCAAGTCGAGGCCACGGCCGCGGCGGTGGCCGCGAAGCTGGGCGAGGGCTGGGACTGGCGGGTCACCTATCAGAGCCGGGTGGGCCCGATGAAGTGGATCGGCCCCTCGACGGAGGACGAGATCCGCGCCGCCAGCAAGCAGGGCCTGGCCCTGGTCGTCACGCCGATCGCCTTCGTCTCGGAGCACATCGAGACCCTGGTCGAGCTGGATCACGAATATCGCCAGGTGGCCTTCGAGAACGGCTGCCCGGTCTATGTCCGCGTGCCGGCCCTGGGCGTCGCGCCCGGGTTCATTCGCGGCCTGGGCCGCGCCATCCAGGGGGTGCTCGGCGCGCCGCACCGCTTGGTCACCGCCTGCGCCTGGCGCTGCGGCGGCGACCGCACCCAATGTCCGAACAAGCAGGGAGCTTCGGCGTGATGGATTTCCTGGCCGGTCATTTCGACCTGATCCGCGGCCTGCACATCATCTTCGTGATGGCCTGGATCGCCGGCATGCTGATCCTGCCGCGCCTCTTCGTCTATCACATGAAGACCGAGCCCGGTTCGGAGATGGACGCGGTCTTCAAGCTGGCCGAGTTGCGGACCCTGCGGATCATCATCAATCCGGCGATGATCCTGGCCCTGCTGATGGGCCTGCTGCTGGCGATGATCGACACCCAGCGGCTGGGGCCGGACTTCTATCTGAAGCCCTGGGCCCTGACCAAGATCGCCGCCCTGCTGTTCCTGTTCGCCTGGCACGGCTTCGTCTCGAAGGCCCGCCGCCAGTTCGCGGCCGGGACCAACACCCGCTCGGAGAAGTTCTGGCGGATGACCAACGAGCTGCCGTTCCTGGCGGCGATCGTCATCGTGCTGTCGGTGACGACCAAGTTCCTGGGCCACTAGCTCGGCCACCCGGTCAGGCGGCTTTGCTTGACCGGCGGGGCCGCTTGTGGTTCCCATCCAGACAGACAGGTCGCCTGCGGCCTGTTCCCGCCTCTTACGGACCGGCGCTCGTCCTGACGCGCCCCCGGAGCCCAGCTCCGAAGGTCTGTCCCCCGATCGATACGCGCCGTCGTCATGGCGCGACCCGCTCGCCGCCCCTCGCGACGAGTCCGTTTTAGAACCAAGGCCCGGCTCGCGGTTTCGCGAGCCGAGCGACGTTGAGTGTCATCATGACCGACCAGACTGATACCCAAGACAATCCCGAGCTCGAACCCGTCGTCGACACGACGGTCGAGCCGGCCGCCGACACCGCCGCCAACGGCGACGACAACGGCGACGAAGACTCCGAGATCAGCGCCGCGGTGGCCGCCATGGGCCTGACGCGCATGTCGCTGCAGGAGCTGAAGGAGAAGTCGCCCGCCGACCTGCTGGCCTTCGCCGAGACCTTCGAGGTCGAGAACGCCAACTCCATGCGCAAGCAGGACATGATGTTCGCGATCCTGAAGACCCTCGCCGAGGAAGGCGTGGAGATCTTCGGCTCGGGCACCATGGAAGTGGTGCAGGACGGCTTCGGCTTCCTGCGCTCGCCGGAAGCCAACTATCTTCCGGGCCCGGACGATATCTACGTGTCGCCCTCGCAGATCCGAAAGTTCGGCCTGCGCACCGGCGACAGCGTCGAGGGCGCCATCCGCTCGCCGCGCGAAGGCGAGCGCTACTTCGCCCTGACCAGCGTCTCGAAGATCAATTTCGAGAGCCCCGAGAACGTGCGCCACAAGGTGCACTTCGACAACCTGACGCCGCTGTATCCCGAAGAGCGGCTGAACATGGAACTGCCCGATCCGACCATCAAGGATCGCTCGGGCCGGGTCATCGACATCGTCGCCCCGCTGGGCAAGGGCCAGCGCTGCCTGATCGTCGCCCCGCCGCGCGTCGGCAAGACGGTGATGCTGCAGAACATCGCCAAGTCGATCGAGACCAACCACCCCGAGTGCTACCTGATCGTCCTGCTGATCGACGAGCGCCCGGAAGAAGTCACCGACATGCAGCGCACGGTGAAGGGCGAGGTCATCGCCTCGACCTTCGACGAGCCGGCCACGCGCCACGTGCAGGTCGCCGAGATGGTGATCGAGAAGGCCAAGCGCCTGGTCGAGCACAAGCGCGACGTCGTCATCCTGCTGGACTCGGTCACCCGCCTCGGCCGCGCCTACAACACCGTGGTGCCGTCGTCGGGCAAGGTCCTGACCGGCGGTGTCGACGCCAACGCCCTGCAGCGCCCCAAGCGCTTCTTCGGCGCCGCGCGCAACGTGGAAGAGGGCGGCTCGCTGTCGATCATCGCTACGGCCCTGATCGACACCGGCAGCCGCATGGACGAAGTCATCTTCGAAGAGTTCAAGGGCACCGGTAACTCGGAAATCGTGCTGGACCGCAAGGTCGCCGACAAGCGCATCTTCCCGGCCATCGACGTGCTCAAGTCGGGCACCCGCAAGGAAGAGCTCATCACCCCGCGTGACCAGCTGCAGAAGACCTACGTGCTGCGCCGGATCCTCAATCCGATGGGCGCTTCGGACGCCATCGAGTTCCTGCTCGAGAAGCTGCGCCAGTCGAAGACGAACGGCGATTTCTTCCAGAGCATGAATACTTAAGCTTGGTGTTTCACGTGAAACACGAGAAAGGCCCCGGAGTGATCCGGGGCCTTTTTTGTTGGTCGGTGGGGGTGGTGAACCCCCTCAGTCGCTCCGCGACAGCTCCCCCAGAGGGGGAGCATCTGTGGCGTAGATCCTCCCCCTCTGGGGGAGGTGGTCCGAAGGGCCGGAGGGGGTTACCACGCCTAAGGAACCAGCACCGTCGCCCCGGTCGTCTTCCGCCCCTCCAGCGCCTCGTGCGCCGCCCGCGCCTCCGCCAACGGGAAGCGCTGCCCGATCTCCATCTTCACCGCGCCCGAGGCCAGGACCTCGAACAGGGCTGCGGCGCTCTCGTCGAGCTCCTGCGTGGTGACGATGTAGTCGAACAGGCGAGGGCGGGTGATCCAGGCCGACTTGGCGCCCAGCTCCAGCGGCGCGAACGGCGGCACGGGACCCGAGGCGTTGCCGTAGGTGACCAGCACGCCGCGACGGCCCAGGCTCTTCAGGCTGCCCTGGAAGGTGTCCTTGCCGACGCCGTCATAGATGACCGGCACGCCGGCCCCGCCGGTGATCTCGGCAACCCGGGCGGCGACGTCCTCGTGGTCGTAGAGGATCACGTGGTCGGCGCCGAGGTCGCGGACGATCTGCGCCTTGGCCTCGGAACCGACCGTGGCGATCACGCTGGCGCCCAGGGCCTTGGCCCACTGCACCAGGATCTGGCCGACTCCGCCGGCGGCGGCGTGGACCAGCACGGTCTGGCCCGCCTTCACGGGGAAGCAGCGACGGACCAGGAACTCGGCCGTCATGCCCTTCAGCAGCACGGCGGCGGCGACCTCCAGTTCGACGCCATCGGGAACCTTCACCGCCCGGTCGGCCGGCACGACCGACGCCTGGGCATAGGCGCCCATCGTGCCGTTGTAGGCGACACGATCACCGATGGCGAAACGCGTGACGCCGTCACCAACGGCTTCCACGTGGCCGGCGGCCTCCAGGCCCAGCACCTGCGGGTACTTCAGCGGATAGAGGCCGGAGCGGTGATAGGTGTCGATGAAGTTCAGACCGACGGCCGCGTGGCGGACGAGGATCTGGCCGGGACCGGGGGAGGGCAGGTCGCGCTCGACGACCTCCAGCACTTCGGGGCCGCCGGCGGCCTTGGCTTCGACGGCCAGCATCAGGCGAGGGTCTTCTTGAAGAAGGCCAGGCTGCGGCCGTTGGCGAGGGACGCATCGGCGGCGTCATAGTGCTCACCACCTTCACGCGCGAAAGCGTGGTCGCGGCCGGCATAGGTATGAAGCGTGATCTGCGGATGATCCTTCAGGGCCGCGAAGATCACCTGCTGGGCTTCCTTGGGCACGAACTTGTCTTCCTCGGCCACGTGCAGCAGCAGCGGCTTTTCCAGCTTTTCGGCCTCGCCGACATGCTTCTCCAGGCCCACGCCGTAATAGGAGACCGAAGCGTCCGCGTCGGTGCGGGTGGCGGTCAGGAAGGCCAGGAGGCCGCCAAGGCAGTAGCCGACCGCGCCGACCTTGCCCGACGACTGCGGGCGGATGGCGTCGATGGTGGTGTCGATGTCGGCGACCCCGGCGTCCACGTCGAACGCATTGAACAGTTCGAAGGCCTTCTTCCACTCGGCCTCGGACTTGTCGGTGATGTCGATGCCGGGCTCGATCCGCCAGAAGAGGTCGGGGCACACGGCCAGGAAGCCCTCGCCGGCCAGCTTGTCGCAGATGTCGCGCATGACCTGGTTGACGCCGAAGATCTCCTGGATGACGACGATGGCCGGCGGGGCGGCGTCACCCGTGGCGGGACGGGCCACATAGGCCGTGAAGTCGCCGTCGGGCGTGTTGATCGTGAGGGTCTCGCTCATTGGGCTCTCTCCGTACTCAAGGCTACCATAAGGGCCACCCTTGGGCCGCCGATTGGGACTTTCGACCGAAGCGCTCTAACCTGTGGTGAGCAGGGTGCGACGTCACAATCTCGTGGCCCGCCGCCAGGGAACCTTTTCGATGAAGATGACGATCGAGATCGACTGCACCCCGGTCGAGGCGCGGGCCTTTCTGGGCCTGCCGGACGTGAGCCCGCTGAACGAACATCTCGTGAAAGAGATGCAGGCGCGCATGGACTCCAACATGGCGATGCTGGCCCCCGAAGAGCTGCTGAAGAACTGGATGGCGTTCGGCGCGGGCGCTCAGGACAGCTTCCGCAAGCTGATGACGGCCGCGGCCGGAGCGGCGGTCGGCAAGCGCGACTGATCTGATGGTCGATACGATCTACGCGCCGGCGACGGCCGCCGGTCGCGCCGCTGTGGCGGTGATCCGCGTCTCGGGTCCGGCCAGCAGCGACGCCGTGCGGGCTCTCACGGGAAACCTGCCCAAGCCGCGCCGGGCGGCGCTGCGCACTCTGCGCCACGACGGCGTGGCGCTCGACGACGCCCTGGTGCTGTGGTTCCAGGGGCCGGCCAGCTACACCGGCGAGGACGCCGCGGAGTTTCACGTGCACGGCGGCCGGGCGGTCGTCGAGGCGCTGCTGTCGGCGCTGTCGGCTCTGGGCCTGCGCCTGGCCGAGCCCGGCGAGTTTACCCGGCGCGCCTTCCAGCATGACAAGCTTGACCTGGCCCAGGCCGAGGCCGTGGGCGACCTGATCGACGCCGAGACCGAAGGCCAGCGCAAGCAGGCGCTGGGCCAGTTGGGCGGCGCCCTGGGCCGCCGCTACGACGCCTGGCGGGATCTGCTGGTCCAGGCCCTGGCCATGCTGGAGGCGGCCGTCGACTTCCCCGACGAGGAACTGCCTGAGGACGTGGCGGCCCGTGCGCGGCCCGGGCTGGAGACTTTGAAGATCGAGATCGACGCGGCCCTGGCCGACGTCGCACGTGGCAGGCGGGTGCGGGACGGCTTCCGTATCGCCTTGGTCGGCGCGCCCAACGCCGGCAAGAGCACGCTGCTGAACGCCCTGGCCGAGCGCGACGCCGCCATCGTCACGGCGACCCCGGGCACCACGCGGGACGTCATCGAGGTTCCCTTGGTGTTGGGCGGCTACAAGGCCCTGCTGGCCGATACGGCCGGCATCCGCGAGACCGCCGACGACATCGAGGCCGAGGGCGTGCGCCGGGCGCGGGCCTGGGCCGAGGATGCTGATCTGCGCCTGTGGGTCGTGGACGCGGCGGAGTTTCACGTGAAACATTCCGAACACCACGCAATAATCCGTAGCGGCGACTGGATGGTGGTCAACAAGACCGATCTGGTAGAGCCGGGCGTCGTGACGGCCATACGCACTGAAGCCGAGGCGCTGGGGTTGCACGTGGCGGCGCTGTCGGCGCGGGAGGAGGGGGCCGATCCCATCCGCGCCGTACTGACCGATCATGTGGTCGAGGCGCTGTCCGGCGCGGAGTTCCCGGCCGCCACCCGGATCCGCCACGCGGAGCGCCTGGGGGAGGCGAGGGCCTATCTGGAGCGCGCTCTGGCCGAAACCGACGACGTGGAACTGGCCGCGGAGGATGTTCGTCTCGCCGCTCGGGCGCTTTCCCGGATCACAGGCCGGATCGACCCGGAAGACGTGCTTGACCGTGTCTTTTCAAGCTTCTGCATTGGGAAGTGAATGTTTCACGTGGAACACCGCCTTGAACGGTCCACAGGCTGACCACAGATACGCACACGGCGTTTCACGTGAAACGCGCCGGTCTCGACTCGCCCACAGGGCGGCTTGCGGCTATAAGTCTGGACACGCCCCCGCCGCGACGGGGGCGTTCCGCATTGAGGCGCTTCTCCCTTGTCCACTATCTCGCCCCCCAATGGCCAACAGGCCTGGGACGTCATCGTCATCGGCGGCGGTCATGCCGGCTGCGAAGCCGCGGCCGCGGCTGCGCGCACCGGCGCGCGCACCCTGCTGCTGACCCACAAACGTGAAACCGTCGGCGAGATGTCGTGCAACCCGGCCATCGGCGGCCTGGGCAAGGGTCACCTGGTCCGCGAGATCGACGCCCTGGACGGCCTGATGGGCCTCATGGCCGACAAGGCCGGCATCCAGTATCGGATGCTGAACCGTTCCAAGGGCCCCGCCGTGCGCGGCCCGCGCTCGCAGATCGACCGCAAGCTCTATCGCGAGGCCATGCAGGCCGAGCTGTTCGCCTATCCGAACCTCGACGTCATCGCCGCCGCGGCCGAAGACCTGATCGTCGAAGACGGCTTTGTGGCCGGCGCCGTGGACGGGGAGGGGAGCGTCTATCGCGCCCCCAAGGTGGTGCTGACCACCGGCACCTTCCTCAAGGGCCTGATCCATCAGGGCGAGACGCGCATCCCGGCCGGCCGCGTGGGCGACCAGCCGTCCATCGGCCTGTCCGATCGCCTCTATGGCCTGGGCTTCGACATGGGCCGCCTGAAGACCGGCACGCCCGCCCGGCTCGACGGCAAGACCATCGCCTGGGACCGCCTGGAGATGCAGGCGGCCGACGAAGAGCCCGTGCCGTTCTCGTTCCTCAACGCCCGTATCGACGTGCCGCAGATCCGCTGCGGCATCACCTATACGACCGAGGAAACCCACCGGATCATCGCCGAGCGCCTGGGCGAGTCCGCCGTCTATGGCGGCCGCGCCACGGGGATCGGCCCGCGCTATTGCCCGTCGATCGAGGACAAGGTCGTCCGCTTCGCCGACAAGACCAGCCACCAGGTGTTCCTGGAGCCGGAAGGCCTGGACGACGACACCGTCTATCCGAACGGCGTCTCGACCTCGGTCTCGGCCGAAACCCAGCTGCTGTTCCTGCGCACCATTCCCGGTCTCGAGGCCGTCGAGGTGATCCGCTACGGCTATGCGATCGAATACGACTATGTCGATCCGCGCGAACTCTACGCCACGCTGGAGACCAAGCGCCTGCCGGGCCTCTATCTGGCCGGCCAGATCAACGGCACCACGGGCTATGAAGAGGCCGGCGCGCAAGGGCTGGTCGCCGGCATGAACGCCGCGCTGTCGGCGCTGGGCCGCGAGCCGGCCGTCTTCGCCCGCGACGAGGCCTATATCGGCGTGATGATCGACGACCTGGTCACACGTGGGGTGACCGAGCCCTACCGCATGTTCACCAGCCGGGCCGAGTTCCGCCTGACCCTGCGCGCCGACAACGCCGACCAGCGCCTGACCGGGCGCGGCGTCGAGCTGGGCGTCGTGGGCGAGACCCGCGCCGCCGCCTGGGAGGCCAAGGCCGCCGAACTGGCCGCCGTCCGCGCCCGCGCCCGGGCGCTGAACATGACCCCCGCCGAGGCCGTGAAGGCCGGCTTCAAGGTCAATGCCGACGGCCAGCGCCGCGACGTCCTGGCCATGCTGGCCTATCCCGACGTCGGCCTCGACGACCTGGTCCGCGTCTGGCCGGAGATCGCCGACTGGAGCCCGATGGCCCGTGAGCAGATCGAGATCGAGGCGGCCTATGCCGGCTATCTCGACCGCCAGCGCGCCGACGCGGAATCCCTGCGCAAGGACGAGGACCTGCGCCTGCCGGCCGATCTCGACTATCGCGACATCGGCAGCCTTTCCAACGAGGTGCGCGAGAAGCTGATCCGGGTGAAGCCCCTGACCCTGGGCCAGGCCGCCCGCATCGAGGGGGTGACCCCCGGCGCGCTGACGGCCCTGCTGGCCCACGTTCGTCGGGGTCGCGCCGCCTGATGGCCGTTTCGGAACTCGTCATCGAGACGCTCGACCCCGTCGACGCCCCGGCCTTCCAGAGGCTGACGGGCGCTACCGACGTCCAGATCGCCGACCTGGCCCGCTATCGCGAGCTGCTGGCCGAGTGGAACGCGGTGATGAACCTGGTCGGCCCGGCCTCGATGGCCGCCTACTGGAACCGCCACGCCTGGGATAGCGCCCAGCTGCTGACCTTCGCCCCCCAGGCCAAGGTCTGGGCCGATCTGGGGGCCGGCGCCGGCCTGCCCGGCGTGGTGCTGGCTATCCTGCTGAAGGACGTTCCGGGGGCCAAGGTTCACCTCGTCGAGAGCATGGCCAAGCGCTGCCGCTTCCTCGAGGCTGTTTCCCGCGAGCTCGACCTGCCGGTCGAGATCCACAACGCCCGCGCCGAGAGCCTGGACCTGAAGGTCCAGGTGGTCACGGCCCGGGCCTGCGCGCCGATGCCGCGCCTGCTGGAATTCGCCCAACCCTATTTCAAGCGCGGCGCGGTCGCCTGGCTCCTGAAGGGCCAGGAGGTCGCCGCCGAGATCGCCGAAGCCGAGAAGACCTGGAAGTTCGAGTCGGACGTGCGGAGCTCCAAGAGCGATCCGCGCGGCCATGTCGTGCAAATCAAGGGGCTGAGCCGTGTCCGCAAAGTCTGAGCTGAGAGTCCTGGCCGTCGCCAACCAGAAGGGCGGGGTGGGCAAGACCACCACGGCCATCAACCTGGGCACCGCCCTGGCGGCCTGCGGCGAGCGCGTGCTGCTGATCGACGCCGACCCGCAGGGCAACTGCTCGACGGGCCTGGGGATCGGCCGCCTGCAGCGCAAGAAGACGCTGTACGACGTGCTGATGGGCGAGGCGCCGGTGATCGAGGCCGCCGTCCAGACCTCCCTGCCGGGTCTGGACGTGATTCCGGCCGACGCCGATCTCTCCGGTGTGGAGCTGGAGCTGGGCCAGGTGGCCCGCCGTTCCTACCGCCTGCGCGACGCCCTCGAGCCGCTGCGCGCCAACGGTCCCTACACCTACGTGCTGATCGACTGCCCGCCGTCGCTGAACGTGCTGACGGTCAACGCCATGACCGCGGCCGACGCCGTGTTCGTGCCGCTGCAGTGCGAGTTCTTCGCCCTGGAGGGCCTGACCCAGCTGATCCGCACCATCGAGCGCGTCCGTGGCAGCCTCAATCCGCGCCTGGAGATCCAGGGCGTGGTGTTGACCATGTACGACCGCCGCAACAGCCTGTCCGAACAGGTGGCCAAGGATGTCCGGGATCACTTCGGCGACAAGGTCTATGACGCGGTCATACCGCGCAACGTCCGGGTGTCGGAGGCGCCGTCGTTCGGCAAGCCGGTGCTGCTGTATGACCTCAAATGCGCCGGATCGCAGGCCTATCTGCGCCTGGCCCGCGAGGTCATCAGCCGCGAGAAGGACCGTCAGGCCCAGGCGGCCTGATCCACAGGGTGAAGACGACCTGAGGATACGGGTCGAAGTCGTTATCGAATTTGAAGTTTCCAGGAGACGGTCGTGGTCGGTGAAGCGGGGATGTCGGAAGGCCGTCGGGGTCTGGGTCGCGGTCTGTCGGCGCTGCTGGGCGAGGTCGACGCGGCCCCCGCCCAGGCGCCGGGCGACAATACCGGCGGCTCGCGCGAGGCGCCGATCGAGCTGCTGAAGCGTAATCCCGATCAGCCCCGCCGGACCTTCCGCGAGGATGACCTGGTAGAACTGGCCAACTCGATCGCCGAGAAAGGCGTGCTGCAGCCGATCCTGGTGCGGCCTGCGCCAGGCGCTCCGGGCGAGTACCAGATCGTCGCCGGCGAGCGTCGCTGGCGCGCCGCCCAGCGGGCCGGCCTCAAGACCGTGCCGATCATCGTGCGCGAGCTCGACGACCTGGCCGTGCTCGAGATCGGCATCATCGAGAACGTCCAGCGTTCGGACCTCAACATTCTCGAAGAGGCGCTGAGCTACCGCGTGCTGATGGACAAGTTCGGCCGCACCCAGGACGCCATCGCCCAGACCATCGGCAAGAGCCGCAGCCACGTGGCCAACACCCTGCGCCTGCTGGCCCTGCCGGAAGCCGTGCAACAGCACTTGGTCACCGGGGCCCTGACGGCCGGCCACGCCCGCGCCATCGCCACGGCGGCCGATCCCGGCGCCCTGGCCCAGCAGGTCATCGACGGCGGCCTGTCGGTGCGCGAGACCGAGGCCCTGGCCCGCGTCGCCCAGACCGGCGA
>Ga0102591_1001000_pt1 | contig 43267 bp, 33 predicted proteins | sample AraplaCol_mCL_r2_2_FD_76860 | JGI IMG/M metagenome (GOLD analysis project Ga0102591, IMG submission 76860) | Arabidopsis root microbial communities from North Carolina, USA - plate scrape MF_Col_mCL_r2 (SPADES assembly) (version 2) | ecosystem: Host-associated > Plants > Roots > Endosphere...
GGCTGCTTCGGCATCTGGTTCAGCCGGTTTGAGATAGGGGAACTCGACCTGCGCGTACTGTGATACGCGCAGATCACGTGTTACCCATGTCTCCGAACACCTGTTACCCATGTCTCCGGTCTGTACATGCGGGAGAGGGGCGGGGGAGAGGGCCGGCAGTGCAAATTGCGATGAGGTCGGCAAGCAGAACCTCCGGCCCTCTCCCCTAACCCCTCTCCCGCAGGGCGGGAGAGGGGAGCGAAATGGCGGCGGAAGAGGGGAGAAAAGATGGATAGGCGAGGGGAGAGCACTCACGCATCACCGCCTCAAAATCCGCACCGGCCAGCGGCGTCGCAAGCAAGAACCCCTGCACCTCGTCGCAGCCCACATCCTGGATCTTGCGCAATTGCGTGGGCGTCTCCACCCCTTCGGCCACCACATCCATCTGCAGCGCGTGCGATAGCGTGACGATGGCCTGCAGCAATGCGCGGCCTTCCACCTCGTGGACATCGAGCTCGCCCGTGAAGAAGCGGTCGATCTTGAGTTGCTTCACGCGGAAGCGCTGCAGGTGGGCCAGGCTGGAATAGCCGGTGCCGAAGCCGTCGATGGCCATGTCGTAGCCCCGCTCGCGGAACTGCGCCACGATCTGCGCGGTCTTGTCGGCATCGTGCATGGCGACGCTCTCGGTGACCTCGAACATGAAGCGGGAAGGGGGCACCGCCGCTGCGGTCACGATGGCATCGATCCGTTCCACGAGATCCGGTACAGCGAACTGCACCGCCGACAGATTGATGGCGATCTGCGTGGCTGGCAGCCGGGCATCATCCCAGCGGCGAATCCATCGGCATACCTCGGCCACCACCCATTCGCCAATCTGCACGATCTGCCCGGAGCGTTCGGCCACGCCGATGAACTCGGGCGTCGGCACCTCGCCATAGAGCGGATGCCGCCAGCGGATCAGCGCCTCGGCACCGGTCAGGTTGCGGTTCTGCGTCTTGAACTTGGGCTGGAAGGCCAGGTACAGGCTGCCATCATCCACGCCGTGCGGCAGGTCGCGCTGCAGCACCATCGCCCGGTCGGCCTTCAGGCTCATCTCGGGCGTGAACACACGGTACGCGTTCCGTCCGGCGGATTTGGCGGCATACATCGCGATGTCCGCGTTTTGCAGCAGTTCGTCGGCGGTGGTGCCGTCTTTCGGATAGAAGGCGATGCCGAGGCTGGCAGCGGTGCGAAGACGCGCGTTATTGGCCAGCCCTTCCTTGCACAGTGTGCGCAGCAGTCTCGACGCCACGTCAGCCGCCTTGCCTTCTTCGCCGATTGCGCCGAGCACCACCACGAATTCATCGCCGCCCACGCGGGCCACCAGTCCATCGGTGCCGGTGGCGTCGACGAGGCGCGTGGCGCAGTCCTGCAGCAGCGAGTCGCCCACGGCATGGCCGAGTGCATCGTTGATGCCCTTGAACCCGTCCAGATCGAGAAACAGTACGGCGAACGGCGCGTTGGTGCGCGATGCCTCGGTAATGGTTGTTTCGATATGGCGCAGCAGCGACACCCGGTTCGGCAGGTTGGTCAGTGCATCGTGCGTGCCGAGATGATCGAGGCGGCCCCGGGCTTCGCGCAGGGAACTGACCAGCGCGCTGTTATGCCAGCCGAGAAAGAACAGTGTGCCAGCCAGCACGAGGAACGAGGCGACGGACACCAGCGCGGCGAGCCAGTCGGCGCCAATGGCGTTCACGGTCAGGCAGACAGCGCCGGGCGCGAAGCTGGCGGCGGCCATGCCGGTGTAGTGCATGCCGGCAATGGCCAGGCCCATGACCAGCGCGCCAGCAAAGCGCTTCACGACGACATAGTCGTCGCCCGCATTGCGTAGCCGGAACGCGATCAGCAGGGCCGCCATCGACGCCGCGATGGCCAGCAGCACCGATAGCGCGACGATGGGCATCGAATACTGGATACCCGGCGCCATCTTCATGGCGGCCATGCCGCAATAATGCATCGACGCAATGCCGAGGCCCATCAGCGTGCCGGCCAGCACAAGCCGCTTCGGCGTCAGCGAGCCGCGCGTGACGGTGGCCAGCGCCAGATAGGCGCTGGCGCTGGCCAGCAGGACGGAAAGGGCGGTCAGCAGCGCGTCGAACCCGATGGCGATGGGCAGCGACAACGCCATCATGCCGATGAAGTGCATCGACCAGATACCGATGCCGAGCGCCACGCAGCCGCCAGCCAGCCAGCGTTGCCGGCGTCCGCGTTCGGCGTCTGAAGGAATCCGTGCGGCAAGCTCCAGCGCGGTGTACGCGGCCAGGGTTGCCACCATGACGGAAAGGAGCACAAATAGGGGGTGATAGCTGCCGCTCATGCGTCGTCTGCCGTCTGGAAATTCGGACAATGCGCCCGTCCTGAAACCGCCGCGCGGTGCGTCTCCATGAGAAAGCCACCCACGTGACGAGGGGTCCCGCCCAGTATGTGCGGCCACCGGAACCCGGTGAATAACCCGGTTTGGTTAATTTCGCGCCTCTAAGGGTTTCCCTCAGATGCGCGGCGTATTGCGTCGGCGTGCGTCAAACGGGCGTTTCGCCGGGCGGGACCCTTACCCAAAAATTCCGAATCCCCGCATTCGTCGATTTGGGGGATCTGTCAATTGGCCGAAAACGTCACCCCGTACGCTGCCGTCCTGTCAGACCGACGATGCCACGCGCCAGTTGGCACGCGCACTACAACAGCGACAGGGAATCCCGACAATGAGCAGAAAGCACCAAGGCCGCGCCGCACGCGTGGCCGCTGGCCTGGCCCTCACCACCGTACTCGCCGCCTGCGGCGGCGGCGACGGCAGCAACGGCTCCACTACCAGCCCCGCAGCAGACACCCCCGGAACGTCCACGGCACGCAAGGTGCTGCTGATCGGCGTGGACGGTGCCACCTATGCACAGGTGCAATCCGCCTTGGCGCGCAAGACGATGCCGAACCTGGCACGTCTGGCCGTGATGCCATCCCACACCGGCGGCACACCGGCCACGCTGACCGCACAGGCGCCGCTGCCATCGGCAAGCTGGGCGACGGTGCTCACAGGTAGCTGGGCCAACCGCCATGGGATTGCGGATGATGGCGACCTCGCTGCAACCGTCGATGCGCAGGGCAACACGGGTCCGAATGTTCCGTCACTCTTCGAGCGTATGCGTATGGCTGACGGCGCACGCAAGCTCGGCGCAGCCACCACGTCGCCGCTGCTTCCTGCATTGCTTGCCAAGGCACGCACGGGCAGTGCGCTCGATACCGCCATCGATTGCGCGGGCGTGGATCGCTGCGTGGCCGAACAGGGACTGACGATGGTGCGCGCCGGCTACGATCTTGTGCTCGCGCAGTTCGGCGCCCCGGCGTTGGCCGCTGCGGCCGACGGTTATCAGGCGGGCAGCTACACCGCAGCGCTTTCCGCATTCGATCAATCGCTCGGCCAGTTGCTCGATGCGGTGGATGCACGCAAGCAGGCCAACGCCGGGGAAGACTGGCTCGTGGTGGTCACCACGCCGTATGGGCTGGACCGCACCGGTGTGCCCACCGCCGTGCCCACCTTGCAGAACCGCACGGCCTTCATTGCGTTGAACCAGCCGGTCGATATCAGCAACAATCGCGTTGCCGCACCGGTGCCCGATAGCGATCAGGTATTGGCCGATACGCCTGCCGAGGCGGACATCCTGCCGACTGTGCTGTCCTTTGCACGCATCGACGTGGCCGCGTCCGCGCGAAATTTCGATGGCATCGCGCTCCAGACACCGCGTGGCACGCGCGATATCGGCATCGCCGCCGGGGATTACAACGCATCGCTCGTGCTGTCGTGGACCAATCCGGTCACGGCCGCGGACAGCATTGTCGTGCTGCGCGACGGCGTGCAGGTGGCCAAGCTGGCAGGGGATGCAACGAGCTTCACCGACAGCAACTTCGACCTGCCCACCGGCCTGCATCGCTTCAACTACACGCTGCTGCGCAACGGCATTGCCACCTCGTATCTCGCGCAGTTGAACTACACGCGCCCCATGCTGCTGGCCGATTCGCTGCGCAATCAGCTCGCCATCTACTACTCGCTCGATACGAAGCCGCCGGTCGATGTGAAAAACGGCTCCACGCTGACCCCGGCTGTTGCGGGTATCGACGGGGGCAGCCTGGTGACCGACAACTTCAAGACCAACGCATTGCGTGTGGATTCGCGCACGGGCAGCTATCGCTTCACACCTGCCGCTGCGGATTTTGCGCTGTCGCCGCAGTTCACCCTGGCCTTCTGGTTCCGCACCGACTGCACGCAGGGCAACAGCATTGGCGAGCCGGTCATGTCGAACAAGAACTATGCATCGGGTGGCAATGCGGGGATCGCCATCGGACTGTTCGGCAGTTGCGAACTGCGCTTCAACATCGGCAGTGGCAGCGGCAAGCGCGATGACATCAACGGCCTGAAAGTCAGCGCCAATCAGTGGGTCTATGTGGCACTCGTGGTGGACTCGGTGGCCAGGCGTTTCAGCGGCTACATCATCGATCCGCTGCGCGGCGTGCAGAAGGTGGAGAACAAGGTCATCGCCAATACCGATGTCACCAAGCTCAACGGGCTGGGCGTGGGCTGGGCGCTGAACAACGACGCCACGTTCAACTACGTGGCAAACAACGTCGGGGCGTTGAACGGTGCGATGGACTTCAATGACGTAGCCGTCTGGACCCGCGCGTTGACCGCCGACGAGTTGCTGAGCATCGACGGATCGCACAAGCCGCTGTCTTCACTGAACCCCTGATCCCCTGATTACCTGCGGCCCCTTGCGTTCTCCGCATGGGGCGCTGCCTCACGGAACTGCCGAACATGAATCTCACTCGTCCTTCGATCGACGCGCGCACCATCTTGCGCCGCATGCTGACCGGCGCGCTGTGCGCCGCCGCCATTGCCACGCTGGCAGCCTGCGGTGGCGACGGTGGCAGCGATAGCGGTAGCGGCGGCACCACCGCCACGCCGGCTTCCGAATTGCGCCCCATCGACGCGCCGGCCCAGAACACGCCGACCACGCGTTGCGCGCCCTGAACAACTCCAAGAATCCAAGAATCATGACAACAAGCAGCAGACGTCAATTCCTGAAGCTGGCCGGCACGGGTGCCGCAGCCGCCGGCCTTACCGCACTTCCGCCGTCCATCCGACGCGCGCTCGCCATTCCCGCGAACAACGCCACGGGATCGATTCGCGATGTGCAACACGTGGTGATCCTGATGCAGGAAAACCGCTCGTTCGACAACTACTTCGGCACCTTCAAGGGGGTGCGCGGCTTTGGCGACCGCTTCCCGATTCCCACGGCGGGTGGCCGTAACGTCTGGCAGCAGCAGTACACGGTGGGCAGCCCCGCGCGCGACATCTATCCGTATCACCTCGACAGCACCGCGGGCAACGCACAACGTGTCAGCGGCACGCCGCACACGTATCCCGATGCACAGGCGGCATGGGACCTGGGTCGCATCGCCAAGTGGCCGGATTCCAAGAACACGCAGTCGATGGGCTACTTCAAGCAGGCCGAGGTGGACTTCCAGTTCGCACTGGCCAACGCGTTCACGCTGTGCGATGCGTACCACTGCGCGTTCCACGGCGGCACCAACCCCAACCGCGTGTTCCACTGGACCGGCACCAACGATCCGCTCGCCACGGGTGGCGGCCCGGTGATCGACAACAGTCAGGACACCATCGGCGCATCCACCAGCGGCTATCGCTGGACCACGTATGCAGAGCGCCTGCAAGCCGCAGGCGTGACGTGGAAGGTGTACCAGAACATGCCGGACAATTTCAGCGATAACCCGCTGGCCGGCTTCGTCAAGTTCCGCCAGGCCAACGAAGCCCGCGGCAATGCATCGAGCGGCAGCCCGTATCCGGCCTGGACACCGGCTGACGATGCAGTCACGCCGCTGCTGCGCGGCATCGCCAACACCATGCCCGATAGCGGCTTCATGCAGAACCTGCGCGACGATATCGCGGCCGGTACGCTGCCACAGGTATCGTGGATCGTGGCACCCGCCACGTACTCGGAACATCCGGGGCCGTCGAGCCCGGTGCAGGGCGCGTGGTACACGCAGCAACTGCTCGACATCCTGACCAGCAATCCCGATGTCTGGAGCAAGACCGTCCTGCTGATCAACTTCGACGAGAACGACGGCTACTTCGATCACGCGCCGCCGCCGTGCGCACCGGCCAGCAAGACCGATCCGCTGACGGGTGGCGCCACCATCGACAAGATGGACGCCGAGTACCACACCGATGGCAAGCCGTACGGCCCGGGCCCACGCGTGCCGATGTACGTGGTGTCGCCGTGGAGCCGGGGTGGATGGGTCAACTCGCAGGTATTCGATCACACGTCCGTGCTGCGCTTCCTGGAGCAGCGCTTTGGCGTGCTGGAACCGAATATCAGCGACTATCGGCGCGCGGTCTGCGGCGACCTGACCTCCGCGTTCAACTTCGTCAATCCAAACAACGAAGTGTTGCCCACGCTGCCGAGTCGCACAAAAACATCGGCAGATGCCGTGCGTGCCGCGCAGCAGGCGCTCGCTCAGGTGCCGTTGCCTTCCGCCGCTGCGCAGCAGACCAACGCGGCGCGGCAGGACCCGGGCTCGCGTCCGTCGCGCGCACTGCCTTATGAATTGCACGTCAGCGCGCGCGAGAACGCCAACGCCGCCAACCAGATTGCACCGAACCAGCTCACGCTGATTCTTCGCAATACGGGACGCGCTGCGGCGGTGTTTCACGTCTACGACCGTCTGCATCTGGATCGCGTGCCGCGTCGTTATGCGGTGGAGGCGGGCAAGGAACTGTTTGGCGTGTGGGACACGCTGGCCGATGGTGGCAAGTACGACCTGTGGGTGCTGGGGCCGAACGGTTTCCACCGCAGCTTTGTTGGCGATACCTCGGCATCGTCCGGCGCAGGTCGTGCCTCGCCGGAAGTGCGGGTCTGCTACGACCCCCCGCTCGGTACGGTGCGCCTGACGATGATGAACCTGGGCACGGCCACCTGCCAGTTCAGCATCAAGGCCAACGCCTATCGGAACGGAGAAACGCTGACGTTCGATATTCCCGCAGGGATGCAGTTGGACCAGAGTTGGCCGGTGGGACGGCAGGGCAACTGGTACGACTTCACCGCGAGCGTGCCGCAGGGCGGCTTCCAGCGGCGCTTTGCAGGCCGGATGGAAACGGGCGCCGATGGCGTATCCGATCCGGCGATTGCGACGTCGGTGATCAACGCGACTGTGATCGAGTAAAGCGTTGAGTGTGCTTGCGGCGGCTTTCTCCCCTCTCCCTCAGGGAGAGGGGCAGGGGAGAGGGCAAGCGGTGAATATTGCGATGTGGCCGGCAAGCAGAATGTCCGGCCCTCTCCCCCGACCCCTCTCCCGCCTTGCGGGAGAGGGGAGCAAACAAGAGGAGAGTTGATGCTAACTCGCATCCGCCAGCAAATGCCCATCCACCTCCACCAGCCGATCCAGCCGAATCCTCTCGCCGGAATCCAGCAGCAGGAATTCTTCTTTCTTCAGATTGACGATGTCCGCGATCCTCGCGGTGCATTGCTGAATATCACCGTTGGCGTCGCGATAGCGGATCACTGCCTGTTTGCGCAGCGTGGCCACGTCTTCCAGACGGTCATGGAATTCGCAACTGATCGGGGTGTAGTCCATGGTGAAGCTCCGGTTACTCGCGCGCTTCCACGGCGCGCAGCAGGTTGTTTCGCAAGGCCACGACCGACGCTTGCAGTTCGGCGAAGGCTTTGTCGTCGAGTCCGGTTGCGCCGCCGAGTCCTGTTTCCGACTGTCGTTCGCGCAGCTCGCGGCCGTTCGCGGTCAGCCGTATACGGACGAGCCGTTCGTCGGCCGGATCGCGGCGGCGCTCGACGTAGCCCATGGCTTCGAGTTTCTTGAGCAGTGGCGTTAGCGTGTTCGACTCCAGGAACAGTTTCTGACCGAGGTTGCCGACGGTCTGGTCGTCTTCCTCCCAGAGCGCAACGATGGTGATGTATTGCGGATAGGTCAGCCCCAATTGTTCGAGGATGGGCTTGTAGGCTTTGCCAAAGGCAAGGTTCGCGGAATAGACCGCGAAGCAGAGAAAGTCTGACAGCCGCGCGGGCTGGGCCTTGGGTACGGACGGTTGCTTGCTGCTGTCAGTCATGATGTATCCCGTTGAGAGTCGGATGCGAGTGTATCGCATCCGACTGATTGGGGTTGATTACGCGGTCACTACGTTGATGGCCACGTCGGTACTTCGGGTGGATGTCCATCGCAAGCGAAACAATCGCATACGATGTAAAGTATCTTGGTGCATGGCAAAGCCAATGTCAAGGAGGAAGTTGCACCGGGCGGCGGACGGCCGGGCAGGCGCCGCGTCGCTCACGCGAGCGTTAAGCAAAGTTAATCCTCTGCCGCTTCGAGTTCTCTAATAATGCGTTTTTGGCAGACCCAAAGCGGTGGATGCATCGCAGTAACTTCAAAATTAACCCATTTTTGGGTACAAATGAGAATGAGTCTCATATAGAATTGCGACCGAGCTGGTACAGATTGCATCCAATCCAGCCACAAACACCGGGTCGAAGTCGTTGGTCAGCAGGAAAAGGGGGAATCTGTCATGCGCGTTCTGATTGTGGAAGACGATTCGCGAGTGAGTCATTGGCTCAGTGCCAAACTTCAACAGAACGGGCACGACTGCCGCCTGACGAATACTGGCGAGCAGGCGCTGGAATTGATCGGCAGCGAAGCCTTCGACGCCGTGCTGCTGGACCGCATGCTGCCCGGCATCGACGGTATCAGCGTGCTGAACGCGCTGGCCGACTATCCGCATCCGCCGGTGATGGTGCTCTCCGCCGTGGACCAGCCGAGCGACCGTGTAGAAGGGCTGCGCGCTGGCGCTGGTGACTATCTCGGCAAGCCATTCGATTTCACCGAACTGCTGCTGCGGCTGGAAGGCATGGTCAAGTGGCGCGCCACACCGAACGATCCTGACTGGATCACGCGACTGGAAGACCTCAGCATCGACTGGCGCGAGCGGCGCGTGACGCGTGGCGGCCAGTTGATCGACCTCACCGAGAAGGAGTTCGCGCTGCTGCAGGTGCTGGCCACCAATGTTGGCCGCACGGTGACCCGCGCGATGCTGCTCGAAAAAGTCTGGGGATATCAGTTCGATCCGCAAACCAACCTGATAGACGTCCATGTCTCCAAGCTGCGCAGCAAGATCGACCGGAATTTCCCCCGGTCGTTGCTGCGTACGGTGCGCGCGGTCGGTTATGTCCTGGGCTGAGCGCGTTGCCCACCTGCTGGAAACGAGCACGTTTCGCCATGCGTCCATGGTGGCGTTCATCTTCCTGCTGGTGGCCGTTGGCACGGTGCTGCTGAGTGCGCATCAGATCGACGCGTTGCTGCACAGCCACGTGCGCGATATGGTCTTGGCCGACGTCCGCACGCAGGAGCGCAGTCATCATTTCTCCGATGCGCAAAGCATGGCCGTGGCTCTCGCGCGCGACGACAGCCGCGAGCGCGAGGGCAGCAAGTCATTGGTGGTGTCGCCTGCGGGCACGCTCCTGTTCGGAGACCCCCAGGTCAGGACCGCGCTGCAATGCGAGCCGCCCTGTGCCTTGCAATGGCGCAACGTGACCGTCAGCGATACCAGCGCGCGACTCGCGCAATTGTTCGGCGTGCAGGTGCCGCTGGCCGATGGCGGCGTGTTCTTCAGCGGCTACGACATCCTGCCGATGCGCGAACGCCTGCGCGTGATTCCACTGGTGGCGGGCGCTGGCCTGTTCGCCGTGCTGCTGTCGAGCCTTGCGATCGGACTCTATACCAGCGTCCGCAGCATGCGGCGTGTGGACCGTATCCGCAGTGCACTGCGCCGCTATGTGACGGGCGAGCGCGATGCCGTGGTGCCTTGTGGACGCGATGGTGACGAGTTCGACCTGTTGGGCCAGGACATCAATCACGTGTTGCACCGCGTAAATCGGCTGATGGAAGAGGTCAAGAGCGTGAGCAGCCATCTTGCGCACGAACTGCGTACACCGCTGACGCGCCTGCACAACCGGCTGGAAACGCTGACGGAGAAAGTCGATCCGCAGATGCGCGACGATGTGGTGGGCGCGCTGGAAGAAGCCGAACGCATCCAGCGCATGTTCCGTGCGGTCCTGCGGATCGGCGAGGTGGAAGCGGGCCGTTGCGAGCATGCGTTCGAATGGTTCGAAGCCCGCACGCTGCTCGAAGATCTTGCCGAATACTATGCGCCGCTGGTCACGCTCTCGGACATGGAGTTGCGCATCGAGACCGAGCCGGGGCGCGAACTCTATGGTGACCGCGCGCTGCTATTCCAGGCGTTGTCGAACCTGCTTGAAAACGCCATCAAATACGCGAGAAAAGACGGGGCGGGGAAGGGCGAGACACTCGTGCTGCTGGCGCGGCGCCGTGGCGATGGCATCGCACTGGGCGTGGCCGATCATGGTCCGGGCATTCCGCCCGCGCTGCGCGGGCAGGCGGTGGAGCGGTTCCGGCGTCTGGGCGGGACCACGCAGTCGGGCAGCGGTCTCGGCCTGGCATTGGTCAATGCCATTGCGCGATTGCACGGTGCGCGCCTGTTGCTCGAAGAAAACGAGCCGCATGGGTTGCTGGCCGTGCTGCTGCTCGACCGCCGCCACTGGAATGCAAAGACCGGGCTGAAGGACGCGCTGACGACTTCGTAGCGCGCCCGCCGATCATCGATATCAGGCCGTCTCGAACATCTCGGCCAGCAACTGTCCGAATCGATCGTAAGCCGCATTCGCACCGGCGATCACCGCATCGTGCGTCTGTGCCGGCACGGCATCGCTATCGAGCGCGGCCACGAAATTGCGCCATGCTACGGCACGGCCTTCCGGATACGCAGCGAGGTTGCGTGCGCCGAACTCGGCTGACAGGCCCAGGCTTTCTTTCGCGGCCTTGAACAGGAAAGCGGCGCCAAGCGTGGAGCCTTCGGAAACATAGAGCCAGCCCAGTGCCTCGGGCATCGCCACGCCTGCGCTGGCGATGTCGCCCGTCGGCGCGTCCCACTCCAGATCCTTCAAGTCCGCCAGCGATGCCTCGGCGCGTCCGCGTCCGTCGAGATCGGGCACCGCAGCGCGCACGGCGGCATCCGCAAACAGGTGCTCCACATCGCGCTGGAACAGATACTGCGCGGCAACAAAGCGCGCATAGCCTTCGCGGCTCGCAAACGGATCGGCGCTTTCCATCAGCGTGTGCATGCGCTCATGCTGTGCAGCGGTCTCTTGCTTGAGGCGGGAAGACAGCGTGGGCTGGGCGACTGGGTTCGTGGTCATCGGCGAGACACTCATAAATGATTCGAGAGGGTGAACAGCGGTCACTCTTTTTACGTGATCGCACTGCGCAAGGCACGTTAACCTTGCTTCATGTTGGATACGTACTTAATTCGCCTGCGACAGTGTGTGTGTCTGCGCGGGCAGGTCGCCCAGCAAGTGCTGGTACTGGTAGCGGAATGCCGTGCCGTCTGTGCCCAGCAGGCGCGGCAACGGCGTGATGAAGTTCTTGCGGATCTCCACGGTGATGCGCCAGACCGGCACGGTGCGCGTCGGCGCCGTCTTGGCCTTGCGCGCGTCGTTGCCATCCAATGCATCGAGCGACGTGAAACTCTCGACGGCAACGGTAGCGATATCGCTGTCACCCAGATAGCCATGCGAGGCGGCGGCCATGCGCTGGCGCACCATCCGCTCCATCTGTCCGGCTTCGATGGATTCCGCAGGGTCCTCGCGGAACTGCGCGATGGCATGCTCCAGTGCCGAACTGCCCATGTTGATGGCCAGGCCGATGTTGCCCAACTCCATGAACATCATGGCGCCGGCGATGATGACAGGCAGCGCAAACGCTGCCTCGACGGCCAGTGCGCCACGGTTGCGGCTGGTGGGGGGAGTGCGATGACGCATAGCGGGGGAGATCAGCCGTGAAACAGCACGAACGCCGCGCCGGCAGCGATCGCGAAACCATAGGGGATGCCGGGCGTAGTGTGCGAACTGAGCGCCAGCGGCGTGGGTAGCGGCCGATGCAGCCATGTGCCGAGCCGTGACACCCGTGCGGCCAGGAATCGCTCGATCCTGCGCAGCAAAGGCAGGCCAAGCGCCAGCACACCGCCCGCCAGCGATGTGACCACGAGGAACGCGGATACCTCGTTGCCCATCCACAGGCACAGCACGGCCACCAGCTTCACATCGCCCGCGCCCGCCCAGTGCATGGCAAACAGGCCGTAACCGACTATCAGCACGATGGCAGCGGCAAGGACGCCGCGTGCAATGCCGGGCCATGACAATGCTTCCGATCCTTGCAGGCCGAGCCACGCAAGCTGCATCAGCCACAGCACGAGTAACCCCAGCACCAGACGATTGGCAATGCGTCGGTAAAGCAGGTCGGAGAAGCCGACCCAGAGCAGCACAGGCGGCAACACCCACCCGGCGAACGCCAGCGACCCCGTCATCAGCGCACGTGAACGCCACACCGGGCGTACGGAAATTGCGGAAAACGGGGCGACATGAGCGAACTCCGAACGAAACTCGAATGAATAGCGAACCCGGCCGAGACATATCGGCCAAGTCCGTATTGAGAATCAATGTTGTTCGTGAGGCAAGTTACGGATCATTAAGAATTTTTGTGGTTTGAAGCTGGCGGGGGCGCATAGCAGCGGGCGAGGGCTTGTTTGCGCCCCTCTCCCGCAACGCGGGAGAGGGGCTGGGGGAGAGGGCCAGCGGTGCAATCACCAGCAAGTCGCGATTTGAACTGCATGCCCTCACCCCCACCCCTCTCCCACTTCATGGGAGAGGGGAGCGCATAGCCGAGGGCGATGGTCTTTACGATGCCGCTCGGTTTGCTCCCCTCTCCCGCAACGCGGGAGAGGGGCTGGGGGAGAGGGCCAGCGGTGCAATCACCAGCAAGTCGCGATTTGAACTGCATGCCCTCACCCCCACCTCTCTCCCACTTACGCGGGAGAGGGGAGCGCATAGCGGAGGGTGTCGGTCTCTATGACACGCTCGGCAAGCGCATCACAGAAACATCCCGCCCGACACTTCCATCCGCTCGCCAGTCATCCAGCCCATTTCCGGCGAGAGCATGGCGGCTACTGCACCGCCGATATCGTCGGGCTGGCCGACGCGGCCCAGTGCGGTGTTGGCGGCGACGAGGGCATTGACCTGCGGGTTGTCGCGGACCACCCCGTTGCCGAAGTCGGTGGCGATGGCGCCAGGGGCCAGCGTGTTGACGCGGATGCCGCGTGCGCCGAGTTCCTTGGCCAGGTAGCGGGTGAGCACCTCCACGCCGCCCTTCATCGTGGCGTAGGTGGTCTTGCCCATGCCGTAGAAGCGGGCCAGGCCACTGGAGACATTGATGATCCGTCCGCCATCGGCAAGCATCGGCACCAGGGCTTGCGTCAGGAAGAACACGCCCTTGAGGTGGATGTTCATCAGGTCGTCGAATTCCGCTTCGGTGGTCTCCATGAACGAGACGTTGGAACCCGTGCCCGCGTTGTTGAACAGCGCGTCGAAGGTGTCGCGACCGAACGTTTCGGAGAGCGTCTGGCGCAGCGTTTCCGCGAACGCCTTGAACGTGCTGGCCCGGCCGGTGTCGAGTTGCAGCGCGACGGCCTTGCGTCCCGCGCGTTCCACGGCGGCGACGGTTTCCTGCGCGGCGTCGGCGCGCTGGGCGTAGGTGATGACCACATCCCAGCCTTGTGCGGCCAGATGCAGTGCGGCGGACTTGCCGAGGCCACGGCTGCCACCGGTAATCAGGGCGATGCGCGAGGAGGAAAGGGTCGGGTGGGTCATGGTCGGGCTCCTGGGTAGTGAGATCTGACTGGATCAATTGGGTCGGTCCAGTTACTCTACTGTTCGAGATGGCGCGGATAAATCACGCCACACCGACATCACTGGTCGAACTTATCGATCAATGGTCTTGCCCCATTTCTCACGCGCCCCCACGCCCCACGCCCCATGACCGCCGAACTTCCGTCCACCGCCGACCTGCGGGTTTTTGTCCTCGTCGCACAGCAAGCCAGCTTCACGCAGGCGGCACTGCGCTTGCAGGTGCCGCGCTCCACCGTATCCACATCGATCAGCCGGCTGGAGAAGCAGCTCGGTGCGCGCCTGCTGCAGCGCACGACGCGTCGCGTGGTGCTGACGAGCGAGGGCCAGGAACTGCTCGGCCGCAGCGAACGGTTGCTGGAGGAATTCGAGGAACTGGCAACGCTGTTCAGCACAAGCCATCAGCAGTTGAGCGGCCTGCTGCGCGTGGATATGCCGCTCGGCATGGCTGCCGGTGTCGTCATGGCCGCGCTGCCTGAATTCATGGCGCGACATCCCGCCTTGCAGATCGATGTCTGCAGCACGGATAGGCGGGTGGATGTCATTGCAGATGGGTTTGACTGTGTGGTCCGGGCCGGGAGCGTCGTGGACGAGTCACTGGCATGCCGGCCGATTGGCCAGATGCCGCTGGTCAACGTCGTCAGCCGCAGCTATGTGGCAGCGCACGGCGTGCCCGAGAAGTTGGACGATCTCGCCATGCATTGGCTGATCCATTACATGCCCAACCCGTCGAGCACGCCCATGGGATTCGAGTACGAGGAAGGCGGCGTGACCCGCAGCGTGCCGATGGCCCATTGGGTGACCGTGAACAACAGTGCGGCATACAGCGCGGCATGCCGGGCAGGATTCGGCCTGGCCCAGATTCCGCTTGCCACGGCGGCTCCCGATCTGGAGACGGGTTTGCTTGTCGAAGTGATGACGCGCCACATACCCGCACCGATGCCGATCAACCTGCTGTACCCACATCGCCGTAATGTTCCGGCCCGTGTCCGTCAGTTCGGGGATTGGTTGAGCGAGAGGCTCGGCAACTTGCCGTCCTGAGTGTTAAACCGGAAAGCAAAAACGCCCGCAGCATTGCGGGCGCCTTGTAACTCACTCGGGCATGATGTCAGGCCGGTCGCGCGGGAACTGCGCGAGGGTTTCGGCGCTGATGTTCAGCGTCTGCATCACCATTTCCGGCGGCGTGTGGGCGAGCCAGTCGGACAGCGAGACTTCCGCGAAGTGATCGGCCTTGAAGACCTCGACGAAGATCAGGTCGGTATCGCCCACGTTCTGCACGTAGTGGCCCAGGCCCTTGCGGACATAGCCGATATCGCCCGCGCGGAAGTCGGCGGTCATCGCCTTCGGTCCCGTATCGAACACGGTCACGCGGCCCTTGCCCTTGACGTAGTACTGCCATTCGTCGGCATTCGGATGCCAGTGCAGTTCGCGCAGCCCGCCGGGATGCACGGTGACCAGCGCCGCCGCGATGTTCTTCGAGATATGGAAGTTGCGGCTGTCTGCGATCTGCACCTGGCCGCTGCGGGTTTTGCGCACCGGCACGGAGTCAGAGAGCGAGAACGTCACGGGGAGCGCCGGCGGACCCTTCTTCGACGACGCCGCGCGCTGGGCCGCGGCGAGCGGGCCGGGCTGCGTGCCCTGGAAGATCCACAGGTTATCGACCGGGATGTTCTTGAACGCTTCCACGGGCACGCCGAAGTTGGCGGCCAGGATCTCGGGCGGTGTGTGCGCAACCCAGTCTGTGAGCAGCAGCGTGTTGAATTCCGATGCCATGCCGCTATCGAACGCGATCAGGAACTCGGCGCCCGTGGTGCCCGCCCCTTGCAGCGAATGGGGGAGTCCGGGTGGGAAGTACCAGAGGTCGCCGGCCTTCACGTCCTGCACGGAAGGACGGCCTTCCTCGTCGAGCGTGGTGATGCGGCATTTGCCGTCGAGCATGATGGCCCACTCGGCTTGCTGGTGCCAGTGCATCTCACGAATGCCACCTGCGGAGAGCCGCATGTTGACGCCGGAGATGTCCTTGGAAATCGCAAAGTCCTCCTGCGTGACCTCCCGCGCCCAGCCGCCGTTCTGCACGCGCTTGTGCGCGTTGTTGAACGACGCCCAGAACTGCGGCATGCCGTTGACATCGGTAGGCGGCGCGTTCTGCGCGGACGGGAACTGATCCGCCAGCGCGCGGTTCTGCGGGCCTGGGTCAGTGAGGTCCTGCGGATTGCGTGCGTTGATCGCGCCTTCAGGCGGACGATCGGGGTTGCCGAATGTCGCGGCATGCGCCGTGGCGGCCGCGGCGAGCGCGGCGGCCGCCGCACCCATCATTACGTTGCGTCTGGCCAGGTTGGTCATGGTGTACCTCGCGGGAAAGTCAGAGGAGGACAGGAAGCCCTGCGCGGGCTGCGCCGATCAGGCCCCGTTGTAGTTGATCTTCAGCGTCTGGTCCTGCAGCGACTTCTTCACGTGCGTGGCCAGCTTCTGGCCAGGGGCCTTCTTGCAGGCTTCGACAACGTGTTCGACGGTGCGCGGCGTGTCCACCGTGATCTCGTCGTTCTCGCGCACGCCGAGCTTGTCCTTGCTGGCGATCCAGTACACCACGGCGGGCTTGTAGGCCTCGCTGACCGACAGGAATTCCTCGCAGGTCATCTTGAACGGCTTGACGGTCTTCACGTCTGCAGGGGCTGCGGCGCTGGCGATCAGCGGCGTGGCGAGCACGGCGGCGAGCAGGGAGGCGAGGATCGGAGTCGAGGCTTTCATTTGCAGTTCCTTGAAAGTGAATGAGGGAATCTTCGAAGGGAAGGGCATGTCTGCATGGCCATTCCTTGAGACCGATCATAGGAGCGGCGCCGCCACCGACATTGCCCCAATACATGAGCGATTGCCGAAACACATGGTGGTGCCGGGCACGAACCCTGCTATACCTGGCCAGACGTGATTTGATAGGCTGTGGCACGGGTATGTGCGCATTGCAGTGGTGCGCGAGCGCGATACCGTGTTGAAAACAATGACTGAACTGGCGCCGCCATGGCCGCCATCCGCCCCCGAATGGATACACCTGATCGCCTGCTTCGCTGTTTTCTTCGCATTGCCGAACTCAAATCGCTGTCACGGGCCGCCGAGGATCTGGATCAGACGCAATCGGGTGTCAGCAAGCAACTGTCCACACTGGAGGCGCAACTGGGCAAGCCCTTGTTCGTGCGCACCGGGCGCGGCGTGGCCTTGACGGAAGCCGGGCAGAAGCTGCAGGAGGCCATCGAGGGACCGTACCGCGCCATCGATCAGGCCGTCGATGCCATACGCCAGGCGCATGGCACCACGCAGGGCACGGTCAGGCTGGCCATCGTGCATACGGTCAGCTATTACTTCATCGCCGATGTAGTGGCGAGCTTCGTCAGCACGCATCCGAACGTGAATCTATCGCTGATGGGGCGCAGTTCCGCCGATGTCGTGGCGTTGGTGGAGGGGGGCAAGGCGGATCTCGGCGTGGTCTACGACACGGCCGTGGACACCGCAGCGCTGACCGTACATCCGCTGTTCGAGGACGAGATGTGCCTGGTGACGCGGCAACCTTCCCATGGCACACCGGCGGAAGACGGGGTGGACCTGCGGGACCATTCGCTGCGTCTCGTCGGTTTTCCGCAAGGCTATGCCTTGCGTCGAATGATCGAGAGCGCGGGGCTGCGGCCCGTGTACGTGACCGAGGCTGAGACCGTGGATGCGATGCTCAAACTGGTCTCCACCGGCGTGGGCGAGTGCATCCTGCCTTGCCGCCTGCCCGAGCGCCTGCTCAATGAATACGGGCTGCACAAGATGAAGATCCGCGCACCGCTGCTGCGCCGCCGCATGGTGGCGGTCACGCACGCCGCGCGCCACGCGCTGCCGCTGGCCGATACGCTGCTGGAATGCGCGCTGCAGGTCGCACGCTCGCTCGACACGCCGACGCAGTCCTGAAGGCTGCTGTGGTGAAAGCCATGACCAACCTGTGACCAGATGAGATAGCTGCTATGAACACCACGTCATAGCACGTGCGAGGTCTGGTTTTCATACTTCTTCCTGCATCGCCGGGTTTCATGCCGGCGAGCCCACCACGGAGAGAAGACATGAACGCCCCCCTCAGAGACAAATCCTATTTCGACACGCGCGCCACGACCGAGATGGCCAGGCACCTGCGCAACAAGCCGCGCACGATGCAGGAAACCATGGCCTATGCCTGCCGCATCCTGGCCATGACCGAGCAGGAAGCCGGCCTGGCCGGGCAGATCAGTGTACGTTCCGAACGTCCGGGCGCCTACTGGACGCTGCGCTTCGGACTCGGCTTCGACGAAGCCACGCCAGCCGATTTCATCGAAGTGGACCGCGATCTCAATACGCTGACCGGCGACGGCATGCCGAATCCGGCTACGCGTTTCCACCTGTGGGTCTATGACGCAAGGCCCGATGTCCATTCGATCATCCACACGCACTCGCCCTGGGCCTCGGCACTTGCCGCCGCGCGCCAGCCGCTGGTGATCGCGCAGATGGACATGACGCCGCTGCACGACGATTGCGCGTTCCTGGGCGAATGGCCCGGCGTGCCCATTGCCGACCAGGAAGGCGTGATCATCTCCGAGGCGCTGGGTGCCAAGCGCGCCATCATCCTCGCGCATCACGGCTACCTCACGGCAGGCAAGAGCTGCGAGGAAGCGACCTATCTCTCCGTCTACCTCGAACGCGCCGCGCGCATGCAGATCCGTGCGCAGGCATTCGGTGCGCTCACACCCGTCGACGACGCACTCGCTCGCGAGGCGCACGACTACCTGCTCAAACCATCCATCGTCAACGCCACGTTCGCTTACTGGGCACGGCAGACGCACGGCATTGCGCCGTTGCCTCCCGCCTGAACCGCCGCTGTTCACCCAGAATCCAAAAGGAGCGTCACGATGAACACCATACCGACCACGCGCTCACGTCGCGCGTATGTCACGGCGGGCCTCGCCAGCATGATGGGCACCACCATAGAGTGGTACGACTTTTTCCTGTACGGCACCGCTGCCGCACTGATTTTCAACAAGATCTTCTTTCCCGCATTCGATCCGCTGACCGGTACGCTGGCGGCCTTCGCCACGTACTCGGTGGGATTCTTCGCCCGGCCGCTCGGCGGCATCGTCTTTGGCCACTTCGGAGACAAGGTGGGCCGCAAGTCGATGCTGCTCATCACGCTGTTCATGATGGGCATTCCCACCATCCTGATCGGCCTGATCCCGTCGTACGAGAGCATCGGATACTGGGGCGCCGTGGCGCTGGTGCTGCTGCGCCTGCTGCAGGGCGTGGCAGTTGGCGGGGAGTGGGGCGGCGCCGTACTGATGGCCGTGGAGCATGCGCCGGAAGGCAAGAAGGGCTTCTTCGGCAGCCTGCCGCAGGCGGGCGTGGCGCCGGGACTCGTGCTGTCTTCGCTGGCGCTGGGCATGGTGGCGACGCTGCCGGAGAAGGACATGCTGACGTGGGGTTGGCGTATCCCGTTCCTGGCCAGCGTGGTGCTGTTGGCAGTGGGATGGTTCATTCGCGCGAAGGTGGCCGAGTCGCCGGACTTCGAGCAGGTGCAGAAGAAGGGCGACAACGTGGAGATGCCAGCGCTGGTAGTGCTGCGCCGCTACCCGCGCCAGGTACTGACCGTGGTGGGCGGTCGGCTGGCCGAGGTGACGTGGTTCTACACGGTGGTCACGTTCTCGCTGGCCTATGCCACCGGCACGCTCGGTATCCCGAAGACCGTGATGCTCGATGCCACGGTATGGGGAGCCGCCATCGCGCTGTTCACCATGCCGCTGTTCGGCATGCTGGGTGACCGCATCGGTTTCAAATGGGTGTTCATGGCGGGGACCGCTGGCATCCTGCTCTTCGCACCGCAGTTCTTCGCGCTGCTGCAGACACTCGATCCGCACAACATCACGATTGCGCTATCGATTGCCATCGGCCTGGTCTACGCTGCCTTGTACGCGCCGGAAGGCAGCCTGTTCTCGGCGCAGTTTCCGGCGGAGGTGCGCTACAGCGGGATTTCGATCGCGGTGCAGGTATCGGGCGCCATCGGCGGGGGTTTGGCGCCTATCGTGGCCACGTCATTGCTGGCATACGGCGGCGGCAATCCCACCTATATCGTGTGGTATCTCGGCATCCTGAGCGTCATCGCCTTCTTCAGCGCGGCCTGCATGCGTGGCTCGGATTTCGTCAGTGCGCCCATCGCGGCAGTCCCTGGGAGCAAGCGCGTATGAACCGGCCCGCCATCGACTATTACTTCTGGATGAATTCGGACTGGGCCTACCTGGGCGCGGACCGACTCGATGCACTGGCCCGTCGCCACGACGTGGAGATTCGCCACAAGCCCGTGGACCTGCCCGATGTGTATGCGCGCACTGGTGGCATGCTGCTGGGAAAGCGCTCTGCGGAACGGCAGCAGTATCGGGTGACCGAACTGGCACGCTGGTGCCGCAAGCTCGGTATCCCGGTCAATCCGCAGCCACGGTATATGTGTCCCAACGCCGATCTGGCATCGCGCATCGTCATCGCCGTGGACGCGCAGAAGCAACCCGTGCTGGAGTTGTACAAAGCGATCCTGCGTGCGGAGTGGTGCGAGGAACGTGACATCTCGTCGGAGCAGACGCTGCGCGAGGTGCTGGCCGATCAAGGCTTCGATGCGGATGCCTCGATTGCGCGCGCAAACCTGCCGGAAATCGAGGCAACGTATCGCCGCAACACGGACGAGGCCGTGGCTGCAGGGGTGTTTGGGTCGCCGTCTTACGTGTTCGAAGGCGAGTTGTTCTGGGGGCAGGATCGGCTGGAGATGCTGGAGGAAGCGGTGGTGGCGCGGGTTTGATGTCCTTGCTCACCGCTTGTGTTGCTCCCCTCTCCCGCATGCGGGAGAGGGGTTGGGGGAGAGGGCGAGCGGTGCAATCACCAACAGGTCGCAATTTGAACTGCATGCCCTCTCCCCCACCCCTCTCCCACTCGCGCGGGAGAGGGGAGCGCATAGCGCCGGGTGATGGCTTTCTTGACGTTCTCGTTTACCGTCCCCGCTCCAGAATCTTGTAAAGATGCGACCGCGAGATCCTCAGTTGTTCCGCCGCGCGCTTCTTGTTTCCGCCGTGACGCGCAATGGCATCCAGCACCGCCGCGTGGGCAACCTCGTTCATGTCCGTACCGATGATCTGCAACGCATCGGCAGGCGGCGTGATCTGCGGTTGCACGACCTCCGTCACAGCGACGTTCCGCGCTGCATCGCCTCGCGCAAAATCCGCAACCCGAAGTGTCTGTCCATCGCAGAACACCAGCGCTTCCTCGATGCGCTGCCGTAACTGCCGCACATTGCCGGGCCATGGTTGCCCCGCGAGGTGGCGTGCCACGTCGTGATCGATCTGCGGCGCCGGCATGCGGTTGCGCGTGCAGAACGCTTCCACGAAGTGCTGCAGCAGCGCCGGGATATCCTCGCGCCGTTGCCGCAGCGCCGGAATGCGCAACACCACGCCGCTGAGGCGGTAATACAGGTCGAGTCGAAAGCGCCCTGCGTCGATCAGTTCCGAGATATCGCGATTGGTGGCCGACACGAGCCGGAAATCCACGCGTTGCGCGCGGCGGCTGCCGAGCCGTTCCACCATATGGTCTTCCAGCACGCGCAGTAGCTTGACCTGCATTTCCATGGGGATGTCCGCGACTTCGTCGAGGAACACCGTACCGCCTGCTGCCTGTTCGAGCTTGCCCGCCTGTCCCTGCCGCTGGCTGCCCGTAAACGCACCGGGCGCATAGCCGAACAACTCCGATTCGATCAACGTGGCGGGCAGGGCGGCAAGGTTCAGACTGACCAGCGGACGCTCACCTTGCTGTGCGTCGTTGCCCGCCGCATGAATCGCACGCGCCACCAGTTCCTTGCCCGTACCGCTTTCTCCGAGGATCAGCACGGGCACGTCGAGCCGTGCGACGGTCTGTATTTCTCGCCGCAGCCGCTGCATCGGCGCGCTCTCGCCGATCAGGCCGAGGGAGGGCGCATCGTTGCGCACGCCCGGCACGCTGCCGAGAACGTCGCGCAGCACGGTCTCCGGTTCCGCGCGATGCAACACGATCAGCCGGCAAGCGCTGTCTTCGAGACACACGCCAACGTAGCGTTGGTCCTTCACCGTGACGGAGAAAAGCGTGCGGCCATCCTCCGCGCGATCTGCAGTGCGGAATGCTGCTTCGGTGGCCGCCGCAACGGTGGCGTCTGCGCAGAGGCCCATGGCAAAGCGCGGCTGCTGCGGATCGAGGGGATAGGCAAGCACGCCAAGTGCCGGTGCGGCCTCCTGCGTCGATGTCTTCGGTGTAGTCAATGCGGACACCGTGTCTCCTGAAGCGTCCTGTGCGCGGACACTTTTCTGTCGTTGTGGCGGACATGGTAGCGGCGGCTGGCAGAAACCTCAATGAAATCAGCGCACGGCACGCCTGGCATGACTCATGCGCTATATGGCAGACGGAAGTTCGTGAAGACAGGGAGACACATGTGAGCTGGCAGCCTGAAGTCGATGAGCTGGCGCACCGCCGGCGGTTAGCCGCGCGGATGGGCGGCGAGGACAAGGTGCGACGGCATCGTGAGGCCGGCAAGCTCACCGTGCGCGAGCGCATCGATCAATTGGCCGATGCGGAATCGTTCCGCGAAGTCGGTGGCCTGAGCGGCAGTGGACGTTATGACAGCAACGGCCGCCTCATGGACATGACCCCGTCGAACCTCGTCATGGGCCGTGCGTGCGTGGATGGGCGCCCCGTGGTGCTGGTGGGCGACGATTTCACCGTACGCGGCGGTGCCAACGACGGGGCCGTGGGCGACAAACTGGTTCACGCCGAGAAGATGGCGCACGACCTGCGGCTGCCGATGGTGCGGCTCGTCGATGGCACAGGTGGCGGCGGGTCGGTGCGCAACGTCGAGATCAAGGGTCATACGTTGATTCCGACCATGAAGGTGTGGCAGCACGTGGTGGAGAACATGGCGGTGGTGCCGGTGGTATCGCTCGCGCTGGGTTCCGTGGCGGGCATGGGTGCGGCGCGCGTGGCCGCCAGCCATTACTCGGTCATGGTCAAGGAGACCTCGCAGCTGTTCAACGAGGGGCCGCTGTCCGTGGAGGCGCGCGTGGGCCAGACCGTGACCAAGCATGAACTGGGCGGCAGCCAGGTGCATACGCGCAATGGCGTGGTCGATGACGAGGTGGCCACGGAGCAGGAGGCCTTTGCGCGGGCGCGGCGCTTTCTCTCGTACCTGCCGCCGTCGGTGCATGAACTGCCGCCGCGCGTGGCCGTCGAGGACAGTGCGACGCGTCGCGACGACTGGCTGCTGTCTGCCATTCCCCGCGACAGCCGCGCCGACTATGCGATTCGCCCGATCATCCAGGCACTGGTGGACCACGGATCGTTCTTTGAAATGGGGCGGCAGTGGGGCTGCGCCGTCGTGACCGGGCTCGCGCGCCTGGATGGCTGGCCCGTGGCCGTTATCGCCAGCGATCCTTCCTTCCATGGCGGCAGTTGGGATAGCGCCAGCGCAGACAAATTCACGCGCTTCGTCGATCTGGCGCAGACGTTCCACCTGCCCGTGGTGAACCTCGTCGATACGTTGGGGTTACAGGTCGGTCTGGAAGCGGAGATGGCAGGCGTGATGCGGCAGGGTGTGCGTGCGCTGGCCGCCGTCTACCAGACCACGGTGCCGTGGTGCTCCATCCTGCTGCGCCGTGCCTATGGCGTATCGGCCGCCGGCCACCAGCATATGGGCCGCTTCAACTTCCGTTACGCATGGCCATCTGCCAACTGGGGCGCGCTGCCCATCGAGGGTGGTCTCGACGTGGCCTACAAGGCCGAGATCGAAGGCGCCGATGATCCCGTGCAGAAGCGCGCAGAGATCGAGCAGCGCGTGCGCAGCCTGAGTTCGCCATTCCGCAGTGCGGAAGCCTTCGTCATCGAAGACATCATCGATCCGCGCGATACCCGCACGTTGCTATGCGAGTTCGCCAATCTTGCGGCGCCATTGCGCGAGGCCGGCGAGAGCCGCTTCGGCATCCGGCCCTGACACACACATTAGAAAAACGGAGACAACCGAATTGAAAAAACTCTTGATTGCCAATCGAGGGGAGATCGCCCTGCGCGTGATTCGCGCCGCGCGCGATCTCGATATCGCCACCGTGGCCATCTACTCGCAGGATGACGCCACGTCGCTGCACCGCATGCTGGCCGACGAGGCCGTGGCGCTGAACGCATCCGGGCCTGCGGCCTATATCGATATCGCAGCCGTTATCGCTGCGGCGGCATCCACGGGTTGCGACGCAGTGCATCCCGGTTACGGCTTCCTGAGCGAGCGCGCGGACTTTGCGCAGGCGTGCAAAGCCGCGGGCATCCGCTTCGTGGGTCCTGATGTCGAGCACCTGGCGCTGTTCGGTGACAAGGGACGTGCGCTGGAACTGGCTGCGCAGAACGATGTGCCGGTGATGCCGGCCACGCATGGCGGGGCATCGCTGGACGAGATCGAAACATTCTTCGATGCCCAGGGCGGTGCCGGTGTGGTGATCAAGGCCGTGGGCGGCGGCGGTGGCCGTGGCATGCGCGTGGTGCGCAAGCGCGAGGATCTCGCGGAAGCCTATGCACGCTGCCGTTCCGAGGCTGCATCCGCGTTCGGTGTGGAGGCGCTCTATGCAGAGCGCTTGGTGGTGCGTGCACGCCATATCGAAGTGCAGATCGCGGGTGATGGTGAACAGGTCATCGCACTGGGCGAGCGCGACTGCACATTGCAGCGGCGCTTCCAGAAACTCGTGGAAATCGCACCGAGCCCGGTACTGAAGCCGGCGTTGCGAGACGCCATCATCAAGGCGGCGTTGCGTCTGGCCCGTCGCGTGAACTACCGCAGCCTGGGCACGTTCGAGTTCCTGGTGGAAGAGACCGAGCGCGGCGAGCAGAAGGATTTTGTCTTTATCGAAGCGAATCCGCGCTTGCAGGTCGAGCATACGATCACCGAGCAGGTGACTGGCGTGGACCTCGTCGCGCTGCAACTTGCCATCGCCGCAGGCGGCACGCTGGCCGATGCGGGTCTCGATCCGGCAGCGCCGCCGCAACCGCGCGGCTTTGCGATTCAGGTGCGGATCAACGCCGAGACGACCGATGCGCAGGGATTGGCGCGTCCGGCGCACGGACGACTGGAGCGCTTTGACGCGCCTTCGGGTCCGGATGTGCGTGTCGATTCGCACGGTTATGCGGGCTATGCGCCGTCGCCGAACTTCGACACGCTGCTGGCCAAGCTCATCGTGCGTAGCGCCACGCCAAAGTTCGAAGCGGCCGTCCGGCGCCTGCAGCGCAGCCTTGCCGAGTTCCGTATTGCCGGTGTGCCGACCAACCTGGAGTTGCTGCGTGCGCTGGTGCAGCGCGATGACTTCCTCGCGCAGGATGTCCACACGCGGCATTTCGAGGCGATCCTGCCCGAACTGACCGCAGCCGCCGAAGCGATTGCCAATGCGGATCGCGCGCAGCATTCGCTGTTCAATGCCCCGGATCGCGCACAAGCGACGACGCACCACGCGCATCCCGAAGAGACCGTGGATGAAGGACTGGTCGCCGTCCGCGCGCCACTGACGGGCCGCGTGGTCGAGATCACGGTGCAGTGGAACGATGTGGTCAAGCCGGGCCAGACCGTCGCGGTGCTCGATGCGATGAAGATGGAACACGCGATCGTTGCCGAGGGCCATGGCCGCGTGGTGGATCTTCGGCTGGAGAAGGGCGCCATGGCGTCCGAGAACCAGATCCTGATCGTGCTGGAAGAGGCCGAAGGCGACGGCGTGGCCGTGGACGCCACGGGCAAAGTGGATCGCAATGCCATCCGCGCGGACTTGCAGCGCGTGCTGGATCGACACGCATGGCTCGACGATGCCAATCGTCCGCAAGCCGTGGCGCGTCGCCGCGCACGCGGGCAGCGCACTGCGCGCGAGAACGTGGCCGATCTCTGCGATGCGGATACGTTTGTCGAGTACGGAGGACTGGCGCTGGCTGCGCAGGCATCGCGCCGCAGCCATCAGGACCTTGTCGAGAACACGCCGGCCGATGGCCTGATCACCGGCATCGGCAATATCAACGGCGATCTCGTGGGACGCGAGAACGCGCGCAGCGCGGTGATGGCCTATGACGCCACGGTGCTGGCGGGCACGCAAGGCAAGCGCAATCACATCAAGACCGACCGCATTGTCGAAGTGGCACTGCGCGACGAACTGCCGCTCGTGCTGTTCGGCGAAGGCGGCGGCGGACGACCAGGCGATGTGGACTTCCCCTCGGTGTCGGGCCTGTATCAACCGTCATTCGCCGCGTTCGCCGAACTGAGCGGCAACGTGCCAGTGGTCGGCATCGTGTCGGGTCGCTGTTTCGCGGGCAACGCCGCGTTCGTGGGCTGCTGCGACGTCATCATCGCGGACAAGTCCACGAATATCGGCATGGCGGGACCGGCCATGATCGAAGGCGGCGGCCTGGGTGTGTATCGTCCTGAAGACGTGGGGCCGGCTGCCGTGCAGTATGCGAACGGTGTGATCGACGTGCTTGTGGAAGACGAAGCCGAAGCGGTGCGCGTGGCGCGTCACTATCTGTCGATGTTCCAGGGACGCGTGGCGAACTGGAGCGCGCCTGACCCGATGGAATTGCGCCACGTTGTGCCCGAGAACCGCCTGCGCGTGTACGACACGCGCAAGGCCATCGAAGGCATTGCCGATGCCGGCAGCGTGCTGATGCTGCGTGGTGGTTTCGGCGCGGGCATCCACACGGCGCTGGCGCGCGTGGAGGGGCAACCCGTGGGCGTCATCGCGAACAATCCGTATCACCTTGGCGGTGCCATCGATGCCGATGCGGCAGACAAGGCCGCGCGTTTCATGCAGTTGTGCGATGCGCACGGCCTGCCCATCGTGTCGCTGATCGATACACCGGGATTCATGGTGGGACCGGACTGCGAGGCGCAAGCGCAGGTGCGACATGTCTCGCGCATGTTCCTGACAGCGGCCAAGCTGCGCGTGGCGCTGCTGGCGGTGACGTTGCGCAAGGGCTACGGGCTGGGTGCCATGGCGATGGCGGGTGGTGGCTTCCGCTCGGCAAGCTTCACGGTGTCGTGGCCCACGGGCGAGTTCGGTCCGATGGGATTGGAAGGCGCGGTGCGCCTCGGCTTCAAGAAGGAACTTGAGGCGGTACCGGATGGCCCGGAACGCAAGGCACTGTTCGATCGACTCGTGGCGCAGTCCTACGAGCGTGGTCATGCCATCAATACGGCGGCCGCCGTGGAAATCGATGCAGTGATCGATCCGGCCCAGACCCGCAAGTGGATTGCGCAGGGCATTGCATCGGCGGCATTGCGCGGCAAGCGCGAACGTCGCGGCTTTGTCGACGCATGGTAAGCGGGAGCGATGCCATGACACATCAGGTTCCTGATCTGGATGCGCTCGCACTCGCCGGCCTGCGCGTGCTCGAAGTGGGCACCGGTCCCGCGCTGGCCTATGCGGGCAAGCTGTTCGCGGACTTCGGCGCCGAGGTCATCAAGGTGGAAAGCCCCGCCGGCGATGACTGGCGCGGCATGCCGCCGTTGATCGATATACCCGGTGCCCAGCCGCAGAGCGCGCTGTTTGCGTGGCTCAACACGAACAAACGGAGTGTCACGGCCGATGCGAAGGATCGCGCGTGGCTGGCGCAACTCGCGCAGACCTGTGATGTCGTGCTCGATGGTCGTGCGCTGGGCGAGGGCTTGCAGGTGCTGGCCGCGCCCGTTTGGTCGGACGCCGAAGCGGCGCCACCACGGCACACGCCAATCGACATCATCCTGACGTGGTTCGGGGAAACCGGACCCTACAGCGAGTACAAAGGCAGCGAAGCCATTTGCCGCGCGCTGGCGGGCGCGGTGCATGGCAGTGGTCCGGTGGAAGGGCCGCCGCATATGCCGCACGACATGCAGAGTGCGATCGTGTTCGGTCTCACGAGTTTCTCCGCTGCGGTGGCGGCGTTGATCGGGCGGGCCGATGGCAGCCGCCGCTACGTGTTGAGCGCGCACGAATCGATCTTCAGCGTGGTGGAGATGGAAGTGGGCATGGTGCAGGACAATCGCCACCCGCTGCGGCGTCTTGGCGTGAACCGTTTCTGCGGCACGCATCCGGCCGGCATCTACGAGACTGCCGAAGGGTGGATCGGCATCTTCACGCATACGTTGCCGCAATGGCAGGCGCTGTGCGCAGCCATCGATCGTCCGGATCTGGCCGGCGACGAACGCTACAGCAACGGGCCGGAGCGCATGGCGCGCGCCGACGAGATCGATGCGCTGCTACGGCCTGCGATGTTGCATCGCACGGCCCGCGAGTGGTTCGAGATGCTTGGGGAGATGAAGCATCCGGCCGTACTCGTGCCGACCATGGCGGAACTGCTGCAGCAGAAAGTCCACCGGGAACGGGGCGCCTTTGTGCCGGTGGAGACTGGCGGCGTGACGTTTGAAGGTCCGGTAGTGCCGCTGCGGCTCGACACGGCCGGTCCGCTGCCGGGTGGCAAGGTGCCGAAACTGGGCGCTCACGACGCGCTGTATCGCGCCACGGGTCTGGATCACACCCCATTTGCTGCACTGCAACGCACGGCGGCCGGAAAGCTCCCGCTCGAAGGTATTCGCGTGATCGACCTGACGATGGGATGGGCGGGGCCGCTGGCATCGCGCACGCTGGCCGATTTCGGTGCCGAGGTCATCAAGGTGGAGAGCACGGGCTATCCGGACTGGTGGCGCGGCGCGCATTTCACCGAGGCGTTCTATCGCGACCGGCTTTACGAAAAGAATGGCAACTTCAACCTGATGAACCGCAACAAGCGGGGCATCACGCTGGATCTGACGCGTCCCGAAGGCAAGGCGCTGCTGCTCGACCTCGTGGCGCAGGCCGATGCGGTCATCGAAAACTACTCCGCCGAAGTGCTGCCGAAACTGGGCCTCGACTATGCCGCGCTGCGTGCGCGCAACGAGAGACTGGTGATGGTATCGATGCCCGCGTTCGGCCTGGGCAACGCGTGGAGCAATACGCGCGCCTACGGCGGCACACTGGAGCAGGCCAGCGGGTTGCCGCTCTATACGGGGCATCCGGATGGCCCGCCCGCGATGACGTCCTACGCTTATGGCGACCCGGTCGGCGGCCTCAATGCCGGCGCAGCCATCCTGCTGGCGCTGTTCGCGCAGCAGACCACGGGCAAGGGGCGGCACGTCAACCTGTCGCAGGTAGAGGCGATGCTGTCGATGGCAGCACCGTTCATCGTCGAGCAGTCAGTCACCGGGAGCGTCGCGCCGAGACAGGGCAATCGGCATCCGGTGAACGTGCCGCACGGTTGCTTCCGGACGGCTGGCGACGATGCATGGGTGGTCCTGAGTGTCACCGATGCGCAATGGCCCGCGCTGTGCGAGGTCATCGGTCGCGCCGATCTGGCGGCGGATGCTCGGCTGGCGAGCGCATCGCAAAGACGGGAAGCGGCACGCCGGATCGATGAAGCCATCGGTGCATGGTGCGGCACGCTGGGCGCCGATGCAGCCATGCAGCGCCTGCAAGGTGCCGGCGTGCCCGCTGGCGTAGTGCGGCCCATGTGGCAGGTGCTGCAGGACCCGCATCTGGTGGCGCGGGGCTTCTGGTGCGGGCTTGAACGCCAATACGGCGGCCCCTATGCGGCCAGCACCGCATGGTTTCGCGAGACGACCGAGGCCATGCCCGTGCGGAATCCGGCGCCGACGCTGGGCGAACACTCCGTCGAGGTGCTGGCACGCGTGCTTGGCCTGAGTCCGGACCAATTGGCGGCACTCGACGCAAAGGGCATCACAGGCACGGCCGCGCGGCCCAAGGGCGCCCGTAACGCTTGATATCCGTATTGCACATAACAACGAAGGAGACAAAAGATGAGCGAGAAAGCACTGGCACGGAAGTGGGGCATGGCGATGGCATCGGCACTGATGCTCGGCGGGATGATGCCGGGGGCAGTCATGGCGCAGCAAGCCGCCTGGCCCGGCAAGCCGATCCGCCTGATTGTGCCGTTTCCTGCGGGGTCGTTCACGGACACCGTGGCGCGCGTGGTGTCGGAGCGGCTGACGAAATCGCTTGGCCAGCCCGTGGTGGTGGAGAACAAGGCGGGCGCCAACGGACTGATCGGCGCCACCGAGGTGGCCCGTTCGGCGCCGGACGGGTACACGGTGATGGTGACCAATTCGAGCAGCGTCACGATCAATCCGCAGGTGTACAAGAAGGGCGGCTACAAGCCAAAGGACTTTGCACCGGTCACGCTGATCCTCGAAGCGCCGTTCATCCTGGTCACCAACCCGGACTGGGCGCAGAAGCATGGGGTGAACACGGTGCAGGACCTGGCGCGATACGCGGCGCAGCAGCCCGGCAAGATCAGCTACGGCTCGGCGGGGCCCGGCAACATCGCGCATCTGAGCTTTGCCATGCTCAACAACCGCGCGAAGATCCAGACCACGCACATTCCATACAAATCGGCGGCGCAGGCACAGATGGCGGTGATCAGTGGCGAACTGGACACCGCCTTCGATACCTGGAGCGCGCTGCCGCAGATCAAGGCCGGCAAGCTGAAGCCCATTGCGGTCAGCGGCGTGAAACGTATGGCGCAGCTTCCGGACGTGCCCACCGTGGAGGAAGCGGGCTACAAGCCCTTCGACGCCACGTTCTGGATCGGCCTGCTGGCCCCGGCCGGCACGCCGCCGCAGATCGTGCAGAAGCTTTACTCCTCAATGCAGGGCATTCTGGAGGATGAAAAGGCCCGCGCGGCCTTGAGCCAGCAGGGCGAAGTGGTGATGATCGATCCCGCCCGCTTTGCGAAACGCGTGGAGCAGGAGGAAGCCAGTTGGGGCGCCGTGATCCAGAAGGAGGGGATCACGCTGGATTAAGGAGCGGCTCCGCTGATCCATCCTCGATCGCCGCGCCAGTGTGCGAGAATGTGCGCGTCCTGGCGCTGGAGCATTGCCTCCGGGCGATTGAGAGAGGCGTTCGTGGAAGTATTTCGTTTTTTCCGCAGGAAGCGATCCAAGCCTGCACCCGTGTCCAAGCCCAGACCGGCAATCGTGCCGGCTGCTGGGACGGAGAGCCGTTCCCGGGATTTCCAGGACACGGCAGGCTCTTATGACCGCGTCTTTGCGCGGGTCATGGCCACGGTGGAGGGCATCTCCGAGGCCGAGTCGCAGGAAATCCTGGCGTTCGTGAAGAGTAGCGGTTCCGACGGCCTGAACCTTGCCGGCTACTTCGAGCAGGTCTATGCGCGCTATTTCAAGGGCCGCGCGTGGACCTGGATCGAGTACGACGACTGGGCGCGCATCTTTGCCCAGATGGGCCAGTTTCCCTCCACCTGGACGGATATCGACAAACCACGCAAGCCCAAGACCCGTGCCGAGGAACTGCTCGGGCAGCGCACGGCGGATATCCGGGCCTTCCTGGATGCCGAGGGCGTGCAGTACCTGCCGACGGCAAAGAAGGAACAGCTTGTTGCTATCGTGGAACTGACGCCGGCGCTGGCGGACTCTGCGCTCTGGCAGGCGGTGCTGGCGAAAAGACGCGAGGAGGCCGATGCCGCGCTGGAGCGTCGGCCCCGCCTGCTCTATGACCTGCTTATGCGGACGATTGCCTATCGCGCCAAGAGCGAGCGGGAGTTGCAGCGCGCCAAGGCAGCGGGTGTCAAGCGCTTCGATGTCATGCTGGCCATCGAGGCGGACCGCAAGTTCGTGGAGATCGCGCGCCAGAAGGACCCTCAGGCCGTGCCCCCGTTCTATCCCAACGATTTCACCTTGCTGCGGCCCATCATCGATAACAACAATACCGGCCGATAGTTAGGTCCAATCGTTCGGCCCAACAGTTTTTTTACGTGATCGCGCCGAGCGTCACGCGTGTGGCAGTTACAATTTGGCGATGCATTGTTATCTCGCCGCCTCTCGCCTTACCTGCCCCCGCTGACACATGGATCACAACCTAAGCCTCATCACCACCCTCGCTGCCGGCTTCGGTATTGCACTCGTCCTGGGATTTCTCGCCGAGCGCATGAAGATTCCGGCCCTGGTCGGCTATCTTGTGTCCGGCATCATCATCGGCCCCGGTACGCCCGGTTTTGTCGCCGATGTCGACCTCGCTTCCCAACTTTCCGAAATCGGCGTGATGCTGCTGATGTTCGGCGTGGGCCTGCATTTTTCGCTGCGTGACCTGCTGGCCGTCAAGCGCATTGCCATTCCCGGTGCCGTGGTGCAGATGGGCATCGCGACCGCGCTGGGGATGCTGATTGCATGGGCGTGGGGCTGGAGCTGGGGCACCGGGCTGATCTTCGGCCTGTCGCTGTCGTGCGCCAGTACCGTGGTGCTGCTCAAGGCTTTGGAAACCCGCGGTGTGCTCGAAACGATGAACGGGCGCATTGCCGTGGGCTGGCTCGTGGTGGAGGATTTGGCGACGGTGCTGGTGCTGGTGTTGCTGCCGCCGCTGGCGGGGTTGCTGGGCGGATCGACGGAAGGGCATGCGCAGAGCACGCACGGGATCGGCATGACGATCGTGCTCACGCTGCTGCAGGTGGTGGCCTTTATCGCGCTGATGCTGATTGCTGGCCGACGCGTATTGCCGTGGCTGCTGTGGCAGATCGCCAAGACGGGCTCGCGCGAGCTGTTCACGCTGTCGGTTGTGGCGGCCGCCATCGGCATTGCCTTCGGCGCGGCGCAGATTTTCAGCGTGTCGTTTGCGCTAGGTGCATTCTTCGCGGGCATGGTGATGCGCGAATCGGAGTTCAGCCACCGGGCCGCCGAGGAATCTCTGCCGCTGCGTGACGCATTCTCGGTGCTGTTCTTCGTATCGGTCGGCATGCTGTTCAAGCCGGCGATCCTGCTGGAGCAGCCGCTGCACGTGCTGGCCGTGGTGGCCGTGATCATCGTGGGCAAGTCGCTGGCCGCGTTCGGTCTGGTGCTGGCCTTCCGCTATCCGCTGAATACGGCGCTGACCGTATCGGCCAGCCTGGCGCAAATCGGCGAGTTCTCCTTCATCCTGGCCGGTCTCGGCGTGGCGCTCAAGCTGATGCCGCCGGACGCCATGAGCCTGATCCTGGCCGGTGCGCTGATTTCGATTGCACTCAATCCGCTGCTGTTCGCGGCGATCGAGCCGGTGCGGAACTGGATTCTCTCGCGCTCGGCCCTGGCGCGCGACCTGGAGCAGCGCGAAGACCCGTACGCCGAACTGCCGATGACAACCGAGCGCCGGTTCCTGGAGGGGCAGGTTGTGCTGGTGGGCTATGGCCGCGTAGGCAAGCGCATCGCCAAGGCCATGCAGGAGCGGGGCATTCCGTTCGTGATCGCCGATGAGAACCGCGAACGCGTGGAGGGCCTGCGCAAGGCCGGGTTTGCGGCAGTATCGGGCAATGCGGCGGACCCTGCCGTGCTGATCCAGGCTCACATCGCCAATGCCGCCATGCTGGTAGTGGCCGTGCCCGAGCCGCTCTATGTGCGGGCGATGGTGGAGACGGCGCGCACGCTGAACCCTGGTATCGAGATCGTGCTGCGCACGCACAGCGAGGATGAATCGGAGCTGCTGCGCAAGGAGAATCTCGGCGCGGTGTTCTATGGCGAGGAAGAACTCGCCAAAGGCATGACCAGCCATGTGCTGGGACGTTTCGTGCCCGCGGAAGCGGCGGCCGGCGCCCATTGAGGGACTGGCATCGAGCCTTCAACGATGACGGCGGCTGACGAATTCCGCCGTCATCACTCTCCTGTCATCTAAGTCGTTCACCATGTGCGCCCGTAGAACCAGCCTTGCCAGCGCGGCAGGACCGGCGGGCGACTGATGCGAGGGACCCCCTGGCCGAAGACGCGCGGCACTACGGGTCAATCAGAACTCAAGCATCAGGGAAGTCTCAATGCGTTACCTCAAGTCTGCAATCGGCATGGCAGCAGCCATGACCGTCGCCTTTGCGTTTTATGGCTGCAATGGCAGCGACGACAACACCAGCGGCACCACGACGCCGCCCGCAACCACCAACCCCACCCCGTCCGAGCCGGCCAAGCCGACCCCCACGCCGGAAGTGACGGGCCGCTGGACCACGGGTGACCTGCACGTGCACACCACCCAGTCCGACGATGCGCGCAGCAAGCTCGTCACCGTGCTGGACGAGGCACTGGTCAAGAACAGCCTCGACTGGACCGCGATCACCAATCACCTGCGCACCGCACTGCGCGATGACCACGACGTGGCAATCGTAGGTGGACCCGTGGCGTTCTCGAAGGCCATGGCCGATATCGAGATTCCGGCCGTGAAGCAGTTGCAGGCGAGTGGCAGCTATCCGAACAAGCTGATCTTCTCGGCGTTCGAATGGGACATGCCCACGCACGATCACATGAACGTGGGCATCTTCACGGGCGCCCCGCTGGCCACCGCCACGAAGGCTGCCAACCAGTTCGAGTACTACTTCACGAATCGCGCCGCGACGTTCTTCGATGCCGCTGACGTGGCAGCCTGGGATGCCGCCGGCACGCGCGCCTACACCACGCACGCAGATGCGGTGAAGGCCGTGGCCTGGCTGCGCGACAACTATCCCGACACCAGCTACGCGCTGATCAACCACCCGTCGCGCAATACCGGCAAGTACACGGCGGCGGACTATCGCGAATTCAACGATGCCGCGCCGCGCGTGGCGTTCGCCGTGGAAGGCATGGTCGGCAACCAGATGGAGCCGGATCGCGGTGGCTACACCACAGCCTACGTGGATGCCAATCTCAAGAATCGCGTCTACGGTGGCGTCGATTACGTGGTGGCACAGGTCGGTGGCATCTGGGATGCGATGCTGGGCGATGGCCGCCGTTTCTGGAACGTGGGCAACTCGGACCACCACTTCAAGACCGTTGGCACCAACAGCAGCGGCTATTTCCCGGGCGAGTACTCCAAGACCTATGTGTGGCTGGAAAACAAGTATTCGGGCGTGCAGGCTGTGTTGGAAGGCGTGCGCTCGGGCCGCATGTTCTCCGTCTACGGTGACCTGATCAATGCGCTGGACTTCAACGCTTCGGGTGCTGCGGGCAAGTCCGAGATGGGCGGTGAACTGAAGGCCAAGGCTGGCGAGACGGTCACCATCACCATCCGCTTCAAGAGCCCCGACCGCAACAACTACCAGTATCCGATCGACAGCGGCATCAATGTCAACGTGAAGCCCACGGTAGACCACGTCGACCTGATCGCCGGCGATGTCACGCCGCGCGCGGCAGTGGGCACGCCAGGCTACAGCAAGGAGACCAATGATTCGACCAAGGTCATTGCCACCTTCACGTCTGCCGACTGGAAACTCGATAGCGAGGGGTACAACACGGTCACGTACACCTTCAAGGCAGCCAGGAATCAGTACTTCCGCCTGCGCGGCACGAACCTGGGCATGAACGTGGCCGGTGAAACGCTCAACGGCAATCCGCTGCCCGATGCCAAGGTAACGGTGGCCGAAGATCCCGCACGCTTCAACGCGATCAACGCGCGCAACTACAACGACCTGTGGTTCTATTCGAACCCGGTGTTCGTGAGCGTCGGCTCGTAAGATCGAGTCTGACTGTTGGCGGCCCGTTCCGGTTGCACCGGGGCGGGCCGTTTTGCTTTCCACGACGCAATAAGCGAACGGCAACGGACCGCTTGCCAGTTTGCAACCCGCCTGGCGCCTCGTCCGCGCATCCTTGAAGCGTTGGCCCCCTCGCCGACGCATACCCATAACGACCACCGCATGGAAGTGGGCGCATTGCCCCTGCCATCGATCCGGGTCGAACATTCAAGGAGACATCCATGAGAGACCGACATGGTTGCGGGCTACGTGCGCGCGCCAGTTCCCGCGTGCGCCCGCTGCTCGCGTATTTCGCAATTTGCGTACTGACCGCCGCGGTCAGCGCATGTGGCGGCGATGACAATAGCAGTAGCACATCGGGTACCAGTACTTCGACGGGATCGGATTCTGCCGGCACCACGACGACAGCCACGACGCTGGCGGTGGTCAAGCCCGTAGTGGACTGCTCGCAGCTTGCTGGCGTCGATCTCACAGGAATCGGTGGTGTGGGCAGCACGATCACGTCGGCCACGGTCACCACGGCCACGATCAACGGTGCGGCGGTGCAGTACTGCATGGTGAAGGGCACGCTGGCCCCTGCGAACACCTTCCAGGTGGCACTGCCGGTCAGTACGTGGACACAACGATTTGCGGCGCTGGGCTGCGGCGGCTTGTGCGGCAGCGTCAGCGATCCGAGCCAGGATACGTCGTTCAGCTTCAGCTACAAGTGCCCGCTGGTGCAGCAGGGCGGCTTCGTGACGGCGGCGACCGATATGGGGCATACCTCGTCCGATGCAACTTGGTCGTCCGATCCGCAGAAGCAGGCGGATTTCGCCTATCGCGGACAACACGTCACCACGCTTGCGGCCAAGAAGCTGATTCAGGCGTACTACGGCCAGGTGCAGAAATACGCGTACTTTGTGGGTTGCTCCGATGGCGGTCGCGAGGCACTGATGGCTGCGCAACGTTATCCGTCCGATTACAACGGCATCATCGCCGGTGCGCCGGCCGCCCACTTCCAGACGCAGAACTCGCTCTATCACGGCTGGAACGTGATCTCGAATAGCACGACCGGCGACAACACCGGTAATGTGGTGCTGTATGCCGACAAGGCCAAGGTGCTGCACCAGGCAGTGGTGGCAGCGTGTGGCGGCACGAGCGGTGCGCCGGACGGTCTGCTGGCAGACCCGCGCGTCTGCAACTTCAACCCCGTCTCGATCCAGTGCGCGGCGGGTGCAACGGATACCAGCAACTGCCTGACCGCGGCGGAAGTCACGACGGCCAGCCGCATCTATAGCGGTCCGCTTGACACCACCACGGGCAAGCGCATGCTGGCGGGCTCGCCGCAGTTCGGCTCGGAGGCGAACTGGATCGGCGTGGAAGTGCCGAACTCCAATTCGACTGCCGCAGCCGTACCGGTGACCGGCCTGTTCAGCAACATGATCGTGGCGGGTGCGTACAACCTGATCTTCACGGGTTCGCCGACGATGCCGAACATCAACACCTTCGGCTATCACGACGGGAATTTCTTCCTCGACTACCTGCAGGCGAACCACTCGCTCAACGATGCCACCAATCCGGACCTCTCGGCATTCAAGCAGGCGGGCGGCAAGCTGATCTTGTGGCACGGCTGGGCAGACCAGCACATCTCGCCGCTGTTCACGATTGCCTACTACGAGGCGATGCAGGGCGCCATGGGCACGTCGACGGTGGACGCGTTCACGCGGCTGTATCTCGTGCCGGGCGTCAGCCACTGTGGCGGCGGCGAAGGGCATCCGAAGATCGACCTGGTATCGCGCATCACGGCATGGGTGGAGCAGGGCACCGCACCGAGCGATGTGATGACGTACCAGACCGATGCGACGAACGTTATCACCGCATCGCGCCCGGTGTACCCGTATCCGGCCGTGGCGAAGTACAAGGGATCAGGCGATTGGCACGATGGTGCGAACTACGTCTCGGGAGCTGCGCTGTATAACGTGGCCACGGCAGCGTGGGCGGGTTCGAGTTTCTACACGCCGTACTCGGCGAAGACGCAGGGCGTGGCAGCGCCTTAATTGTTGGGCTTGTTTTTCTCCCTCTCCCGCTTGCGGGAGAGGGGCGGGGGAGAGGGCCAGCAGTGCAAGTTGCGACGATTTTGGCAAGCAGAGCCTCCGGCCCTCTCCCCCAGCCCCTCTCCCATTTCATGGGAGAGGGGAGCCCAACCCCAACCGCACCATCATCCCCGCAAGCACCAGCATCGTCACGCCGATCAGTCCATCCAGCACTCGCCATGCAGCGGGACGCGCAAACCAGGGCGCCATCCAGCGTGCGCCATATCCCAGTGCAGTGAACCACAGCACACTGCCGCTGCTCGCGCCCGCGATGAACCAGCCGCGCATTGCAGCGGGCTGCTGCGCACCGATGCTGCCCATGAGCAGCACGGTATCGAGATAGACGTGGGGATTCAGTAGCGTGAAGGCCGCCGCCTGTGCCAGCGCTGCGCCACGGCCGATCCGCTTGGCGCCGGATTCCGCAGTGGCCTGCATCGCCTGTGGCCGACGCGCGCGCCGGAGTGCCTGCCATCCATAGCACGCGAGAAATGCCGCGCCCGCGAACGCCAGTGCCCGCGCCAGCCCGGGCCGCTCTCCAAGAGCTGCCGCCATCCCCATCACCCCAGCCGCGATCAGCAAGGCATCGGCCACGGCACACCAGAGCACAACGCTTCCCACATGTTCGCGGCGCAGTCCCTGGCGCAGGACGAAGGCGTTCTGTGCACCGATGGCGATGATCAGGCCAAGGCTCAATACGAGCCCTTGCAACATCACGGCAGAGGCAGAAGGCAGGAAATCAGGCAAGTTCATGCCACGCAGCTTGCTGTGAGCATGCGCTTCAGTCCAGCGCCCGGTTTCGCGATTCCACATTGACCGCTGCCACCGCAACGGCTGCCGCCAGCAACATTGCCGAGATCATCGCCAGTGCCAGCGTGAAGTGGGTCGCCATCACAGGCGCGATGATCGACGGTGCGAACAGTCCGCCAAACCGCGCGACCGCGCCCGCCGTGCCCATGCCGGTTGCGCGCAAGGATGTGGGAAATACCTCAGGCGTGAATGCGTAGAGCCCGCCCCAGGTGCCCAGCAGCGCAAAGCTCATCAGCAGCGTGGAGCCGATGACCACCACGGGCGATGTACCGAGGCTGTACAGCAGGCAGCCCAGCGCACTGAGCAGCAGAAATCCGATCAGCGTGGGCTTGCGTCCCCAGCGTTCCACGCCATACGCCGCCAGCGCGTAACCCGGCAGTTGCGCCAGCGCCAGCACCACCAGGAAGACCTGTCCGCGCATGAACGCGAAACCCTGCGTGCTCAGTCGGATCGGCAGGTAGACGAATACGCCGTAATACGCGATGGAAATCAGCAGCCACGCCAGCGCGAGCGCAATCGTGCGGCGTCGCAGCGTCGTGGTGAACAGCGCGAATACCGATTGTTTGACGCTCGTATCGGCCTGCAGTGCCGGGATGTCCACCGTGCGTCCGTTCTCGCGGGCCACGCGTTCGAGCACGCTGCGCGCCTTGTCCGGTTGCCCATTGCGATTCAGGAACAGCGGCGATTCCGGCACGTGAATGCGCAGCACGATGCCGATCAGCGCGGGAATCCCGGTCACGAAGAAAATGATGCGCCACGCATCGTTGCCATAGTCGCTGGCCACCAGGGCGAGGACGGCGAGACAGATCGTGCCAAGTGCCCAGAATGCCTCCAGCAACACCAGCCAGCGTCCGCGCCGATCCTTCGGCAGAAACTCGGCCATCATCGTGTAGTCCACCGGCAGCGTGCCGCCCACGCCAATGCCGGTCAGCAACCGCAGCGCCAGCAGCCAGGTGAGATCCGGCGCGAAGGCCGATGCCACGCCACTTACCGCGTCGATGCAAACCGCAAGCAGCAGCGCAGGCCGGCGACCCACGCGATCGGCCAGTCGCCCGAACGCAAAGGCGCCCAGCACCATGCCGATAAAGAAGAACGTGCCAGTCTGAAGCGCCTGCGGCACCGTGATGCCGAATGTCTTGGCGATCGACGGCGCGCTGAAGCCGATGGATAGCACCTGCATGGCGTCCGCCGCCCAGACGAGTCCGAAGATCACGAAGAGGCGGCGCTGGAATTTACCGACACCAGCGGTTTCAATGGCCTGGTCGAGGCCCATCAGGGTAGATGACATTGGAGGCGGCATGTCAGGTTGTTGCGGCAGGCAAACATTCTAACTCGCGCCCCTTACTGCCTTCAGTTCCGTCTGCGGACTATCCAACCTTCGCACTGCATGGAATCACCCGGGAAACACGTGCGTCGCATGCGTGATCGCGCCACCGGCGCGAATGGCCGCCGCCACCAGTGCCGCTTCGGAAAGTTGCTCATTGGTGGCGCCGGCATCGCGCGCGGCCTTGGTATGGATCGCGATGCAATACGGACATTGCGTAGTCAGCGCCACGGCCACCGCAATAATCTGCTTTTGCTGCGCGGACAGCGCCCCTTCCGCAAACGCGGCCTTGTCGAAGGCCCAGAAGGCTTTCATCGCCTCCGGCGCGCTTTCGTCGAGCATCTTCAGGCGGCCAAGATCTTTCATGTCGTACATGGGGTACCTCCGGTCAATGGGTGGGTATGCACTCCCAATGATCGAAACGCCGACGCCCGATCATAGGAGCTGTTTCCGGGTTTTTTCAGAAGAGGATGGGCTTGACAGCGAAATCAGCAACGCGGCGCGATGGGTTCGACGAAAGCCTTCACACACGGATCTCACGCCGTGATGCGTACCCGCCCATCCTCCGACCACAGCAGTTGCACGCGCTGTCCCGGGTAGAAACTGCCTTCCGATGCCGGCTGCGTGATGGCCTGCAGGCGGCCGTCGGGAAGCCGGACGGTGATTTCGTAGCCGGGATGACGATCCACGGCGGATTCGATTTCGTGCCCGGCGAGGCCACCGGCGAGTCCACCCGCCACGCCTGCCAGCAGCGAACCATGGCCGTGACCGATGGCGCTGCCCGCGACCGCACCAAGCAGGCCGCCGCCGAGTTCGCCGACGAGGCTTGAGCCCTGGCTGCTGTCGTTGATCTGCACGCTGCGCACGCGTTCAACCGTGGCCATCGTCACGGTTTGGGGCAGCGAGGTTTGTCCCGCGCTGTAGACGCTGCCGGGTGGCGCGAATTCGGCGCAGCCTGTGGTGAGCAGCGCGCTTGCCACCAATGCGGCAGCAAGCGGCAGGTTCAATGATGCGAGGCGACGTGTGGAAGGCATGACCGGCTCCTATCCCGATGATCCGATGTTTGATAGGAACCACTCTACGGCGCGTCGTTGCGCCGACATTTCCGGAACGCCGGGGTTTTGCGCGTCTGCCGCATGCATGGCGATGCATCGGCAACAAAAAACCCCGGCGCCAGGCCGGGGTCGGTACGACGGATTATCGGTGGATCAGGCGCGGCGTGCCGTCAGCCACTGGTTCGACGCCAGCGGCTCGGTGCACATGCGCACTTCACCGATCTGGCCGAGGAAGCCATTCGACGTCACGTTGTTGTAGACACCACCGCCAATCAGGAAGCGGCTTGCGGCGCTGACGGTGGCAATGCCGCGCGTGTTCGACGTATTGCGCAGCACGGGCGCACCTTCCACGTACATCACGGTCTCGTTGGTCGCGGGATCGTTGACCACGGCCACGTGTACCCATTTCTCGGCAATGATCTCGCCGGACCAGCTTGCCGCAGCGTTCCTGGTGCCTGCCGTGCTGGGCGTGACTTCCCATTGCACTTCGCGCAGGCTGGAAATCGCGAAGATCAGCGGGCTTTCGTCGCCATCGCCGCTGACGGAGCCGGCGATATCACCGCGCCGGCCTTCGCGCTCCATGATGTTCATCCACGCGTTGTTGCCGGCTGTCCACGAAGCGGGCACCTTGATGAAGGCTTCGATCGTGTAGCCGTTGTCGAAGGTCTGCGCGTTGAGCGCCGCAGTGGTCTGCGTGGCGAAGAAGCTCATCCGCTTGGGTGAGTTCGTCGAGTTGGCAAACTTCACGCTGCCCGGCGCCGCCGACAGGTAATGGTGGTCGTTGGACCACGTCATGTCGCCCAACTGGGCCGTGCCGCCGTTTGCCAGGGCTTCACGCGAGATCGGATTGGCACCCGTCTCGTCGTTGATGACCTGCCCCACCGGCACTGCTGCACCATCCGTGCCGCCGAAGAAGCGCCAGTGCGCCACGGTGGATGCCACAAGCGGGTAATCGCTGCTATCTGCAGGCGCTTTCTTGTCCGTGGTGCTGGGCTCCGTGTAGTTGGCCAGGATGGCGGCCTTGGCGCGATCGTTGATCGGATCGTTGCCGGCAGTCGGGGTGGTGAAGTCGGGGTTGAAGCGTGCGAAGCGCTTGCGGAAATCGAAGTCGATCTCGAACTGCTGGTTCTTGTCCGTCAGCACTGCCACGTCGAACTCGTTGAGCGTCTCGGTAGGCTTCTGCGGCACCCACGGCGAGAACGAGATCACCTTGATCTTGTTGTGGGTGAGATCGAATTCGTAGAGACGCATCAGGCCGTTTCCGCCCATGTACGCCATCTGGTAGTCCACCACCATTTCCTCGACGGGGTTGCCGAAGTCGTTGGTCTTCGTGAGATGCGCCGCGCCGTGGTAGTGGCCGTTCAGCGTCATGAAGATCTGGTCGTTGTCCTTGATGAGCTTGTCCCAGAGCATCAGGCCATAGGGCACTTCCAGCGGGCTGACGCCATCCGGACCAATGTTGAGCAACTGGTGCGTGGACAGGATCACCGGGACTTTCGGGTAACGCTTCAACACATTGCGTGCCCACGTGATGGCCGCATCGGAGGCGCGCCACGACATCGACAGCACCATGAAGCGGTTGCCGTCCACTTCGAAGAAGTGATACTCGTGGAAGCCCGACGGATCGCGGCCGCCGAAGGTAGCCTGACGCTGCGCGCGCGTGGTCGGGAAGGTCTTCAGGTACGGCTCGTTGGCGAGGTTGCGCTGTGCATCGGTGTTCGATGCCTGGCTGCCAGCGTTGACGTAGTCCACATCGGAGATCACGTCGTGGTTGCCGGCCAGGATCGAGTACGGCGCGCGAGCCGCCTCCATGACTTCCATGGCTTCGTCGGCAATCTGCCATTGCAACGGCTTGGACTGCTGGTCTACCACATCGCCCAGGTGAATCGTGAACGGGATACGCAGGGCAGAAGCGTTCTGCGTGATCCACTTGGTCTGCGCGAGGAACGGCGTGGAGCCGTATTTACGCTGGAACTGCAGGTTCTCGTCGGTGGTGGCGTAGCGCGAATAGAACTGGGTGTCCGGCAGCACGGCCAAGGCGAAGCTCGATACCTTGCCAGTGGGTGCAGTGCCGCCCGGGGTCGTACCCGGCGTGGTGGCCGGCGTACCCGGTGCCGCATCGTCACCGCCGCCACACGCAGCCAGCAGTGCCGAGCCGCCGAGCGACAAGCCCAGACCCGCCCTCAGCAGCAGACGGCGCTGCCGGTCCGGAATGCCTTCGAGCGTTGCGGTATCGATGGCGGCGTGCTGCTTCCCCGTTGTCTTGCTTTGCATTTCAACTTCCCTGTTGACCCACGAAAACCGAAGATTCTGTGTGGCTTGCGTGACAGGGTGTTGATTGGAATGTGAAGGTTTGGTTGCGGTGGGCTTTCGGTTTGCTTGTGTTTGTTTCCCCTCTCCCGCGAGCGGGAGAGGGGTTAGGGGAGAGGGCAGGAGGTTCTGCTTGCCGACTTGTCGAAATTTGAACTGCTGGCCCTCTCCCTCTGTAGTGGTCCAATAAACCTGGACACCTCAAAAGGTAGACTTCGAGTCAACTGGAGAGGTGAAAAAATGGCACGCAAGGGCTTTACGGAAGAGTTCAAGGCTGACGCCGTGAATCTGGTACTGGAG